>Ga0307496_10000015_pt1 | contig 8477 bp, 4 predicted proteins | sample 9_S_MG_FD_201368 | JGI IMG/M metagenome (GOLD analysis project Ga0307496, IMG submission 201368) | Soil microbial communities from Populus trichocarpa stands in riparian zone in the Pacific Northwest, United States - 9_S | ecosystem: Environmental > Terrestrial > Soil > Riparian zone > Trees... | reverse complement strand
GCCGGCAATGAGGTCAAATTCACCGGCTTCGGCAAGTTCTCAACCGTCGCCCGGCCGGCGCGGGAGGGCCGCAATCCGCAGACCGGAGAGTCAATGCAGATCGCCGCGAAGACGGCGGCGAAGTTCAGCCCCGGCGCCGAACTGAAGAAGGCCGTCAACGGCTGAATGCTCTTTGGGGAGGCGGTGGCCTCACCGCCTCCCCGGCTTCTTCCTTCTCGATCATCCCCAGGGCGGCGCCTCGAGCGCGGCTATGAATACGCTCCAGAGGATGCGGCGTCCGTCACTTCTCGCCTCGGCAACCGCGATGGTCCTCCTGCTCGTTGTCGCCACGGCGTCGGCCGCGAGTCCGGAAACGGGAACGATCGTCAACGTCCAACTCGGATTGAAGGCGAGCAACGGCCTGCGGGCGCAGCTCGAGACCTCCGACGACGGGACGGTGACGCTCGAGCTCCGGCGCGAGAATCTCCTCGCCAGCTACGAGGTGAAGGGTAGGGTCACCGAGGAGGGCCTGAAAGCCCGGTTCGGTCGCCTCGGCCTGATCGACGTCGCCTTCACGCCCACCAGGACGCTGGGCTCCACCGAGCCATCGGAAGGGTGCACGGGTGAGCCACGGACGGTGCGCGAGGGCATCTTCACCGGCACGATCGACTTCACCGGGGAGCGGGAATACGTACGGATCGAGGGAGACGCCGAAGGACGGATGAGCGTGATCCCGGAATGGCAGTGCCCCGACAGCGAAGAGCCAATGTCCTTGGCGGGCGCTTCAGGGCCGTTGGCGTTGAGCTCTCAGAAGAGAAGGGAAGCGGCAACGCTGTACGCCGGCAGCCGTCGTTGCGCCTGTCTGTTTGTCGCCGCCGTTCACCGCCGCTACAGAGGAGGGCGGAGTCTCTTCTACCTGACGAAAGAAGAGCGCCACGAAGGGATGGAGATCGTTCGCGCGACCGTTGCCAAGGGAGGTCCCTCCGCCTTCGATTTCGACCACTCGGCAGGCACCGCGACCGTGCACCCGCCGCCACCATTCCGCGGCCACGCGTCCTTCAAGGACCGCCCACACGGTCGCGACCGCTGGCGAAGCACGATCCGGGGGCCGCTGCTCGGAGTCGGTTCCGTCAGCCTTTTTGGCCCCGGCTTCGGGGCGATCCTCTACCCCGAAGATCACCTCGACAACGAGTAGCGGTCCCGTCCGCGTTGCGGACCGCTCAGCAGTCGCCGGTTAGGCCCCGCACCCGGCGGATCTTCCTCCGCAAGGTCGCTATCGACATCTTGTGTCGTGCGGCGGTGTGGGCGAGATTGTGCGTCTGCACCCCGAAGGCCAGCGCCCGCAGCCGCTTCACGGTGGCAACCGACATCGTCGGAGCGGGAACGTTGGTCAGGGCGTCTGGGCCCAGCAGCTCGGCGACCCGCAATCGCAGCCTCACTTCGTCTGGGTCCAGTTCGGTTGCCTTGGCGATCGCCGCGACCCCGTCGAACCGTCCCTCGGTCACGGTCACCCGCTTCAGCTCGCGCAGCACGGGCAGCGGATACACGGGCGGGGCGAGCGGCTCCGGACCCGCCTCCGAACGCCGGTGAAGTTCCCGCAGTACCGCTCCAAGCACCTCCGGTTCGGCGCGCACGCTCACCGTCTGCCGGCCCGTTCCCACGTCGATCGCTCCCGGTTCAATTGGATCTCCCACCGCGAGCCCGCCGCCACGCACGAGAAACACTTTCCCCAGGCCGCCGGCCCCGATCGGGTTACGGGCGCAGCTGGTCATGTTCTGCACCTGGACCGGCGGCGTGCACCCGCCCTCCCCTTCGGGGAACTCACACTCTCCGTACGCGAACGACTGGTACCACGTTTCGGTCAAACTCAGACCAGCGAAGTAAGGGCCGAGCCAGTACAGCTCGGAGTTGCTCAATCTCTCCTCCTGGCCAGCCGCCGGAGCGGCTAGAGCCAGTGCGCACAGCGCGACGAGGAAAGCGATGCAGTACTTGCGCATGCGGGAGATGCTATTCGCAGTACGGTCAGCTCGATGCGGATCGCCACCTGGAACGTGAACTCGCTGAAGCAGCGGCTGCCGCGATTGCTCCCCTGGCTGGACGAGCGCAATCCGGACGTGGTCTGCCTGCAGGAGACGAAGCTCGCCGACGGCGCTCTGCTCGACCTGCTCGGGGACGAGCTGACGAACCGCGGCTACGAGGTCGCCGTGCACGGAGAGGCGAGCTGGAACGGCGTCGCGATCCTCTCTCGCGCCGGCTTGGAGGACGTCGTCCCGGGCCTCGCCGGCGCCCCCGGCTTTCCGCACCCGGAGGCGCGGGCGCTGTCGGCCACCTGCGAGGGAATCCGCGTGCACTCGGTCTACGTGCCAAATGGGCGCGAGCCGGGCTCAGCGCACTACGAGTACAAGCTCGCCTGGCTGGCGGCGCTGCGCGACGCGGTGGCCGCGGGGCCCGAGGCGGCGATCGTCTGCGGCGACGTCAACATCGCTCCGGCGGACGAGGACGTGTTCGACCGGGAGGCTTATGTGGGGCAGACGCACGTGACGCCGCCCGAGCGCGCCGCGCTGGCGGAGCTGCAGGCGCTGGGGCTGCGCGACGTCGTCCGCGACCGCTGGCCGGACGAGCGAATCTTCACCTACTGGGACTACCGGGCCGGGATGTTCCACCGGGACCTGGGGATGCGGATCGACCTGATCCTCGCCGGCGCCCCGGTTGCCGCTCGGGTCCGCGCGGCGTGGGTCGACCGCCAGGTGCGCAAGGGCAAAGGCCCGAGCGACCACGCGCCGGTGATCGTCGACCTCGACGAGGCTCCCGACGGGGACATCGGACCCGTTGTGCCGCCGCCCTCGGCGCCGGTCACGAAGCGGGGCGCGGTCAAGCTGCCCCAGTCGCCTTAGCTCGGGCTGCGGTCACGCGCTCAAGGCTGAATAGGCCTTCTGCTTTCTGAATGGCTCGTAGTGCGGATCGGTGCGCGTGCGGTCAAATTCGAACCGCCGGTCTCGTCGGAAATGCGTGTTTCCAGGAAGTTTTCGCTTCTCGAATGACTTTCGATCGAACTTTCTAATTCTACTTAGAGAAGTTTTTCTTGGCATCAGAAACAAAGCGTGTTTTAATGTACGTTGTCGTACACAGGGAGCGCCCCGAGCGCAGGATTTAGTTGTCACAGGGACGGGGCCGAACACAGGGAGGAGGACGCGTTGAGCGTTCTTCAGGGAGTTCCAACGCGATCAGGGGACGTTGCGGCTTTTTGCTGCCGCGCCTATCTCCGTGCCCGCATCGACGGCACGCCACTTACGGCGGCTGCATGGACTCTCGCCACGAAAGCAACAGCGAAAAAGGAGAGACGTCAGTGATAGGTCGCACGAAGGCATCGTCCGCGTTCAGCACCACGCCCGCGCTTACGCGCCTCGCGGTCGCAGCCCTCGGTACCGGCCTCCTCATGGTCGCGGCACTGCTTGGCCTCGCCGGCACCGCTGCGGCGCCCTCCGCCGTCGCCGCGGGCTGCCCGAACGAATCGATCCGCTCCGAACAGGGCGAAGCCGGTCTCGCCCTCCCGGACTGCCGGGCCTACGAGATGGTCAGCCCCCTGAGCAGCTCGCCGGTCAAGGAAGCCAGGGGACGCGCCGCATCGGTGAATGGCTCCCGCGTCACCTACGCCAGCTGGAACCCCTTCTCGGGCCAGGAAAACGAAGGCCTCTACTACGTGGCCGAGCGCGGCTCGAACGGCTGGACGACCCAGATCCCGATACCGGTTCAGAACGGCGCCAGGACGTCGACCAAGTTCGCCTGCACTCCCTCGTTTGCCGTCACCCGGGACCTCGGCCACGTTCTTCTCGCCGACGGCTTCCACGAAGACACCGAAGGCGAAGAATGCTTTGGCGACGAACCGCCGCTGGTCCCGGATGAGCCTCGTGGCGTCGCAAACATCTTCCGTACCGATCCAGCCGGAACCTCCTACGAGCTCGTCAACCGACCGCCGGCGCAGGTCGAAGGGCAGAACGCCCAACTGCAGGGCTACAACCCGGACGCCAGTGCCGTCATCTTCACCGAGCGGGCGCAGCTCACCGGCGATGCGCCGGAACCGGAAACGCAAGAAAATGGGCCCAAGGAAGAAGACCTCTACGTCTGGAACGAGGGCGCGGTTCGCTACGTCGCCTACCTTCCCGACGGAACGCCGGTGCTCGCGCACCTCGTCAACGGAGGCCCAGCCGTAAGGGCGCGCCGGAACATCGCCAACGCCACCCACGCGATCTCGGACGACGGCGAACGCATCTTCTTCGAACACCAGAGCAAGCTGTACCTCCGCGAACACGCCCTCCGCGAGCCGAGCGCGATCAGCGGCGAAGAATGCACGGAACCGGACAAAGCGTGCACGATTCCGATCGACACCTCCGAAGAAGGCCCCTCCGAATTCGACAACTTCGGCGGCCGTGTGCGGTTCGACCGCGCGTTCCTCTATGCCGCCTCCGACGGCTCGCGCGTCTTCTTCATGGACGACCGCAAGCTGACCCCGGACTCGACCGCGGCGCTGCCGGTCAAAAATGAATTCGGCGAGTTGATCAACGCCAAGCCCGACCTCTACGAATACGACGTCGCGACCGGCGAGACCACCGACCTCACCGTCAACGCCAGTGAACCTGCCAGCGTGCGTGGCTTCGCCGGTGCCTCCGAGGATGGCTCCTATGTCTATTTCGTCGCCTACGCCAATCTCACCGACGGCCAGCAGAACAGCAACGGCGACACTGCGGACGCCGGCAGAGCGAATCTCTACCTGCTCCACGGCGGCTCCACGACCTACATCACCACCATGGCGGGGGGTGAACAAGGACCCACCGGCGATGAATCGACCAACTGGCAGGAAGGCCCGGCTGAATCCGCCTCGACCATCAGTGGCCGCGCCGTGAATACCGGTCTCCTGACGACCAGTGTTTCCGCCAACGGCAAGTTCGTCGCCTTCCCGTCTGCCGCCAGCCTGACCGGCTTCGACAACACGCCGGCAGAGCCCGGGCTCTGCCCGGGCGGATTCGGTGCGGTGGAAGGCGACGGCTGCGTGGAGCTGTTCCTCTACGACGCGGAAGCGAACCAGCTCAGCTGCGCGAGCTGCAGTCCCAGCGGTGACGCCCCTGTCGGGGAGCCTCTCCGCGAAGGGCCGGTCCAGTCGCTCTTTGCCGGCAACGGCGGCAACCCGCCGTCGTACCTGACCCGCAGCGTCGGCGACGGTGGGGCGGTGTTCTTCGATACGCCCAACCCGCTGCTGCCCGGGGATGTGAACGGAGTCAGCGACGTCTACGAGTACGAGGACGGGCAGCTGCACCTGATCTCGACCGGCGTGGGAATCGGGCCGTCGAGATTCTTCGATGCCAGTGTCGACGGCAGCACCGTCTTCTTCTCCGGCGGTCAGGGCCTGGTCGGTCGCGACACCGACCAGAGCAACAGCCTCTACGCCGCCAGGGTCAACGGCGGCTTCCCGGAACCGCCGCCGCCGTCGGGCTGCGAAGGCGAAGCTTGCCGGGGACCGGCAACAGGGCCGGCGCCGAGCGGCGGCGCCGGCACGGCGCATTTCAGCGGCCCCGGCAACCGCAAACCGCAGCACAAGCGCGACTGCGACTTGTTTTCCCAGCGGGCCAGCAAGCTGAGCAAGGAAGCCAAGCAGCTGCGCCGCCAGGCAGCCGAGGCGAGCGGCAGGCGCGCCACCCAGCTCCAGCGCAAGGCGGGGAAGCTCGCCGCGAAGGGCCAGAAGCAGAGCAAGAAAGCAAAGACCTGTAGGCGCGAAAACCGGAGGGCGGGCAAGTGATCGGGCGCCACCAGGGCCAGCGAACCAGCCTTTTCACCGCGCGCAAGGAGACCGAGCAGATGACCGCCAAGTTGACCACCCCAACCTCACCTCGGAGCAGCCGGCGCGGCTTGACGCGCTGGGCCATCACCATGGCCCTGGCGCTCGCCGCTTTGCTGTCGCTGGGAGTGACGGTGGCGCCTGCGGCGACCACTCGTATCGTCGAAGCCAGCTTCAATGGCTCCGACAGCCCGGGAGGCGCGTTCGCGCTGGGCCCGTTCGGCGGTGTTGCCGTCGACCACTCCGGCGGTTCGAGCAACGGCGACCTTTACGTGGGGGAAACCGATTTTTTCACGCACGCAAGCCGGGTCGTCAAGTTTGACTCCTCAGGCGCCTATGCGAGCGTCGAATTCAACGGCGATGACACCCCCGCCGGTTCATTCGCCTTCCTCAATTATGAAAATCCTTCTTCCTTCGAACTCGGCAGCCTCGCCGTCGACGGCTCCGCTGGACCGAACTCGGGTGATGTGTACGTCTCCGATCCCTTGAACAGGGTGGTGGACCGCTTCGGCGAAGACGGTGAGTTCATCTGCCAGATCACCGGCAAGGTCCCGTCCACCCCGGCCGAGGAAGCGGCGGAGTGCGCCGGCGCGACCGGCAGCGCGACGCCCGGCGGAAGCTTCCTGCCGATCGGCGCGACGGTCGACCCGGTCGACGGCGACGTCTACGTCGGCAATTTCGAAAACCACGTTGTCAACCGCTTCAACGCCGCCGGCGAATACGTCGGGCAGATCGCCGACCCGCGCATCGTCGAACCGTCGAAGATGGCCACCGACTCCAACGGCAATCTCTACGTGAACAACAGCGCCGCGCTTGGCGGCGGCACAAACGTCATCAAATTCGCCGCCTCCGGTGCCTTCGTCGGGGTGATCGATGAAAAGCAGGCCGCCGGTCTCGCCGTCGACCCAGCAAGCAATCGCGTCTTCGTCTACGAGGCCGAAGGCGGCCAGATCGCGGAATACGACGAATCCGGCAGTCTCCTGCTGAGGTTTGGGAGTCAATACGACTTCCCCGCCACGCTGGCTGCCGGCGAGGCGAACGAGGTGTATGCCGTCAAGCTCTCGTTCGCGGGCTCGTCGGTCGAGATCTACAGCCCCTCAGTGATCATTCCGGACGCGACCGCCGAGCCTGCCAGTGAAGTCGAAGAAACCTCGGCGACCCTCAACGGCGAGGTTGACCCCGCCGGTGGCGGCGACGTCGAAGCCTGTGAATTCGAATACGGCCCCGACACCTCCTACGGCAGCACGGTTCCCTGCTCGCCCGTCCCCCCCTACACAGGAGTCACCTCGGTGTCGGCGGAAGTCTCCGGCCTGCAACCGTCTGTCGAGTACCACTACCGCCTGGCCGCCGCCAACGCCACCGGCGTCGACAGCTACAGCCAGGACGAAGTGATGTACACCAAAGGCGCCCCGACGGTTGAGGCGCATTCAGCCAAAGAAATCACTCGCGAAACCGCGGAGATAGAAGCAACGATCAATCCGCACGGATATTCAACGGACTGGATCGTCGAATACGTTGACAAGGCGCAGTACGAAGTCAACGGCTTCGACGACGCCCAGGCGACCACGCCGGAGACGATCGGAGCGCAGCTCACTCCGCAGACGGTCAGCACTGAACTCAACGGCCTCGAGGTTGAAACGACCTACTATTACCGCGTCGTCGCGACCAACTCGGTCGACAGTGCAGTCGGCACGGAAGAAAGCTTCACCACCGTGCCGATCGTCGGAATCCTCGGCCTCTACCCGAGCGCGGAAAACACCACCGTGACGATGAGGGAGAACGTCAATACGTTCGGACTCACTACCAGCTGCCATGTCGAATACGTGCTCGATTCGGCCTTCGCCGAGTCCGAATGGGCGGAGGCGACGACCGTACCCTGTAACCCGGTGGACCTCGACGGGGGATCGAAACCGGTCAGGGTGAAAACCAAGGTCACCGGCCTCGCCCAGAACACCACCTATCACTCACGCTTCGTCTTCGGCAACACGAGCGGCACTCTCCGCAGTCCCGATCGCACCTTCACCACCTTCGGGCTGCAGAAATTCACGATGGCCGCGCTCGACGAGGAGGGGGACCCCGTCACCCAGGCCGGCTCCCACCCCTACGAGTTCACCACGGAACTAGAAGTCAACGAAAACATCTGGAAACAGACGGGAAGCGGAAGCGACGAGTCGGGCGCCACGGCGACCCTCAAGGACATCCGCACCGAACTGCCGCCCGGCCTGATCGGCAACCCGAACGGCCTGCCGCAGTGTGAGCCGCGGCTGGAGGAAGCCTCCGAATGTCCGCCCAACACCCAGGTCGGGGGGATCGCCATCACTCTCGTCGGGGAAGAGCACGACGACAAACCCTACGCCCCGCTGTTCAATCTGGTGCCGCCGAAGGGCGTGGCCGCCAAATTCGGCGCCGTGATCAACGTCGGCATCAGCGCCTACATCGAAGGCGGGGTTAGGACGGGCAAGGACTACGGCATCAACGCCGACAGCCTCAGCATCACCTCGTTCGCGAATGCGGGGCGGATCCAGTTGAAACTGTGGGGAAATCCCGGCGATCCTGGGCACACCGTCGCCGGCGAACGGGCCTGCCCAGCGGGCGGGGAAAGCTACGAAATCGGCTGCTCGCCAGCGGGGCTCACCCAGAAGCCCTTCCTCAGCATGCCGACCAGTTG
>Ga0307496_10000014_pt1 | contig 8853 bp, 3 predicted proteins | sample 9_S_MG_FD_201368 | JGI IMG/M metagenome (GOLD analysis project Ga0307496, IMG submission 201368) | Soil microbial communities from Populus trichocarpa stands in riparian zone in the Pacific Northwest, United States - 9_S | ecosystem: Environmental > Terrestrial > Soil > Riparian zone > Trees... | reverse complement strand
CCCTGCACGAACTCCGATCCGACGGGCCGGGGGATCGGCGACTTGTCTGGAGCTGCAGGCTGCTACGGCGGGGTCACGCTCGCCCTTGACTCGGGCGTCTTCGAGAGCATCGTGACCATCGCAAGCGCACTGGGTCCAGTAGCCACGGTCGCTGCTGCAACCGCAACCACACTAGGCGCTTGCGCGGCCGGAGCTCTGGCCGCGCAACACGGCCTTGGAGCGGCGATCGACATCCCAGTGGGAAGATGACCGGACGCGGAAGGGCCGGCAACGGCGCCTCGATGTCGACCGTGGAAGGACGTGACATGGAACCGGTTGAAGAGCGACCAGTTCGATTCTTTGTGCGCTACGTGCTCCTGTGCTGGGGATTGGTGGTGTTGTTCGCGGGCATCACGGTGTTCGCCACGGGAGGTAGCCGGTTCCTCTCCGCTGCTGCATGCATCTGTTTCTTGGTGGTCGCCGTGATCGTTACGGCGGCCACCCGGCGTGTTCTTGGTCGCCGAACCCAAATCCATCCGAAGTAGTTGCAGCTCGGCGGGTGGCCACATTTCGGCTATCGGAGCTGACCAACGCAGGAGGATCTACGTGGCAATCGCCAGAGGAGGCGCCTTACGTGTCACCGCGGGCGCGGTGGCGTCGGCGCTAGTCGTCGCTTCGGTACTTTTGACAGAATCTGGGACGAGCGCCGTCTTTGGGCTGTTCGGCCTCGGTACCCTTCTACTTGTAACCCGTTGGCCGTACGTGGGTAGGGCCGCTACAGGGCGGGCAGGCGTTGCTTTGGATCTGGGCATCGTCACGGCCGTGATGATCGCTCTTGTGAGTGGCTTTCTAGTCTTCGCGTGGCCGGCCGCGGGGCTCAAGGTTCTTGCCGGGATCGCCGTGGTGGTGTCATTGACCAATGCATGGCGGGATCTCCGTGTAAGGCGAGAAACGTGAATGGCTACCCAGGGAACGTTGCACAGGGCACAGCATGCCGTTACTAGTGTTTGCGCAGGCGCCGCAAGCTCAATACGTGCTGCCGGTCTGAATAGTGCATCGTGCGGATCGGTAGTGGGCGCGACCGTGGGTCCGCCATTACTTGCCTCGCGGCGCGCGACGCCCTGGCCGCGAAATGGTTTCAGCGGGGTCGACGCCGAGCGCCAGCGGTCCCCAAATAGTCCGCAAGACGACCAGCCGAGACCGAGAGGCGCCAACGACGCTCAACCGGCCTGCGAGTGCGTTTTGTGCAGGTCAGGCGGCACCTTCGGCACCGGTCAACGATGACCGCCGACAGTCAACTCACGGCGGAGTCGTTCCGGTCCAACGGCGCCTCCCAGGCCACCAGCAACAACGGCCCCTCGGCCAAGTACGCCGGCGTCGACCAGGTCGAACGCACCCACTCCTACGACAAATTTGACGTCGTCTACGGCCGCGCCGGCATCTTGTCCGATGCGGCCTTGTTCAGGGTGAACGTGGGCACCGGGAACCTGCTGGTGGGCCATCAGCGCCCGGCCGGCTCGGCCACCTGAAGCTTCGACGAGGGGCGGCGGCCTGTCGGCCAGCCGTCGGGCGCGGTACGTCGCGACCAACGAGCTGACGTTGCCTGGGATCGGCCAGGACCTGCAACTCGGGAACGCGTTCAACAGCCCGAACCCGGCCAGCGGGTCCCGGTACGTGGCCGGGTCTACCGAGAAGGGCTGGCGGTTCTCCACCGGCCCGGACCAGATGGTGGTGAACTCGACCGGGTCGGTGAGCCGCGCGATCCTGGACCGCATCGACCGCATCGACCGCACCGGCGCCCAGGGCGCCCGAGACGCCGCGCTGATTCTGGTTGGGTTTGCCTCGGGCGCTGCGCCGCTGCGAGCTGGCCGCGCTCACCCTCGCCGACATCGAGACCAAGCCCGCCGGCCTGCTGATCACGATCGGGGAGCTCCAATACAGACCCGGACCGCCGGCGCCTGGAGCCTATGGCATGGGACACACTCGAGTGCGGGTTCTTTACTTTCGAAGACGGGGCCTTCGCCTGCTTGGTACAACTTCCTCTGCTAGTTCTGATCGGCCGCTCCTGAGGACCCACCAAACGTGGTTGGAGCGGCCCTGTCTCGGGAGTTTCCGTGCGTCGTCTCGCGCCTGCCTTGCTGTCCCCTGCCCGCTTGGCCCCATCCCTCCTGGGTGTGCTGAGCCTGGCGATCATGTTTACCGGAGTTCCGGGTGTCACTCCGACTGCCGTTGCCGCCCCGGTAGTCCCGACCACTGCGGCGGCCACGACGTCCGCGGCAACGGATCCGGGCCAGCGGCCGGATGCGACCTCCGCGATGGTGGCCGCGCGGGCGTCGGGGGTGCGGGTGGAGGACCTGTCGCAGCGAACCGAGACCACGCAGGTGTTCGCGAACCCGGATGGCACCTGGACCTCGGACACCGCCGACGCCCCGGTGCGAGTCCAGGACGCCAAGGGCGACTGGCACGACATCGACACAAGCCTGGTGAACACCGACGGCGGCCTCGCGCCGAAGTACGCGGCCACCGATGTGGTGCTCTCCGATGGTGGGGACAAGACGTTCGCGGCGATGACCGAGGACGGCAAGCAACTGGACTGGCGATGGCCGTCGGTGCTGCCCAAGCCGACCGTGGACAGGGACACCGCCACCTACACCGATGTCGCGCCCGGGGAGAACCTGGTGGTAACCGCGACACCGACCGGGTTCACCCACGACCTGGTGCTCACCCAGCAGCCGGACGCGCCGATCTCGATCACGATGCCGGTGTCCACCGACGGGGACACGCTCAACCAGACCCCGCAGGGCGGGGTGAGCATCGACACCAAGGCCGGCGACACGGTCACGGCCGCACCGCAGGCGCTGATGTGGGACTCGAGCAAGGACGCTGCCGGGCAGCCGGAGAACGTCGCCACGGTGGACACCACCGTGGGTCAGAACGCGTCCGGCACGCCGACCGTGACCCTGTCCCCGGACCAGAAGTTCCTGACTGACCCGGACACCCAGTACCCGGTGACGGTGGACCCGTCGTACACCGCTCCCGACACCAGCGATGTGTGGGTGCAGAACGCCGACTACACCGCCGGGCAGGTCTCCTCACCGGAGCTGCGGGCAGGCACCTACGACGGCGGCGGGCACATCGCCCACTCGTTCATGCACTTCGACGGTCTCGCCAGCAGCACCTGGCGCACCCGGCACATCGTTTCCGCGAAGCTGGTGATGCGGAACTTCTACTCCGGCTCCTGCACCGGCGCCGACATCCGGGCGCTGCGCATCACTGGTTCATGGACCGCGAGCAACGTGACCTGGGCCAACCAGCCCGGCGGCGGCGCGCAGAAGTACGCCGACTACAACCCCGCGCACGGCTACAACTCCTCGTGTGACTCCGGCGATGCCACCTGGGACATCACCGCCATGGACCAGGACTGGGCCGACGGTGCCTACCCGAACAACGGGATCAAGCTCAAGGCCGTCGACGAGACCAGCATCTACACCTGGCGCAAGTACCGGTCAGCCAACTACAACGGCGGCGGAAGTTCGTATGCCCCGCACATCGACATCACCTACAGCACCTACCCGACCGCCTCGAACCTATCGGTGAGTCCGGGCAACGCGGGGTACGCCCGGTCCACGGGCCCCAAGGTGAGCGCGCAATTGGCCGACCCGGACGGCGGTTCGGTGACGGCCAACTTCTCGGTGCTGTCCGGAAGCACCACTGTGTGGACGGGCTCGAAGTCGGCCACCGCCGGCGGCACCGCGTCGATGACGCTGCCGTCCGGGACGCTGAAGAACGGCACCAGCTACACCCTGAAGGTGTCCGCCTCGGCCGGATCGCTGAACAGCCAGTCGACGCCGACGCTGGCGTTCACGGACGACACGTCCGCGCCCACAACCAGCATCACCTGCTCGGGCTACTCCTCATCGGGCCTCTGGCTCGACAAGGCGCCGGCGTCGAACACCTGCACCCTCAAGGGTCCTGCGGACACGGCAAGCTGGCAGGTCACCGAAGACGGAAGGGCCATCACCGCCCCAGTGAAGGCAACCTCCGGGGTCGGAACCGTCTCCTGGAACCCGACCTCGGGGTCCCACACGCTGACCGCGACCGCCACCGACCAGGCCGGCAACACCGGCGCCGCGGCATCCTTCGGGTTCGGCGCCGGCCCGGCGGGGATGGACTCGCCCGAAGACAACGCCACCAGCGCAGCCGGGTTCCCGATCACAATGACCGGCACACCGAACGCGACCAGCGCCTACGTCCACTGGCGCATCCAGGGGGACACAGCCTGGAACAAGGCCACCCAGGTCACCCTCAACGGCTCCAACTGGGATGGCTCCGCCCCCACCACCACTCAGACACTCAGCGATGGCACCGCAATGCAGGTGTCCAGCCCCGGCACCCTGATCTGGGCCCCGGCCGGCGAACCGCTGCCTACGACCGGCAAGCTCGCTGCACCGGCGCTCGTCGAGGTGCAGGGCTGCTTCACCTACGCTTCGGGACCCGACTCGTGCACCCCGGCCAAGCCTCTGCAGCTCGACGACGGATTCGGCGGCAACTACGCCACCACCCAGCTCGGACCTGTGCAGGTCGCGCTGACCACCGGCGATATCTCCTACTCCACCACGGACGCGGCCACAGGCGCCGCCGGACTGGGCCGTTCCTGGACCACCTCGAACCTCGGCAACTACGGAAAGACCTCCCCGTTCGGCATCGGCTGGTCCTCCGACGCCCTCACCCCCGGAGACACCGAGACCACCGTCATCGACCGCCGCAGCGACGCGGACAAGTCGTTCGTGATCTCCTTCAGCACCGGCGGCGACGAGACCTTCACCCTGTCAACCACCGACACAAAGGGTGTCGAGACCTACCTCCCGACCGATCCCAACGACACCACCAGCAAGCTCGTCTACACACCCGCGACCCAGCCAGGCGACCCGAATCCTCATGGCACGACGCTGGTGCTCACCCAGAACAGCGACACTTCGACCACGACCATCACCAGCTGGCACCTCGACAGCACGTCGACACCAGCGACCTGGGTGCTCGACGGGGCCACGGACCCGACGACCCAGGACAGCGCCGACATCAGCGGCGGACAGGTGAACTGGATCTCGCAGGTGCCCGCCGGGTCCTCCTCTGTCTGCACGGCAGCGACCCAGGGACCGGGCTGCCGGGGACTCGCGCTCAACTACACCCGTGGTCACGTCACCACGATCACGCTGAAGAAGAACGGCGCAGCCGACCAGGTAGTCGCCACCTACACCTACGATGACGCGTCCCCCGACGCGCCCAACACCCTGACAAAGGTGTGCACCGCCGACCCCGGCGCCGACGGCCCTGGGCTGTGCGAGAGCTACACCTACAACCTCCCCGCAAACGGGCCCGCCCAGCTTGCCTCGATCACCCCGGCCGGGCAGGACGCCTGGACCCTCCACTACGACCCCGCCTCGGGCCGGGTGGTCGACGCCACCAGGAGCAACCCCACCGGCGGTGGCACGTCGAAGTGGGTGATCGACTACAACCAGCCGATCAGCGACCCCAACCTCCCGGACATGACCGCCTCCGCCACCGCCCAGTGGGGGCAGACCGAGGCCCCGGCCACGGTCTACGCCGTCTTCTCGCCCCAAGCCGACGGCACCACCCCAACGACCGACCCCACGACCGCCGACCTGATCTACACCGGCGTCGATGGCACCGTCACCAACACCGCCACCCACGGGACCGGTGCCTGGATGGTGGACACCACCTGGACGAACGCGGACGGCAACGTCACGCAGGAACTGGACGGCACCGGGTACCTGCGCGTGATGTCTGCCTACCCCGCCGACCGTCCCGGGGTCGCGCTGGACGCCTCGAGCTTCACCAACTACGACAGCGGCGACCACTCCACCCGGGTCCTGGATGAGTTCGGTCCCGCGCACACAGCGACGCTGATCGACGGCACCACCGGCCAGTTCCGTGGCCACACCCATTACATCTACGCCGACCAGGACCCGAGCCTGGGCGGCACGAATCCGGACCCCAACGGTGGCAAAGCCGGCGACCTGGTCGTGGAAACCGACACCTCCGCCGCCGACCCGTCCAGGGTCGGAGCCGACTACGACACGAAGGTCGTCCGTTACGACTACAACCCGATCGTGACCACCGACGGCAATGGCTGGACCCTCGGCATGCCGACACAGGTCAAGACCCGGGTAGACGCCAACACCTGGTCGTTCGCCACCACCCGCTACGACACCGCCGGCAGGGTGATCCAGGCCCGGCAACCGGGTGGAGCCACGGACTCCTCAGGCGCGGGCACGGACGCGCACAGCACCACCTTCGAGTACTACTCCGCCGACAACTCTGACGCGGACTGCAAGAGCGCCGCGTGGGACGGACAACTGTGCAAGACCGGTCCGGCAGCACAGAATGACCAGGTTCCCACCACGTACAACAAGACCTACGACGACAACGGCAACCCCACCGACGTCATGGAAACCTCCGGGAACGGCACCAGCACCACCACCCGGGAGACCGTGACCAGCTACGACGCCCTCGGACGCCAGAAGACCATCACCAAGTCGATCAACGGCGGCGAAAGCACCGACGACAACACCACCATCGCCAGCAACATCACCTACGACGCCCAGGGCAACCCGGTCACGGTCGACGACGGAACGTCCAGGGTCACCACACAGTACGACACGTGGGGGCGGGCGACTGACTACACCGACGCCCTCGGAACCCACTCCGCGACCACCTACAACGGCGCCGGAGACATCGCCACCTTCAACGACTCCGCGGGCACTTACACCTACAGCTACGACGGCAACGGAAACCTGTCCAGCGTGGACACCGGCGGCGCCGGCACCTACACCTACACCTGGACCCACGCTGGCAACATCGACACGGTCACCCTCCCGAACGGCATGGTCCAGGACCACACCTACGACGAGATTGGCACCCCCATCGGGCTGGACTACGCCCAGGGCAGCACCGATGTCCTGCCCTTCACGGCAGCCACAGACGTCAATGGCCGCACGCTGAGTCAGGACTCGATCGAATCCCACCAAGACTTCACTTACGACGGCCTCGGCCGCCTCACTCAGGTGCAAGACACCCGCTCGAACGGGTGCACGACGCGCATCTACGGGTTCGACGCGTCCTCCAATCGGGCCTCCTTCGCCTCCTACGGACCGGACGCGACCACGGGCGGCTGCCAGACCACGACTGCCGACACCACCCGAGCCACCAGCTACGACTCCGCGGGACGCCCGACGACCAGCGGCTACACCTACGACAACCTCGGGCGCACACGGACGACCCCGGCCGCGGACACCCAGGCCGGCCAGCAGGCTGCCGCCGCCGGTGTCACGGGCGTCAGCGCCGTGACCGCCACCTACCACATCGACGACATGGTCGCCTCGCTCACCCAGACACTTCCCGACAGCACCGGAGCGCTGCACACCACCACGACCAGCTACGGCCTGGACCCGAGCGAGCGCATCAACACGATCACCACTACCACTGATGGCGTCGAGACCCAACGCGAGCGATACCGCTTCGCCGGCGAATCGGACTCACCCGCGGTGATTGACACCAGCACCGACGGCGGTGCGACATGGAAGTCGACCCGGTACGTCACGCTTCCTGGGCTTGGCGCGGTTGCAACAGTCTCCGGCGGGACTGCCGAGATGTTGCTGGCCGACCCACACGGCGACGTGATGGCCACCTGCAGCAGCAGTCCGGGCACCAACGTGCTCGACTCCTACTCCGAAACAGACGAGTACGGGAATCAAATCGACACGACCCCCGCCGCCGACCGGTACAACTGGCTCGGCACTTACCAGAGGTCCACCGACGCCCCCGAGGGCTTCACGCTGATGGGCGCCCGCGTCTACAACGCCCAGACCGGTCTGTTCGCCCAGAACGACCCAGTCCTGAACGGCAACCTGACGCGCTATGGCTATCCCGAGGATCCCGTCAACATGTTGGACCTCACAGGCCAAATGTACGGCTGGGTTTTCGATCTCGGAGTGACTGCAGTCAAAGCAGTTGCCAAGATAGGATGTGCAGCAACCGGAGGGTTGGCCTTCGTCTGCAATATCATCACGAGTGGAACGATTGCGGCGCTCGCCTACATCGGACGGCACGCTTACGTCGAGCACAATTCCTGGAGTTCTACCACGGCTGGTGTTGTTGGCGTCAGTGCCGCAGTTATGTCGGTTGCTAGTGGATTGTGGGGGAGGACCTTCGGGAATAAGATCTACAGTTTTTGGGTTGGCCATGGGTCGCACATGATGAACACCCTCCGCCATTGGATGTGGGACAAGGGCTGGCATTTCTTGAGTTCATACGTGTGGACATTGGCCACGAAAGTAATGTCGGGGCTAGTCGCGCGTAACCGCAGGTAGGGGTGTTCGAGGAGCGTGGGCTTACCTGCGCACTGAAGGTCGGCAGCCAACATGAAGCAAGTTTCGTTGAGGCATGAGCGTGTAGAGTTGGCGGTTGAGGAACGGACTATGGATGAGATCCATGATGCACGAGAGACGCGCGTGGTGGACCCAACGGGCCTCGTCTACTCCGTTAGGGCTGTGCCGAGGGGAGTGCGGCTGCGCAAGCGCGAGAATCTCGGGCCAGTGCCCGGAACGTCGGCGGGCGATGTCTTCGCCAGCGTGCTGGCCGATGTTGTGAGTCCGCTCATTTCCGCGTGGCGAGCCGAAAAGCAAACCGGGTGGAAGATCGGCGTCCTCCGTGACGGCGGATTGTTGGGCCAGGCTATCGTCCATAAGGAAATCTCGGCCGCTGGCATGGATCCTGCGGCTCGCATTGAGGAAATAGTGCGTCTAATTCGTTCCGGTGAATTCAAAGAACAACCTCGACAGTTCCGAGGCCGGC
>Ga0307496_10000013_pt1 | contig 10626 bp, 9 predicted proteins | sample 9_S_MG_FD_201368 | JGI IMG/M metagenome (GOLD analysis project Ga0307496, IMG submission 201368) | Soil microbial communities from Populus trichocarpa stands in riparian zone in the Pacific Northwest, United States - 9_S | ecosystem: Environmental > Terrestrial > Soil > Riparian zone > Trees... | reverse complement strand
GGCTGCGCGCGTCGCGGTCCTGCGCGCTTGTGCGCACCACGCGTCGGAAATCGAGCTGTAGCGTCGCCCGCATGGCGATCCAGACAGAACCACGGAGGTACTCCGTACCCCGTGATATCGTACGTATGTCTTTTATAGATGATGTACGTACGCAACTTGAAGGGACCGTCTTGGCCACCACCGCATCCAAGCTACGCGCCAACATCTACCGGATGCTCGATGAGGTGCTCGAGACCGGCCAGCCATTGGAGATCGAGCGCAACGGCAAGACGCTCGTGATCTCCCCGAAGGAGACGCAGTCGATCTGGGATCGGCTGCCGCGCCGCGAGGGATTCATCGTCGGCGACCCGGATGAGCTGATCCACATCGACTGGTCCTCGGAGTGGAACCCTGATCCTTCTTGACACCCATGTGGTGGGCTGGCTGTACGAGGGCGCTGACCGGCGCATTCCAGCCGCCGTCCGCGGCCTGATCGAGTCCGAGGAGCCCTGCGTTTCTCCGATCGTCGAACTTGAGCTGACCTATCTCTACGAAGTCGGCAGGGTCACGGAGCCGGCGAAAGCCCCTCTGGGCGCCCTGGAAAGGATGATCGGCCTGCGGGTTTCCGACGTCTCCGTCGCGGCGCTGGCGAAGGCAGCGATCGACCTCACCTGGACACGCGACCCGTTCGACCGCATGATCGCCGCGCAAGCGGTGGTCGCCGAAGCACCGCTGATCACCGCCGACCGAACCATCCTCGCCAACCTGCCCTTGGCGACCTGGGACTGAGTCGATTCAGGCCGCGAGTGGGGTGAAGGAGCGGCGGTAGGCGGTCGGAGTTGTCGCCGTGACCCGCCGGAAGTGATCGCGCAGCGAAGCGGCGGTACCGAATCCGGCTTGCCAGGCGACGGCGTCGATCGAGAGGTCAGTCTCCTCGAGCAGGCGGCGCGCCTCCTGCACGCGCTGGGCAAGCAGCCACTGCAGCGGGGTCGTACCGGTCTCCTCGCGGAAACGGCGGGCGAAGGTGCGGGGGCTGACGCTGGCGTGGCTGGCCATCGCGGCGACGTCCAGCGGCTCATGCAGGCGCTCCGCCGCCCAGCGCCTGGTCTCCTCCAGCGAGCCGACCGGACCGGGCACCGTGGCATGGGGGCGCTCGATGAACTGCGCCTGGCCGCCCTCGCGATGCGGTGCGGCAACCATGTGACGGGCGACGCGCTCGCCGACGGCGGCGCCGCAGTCTGCGCGGATCACGTGCAGGCAAAGGTCGATGCCGGCGCTGAGACCGGCCGAGGTCATCACCGCTCCTTCGTCGATGTAAAGCGCCCCGGGGTCGACGGCGATCGTCGGGAAGCCAGCAGCGAGGGCGTCGGCGAAAGCCCAGTGCGTCGTCGCTCGCCGGCCATCGAGCAGGCCGGCGTGGGCGAGAGCGAAGGCACCGGTGCAGACGGAGATCACGCGGGCGCCGCGCCCGGCCGCCTCGCGCAGGGCCGCGGTGGCGTCCGCCGGCGGCGGGGAGAAGACATCGAAGTAGGCGGGTACGACGACCGTGTCAGCAGCGTCCAGCAGCGACAGGTCGCCCTCGGGCACCACCCCGAACCCGGTGGTCGAAGTCAGCTCGCCACCGTCCAGCGAGCAGGTTGCAAACCCGTAGTGGGGCTCTCCCGCGGGGCTTGCCGCCACCGAGAACGCCTGTGCGGGGGCGGCCAAGTCAAAGGCAACCACCCCCTCGAGGCAGAGTGCGACCACTTGGTGCATGGCAGGAATCTATCGTAGATTGGCAATCCTGCCACTCGACGCAAGCGGACCCTCGCGAGAACCTGCAGCCATGCAGATAGCCATCCTGATCTTCGAGAAACTGACCGCCCTCGACGCAATCGGCCCCTACGAGGTGCTGCGCTCCGTGCCTGGCTGGGAGGTCAAGTTCGTCGGCCCCGAGAAGGGGCACGTTCGCACCGACTGCGGCGCGCTCGGGCTAAGCGCCGACTACTCGCTCGACGAAGTCAGCGCGGTGGACATGGTTTTGGTCCCGGGCGGGAAAGGCAACCGTCCGCTGCTCGAGGACGAGACCGTGCTCTCCTGGCTGCGCGAGATCGACGCCCAGTCCAAGTGGACCACCTCGGTGTGCACGGGTGCGCTCGTGCTCGGCGCCGCCGGGCTGCTGGAGGGAAAGCGGGCGACCACCTACTGGCCCTTCCTCGAGCAGCTGCGCGAGTACGGCGCCGAGCCGGTCGGCAGTCGCTTCGTCGAGGACGGCAAGACGATCACCGCCGCCGGGGTCTCGGCCGGCATCGACATGGCCTTTCACCTGGTCGGCCAGGAGGCCGGTCCCGAGGTCGCCCAGGCGGTGCAGCTGGGCATCGAGTACGACCCCCAGCCCCCTTTTGACTCCGGCTCGCCGGACAAGGCCGCCGGCCCGATCGTCGAGCTGATCGAATCCGTCGCCGGCGCCTCCAGCGAGGAGTGGCTGGGCGCTAACGAGCGCGCTTGAGCTGAACCGCGCGCAGGCTGCGAGCGTTGGGGATCGCCACCAGCAGCTGCGTCTTGAGCGAGCCGCGCGCCTGCAGCAGCGGCGCCCCGCGCTCGTTGAGGGCGACGCGGAAGGTGTGGGACTTGCCGCCGGCAAGACGGAAGGTGCGGTGGCTGACGTTGAGGCGAACGACGCGCGTCGGCACCCCGCGCCGGGCGCGCACCGGCAACCTCGCGTGGGTGCGCAGGATGATCTGGCCGGGACAGGTTTCGCCTTCGGGCCAGCCACAGCGGACCCAGACGCGCAGCGCGCCGCCTTCCGGCCGTACGTGCTTGACGGTCAACGGCGGCAGCTCCGGTGCGGCCACCGTGGCGCCCACCGTGGCCCCGTCGATGAAGTTGTTGTCGATGTTGATCGTGGTCAACCCGTAGGTCTCGTTGTGGCCGCCGCGGTACTGGTGGATGCGCTGGTGCAGGGGCCAGGCCGTCGACGGCAGGTAGGGATCGAGCGTGTTCTGCTGGCCGTTCCAGTTGGCGCTCCAGACGTGGTCGGGCAGCGTGTAGGTGCTGCCGATCGCGCGGGCGAGGTCGGCGATCCCGGACGCGCTCGAGCTGTAGACGCCGGAGACGTAGCCAAGGGCGTGCAGCTGATCGGTCCAGGCGGAGAGGAAGGTCAGCGTCGAGGCGGTCGCGCTCGTGGTGCGCGTGTAGGCCTCCATGTCGAAGTAGATCGGGCTGCCGGGCCCCATGCCGATCTCCGCCGCGTCTTCGACCGCGTCGCTGGCCTCTTCGGCTCCCTGCAGCGTCGCTTTGCTGAGGCTGGAGCTCACCTTGGCGCAGCTGCTGCAGGCGCTGGTGGTCGCCTGCAGGCCGACGTAGGTCGGGATCAGGTGCCAGCCCGCGGCGACCTGGTCGCTGACCCAGTCAGAGGTCAGGTTGGGCTGCGAGCAGGCGCGATTGGTGCCGCCGATATAGACACCGATCCCACGGTAGGGAGAGGCCGCCCAGGCCGTCATCATCCGCGAGGAGGGTGCCGCGCAGGCATCGAAGCCGAGCCCGGTGAAGGCTTCCGGCGCCGACACGGGCCCCGGCGAGATGGCGCTCGTCGTCGCTCGTGCTCTTGCCTGCGAGCGCGGTTCGACCAGGATCGCCCGCCTGCGCCCCATTGCCTCGGCGGGGCAGTGCTGGTTGGAGCCGGGCGCTCCCAGATAGACCGCCTGGCGGTCGAGCCGCACGCACATGCGCGGCTGCTCGGCGAGCCGGTAGACCGGCCAGCGAGCGGGCACGTCGACGGCGCGGCCATCGAAGTGGACGGTCCGGGCCGCAGCCGGCGCGGCGAGGAGGCCGAGCAGCGCGAGGGCTACGACGGCTGGACGAAGCAGACGCATACCCGTCCAACAATTGCAGCCTTGAATCGATTCGGCCGTGAATTAGGCCGGGACGAGATTTAGCTTGCGCCAGGGACCCTCGCCGGCCATCGGCTGGGTGCGGCCGTGCAGCCAATCGGTCTGCAGGTCGTCGTAGTGGCGGCTGGCGGGGTGGCCGGACTGACCGGTGAACATCTGCCAGCGCGAGCTCTCGGGGGCGGTCGGTTCGGCGACCATGCGCCAGCTCGGCGCCCAAACGGCTTTGTAGGGGTCGTTGGGGTCGTAGGCGATCTGGCTCACGGTCTCCTGGGCGCCACCGGCCCTGACCCGCCGGTTGAGCAGGCGGCGCAGCAACGGACTGGCCTCGCCGAGCGGGTGCGGGAACTCCATCTCGTGCACCTGTCCCCAGCGCCAGCCCGCGGCGTCGGGGCCGAAACGCTCGCTGAGGTCGTCGAGTGCACCGCTCAGCGCTTCCAGCACGAGCTCGTCCCAGGGCCGGCCGATCAGCTCCTCGTCGCCCTCCTCCCAAAGCTTCATCAGGTGCGAGTGCCAGCGCCAGGGTGAGGTCACATGGGGGGTGAAGCCGTTGTCGGCACGGTCGAGCCAGCGCTCGCTGAGATCGCGGTCGCCGATCGCGGCTCGCGCCACCTCGCGCGCCAGCCGCAGCAGGAAGGCCTGGTAGATCGTGCCGGCGATCGAATCCGGATCGAGCCGCCCGTCCCAGCTGCGCAGCCGCTCGAGCGCGCTCAGCTCACGCTGGCCCGTCGGCTTCAGCCGTCCCAGCCGCCGCGCCGCCTCGATGCCCGGCAGCGAGAGGTTGTCGGACTGCATCGCCTCGAAGCCGTCGATGTCGTGCTCATCGCTGGCCCGCAGCAGCTGCTCGATTCGCTCGGCACGGAAGCCGTCGAGCCACTCGCTGGTGATGTGGTGTGGGTAGTCGTCGCCGACGATGCGGTTGTTGGCGGTGACGAGGAAGCCGCTCTCGGGATCGACCGTCTCCGGCAGCTCGTCGTAGGGGACCGTCCCCTCCCACTCGAACTCGCCGCTCCAGCCCGGCTTCGGCAGGTCGGGGCAGCCGCCCTTGCGCAGCGGCAGGCGGCCGATCAGCTTGTAGCCGATCGAGCCGTGGCGGTCGGCCCAGATCAGGTTGGAGGCGGGCGAGCTGTGCTCGGCGAGACTGGCGACGAGTTCAGGCCCGGAGCGAATCTGGTGCAGCTCGAACATGCCCGGGAAGGCGGTCGGCTGGTCGAGCGTCTGCCAGCGCAGCGCCAGCGGCTCCGCCTCGTCAGCGCCGAGCGCTTCGTTGACGATCGGGCCGTGGTGGGTGATCCGCACGTCAAGCAGCTCGGGCGCGTCGCGACCCTTGACCGGGATCTCCTCGCGCACGACTTCAAGCGGGCGCCACTCGTCTTCGAAGAGGTAGCGGTCGCCTTCGAGCCGCTCGATGAAGAGATCCTCGACGTCGGCCATGACGTTGGTGAAGGTCCAGCAGACGTCGTTGTTCTGGCCCATGTAAACGCCCGGCATGCCCGGCAGCGAGGCGCCGCGGACGAAGCGATCGCCAAGCGTGAGGCCGACCTGGTACCAGATGCCAGGCATGCTCGGCGGCAGGTGAGGGTCGCCGGCGATCACCGGTGAGCCGCTGGCGCTGAGCTTGCCCGAGACCGCCCAGTTGTTGGAGCCGCTGGCCTCGGCGGCGAGGCCGATCGAGCGGCGCACGGCGTCGATCTGCTCGACCATCGCGAGCCCATCGCCCGACCAGGCTTCCTGGGTGACGACCGGGTTGTCGGCGGGATAGCCGGGGTCGAGCTTGGCCGCCAGCTCGTCGCCCAAGGCGCGCACCATGTCGGCCCGCAGCAGCTCCCGCTCCCAGTTGGTCGAGAGGCCGAAGGCCAGCAGCTTGCCGATGCTGAGGATGTCGACGGGGCGCCACGGTTTCCACTCGAGTCGCAACAGCTGCATCTCAAAGGGCATTGCCTTGGCATCTGCGGCGGCGGCGTTGACGCCCTCGCAGAAGCGCTCGAGCAGAGCCTCCAGCTCCGGGTCGAGATTCGCCGCCTCGCGCTCCGCCGTGCGGCGAATCCCCAGCGTGCGCATCAGGCGGTCGATCGGCAGCCCCTCGGGGCCGGCCATCTCGGCGACGCGGCCGCAGACGACGCGGCGGTAGAAGTCGAGTTGCCAGAGCCGGTCCTGGCCGTGGCAGAAGCCCTCGGCGAACCAGAGGTCGCGCGCGTTGTCGGCAGCGATGTGCGGCACGCCCCAGCGGTCGCGGTCGACGCTGACCGGCCCGTCGAGCCCCGTAAGCGAGATCGTCCCCTTCTGCTTGGGCAGCGGCCGCCGCGCCAGCCAGTGCCAGGCAGCCGCCGTTGCAACGGCGGCGAGCCCTGTCCCGGCAATCCCGGCCACCAAACCCGTTCGCACCGCCCGCCCGCTCATCGCTCAAAGCCTACTGGCTGTTCAGCCGAACGACCGGTCCCTTCCGCCGTTCCCCCACCCCGTATATAGATGCAAAGGAACAGCGGAACGGCTCTAGGGGAGGATGCCGGAGGGGGCTCGCCCTTCGGCGGCGAGCTTGTCGAGGTGGGCCTGCATGACCATCTCCGCTGCCGGGCGAAGCTCCGACGGAACGTCGCTCCAGGCCTCGGCTAGCAGCGCCTTGCGCGACCGCTCGCCGCGCCCCAAGGCAGCGAGCAGGCGGCGCTCGCGCATCTCGCGGTGCTCGACGTACTCGGCCAGCTTCGCCGCGGGATCGGTGATCCAGGGCCCGTGGCCGGGGCAGATCAGCTCGATCGGCTCGGCCTGCATGCGGCGCAGCGAGTCCATGTAGGCGCTGAGGGAGCCGCCGTCGGGAGGGACGAAGGTGGAGCCGACGCCGAGCACGAGGTCGCCGCTGAAGCAGACCCGGTCCTCGGTCACCAGGCAGACGTGGTCGGGGGCGTGACCGGGGGTCGCGATCGCCCGCATGCCAGCGTGCATATCGCCATCCTCGGGCAGAACGACCTCTACCCCAAGTCGCGCCGCCCCGTCGGAGTGATCGCCGTGACCGTGGGTGAGCAGGACGAAGCCGATCCCGCCGCGCTCCTCAGCGGCGGCGCGAACCACCGCGAGATGAGCCTCGTCGTCAGGCCCTGGATCGATCACCGTGCACGGTCCAGACCCATAGAGATAGGTGTTTGTCCCCTCCAGCGTCATCGGCCCCGGATTAGGCGCAATGACCCTGACAATCTCCTCGTGGCCCGGGGCGTGCGTCACGTAAGAGCCGATCCCGGTAGGGGTGGAGCGTCTTGCACTTTTTCGCGGCAGGCCATCGTCGGTAGCCGCAAACGCGACTCGAAAAAGTTAAGCGAAACCCCTACCGGGATCGGCTCTCAGGTCACACAGCACTAGTCGCGACCTCTTTGGCGATCGCATCGCGGGCATCCTCGGGCTCGAGCACGACCAGGTCGCCGGCGCCGCGGAGGATCTCGCGGACCAGCCAGGACGTGCCCGCGTAGGGCAGCTCGACGACGACGGCGCCGTCGGCCAGCTCCTCGACCACGGTGCGCTCCTCGCGCAGCCAGCGGGCCCGCTCGGGCGAGACCCAGACGCGAGCGACGTGGGCGGTCGGCACCTCACCGTGGGTCATCCAGCCCTCGACCCCGGCCAGCTCCTCGACCTCCGGCCGCGGCTCGAATGAGTCGGCGGAGAGCGTCGCCTCCTTGATCCGGTCGAGCTTGAAGTGGCGGACGCCGTCTTTGGTCAGGTCGTAGCACTCGACGTACCAGCCCTCTTTGCCGTTCTCCAGCCGGTAGGGCTCGACCGAGCGTTTGGTGAACGTGTCCTCGTTCTCCTTGTAGTAATCGAGGTCAAGCACGCGGCTGCCGCCGATCGCCTCGTTGACGACGCGGGCGACCTCGGCGTCGCCGCCGCTGCTGGAGGCGATCTCCAGGCCCTCCTCGGAGGGATCGTGGCCGAGCGCGGCGATGATCTTGGTGCGGGCACTTTGCAGGCCACCCTGGGGCAAGTGGTCGCCGAAGAGGTCGATCGCGGCGACCAGGGCCTTGGCCTCCAGCGGCAGCAGGCGGGCCGGGCGGGCGAAATTGTCACCGTAGGGCTCGGAGTCGACCTCGATCTCATCGCCCTGGATCTCGGCGTAGAGCACATAGGTGCCGCCGCCGAAGTTGACGACGTTGAGCAGGTCGATGTCCTCGCGCAGCTCCTCGTCGGTCAGTTCGAGCCGCTGGCGCAGCTCGCTGAGGCGCAGCCGCTCCTCGCCTTTGCCCGATTCGATCAGCAAGCCGGCGAGCGTGACCAGGCGAGCGAAGCGCTCGGGCCTGATCGCCGCTTCACCGCGACCGTTGGAGCGGGCGCGGCGCGGTGCCTCGCGCAGCGGCCTGTCGACGATCTCGGCCGGCTGGAAGCCGGTGTCATGGCGCTCGTGCAGCAGCCCGAGGCGGCTCTCGGCCTCCTCGCGCAGCTCGGCGGGGCCGAGCACCTGGGCGTTCTGGCGCCAGCGCAGCACCCAGGCGATCAGCTCGCGCGGCGAGGCGTAGTCGGTCTCGAAGATCGAGCCTTTGCCCGGCGCGCCGTCGGACTTCTTTGCCGGGCGCAGCTCGCCGTAGGCGCCGAAGTCACGCTCGATCAGCCAGGCGATGCGGTCGCGGACGAAGATCTGGGCGCTGCCACGGGTCTCCCCCAGCTGCCAGTCGGCGCGCTGGCCGTAGTCGCGGCGGTCGAAGTTCTCCGGCGGCGAGAAGTCATGCTCGGCCTTGGAGGCGTAACCGACCTTGCCCTGGATCCGCGAGAGGCGGAAGACCCGCACCGCGTCGCGCTCGTGCGCGTGGCCGATCAAGTAGAACTGGCCGCCGCGGAAGACCAGGTGGAAGGGGTCGACTTTGCGCTTCTCGGTCTCGTCGCGCTCCATCGTGTAGTAGGTGAACTCGACCGTCTTGCGGCGCGAGATCGCGGTCTCGATCTTGGAGAGGCGCTGGGAGAGCTCGCGACCGCCGGCGGAGGCCGTCATCGCCATCTCCACGGGCGCGCGCTCGCCCTCCTTGAGCGGGTTGGGATGGCCCCAGGCAACCTGCTGCAGGGCGAGCCGCAGCGGCTCGGCGTAGGCGAATTCGCCTTCGGAGAGCAGCATCAGCGCCGTGCTCATCGCCGCCAGCTCGTCGTCGGTGAACTTGATCGCGTCGAGGTAGAAGTTCTCCGGCGGCAGCGAGTAGAGCTCGGCCTCGAAGAAGCCCTCTCCCGGCTTCTCCACCCCGAGCTCGATGCCGAGGCTCTCGAGCTCGGCCCGGTCCGCGTAGAAGCGCCGCGCGAAGGCGTCGTCGTTCATGTCGCTGTAGCCCTCAACCTCGCGCTTGATCTCGAGCGCCGAAACCGGCCTCCCCTGAGCCATCAGGAACGAGATCAGCGAGAGCTGACGGATCAGCTTCTCGGTGTCCTTTGCCACGGGTCGCAGGATAGTGTGCGGCCCGTCCCATGGACCTCCTGCGCAACCTCTTCGGCAACGTAACTTCGGGCATTATCCGGCTTGCGGTCACCGCCGGCATCCTTTTTCTCGTCTACCTCTTCATCCTCAAGCCGGTTCTCGACACCACCACCGACGTGATCCACTCGACCGGTCTCGACAAAATCGGCAAGTCGCTGGAGGGGATGAGCACCGAGATCAAACGCGAGGTCCACCACTCCTTCGAGGTGACCAAGCGGCGCGGCGCCAACCCGCAGAAGCTGGTCTACTGCGTTCAGCGGGCGAACGGCGACGTCAAGCGGATCGAACGCTGTACGCGTAAGTTCTGAGGCCGCTCAGAGGGCGCAGGCGAGCGTTCTGGTTTCCGTCGACAGTTCCGCCAGCCACGGGTTGGTGGCCGAGTCGGTCGGGATCGCGACTTCCCCCGATCCGGTTACCGTCGGCAGCTCGTTGACGAGCAGGTCGGCGAAGCGGCCGAGCTTGATCGTCACCGTGGCGTCGGGCCGGGTGCGGTAGCTGAACCCGCCCGGCGGCAGCTCCAGCCGGAAGGTGGCTGAGCGGCCAGGCTCGGGAACGAGGGCAAGGCAGCCGCCGGCGGGGCGCGCCTGTCCGTTGCTTTCGCTCAGCGGCGCGGGGGCAGAGCCGCCGCGGTTGAGCTTCGGGGTGGCAGTCGGAGCCACTTCGAGGTGGTAACCCCGCACGAGAACCTGGTCTGCCGCTTCGCGTGACTGCTCCCCCGCAACCTGCAGCTCGGAGAGGTCGTAGGCGGGAGAGCCTTGGTCGTCGGCCAGGTCGTAGTAGGCCCAGACCGGGAAGAACATGTCGGGGTGCGAGTGGGTGGTTTCCTCCGCATCCTCGGCGAGGATTCCGGTGTCGATTTTTCCGCGGGCGATTTCCAGCGCGGCCAGGGTGGCGCGGTTGGTTTCTCCCTCGGCCTGGAAGAGGCGGGCGCCGGCGCGCAGCGTCGAGGCATTGGCCATCAGCGAGAGGCCGAGGACGATCACGGCCAGCAGGCCGGTGGCGGTGGACCACTTGATGTCGCGGGCCAGCTCGGCGACGAGCAGGAGGCTGATGATGCCGCCCATGTAGACGTAGCGGCTGGCGAATGGCGTGCGTGCTGGGCTGAGCCCGAAGGCGACGAGGACGAGGTAGAGGACGAGCGTCACAGCAAGGGTCCAGAAGTAGATCGATCGTGGCGCCCGGCGCACGTGGAGGGCGACCAGCGCCATCAGGACGATGGCGAGCGGGTAACCCCAGTCGGAGCGAAGTTCCAGCACCACCGGCAGCCCGACGCTGCCGGGAACCCGAAACAGGCCCGTGATCGCGGCGGCGATCGCCGCCACCTGGTCGGCGCTGCCGGCG
>Ga0307496_10000012_pt1 | contig 12537 bp, 26 predicted proteins | sample 9_S_MG_FD_201368 | JGI IMG/M metagenome (GOLD analysis project Ga0307496, IMG submission 201368) | Soil microbial communities from Populus trichocarpa stands in riparian zone in the Pacific Northwest, United States - 9_S | ecosystem: Environmental > Terrestrial > Soil > Riparian zone > Trees... | reverse complement strand
GGCAGAGCGCCGGATTGTTAATCCGGATGTTACTGGTTCAAGTCCAGTCAGGAGAGCGCAAGCAAGGGGAAGTGCCGGAGTCTGGCTTATCGGGCACAGCGAAAGCTGTGAAGGATGCGTCTGCGCCTCAGCCTAGGACAATGAGGCGTGTCAGCGGAACCTCGTGGGTTCAAATCCCACCTTCCTCACGTGGGCCGACGTCACCATGACCCTCTTTGGTCTGCAAAACCGGGAGGGGATTCCAGTCGGTGGTAAAAGACCGCAGTGCGCACTGCGGTCGCACGCGAAAGGGAACTCCGGAACGACCCTGGTAAACGGGGCGCCCGGAAAGGCCCTGGAGAGACGTCTCATGCGGGTTCGATCCCCGCCGCGTGCACTCAGGAATGCCCGTACTGAAACAGGAGGAGTTGTGGAACTCATCACTGGCTTCACCTAGGTCCGCGAAATTCGCGGCCCTAGGAGGATGCATTCCGATGGGCAAAACGGCACATCACCTGAAGGACAAGTTCGACACCCGTGAGTGGCCCGACCAGTACAGGATGTACTGGCGCGGACGTCCCGTCCTCCCAGTGCGGGAGCATGTCGTCTACGACCTGCGCTACGACGCTGCGGAACTCCGTGATGCCGAGGAGCAGGGCCGACGGCCGCAGCCCCGCAAGGTGCGGCGAACCGCTCGCTGGTGGACGTACACCGGAGCCTGGACCCCCAGCTCCAGCAGGACGTACTGGGCAGCGAAGCACGAGCGCGCCAACCGGCGCTACGTGAAAAGCAGGCTGGACGCAGGACGCCGCACAAAGGGCGACCTGGAGCAGAGGATGTACGAGAAGGCCGAGAAGAAGCCCCGTCGGATGCTCTACGACATCTGGTGAGGCTTCAAGTGAAAGGCTTCTGTAGCTCAGGGGATAGAGCGCTGGCCTCCTAAGCCGGATGTCGCAGGTTCAAATCCTGTCAGGAGCACGGCGCGGGTAATGGGGTACCAATCGCTGGGCTAGATACCCAGCGGGGGTCCTGCCGATGAAAACCCCAGTAAGGGCTGAATGGTGAGCGTAGGCCGGTTCAATTCCGGTCGTCTCCCTGGAAGGGAGTGCGGGGCTTCGGCCCCCGAAAAGGATTGCCTGCAACGATGTCGTGTCGAGTGAGTGCAGGAACCGCGCAGAAGGGTTCGAGCCCCTTCCGGCCCACGGCGGTGCCACCGCGTCACGCCGGGCGCGAATGGGTGCGATGAGGCCAACTTCGGTGATCCGCGTAGCGGCTCTCCCGATGGAAGATCTCGCACGGTCGAGGCTATACGGCCCCCGCGTTCTTTTATCGGAAGAGGAGAAACGAGGAGACATGGCCGACATCATCGCTGTTGTCGAACTGGCAAAGCCCAGAGGCATTTCCGGAGGGGATGCCCAGCCGTACGAAATCACAGTCGAGCCTTCCGCTCCCGGAGGCCCGATGCCCCAGCTTCCCTTCCTGCACAAGGGGGACGGGATCACCGTCGAGGACGGGACCAGTTACTGGATCACCAGTGCCCGGCAGGTTCCGATGGAGGGTATCCCGGCACTCCGATGGAAGTGGGTGTACCGGGCGACACGCGACACCTCGAACGACCCGGAACCGTGGGACGACGACGGGAGCCCCTTCGGTACTTCCCGGTTCGGGCGGTGAACGGCATGGCCGAGTACAAGGCAGGGAACATCAAGCGCAACGGTGAGTGGTTCAAGCTGCGGGTCGACGACGGTGGCAACTGGCTGGCCGATGCGGCTGGCCGGACCCTGAAGCACCCGACCCGGGCCAAGCTGATCACGGATATCGATCGCGTGATGCGCCTGGAGAAGAAGGCCGTGCACATCCCCGTCACGGTGGTGGAGGGCAAGAACAACGGCTACCTCAAGCTGAAGCACGGCGTCGTTACCGGCATCCACGCCGGGACTGGAAACCTGACGGTCGCCTGGGACATAGGCGGCAATGGCCAGCTCACCATCAGCGCCACCGGATACAGCACCGACGATGTGCTTCGGCGTCTGACCCTTGCCGAGGAGGGCGAGCTGACCCGTGCGGTCAAGGAGGCGTACGACGCGGGCGAGTACATGCGGAACTACATCAACCGCCTGCACATCTACAAGGGGACCCGTGGGCTCGCCGACCAGGTCGAGGCCGAGCTGAAGAAGGAGTCCCCGTGATGACGGAACCCAACCTGGTCACCGTTTCCAGTTCGATCGATTTCCGCGATGCGGTGATGCGGCTGGACAGGGAGGGCCACGGGAAGTGGATTTACGTGCGCCGGACGGGCACTTCGCAGGTGTACCGGGTCATCGCGCGCCACACCGACCCGTTCCAGAAGATCGACCTGATGGACCTGTTCGGCTCGAACGTTCCGCCGGTCTACATGGAGGACTTCGCGACCGCGCTGGCCAATTCGCCGTCGGATCACCCGGCATTCCGCGTAGACGTTTTCACCAGGTGAGGGGGACCGATGCTCGGCGACTATGACGGCAACCTCGGAAGGCGCCCCTACCGGCCCGTCAGGCGGCGCCCGCCGCTGCCCGAGGACATGCCCGACGAGGCAACGGCGGAGGCGATCCGCGAGAAGGCCGCGAAGTACCCGAAGTTCACCCCCGAGGAGGTCAAGTTCTTCATGGAGTACGAGGACGGTCGCACAGACATCACTTCGAAGCAGGCCAGGGCCGTCCTGTACCAGAAGTAGTCAACTTTCCTGCATTGCGGTAGAGTTGAGGAATCACAGTTCCACGGAGCCCCGACGTTGCGAGTCGGGGCTCCGTCATCGGATGAGGAGAACGAGATGGGTACGTACGACGGCGGCATGACTCCGGTCGACAGTTCGAGCTGGAAGCAGCCGGTCAGCAGCACGGCGACGCACGGCCAGCCCAAGGAGGCGTACACGAAGGACGCCCAGGCCCGGCCCGAGTCCACCGGAACGGGTGTGCGGACGGGCAAGGCGACCCCGGAGCCCGACCCCTCGGCCATCGTCCGGAACTTCGGGCGCTGAGCATGGCGAAGATCGAGAGCGTCTACGACGTCGCCACGGTTCTTGGCTCGCTCGACACCCGGCGCTGGCCGGAGGTCTGCACCGCACTGGAGACCGGCGGCAGCGGCCACGCCTTCGCCCCCGAGATCGACTTCGGCAACCCCCCGGAGATCCCCGAGCTGGCCCACGACCTCTACCAGGAGGCCGTGGAGATCACCGAGACCAACCGGTTGATGCGCCAGGCCGCGCGCAGCCTGCACGGCAACATCGGCGAGGCCGTGAAGCACATCGAGCGGGCCGTGCGGAACATCGGCGAGCTGCGCGATCTCGGCGACGTCGAGTACCTGGAGGGTGACGGCAGCGTGGAGGCTCTGCTGAAGCAGGCGAAGCTCCTGCTCGCCTCCGCCCAGGCGCTGAAGACGACCGACGAGATGGGGGACATGAGGTGAGCAGCGGCGAGGCGTGCCGGGTCCGTGATCACCGGCAGTACTGGGTGGTGGACGTGCGCCGGGCCAACTACTCGGCCTTCAGCGGGTATCACCGCACGCCGTCGGCCTATTCGCAGCTCCGCTGCACGCAGTGCCCGGCCATCTGGCGTACGAAGGCGAAGTACGTGGACGAGATCCCCGACGCGGGCTGAATCGCGACACGGTGCAGGAAACAAGGTAGATTTCGCCTCGGCAAGAGTACAGACAGACCGGAGTGAAACATGCCTGCTGGCACCGTGAAGTGGTTCAACGCCGAAAAGGGTTTCGGCTTCATCGCACAGGACGGCGGTGGCCCCGACGTGTTCGTGCATTTCTCGCAGATCCAGGCGGACGGCTACCGCGAACTGACTGAGGGCCAGCGGGTGGTCTTCGAGACCCAGCAGGGCAAGAAGGGCATGGAAGCGACGGGAGTCACGATCACCTCGTGACGACCTGGGACGAATGGACGCGCCCCGACTTCGACACCTGGGCACTCGGCATCGCCGAGGCCATCTCCCTGCGGGGGGACTGCACCAGGCGCCGGGTCGGGGCCGTTCTGCTGGACAGACACAACCGCCTCATCGGCGCCGGTTACAACGGCACCAGACCGGGCGGCAAGAGCTGCCTGAAGGGTGACTGCCCGCGAGGTCTGCATCACCGGCTCAAGGATCCGTACAAGCGGGTCTGTTCCTCCTGCCGGGAGGACAGCCTGTGCTGTTCGGACTGCGTGTTCCTGTTCCGGTGCGCCTGCGGCAAGGAGTGGCCGCCAGGCGGCTGCGAGGACTCGGTTCCTCCGAACAGCAGCTATGACACCGGTCCCGGCGAATGCATCTCCTCGCATGCGGAGCAGAACGCCGTGGCCGACGTGGAATCGAGGTACAGGATGGACGGCGCCACGCTGTACGTGACAACCGAACCGTGCCCCGGCTGCATACGGCAGATCAGGAACACCACGGGCATCATCCGCATCGTGTGGCCGGAAGGTGAACTCGACCTCCGGGGCTGAGCGGATGTGACGGGCCTCTCCACTGCGGAGGGGCCCGTTCGCGTATCCGGAGTGGCCTGAGCCATGCTAGTATCAAAAGCATCAACATAGCTGTGCCACAAGGAACTTCGGAAAGGAAAGCGATGGGTGCACTCGCTGCTCACCACCTCCTCGGGCGAACCGAGGACAGCAATCTGATCCTGCTGGCCGGGCCGGACTACGCCCGCATGCGCCAGCTCATCGGATCCTCCGGTATCCCGTGGAAGGAAGTCCACGAAGTCGGCAACGACCACGACGACGTCGAGCGCCTGCGGGAGCAGGTGGCCCGGCGTCGCGAGTCCCTGATCATCATCGCCTCCATGCACGAGGTCGAGGGTCGGCTGGACCGGAGCGCCTTCGAGCGCCGCCTGACCCACTTCGCGTACGGGGCCGACCGTGTCATCTACGCCGGTCTCAACGGCGCCGCCCTCGTGTGGCCCGTTCGCGCCGGTACCCGGATGGAGGTCGTGAGCGGCAACCTCCGGGTGCACCAGTCGATCGACGTGGTTGCCGCCGGAGAGACGGTCGTCGGCCTCACCGTGGACCGCCTGTGAGCGCCGACAAGGGCCAGTACGAGGTCATGTACCTGGAGAAGGGCGACTCCAAGGAGCTGTTCAGCCAGCCCATGACCTACGAGGGTGCCGAGTGGGCCGCGAGGAAGCTGTCCCGCGAAGGCTTTGACGTGATCGCGATCGTGACCGCCGAGCATGCGGCCGAGCGCAGGGAGCGAACGATCCAGAACGGAACGGGCGGCATCCTCCCGGGCGCACACCTGACGGCGTTCGTGAACGACATCGTGCGCCGGTTCCGGCGCGACTATCCGGGCGTTCCGCGAGAGAGTGCCCTGGAGGTCATCGGCATGCTCTGCAAGCTGTCTCAGCAGGCTCCGGAAGTCAGGGATCTTCAGACCGCCCTGCTGAACGAGATCCACGACCTCGGCGCATCCGACGACAAGTGGCGCCTGGACATGCGGATCGCCATCGCCAACCGACGGCCTGAGGGGGAGTAGATGACGGACTTCAACGACCTCGACCAGTTCCTCGGCCGGTACGTGAGCCTGACGGACCCGGACGGCGAGAGTGCGGCCGGATTCCTGATTCAGATCCGCGACGAGGTGGACTACATCCCGCATCCGGTGCGGAGCGTGATGCTCGACTGGGGGCAGGGCTGGCGCGTCGGCAAGGACACGGAGGTCGATGTCTACCCGGCGTCGCCGCAGGGCCAGAAGACCGTCCAGGTGACCAGCGGGATCGACATCCTCCACGAGTTCGCCCATGAGGGCGGCTGCCCCGACATGAACTGCCGGGTGCGTGCGCGCGGCCAGTTGCGGGCGCTCCGGGTCTGGCGGATGAAGCAGGAGGACGCGTACTGGCAGCACCGGTACGTGCGCCAGGTGCGGGAGAGCCGGGAGGACCCGGCCGCCGTGGCGTACATCATGGAGGAGGCCGCCCAGGAGGGTGCGCCGGAGAACATCATGGACCATCTGCGGATCATCGCCGAGCGGGCGTACAAGGCCGCTGCGGAGGGTTCGTGAACGAGACGCCATGTCCCTGCTGCGGGGCGGCCCGCAGGCGTGGGCAGTACCTCTGCACCTCGTGCTGGAGCCAGCTCCGGGTGTGGGTGAAGGACGCGCTGCGCAAGAAGGATGATCTGGCCGTCGACCGGCTCGCCGAACTGTACGACCAGGTGCACGACCACCGGCCGTTGAACGAGATCGAGGTGACGCCGTGACCGGGCACACGTACCGCCAGGAGATCGAGCTGGCCCGCGACCGGCTGCGGGGATTCCTCGTGAAGGCCACCCGGCCCGGGTGGGAGCGCACCGAAGATACGCACGGGACCGGAGCCCCGAAGGAGTACGGCATCTGGTCGGAGGGGCGCGGCCAGTACGTGGCCGAGCACGTCAGGAGTGAGGCGGACGCCCGGTATCTGGAGCTGGCCGACACGGGCTTCGGGGAGCGGGTGCGGTGGCTGCTCACCGCCGTACTGGACTCGGACGACGACGGACTGGATGTCACCGAGGGGCACGAGGAGTGCCAGGGGGACGGAACCTGCGTGATCGGGGGAGCCGTCAGCCTGGCCCGCTACATCAACCGGGAAAGAGGAGAGGGATGGATCCCGGCAGGCTCATAGGCACCGCCGTGGCCGCCTCGGCGGTCATCTCCGGCGTGCTGGTCGGCGCGGGCGAGCTGTACCGGAAGCTCGCCTACGGCTCCGGACCGCAGCTCTCCGGGAAGGAGAACGATGACGAAGAAGGGTGAACCGACGCGCGCCGAGTTGGCACTGAACGCACTGGCCGAGGTGCGGGCCCTGCTCGACGACTACACCGGTACGGACTGGGGCTACACCATTCCGGCCCAGAAGATCGACGAGATCATTCACCTCGCGTACGCCAAGCTGCGGATGCAGTCGATGCAGCGCGACCGGAGGCCCGCGACCTGGCTGGCCGAGCCCATCGGCACGGTGTTCCCCCGGGACATCGCATGGCGGCGCGGGCAGGAGTCGGTGACCGCACTGTGCTTCGAGGTGCGCGTCACCGACGGAACGAAGGACGCGGTCGGCCGCAAGGTCGAGGTCCGCATGTCGGCGAACGACGCTGGTTTCCTGGCGTTGTCCATGAAGGGCATGGCCGAGTGGGGCAAGGGCAAGCCGGGCCCGGTCAGCAAACTGGAGGAGCTGCTTCCCGGCGGCTCCGTGGAGGAGGAGAACGAGACGTGAGCTACCCGAGGATCTTCGCGACGCCGGGCGTGGGTGACTTCGCCGAGGCCATCGACACCGAGCGGCAGGCCCAGCTCAAGCAGTGGGGCGACCAGGAGCACGAGGACGGCACCGGCCGCCCCGGGGACCGGGAGAACGCCGACCGGTACCGGGCCATCTGCAAGGCCAACGGCCCGCTTCAGGACAACTGGCGGGACATCTTCCTGGAGGAGGCGCACGAGGCTGTCGCCGAGACCGACCTCGACAAGCTGGAGGAGGAGCTGGTCCAGACGGCGGCCGTTCTCGCGGCATGGATCTACGACATCCAGCGCCGCCGGGCCCGGCTGTACGCCGCCGCGCGCGCGGCATCCGCCTGATGGGTGCGACACCCGCTGAGGGCCCCTCGACCGGGGCCCTCAGGTCTGCCGGGTTCACGGTGCGCCATCACCGCAGCAACCCCGACGGGACCCTGGAGGAGCACGAAGGGGGCATCGACCAGTGCCCGGCGCCGGAATGCCAGTGGCCGCAGCTCGGCGTGATGGTCACGGCCATGGGCGCGACCGAGGTGACCGGCACCGTGAAGGAGCGCGGTGACGCCAGCGTGCGCGTGGAGACGGCATCAGGTGAGTGGTACTGGCGCCCCCTCGACAAGGTGCGACGCCCCGACTGGGGCGTCTACTGCCCGCACGGCACCAAGCTGATCGAAGCGGAACCGGCGGAGCACACCTGCGAACTCCCGAAGCCGCCCTGTGAAAGGTCCGGCGAGCTGGGCCACCTCTGCATCGACCATCAGGAATGGTGCAAGGCGTGCTACCCCGACGGCCGGAAGATCCTGCCGTGGCCCTGCACGGAAGAGGGGTGCACGGAGGCCGCCTTCGACCGGGAACAGCGCGAAATGGAAGAGGCGTACTACGAGGAAATGCGCCAGTCGTACTACGGGTGAAACGGAAAGGGTGAAGAGGGTGGAGAGGCCGAAGAGGTCCCAGGTCAGGCACGGCATGGCGTCGTGCACCCGGTATGGATGTGACCGTGAGGAGTGCCGGGAGGCACGCAGGCGGACCAGCCGGGAGAACTACCACGCGGCGAAGAAAGAAGGACCGGCGCGCGTTCCGAGCGACGAGGCGTACGCGTACGCCGTCGAGCTGATCCGGGCGAGCCTGTCGCCCACCGACATCGCCGAACGGTCCGGTGTGTCGGTCACGCAGGTGCGGAGGCTTCTGCGCGGCGGCCTCCCCGGCATGCTCCGGGTCAACTCGGACGCGATCCTCGGGGTTGCCATGCCGCACGAGAGCAAGCCGGGGCGCGGGGACGGGTGGGCCGACGCCACGGGTGCCCGGCGCAGGCTCCAGGCCCTGGCGGTTCAGGGGTTCTCCACCACCGTCCTGTGGAGCGAGAGCGGCGTGGCGCGTCTGACGGTCAGCGACATCCGGTCCGGCGCGCAGCAGCGCATCTGCCTGTCCACCCTGCGGGTGATCGTCCTTCTGCACGACAGGCTCTGGGACGCGGATCCGCTCGGCATGGGGGTCAAGCTCAGCGCCGTGGCGCGGACGGTGAAGCACGCGGAGCGCGAGGGGTGGCTGCCCACCGAGGCGTGGGACGACATCGACGATCCCGCGTGCGAGCCGAGGAAGAAGCCCACCCCCAAGTACGTGCGTACGGCCGAGGACTTCGGCGAGCTGACCGGCAGGTTCGGACTCAACCGGCGCCAGGCCGCCGACCGGCTGGGGATGAGCGTGGATGCGGTGAATGCGGCGCTCGGCTACTACGGAAAGCGGACGGCTGCGGCCTCCTGACGGAAGGAAGAATCGGTGGCTACGCCGAACGGAATGACGACGCCCGAGCTGAACGAGCGCCTGCACCTGCACTACATCAGCGAGAAGGATCAGTTCGACCTGGCCGGAGCGGGGGCCGTGTACCTGACCGAGGTCACCGCACCCGGCCACTCCGGGCGCCGGGCCGACGCCGTGCACATCGGGCTGTGGAACTCGCGCGGCGCCGGAACGGTCGAGGTCTGCGAGCTGAAGATCAGCCGGGCCGACTGGCTGAAGGAGCTGAAGGAACCCAAGAAGGCCGAGGCGTGGTGGCCGTACTGCCACCACTTCTGGCTGGTCGTACCCCATGAGGGGATCGTCAAGGACGGGGAGCTGCCCAAGGGCTGGGGCCTGATGATGCCCGGCGGCCGGGGGCGGCGTTTCAAGGTGATCGTCAAGCCCGAGGAGCGCAAGCCGGAAGACTTCAGGCTGACCCTTCCCCTCCTCGTCACCCTGCTGAAGAACACCGAGACGACACGGACGAACGCGCTCCAGAAGCAGGAGCGCGAGCTGCGGCAGAAGTTCTACGAGCAGGAGCAGCAGACCCGGCGCCAGCGGGGCGTGTTCAGCGAGAAGGACAAGCGGCGGCTGGAGCTGGTGGACAGGCTGGAGGAGGCGCTGGGTGTCGAGCTGGCCGAATACGCCTGGGAGGAGAAGCTGTCCCCCGAGGGGGCGGCGGACTCGCTGAAGGCCCTCGCCCGGGGCCGGGCCGCACTGGACATGGCGAAGGAGCGGGCAGAGTCTGCGGTGAGGGAGCTGGACCGGGCCTCCAGAACGGCACAGGACGTGGCCGACCGGCTCCGCAAGGAAATGGGTATCCGATGAGCATGGAGAGGCAGAAGGAAATGCGGCAGATGTTCCGGTACGAAGTGAAGATCGACGACAAGCCGCAGAGGTACCTCATTCACGGCGAAGTGCGGAAAGTGGCGACACAGCCGTGGGTCCCCGGAAGCGTTCCTGTCGTGGAGTTCTGGGCCGAGGACATCAATCCGGCGCCGGGCGGCACGCTGTTCCAGCGCACCTTCCAGGTCTTCGGAACCGGTCAGCCGCTGCCCGAGGACGCGCAGTGGCGGGGGACGACCGACCGGGACCCGTCCGGTTTCGTCTGGCACCTGTACGAGATGGTGGGCAAGGACGATGCCTGAACCCTGCCGGACGACCAGACACTGCGCCGATCACGGCTGGTGTCACCGCTGCGACCCGGCGCTGGCCGCCCTGATGAGCGAGATCAACCACGTCATCCAGTCGGTCTCCGCCGATGAGTCGACATGGGGCCCGCTCTACTCGCAGATCTCGGCGATTCTGCACGCGGGCGCCCCGGCGCAGGCCGCAGCCGACTTGGCCGAAGCGAGGAAGACCAACCAGAACCTGAACCGGCGGGCCCAGGCGGCGGAGTCGACGGCCGAGCGGTACGCCCAGGCGGTCCGTGAGTGGCGCGTCACCGAAGAGGGCACGTACGTGTCGTACGACAGCCTGAAGACGCTCGGCAGGCTGGCCGGGGTGGAGATCCTGCCTGGGATCCGGTACATGCAGCGCTTCGAGAACGCCAAGCAGGCCGAGGAGTTCATCGAGCGGGTGTACGGCCTGCTGGAGTACTGGAACTCGATCTCGCCGCCTTTCGGCCCGCCGCAGTCCTGGTGGTGGGAGGAGCGGCGTGCCGACCTGTCGGACGTGCTGGCCGGGCGCGGCTCGCCGGGTATCCAGGACAGTCTCCGGTCCCAGGTGAAGGCGGCGCTCGAAGTCGCCGGGATCAGCCAGGCAGAAGCAGCCCGCACGCTGGGGATGAGCGCCAAGCACATGAGCCAGATGCTCACCGGAAAGGCATCGCTCACCCTCGGGTGGGCCGAGAAGATCCTGGCCCTCTGCGGCCAGCGGCTGGAGATCAGGGCGGTTTCCAGCATGACGGAAGGGAAGCAGACGTGATCACGAAGGACCAGGTGTACGAGGCGGCCGACCCGCGCGACGAGGGGCGCCGGATTCTGGTGACCTCGTATTACTCGGGGTACACCAACGCCAACATCGTGAGCTACCCGAGCGGGAAGAACCACCGGTCGGTCAACACGAAGCACCTGCACGCCGAGCGCAACACCGGCAAGGGCACGCCGCGCAAGAACGGCTACTTCCTGGTCGGCACCCGCCAGGAGATCGAGGCGATGACCGAGCAGAGCGCCTGACGCCGACGCCTGAAGGAGCTGCACCAGATCCGCCACGAGAGCGGAAGGTGCAGCTCCTTCGTCGTTGAACCGTCGGTGTACTCGATCTCGATCGTGTCCTCGCCCGGCTCGGGCTCGGCCCAGGACGGGGGCCGGAACTTCGCCACCCGGCAAGAGTGTCAGGTACGTGACCACTCGACCTGCTGGGTGGCCGCCCGGTTCTTCTCGGCCTTCTCCGCTTCCAGCCTGCTGACGTGGTTGCGCAGCAGGCTGTCGATGACCTTCTCCGACAGGCCCAGCTCCTCGCCGTGGGTGCGCACCTGCCGGGCGCACTCGTCGAACCCGTTCACCTCGCGCTGCGCCGCCTCGTTGCCGATGCGGTTGATGCCGTCGTGCAGCTCGCGGATCACCCTCTCATTCAGCGTGACTTCCTTGATCAGGTGGTTCTGGATCCGGCATATCCGCTCGATCAGCTCGTCGGGCACACCGGCCGGGAAGAAGCTGTCGAGAACGAGACGCACGGCGGCCTCGTTCTGCATGCGCTTGCGCTGCTCCAGCTCCTGCAACCGTCTGCGCTCGGCCCGCTGGCGGCTGTACTCCTTGCGGCGCGCATCTTCACCCGGCACGCCGTCCACCGCCCTCCAGTTCGGTCTCGGCCCGTCCCCACAGGGCCAGGCTCGCCGTTCTGCCCTCCGCATCGTCCGGTCCGTCGCCGGTCCAGCCGACGTGGAGATAGCCGTGGATCTCGGCGTCACCGGGCACACCGTGCCGGGTCAGCATGGCCAGGGCTTCCTTCGCCTCGTCGAGCGTCGTGATGCCGGTGATCTCCCGGCGGAACCCCTCACTGCGGTCAGACAGCATCGCTGCTCTCCAGCTCGGCCTGCTTCACCTTGGCCCGCTCGATCTGGAACTCCATCTCGGGCACCGCCTTGCGCTTCTTCTCCAGCACGGCGGCCAGGCTGGGGTGAGTGGGCTCGTCCTTCAGCCAGCGCTCGTACAGGGAGATCCGCTTCAGCAGGATGCCGAGCCGGACCCTGGCCGCGCCGACCAGGTCGTCATGGTAGGCGCCGCCCTCCACAGAGACCTGCTCGGACCGCAGCGCCGCCGCCTCGCCCTGCACGTACGGCGGGGTGCGGCCGGTGATCTCCAGCCCGGTCTCCACCCGGCGCTCCTTCAGCACCCACGGCGGCGTGCCGCCCTGCTTGCGGGGGCCGCCGCCGGGCTTCCGCTGGGGCTCGGGGCGGCGGGGGGAGGGCACGGAGCGCGGGGCCTGGCCGCCGGGGCGCCGGTCCTCCATGAAGCGCCGGGGAGTGCGCGACTGGAAGCCGCCGAGCCGGACCGACATGGGCCGGTCGTTGTTCATGCCGAACACCGACACGATCTTCATGTCCATCAGGCTGTGGACGATCTCC
>Ga0307496_10000011_pt1 | contig 12710 bp, 12 predicted proteins | sample 9_S_MG_FD_201368 | JGI IMG/M metagenome (GOLD analysis project Ga0307496, IMG submission 201368) | Soil microbial communities from Populus trichocarpa stands in riparian zone in the Pacific Northwest, United States - 9_S | ecosystem: Environmental > Terrestrial > Soil > Riparian zone > Trees... | reverse complement strand
GCATCCGAGCCGTCGGGATAGGTCATCGTCAGCGACGGCATGTCGTTGAGGGGAATGCCTGCTTCCCAGGAAAGCGGATGCGGAAGGACGCCCTGCGCCGCTCCGTTCGCGGCATAAATCCTGAAGCGTGCGACCAGCGTATTCACAAGAGCCATAGGTCACACCACCGCGTACCTGGATCGCACCTGCACTCCGTTGTTTCCGCCAGCAGTTGTGACAGTAAAGGTACCAGTCCGGTTGCCGAAAGATCCGGATCCGCGCGACGTAAAAGTGAGCGGTCCGTTTCCACGGAATTCCAGAGCGCCGGTCACATTCGTTCCCGTGGTAAAAGTCCACACCTCCGTGGACTGGAGGCGGGCCCGCATGTAGCGCGGGTCAATCAGCAGCCACTGCGCCGAGCTGACCGACGAAGACCCGTCCCCCCAGAAGACGGTCGTCGTCGAGGTGTTGTCGGTCAGGGTGAAGGAAGTCGCCGGGCCCTTCAGCAGGAGCAGCGAGTCCGCGATCGGAACCGTGGAGGCAAGGGCGTTGGCCAGGGTGTTCGACGCCGAGTTGAAGAAGGTGACCGTGGTCTCCGTGCCGCGCCAGGCGCCGCCGGGGATGTTGAAGATGAGCGTCGCGTCGGCCCGGTCGGAGGGACATGAGAAGTCCGGGGTGGTCATCGAGACGAGCTGCGCGTCGGCGCTTTCCTCGATCGTCCCGCGTACGCGCGTGAGGGTGATCGGCTGATTGGTGCCCATGCCGAGCAGGCCCATCAGGGTGTTCCAGCGTGAGGCCAGATCCTCCGGCGTGAGGTCGACGACACGGATCTTCAGGGCGACGGTGATCTGCGACAGCGGGTCGTTCCACTGGGGCAGCGAGTAGTGCACGTTTGGCACCTCGATGACCGCGCGGCGGGGTGCCAACGCGGGGGCGTACTCCGTGCCGGTGAGCAGGTACATGCCCTGAGTGATGGCCTTGCCACCGATGGTGAACCCGTTGATCTTGTAGGCCGTTGCCATCCGCTCACACCCCGCTGATCGTCGCTGCGTAGGCCAGTGAACGGTTGACCGTAGTCGACGTGGGCTCGGCCTGCGGGTACTGGTTGTTGATGTTGAAGACGTTCGTCGGACCCTGCTGCGGCATGGCCATACGGGCGGCGAACACCGACACCGACTCCGGCGGTACCTGCTGCACGGTCCCGCTTCCGCCCAGCATGGTGTTGCTCGCGCCGGTCTGGCGGACCCGGACCTGCTGCGCCCCGGTGGGTCCGTAGTCTCCCATCATCCGGCTGACGATGTTGGAGAAGCCGCGCCCGCCCGAGCGGTTGATGACCTCCAGCAGGGCGCCGAACCGGCGGGCCGCCGCCGCGTTGACGACGTACTCACCGTTGGAGAGCATCATCGGAATCGAGTCGGAGGTCGGACCGCCGGGTCCGTTGATCCAGCCACCCGTGGCAGCCTGGCCCACCTTCGGCGGGGAGTTCTTGGCGTAGTAGTAGTACCCGACGCTGACCTGGGCACTTCGGGTGAGGGCCTGGGTGATGCGGCCACCGGCCGAGTAGGCGGCCTGGACAATGCCACCGAGCTGCCGGTTGAAGTTGCCGACACCGGCCAGGGTGACGGTGCCCTTCGGGTTCAGCTTGCCCTTGTTGGCGTCGGCGACCGCTCGCTTCAGAGCCTCCAGTAGGGCCTTGAACTCGTCGTCGTCGAGCTTGCCGTCACCGTTGACGTCGAACTCACCGGCCGCCTCCTTGCCCAGGATGAGCTGAGCGAGCGCCGTCATCTGTGCGCGGTACGCCTTGTCGTCGAGCTGTGCCTTGCCCTTCGGGTTGAGCAGACCCTGGCCTTCCGAGGAGGCCAGAAACTCCGTCAGCGCCAGCACCTTGTTCCGGTACTCGCTGTCGTCGAGCTTGCCCTTGCCCTTGGCGTCGAGCCTTCCTTCGGCCTCCAGGACATCGATCGATGTGGTGAGCTGCGTGAGCTGGGCCTGGAAGAGAAGCGCGTCGAGCGCGGCCCGGCCCTTCGGGTTCAGGCTTCCGCTGGCCTCGGCCTCGGTGATGATGGCCTGGAGCTTTGCGATGTCACCCTGGGCCCTGATGATGTCGATCGCGACCTCAGGCTTGATCTTCTTCGCACCGACGAGGTCGATGTACGTGCTGATGTCGGAGAGCGACTTGAACGCCTTCGCGTCGTCCGCCGAAATGTCGATCTTTACGCCCTTGACCTTCCCGAGCTGGGTGACCAGCTTGGCGTACTCGTTCGAGACGGTCGCGAAGTCCTCGCTCGTCTTGGCCTTGTCAATGAGGTTGCCGAAGACGTCGGCGATGACGGTACGGGTCTGGAGTGTGGCGTTCTCGATCTTCCCGGAGTTCTGGATGATCGCGGCGGCCAGCTCGCTGGTCGCGTCCCCGCCGATCTCTGCGAGACGCGGCCCCAGCTTGGCCAGCTCGGCGGCCGACAGATCGGCCAGTTCGGCAACAGCCGGAGCAGCCTCGGGCCCGAGCTTGCGGAACTGCTCCGCGATCTCCGGGCCGAGGGTGGCTGAGATCTTGATCAGGTTGGCCGACCAGTCGCGCTGCGCCTTGGCGATCTTCTCCAGTTCCTTGATATAGGCGTCCAGGCCGCCCTTTGAGCTGAGCGAGAACTTCTCCATCGCGTCCTCGGCGTCACCGAAGGCGGACTTGGCCGCTGCGGAGAAGGCGTCGAGCGGCGTACCGAACTTCTCGAAGGCCGTGGCGAGCTGGTCGATCGCCTGCTGGGCCTCTTCGCCCGTGGTGTCGAGGTCTTCCAGGGCGTCCCGGGTCAGCTTGATCTTTCCGCTCGCCGAGCTGGCCGACGATCCGGTGGTGTCGAGGGCATCGGCGAGAAGCTGCTTGGAGAGAGCCGACTTCGTCGTGGCGCTGTCCTCGGCGGCGACCGTCGTACGCAGGGCCTCCAGGAAGTCCTTCAGGCGGATGGCGGCGGCGGCCTCACTGTTGATCTGCTCGCCGAGCTTTCCGCTGCCCGCCGGGGCGTAGTTGTCGGCGGTCTTGCTGACTTCCTTGATCGCCGCGTCGAGCTGCTTCAGCGCCTTGTCGGGCTCCTGGAGGGAGAGTTCCAGCACGTCACCGACATTCACACCCGCCTCGGCGAGCTGGTCCAGGGCGTCGGCACTGATCTTGCTTCCGTCGGCCAGCTTCGACGTCTCGACCGCAGCCTGCGCGGTGTCCAGCAGCCACTGCTTGACGTTCTCGCCGATCGCCGCCGTGTTCTCACCGAGGACTTCGGTGGACTCGCGCACCGTGTTGTTGGCGGCGTCGATCTCACGCAGGTACCGGCGGGCCGCCTCGGCGCCCTGGCCGTGCCCCTGCGCCTGGGCCTTCAGCTCTGTGACCGAGCCCTTTGTCAGCTCGATCGCCTTGAGCCGTTCCTGGGCCTCCCTGCGGGCGCTCTCGGCGGACCTCTGGTCGGCGTCGGCCAGGTCGCTCTTCTGGGTGGTGACCGTGCGGTAGACGCCGATCGACGCCAGGGCGCTCTGTGAGCCGTCCCTGACCGCCGCGTTGTACTGCTTCAGGCCGCCAGCCGCTGTGATTGCCGCGTCGGTATCCGCCTTGATCGCGTTCGAGAGGGCGGTAGTGCCTCCGCTCGCCTCGAACGCCGAAGCCGCGATCTTGTCGGCCTCGCTGCGGAAGTCGAACATCTTACCGATCATCGGGCCGAGCAGGATGCCCGCCGTGGCGATGGCGATACCCCAGGGACCGAAGGCGAAGGCCGCCGTGCGGGCCGCCAGGCCGGAGGCCGCGATGCCGGTGGTCGCCCGGGTGAAGGCGCCCGCCGCCACCGTGCTGGACGCGGCGGCCGAGGTCATACCCGCACCCATCTGGGTACCGGCCAGAGCCGCGTTGCGCATCGAGGCAGACATCTGGTTCGTGACGGGCACCGTACGGGCGGCCGACGTGTTCAGGCCGGTGATGGCCGCAGCGCTGAGAGCCGTCTGACCGGCAAAAACCCGGGAGGAGTTGGCGAGCTGCGTCTGCGTGAGCGCCAGGTTCCGGTTCACCGTGGAGACCTGGGCCATCGCCAGAGCGGAAGCGGTGGCCTGGACGCTGAGCTGGCGCATCGAGTTCTGCGTGGCCAGCGTCGAGGCGAACAGTGCGTCCTGGCCGCGAGCCGCGTTACCGCTGGCCACGCTCATGGCGTTCAGGCCGGTCGCCGACTGAGAGGCCGCCAGCGAGTACCCCTGAATGCTCCTCGACGAAGCGACCAGGGCCGCCGTCAGAGCGTCCGTGGTTCCGGTGAGCTGGCGCTGGGAGTTGGCCGTCGCCAGTTGCGCCTGCGTCGCGCCCTGGAATCCGTTGCGGTAGATGTCGATCGCCGTACGGGCCTTCAGGGTGCTGACGCCCAGGCGCTCCTGAAGCTCCCGGGCCGCGATCAGACCCTGGATCGTCTTGGCCAGCGCGACCTGGTAGAGGGTCCAGCCCGCCGCCGCCGCGATGGCCAGGGCCCCGAGCGTACCGACGATGGGCACGACCGGGCCGAGGTGCGCCAAAAACTCGATCACGTTCGAGAGGCTGGAGGCGATCGTTCCGATGGCGTCCGCCAGCGGGCCGCCGAGGGTGGCGAGCAGCGTCTTGAAGGCGTCGGAGAGGTTCTGGAGTTCGGCAGCCGTGGTCTCGTAGATGCCCTTCGACTGCCGGTTCAGCTCGGTGCCACGGGCGAACTCGACGTTGGCCCGGTCGAAGGACTCACGGACGATGTCGACATTGTTGGCCAGGCGGGAGAACACGTCGATGTCGCGGACCGCGTTGACGCCCAGCTCGCGGAGCACGCCCTGGATGTCGCCGCCCGCACCGGCCGCCGCACTCAGTCCGTCGATGAACGCGAGAAGGAAGTCGCCGCGCGTCGCCGGGTTGTTGTAGAGCTTCGTGACCTCGCCGTCGGTCATCCCCATGACCTTGGCCAGCTTCGTCAGCTCCGTGCCACCGTTGGAGACCGACGTGGACAGTTCGTTGAACACACGGGTCAGGGCACCTCGCGACAGCTCGGGCCGCACCTGAAGGGTGGCGAGGGCGGCGGAAAGACCGGCCGTCTCCTGGGCGGTGAGGCCGAACAGGTTGGAGACGGTGGCGATCGAGGCATTGACGCGCAGGATCTCCTGGTCGGTCGCGGCCGACGCGGTACCGAGGGCGAGGATCGCGGATCCGAGCTGGTCGATCTCGGAGACCGGAACGTCCTGCATCTGGGCGATGCGGCCGAGGAGGATTGTGGCTTCTTCGGAGGCGACGCCCGTGGTCAGCGAGAACTTCACGATGGTGTCGGTGAAGTCACCCAGGTTCTGCTCCGAGATGCCGATGGCCGCGCCGAGCTGACCGATGCGGGCCACTTCCTCGAAGGAGATCGGCGCGCTCTGCGCGATCTGCTGGAAGCGCACAAGCAGGCCCGCCGAGGCGGCCTCGGCCTCACCCACGACACGGGCGACCTGGGCAAAGGCGGCCTCCTGTGAGATGGCCGCGCCCGCGATGGCGGTCGGCACCTTCAGGAGGGTGTTGAAGAGCGACTGGAAGCTGCTCTCCAGCTCGCCCACAGTGTTGCGCAGGGCGAAGGTCGAACCGGAGAAGGTGACCGTGCTCTGGTGAGCCTGCTGGGTCGCACCGGCCAGACGCTGGCGGGCGTTCGCCAGCTTCTGCTCCTCCTGGGCGATGCGGGCCGCCGACTGTGCCAGCTTCTCGCGCTGGATCGCCAGCTTCTGCTCTTCGAGGGCCAGCTTGCGGGCGGTCTCCTCGGACTTCCGCTTGGCCTGCTCGTCCTTCTGCTGGGCCGCGATGGCGTTCTGGGTGACCGACGACATCGACTTCTGCGCGTTGGCCAGACTCAGGACCACCGACGCCAGCTTCTGGTACAGCGTGACCGTGCGGTTGAGGCGCTGGTACTCCTTCTCGCTCAGTCCCTGCACGGAGGCGAGGGCGGAGCGGAGCTGCTGGAATGCCTGCGTCATCAGCTTCGCGCCGTTGGCCCCGGCCGCCTCGTTCTTCTGGAGGGCCTGGACGGCGGAGGCGTAGTTCTTCGTGGCCGACGTGATCTGGTTGTAGACCTGGAGAGACGTACGGAGCTTGGCGGCCAGACCGCTCTCGACGAGTGCGACCTTGCTCAGAACGGAGTTCAGGTTGGAGAAGACCTTCTCCATCTGGCCGCCGGACTTGGTGACAGCCTGGGCGCCCTGCGCGAACGCGCGGAGGTCGAGGTTGATCCTCGCCGTCGCATCGAACGACGTAGCCACCTAGACCTCCGGCATGTCGTGCTGGTACGAGTGGGCCCGCGAGGGAAGCGGGTGGTCCGCGCCCCACACGTTACGTGGCGCGACGTACCGGGTCTCCCCCTTCTGGCGGACCCTTCCTCCCCTGCGCTTCTCGCTGTCTTCCCGGTCCTTCTCGATCTCCGCGCACCCGTAACAGGTGGCGCCCTTCAGGTCGAAGACGATCTCGTTGTTCGTCGACAGGCCGATCCATGCGGGGGTTCCGCAGGACTTGCACGTCTCCTCTTCGAGAACCGTCAGCGCCATCGCGAGCTTGCGGTTGCGCTCGTCAGACCAGTCGCTCGGCTGGCCCGTCAGCATCGTCAGGGGCGGAACCGACCACGACCTCGCGGTCTTCAGGAGCGGCTTCACCCAGGCGGATTTCTTCCACGTCAGAGCCTCCGCCAGGAAACCCGGCATCGATCTTGTCAGCCCAGTCGCGCGAGGCCGACAGGCCGGTGCCGACGGATTCCATCAGGCGCATCATCTCCGAGGAGATGAGCTTCTTGAGCAGCAGGTCGGCGCCCGTGCGGGTCGGCGGCGGAACGGGGTCCTTGCGGCCGGGCACGCGCATCTCGGAGCAGAAGTGCGAGATCTGCGCGGTGAGCGTGTACCGGCTGCGGGCGGTGATGTAGTCCAGGTCGTCTTCGCTGGCGCCCTTGTAGTGCGGGTTGTCCTTGTGGAACTGGCGGGTCGCCTCACGGGTGACGCTGCCCAGCTCCTCGGGCGTCTTGACCTGGAAGACGAGGGTCACGCTGGTCTTGTAGATCTTCTCCCGGAGCTTGTCGCGCCGCTCCAGAAGGCTGTTGACCTGCGTCTCCAGACTCCTCTGCTCTTCCTGGTAGGCATCGAGCACCGAGTCGACGAACGAGTTCGCCGACGTCTCGGTGCGTTTGTGGATCTTCTTGCCGACCAGGTCGAGCTGAACAATCAGCTCTTCCAGCTCGTCCTCCACGGTGCCGAGTTCGGCGCCGCTCTTCTGGTCGAGGAAGGCCGTGTGCTCGAAGACGGGGAAGGTCGAGTTGCCTTCCAGGTAGTCCTCGAAGGAGAAGTTGTCGGGGCCGGGCTCCGGGATGCCCGGCTCCGCGATGTCCTGCGTCATGTCCGTTCCTTCGGTCGTGCGAGTTGTCAGCTTCCGGTGCTTCCGACCTGCACGAGACCGTCCGAGGACTGGCCCTGCGCGTAAAAGGTCGGCTGAAGCTGAAGAGGGGCGGTGGCGTCGTTGATGACGTTGGGGTCACCGCTCAGGAACTTGAAGACCGTGACCCAGTCCTCGTTCACCGCGTTCGGGTCTCGGACCGGGTGCTTCGAGATCCGCTGGACCAGGTATCCGGAACGGAGCGGCTTCTTGAACAGGTGCATCACGTCGTTGTAGATCGACGGATCCAGCTTGTTCGGGTCGCGGTCCAGGAAGATGTTGAGCTGGCCCTCGTAGTTCTTCGCGGTCGGGGTGGCCACGTTCGAGTCGTCGCAAAGACCACGCGTGTCGTCGGTGTCACGGTCGGTCCAGCCGAGCGTGAGGTCCGTCGTCAGCGCACAGGAGATGTTGACTCCCGCGTTGATCTCGGCGGCGGTCGGGTGGTCGATGTCCGCGAAGCCCTCGCCGTACGTTCCTTCGTACCCCTCGGACGTCTGGTCCGACTCGTCCACCCACCAGATGGTGAGCGACGGGGGCAATGCCTTGACTGCTGCCATTCGTACCTCCGGCCGGAAGGCATGATCGTGCCTGCCCGGAGTCTAACCGTGAAAGGCCCTGCCTGGGACGGAGGCTGCCTGACGTGAATTTCGTCAGGATCCGTCACCCACGTGCTGGCCCACATTCACGATCCCCTTGAATCCGATCGCAAGGTAGAAACGCAGAGTGTCGCCGATGCCAACAGGGTACGGATCGCGGACTGTTCCCGATCCTGCCTCGCTGATCTCGCCCTGCGCGACCGGCGTGTATCCGACCAGGAGATCCCGGGAAGCCTGGGCGAGCTGAAGCAGCGAGAGGCCCGAAGGGGCGACGGATTCGACGATGAAACCGGCCTGCTTGGTGATCCCCTTGTCCTCGCCGGAGATACCGCAGAGGTCGGCCACCGAGATCCTGCCGCCGAATCCAGACAGGTCAAATGCTTGGCCGAACCACAGGATGATGGTCGGCTTCACGAAGGCGGAGGGGTCCTTCACGATGTCCGTGTTCTCGGGCACGCCCTCCAGGAAAACCGGCGTATTCGGAAGACCGGTGTCCAGCCTTCTGTAGATGTCGAGCTGCCAGTCGAGCAGGGAGACCATCAACGCCCTCCGATGCGCGCGGAAAGCTCGGCCGTCACCTGGTTGAAGGCGTCGAGTACCGCCATCATCGGGGTGATTCCGTTGCGCGTACCGAACTCCTGGAACGGCGCGTAGTACGGATTCATGCTTTCCCATCCGAAGGAAATCTTCAGGATGTCCGTACCGAAATCACCGGTACCGGTGACCGAGGTCTTCATCTTTCCGGTGTCGACGCGGGACTTCGCCCGCACCAGGCCCTCGCCCCGGCGCCGTGAGTTCGACATCTCCAGGACGAGCCGCTGGCGGGATTTGTTCAGGTGGTCGACGACGAACGCGGAGAGGCCGACATCGAAGGCGCCGCTGGGCGTTCCCCCGCCGTAGTACCGCTGGGCACCGCCGAAGCGGTAGTTGTACTTGATCCCGATGTAAGCCACTACAGCACCTCCCTCACTTCGTCGACCGGCAGATTCTCGTCCAGGTCGATGACCTCATGATCCTTCATGAGGCCCGCCTTGGCGTTCATCTCGTCGGTGGTCATCGAAAGAATCTTCTCCGACCTCCGCTCGATCGAGCCACTGAGCTTCGTTCCGGTCCGGTTGTAGCCGTAGAACCCGGCGTGGAAGGCGCGCGGCTGAGCCGCGTAGACGGTCGAGCCGACGCCCTGTTCCCGGATCCGGTTGATCAGGCCGTCCTGCTCGGCGTGGCCGGGCGGAATGATGCTTCCGGGGAAGACGCGGCGACAGTAGTTGACCATGTCGCCGTAGTAGAGCGGCTTCTCGTGCTGGACGATCCGTTCGGCGACGTCCGGCCGGAAAGAGACCCCGAGAGACTGGTACGAAGCGTGCCGGTAGGCGACGGCCGGGGGCTCCCCGGCGAGGTTCTGGTTCTTGCAGGCGCTGACGGCGAACGCGTCGGGCGCTGCCTCGTGCGCGGCCTCGTGGTAAGCGAAGTAGCCGAGGGAGACCATGATGTCGTCCTCCACCACGTGAATCACGTCGCCTCCCAGCTTCAGGGCGTCCCTGATTCCGGAGAGCACGTTGTACGAATTGCCGTGAAACTGGTGATAGTGCATGACTCTGAGGTAGATGTCCGCGAAAGCCGTCGAGAACGACTCCGCCACCTGACGGCACTCCAGGGTGCCCTTCCGGTCGAGACTGACGACCACTCGCACCTCGTCCGTCGCCGCCTTCGACAGCCGGGTGAGGCAGGCGTGCAGCATGTCGGGCCTGCGCCACGCCGGAACCAGAACTGTGTGCTTCACCGCTCCACCAGCCTCAGTGCGATCTCTTTGAATTCGGCGTTCCGCTTGAGGAACTGGGCGCGCGTCGCCTGCCCGAGCTGCCGCCTGCGCTCCGGCTTCAGGGCGACCGCCCGCCTCACTGCCTCCACGATCAGGTTCGGACTGGTGTAGGTCAGGACCGCCTGATGGTGATTACGCGTGCTCGTCACCCCGAGGAGATATCCCCACTGGGGCCGGATGTGCTCGTTCATCGGCGACGCGTCCGTGGTGATGACCGTGGCGCCGACCGACATGGCCTCGGTGATGTAGTGCCCCCACCCCTCGGCGATGGACGGGCACACGTGGATCTCAGCCCGGTTCATCAACCGGTTGCGCTCCTTGTCGGAGGGCTCCATGACCACCTCGACCCGGTCTTCCAGGCCGTCCGGCAGTTTCACGGGGTCCTTCGAGATGATCGTGAGGGGTGGCAGGTCGGGTGCCCGGCGCCAGGCTTCGATGACCTGGTCGGTGCCCTTCATTCCCGAGCGCCCGCGCAGGTGCATGCAGCGCACCTCCCGCTTCACGAGCGGGTCGTACAGGTCGATCCCCAGGAAGCCGGTGAGCTGAACGTTCTTCCCGCCCCTGTTGCGGCAGAACCGGAGAGCGTATGCACTCTTGGCCCAGATCTGATCGAAGGCGGGAAGGTATTTCATCCATTCCGCCGGATACCACTCCAGGTTCAGAATGGCGATGTTCCTGTCGGCGCACTGGGCCAGATTCCGGCTCACCAGTTCGAGGTGAAAGGCGACATCCGAATGCGGCATCGCCTGGTCCTGCCAGTCGTAGAACGAGACCTCGTGACCGGCGGACGTAAACAGGTCGGTCAGCAGGTTCGAGTCAAGCGACAGCCCCACTCCGTTGTCCCGGCTGAGCATCGCGATCTTCAGGCCCATGCACTTACCTCTCCCCTGGTCACGGGCCCGTCACGCCGTCATGCAGGACGGTCGGCTCCATCGAGAACGGCGGCGGCAGAGTCTGCGGATGCGCCGCGTCCACGTCGCAGAGAACATTCCTCAGCCATGCGTTCGAGGACATGAGCGGGTTGCGTACATGGAAAAGATAATGGGTCAGCTCGGGATCCCCGAGAATCAGATGCCCGAGTTCCGGGTCGTTCGGATCCGGCTCGACCGCGCGCACGATGTCGTTGGCGTGAACCGGAGGGCAGGTGCGCATCGGCACCTGCACGCGGATCGCGTGGTCGGTACCCATGTCGCCGCGCTGCGTGCGGATGCGGGCTCGCCAGTCCTTGTTGTTGGCGACGCGGCCGGGGCCCCGGTACAGCAGGATCAGCTCGGGGAACTTGTCGCCGCCTGCCCCGTCGGGGATGGTGAGGCCGCCCGTCACCGGGTCGTACCCGTAGTCGTTTCCCTGCGCCGGGCGCCGGAAGATCTCCACGGCCGCGTTCATGTGGCCGCGCGGAACCGAGCGCTGGTGGAGCTGCCAGCGGGGGTCGAGGCCGCTGCGCCTGTTGAGTGAGGCCATGGGGCCTATTCTGCACGCAGATGACCCGGAAGATCGCCCATGAACGCACTGAAGATGCGGCAGGCCAGCGGCGGGGTACCGGCGGGAACGGGGCCGCCCTGCGGAATGTCCACGTCGATCTCGTCGTAGGAGATTCTGATCTTTCCGCCCGCCTCGGAGATGGTGATCGGCGGCTCGTATTCCTTGTCTTCCATGGTCCCTGCCTCCACTGAAGCTGAATCCAGGGAACCTACCCGCATCCTCACCCGAAGGATCGAAGTCTGCGGAATCTTCACTCGTTTGGGGCATATGCCGTTGTCAAAGCCAACGATTGAAGCTACGGCCCCCCAGTCCGGAGGTCCACTCCGTCGGGAAGCCGTGCAGCGTGTACGGGAATCCGTCCATCGGCAAGGGCTGGAAGTCCACGATCATCATCGTCTCGGAGTCCTCCTCCGCCGAGTCCGCGCGGTCTTCGAGCTGCTTCGCTCCGGCGAGCAGGGCCGAGGCCAGCTTCGCGCCGTCGGTCTGAAGGTCTTCCGTACGGATGACCTTCTGGATCAGACCCTCGGAAACGGCGAGCGCACGCAGGGCCGAGGCTGCCGCCCGGTAGATACGGGCCGAGCCGTCCCCCTGGGCAATCGTGTACAGCCCGCGCAGGTGGGCGTCCGCGAACATGTACTCCTCGATGCCAGTGTCCGCGTAGTCCACCTGCTCGACATCAGGGATGAGGGCCCGGATCTGTCCGATCACGGAGCCGAAGTCGACGGGGTACACGTCCATCGACGCGGCGGTTCCTACGGCTGCCACCAGGCACCTCCAGCAGGTCGGTTACCCGAATCGTACGGCCTGCGGCAAGCGGTATCCCGGGGTTGCGAAGGTACGAACATTCTCCCACGATGCCCCAGTTTGAGGTAGGGACTTGTCGTCTAGTGGACGACAACAGAGTCCCAAATCAGAGTTAACTCCAAATAAGTCCGAATTAATACCCCCTCCTGGTACCTGAGCCCTGACCTGCGGTTTCTTCCGGGCGAACCCAGAGAAACCGAGTGCACCCAGAGGGGGTGGGTAAATGCGGCCAGGGCTTCAAGAGTCCAGACTTCTAAAACTTGCAGGCCACAGGTTTGATCCGCTCCCAGGTGAGCGCACCCCAGAAGTGCATCTCGACCCCTGCTCGCCGAGAGGCAGGGTGGGGTATGCGATGTCCAGCTTGCCCAGGTTCCTCTTTAAATGTCCCCTCTCAGAAAAGCTAGAGACGCGCCGTTTTAACGGCGCAATCGATCCCCCAACTAGCCCCTGACCTGCGTAACCACCCACCCTTAAGAACAAAGGAAAACTCTCGTCTGTCGTGTATGTAGCTGTACCCCCTGGCCGCTTCCGGCCGGGCTGCGCCCACCCGGCGCGCGGGGATGAGGAGGGATTCGCTTCGCTTCAGGGGTGGGGGTGAGGCGGGTGGGCTGGGTGCGGG
>Ga0307496_10000010_pt1:10000-13093 | contig 13093 bp, 10 predicted proteins | sample 9_S_MG_FD_201368 | JGI IMG/M metagenome (GOLD analysis project Ga0307496, IMG submission 201368) | Soil microbial communities from Populus trichocarpa stands in riparian zone in the Pacific Northwest, United States - 9_S | ecosystem: Environmental > Terrestrial > Soil > Riparian... | reverse complement strand
CGTCATCCCTTGTCCCGATTCACTGTCCGTCACGCCTTGTCCCGATCCACTGTCCGTCACGCCTTGTCCCGACTCCACTGCGCGTCACGCCTTGTCCCGATTCACAGCGCGCGCCACCACTTCACCAGCGTCACCACTTCACCGCGTCATCCCTTGTCCCGATCCACTGTCCGTCACGCCTTGTCCCGACTCCACTGCGCGTCACGCCTTGTCCCGATTCACAGCGCGCGTCACCACTTCACCGCGTCACCCCTTGTCCCGATTCCCTGTCCGTCACGCCTTGTCCCGATTCACAGCGTGCGCGCCACCACTTCACTCCGTCGCCACTTCACAGCGTCACGCCTTGTCCCGATTTCACCACGCGCCACCACTTCACTGCGTCACCACCTCACCAGCGTCACCACTTGCCCCAAAATCCCAGCTCGACACCACTTCACCAGCGTCTCCACTTCACTGCGCCACCACTTCACAGCGTCACCACGTCACGCCTAGTCCCGAAATCAACAAGCGCCACAACATCACTCTGTCACCACTTCACTAAGTAACTGCGTCACCACTCCACTGCGTCACCAATTTTTGGATTTATGTTAGTCTTTTCTTCTCCCATTTTTTTTACTTGGGTTGTCACACTTAATGCTAACCATAAATTCCTTGCTGTTTTTTTTGTCATTCATTAGCAAAGCACTCTTATTCCAACTCAATGACATTTAATTTCCTTCCCCAATTTTTTATATCATTGATTAGCAAAGCACACTTATTCCAACTCAATGACATTTAATTTCTTTCCCCAATTTTTTATATCATTCATTAGCAAAGCACTCTTATTCCAACTCAATGAGATTTAATTTCTTTCCCGAATTTTTTATATCATTCATTAGCAAAGCACACTTATTCCAACTCAATGACAAAGAATTTCCTTCCCCAATTTTTTATATCATTCATTAGCAAAGCACTCTTATTCCAACTCAATGACAAAGAATTTCCTTCCCCAATTTTTTATATCATTCATTAGCAAAGCACTCTTATTCCAACTCAATGACAAACAAATTTAAGGTAGTCAATTCTTTCCCATTTGGGGGGGCTTTGGTTATGAAATTCTTATCTTAATTCAATGTCTTTGATCATTTGGGTTATTGATTTGGAGTCACTCAATTTTCTTTTATTTTCACTATAAGAAAATTGGTTACCATTGATTAGCAAAACTCCTCCATCCCAACTCAATGTCATTCATTTTTTGGTAGATCATTATCTTTCCTATTTTTATTTTTGCTTGATTTGCAAAACTCCTCCATCCCAACTCAATGCCATTCTTTTTTGGTTAGATCATTATCTTTCCTATTTTTTTTTGCATGATTTGCAAAACTCCTCCATCCCAACTCAATGTCATTCATTTTTTGGTAGATCATTATCTTTCCTATTTTTATTTTTGCTTGATTAGCAAAACTCCTCCATCCCAACTCAATGCCATTCTTTTTTGGTTAGATCATTATCTTTCCTTTCTTTTTTTTTGCTTGATTAGCAAAACTCCTCCATCCCAACTCAATGCCATTCCTTTTTTATTAGATCATTATCTTCCCTATTTTCTTTTTGCTTGATTAGCAAAACCCCAAAACTCTTAACCATAAATTCCTTGCTGATTTTTTGGTCATTGATTTGAAATTTTTTGTTTCCAACCCAATGAAATTTTTCTCCCTTGCCTATGTTTTTCTATCATTGATTAGGAAAGCACTCCTATTCTAATTTAATGACAAAGTTCGTTGTTGTTCCTAAGCCCTTTCCCATTTTTTTTACTTAGGGTGGCAATACACTTTATCTCAATCCAACCTAATGGTAATTTGTATTATTCATTTGGAGTCTTTTAATTCTCTAACCCTTGTCATTATAAAAAATTGGTAACCATTTTCTTTTGGATTATATACCTATGTCCCTCCCAACTTAATGATCCCCATTTACCTCTTCCAATTTTTTTTTTGCTTTGATTAGCAATACACTTCCATCCCAATTCTAAACCCTAAACCCTAAGCCCTAAAAGCAAATTTAAAGTTTAGGGTATAGGGTTAGAGTCAATCTTTCTAATCCCACACCGTAATCTCTCTCACATTTTGTTACCTTTAATTAGCAACACTTTCTTTTGTCATTGATTGGAAATGTATTATTTTTTTTCCAACTCAATGATAATTTACTTCCTTCTCTATATATTTTTTCATCATTGGTTATCAAGGCATTGCTTTCTTAACATAATGTCATAGTTTTAAAGTTAGTATTTTCTTCTCCCCTTTTTTTTTTGCTTAGGTTGTCACACTTGATGTTAACCATAAATTGCTTGATGTTTTTTTTGTCATTGATTGGAAATATACTTTCTTTTCCAACTCAATGACAAAAAATTTTAAGGTAGTCTCTTCTTTCCCATTTTTTTGGGCCTTGGTTGTCAAACGCTTATCTTAATTCAATGTCTTTGATCATTTGTGTTATTGATTTGGAGTCTTTCAATTTTCTTTTTTTGCTTCTAACACACTAATGTCTCTCACATTTTGTTTGCTTTTATTAGCAACACCTTCTTTTTTCATTGATTAAAAATGTATTTGTTTTCCAACTCAATGATAATTGACTTCCTTGTCTATGTATTTTTCTTATCATTATAAGAAAATTGGTTACCATTGATTAGCAAAATTCTTCCATCCCAACTCAATGTCATTCATTTTTTGATACATCATTATCTTTCCTAATTTTTTTGCTTCATTAGCAATATTCTTCCATCCCAACTCAATACCATTCTTTTTTTGGTAAATCATTATCTTTCCTATTTTTCTTGCTTGATTAGCAAAATTCCTCCATCCCAACTCAATACCATTCTTCTTTTGGTAAATCATTATCTTTCCAAATTTTTTTGCTTGATTAGCAAAATTCCTCTATTCCAATTCTTAACCCTAAATTCCTTGCTGATTTTTTTGCCATTAATTTGAAATTTACTTTTTTCCAACCCAATAACATTTTTTTCCCTTGCCTATGTTTTTTTATCATTGATTTTGAAAGCACTCTAATTCAATGACAAAGTTCTTTGGTGTTTTTTCTTCCTTTCCCATTTTTTTTTCT
>Ga0307496_10000009_pt1 | contig 16353 bp, 30 predicted proteins | sample 9_S_MG_FD_201368 | JGI IMG/M metagenome (GOLD analysis project Ga0307496, IMG submission 201368) | Soil microbial communities from Populus trichocarpa stands in riparian zone in the Pacific Northwest, United States - 9_S | ecosystem: Environmental > Terrestrial > Soil > Riparian zone > Trees... | reverse complement strand
CGGATTCCTGCGACAATGCCATCGCCCTCCTGGAAAAGGTGCGCCAATCCCGGGGAAACTCGCCTGGCAGCCGCAGGTCGCCTGGTCAAACGAACGGTTAAGGTGATCGCATGCAGATGTCCAAGCCCGTCGAAGAGATGACGATCACGGAAATGCAGACTCTCGTGAGCAATCTCGAAGCTCGCAATGAGGAGCTGACGGGATTCGTCTCCGAGGAGATGCGGGAGGCGGGCGAGTTCGGCCGCGCTCAGCTCGCCCTGGAGGACATCGGCTGGCGCCCCCTGATGGGCCTTTCCGACAGCGCGAACTCCTTCACCCTGGACGCCCTGCATCACGCGAGCGAGTTGTGCCGGGCCGTCGCCACGGTGAATCCGCTCGTCGGCCGTGGCCTGCGGGTGCGCACCGGATACGTCTGGGGGTCGGGTGTCTCCGTCGTGCCGAAGGAGTTCATCCAGGGGCCCGGCCGCCCCAGGACGGTGAACGTCGAACCGGAACTCCCCGAGGGGATCGAGGAAGTCCTGACGGGCACCCTGGCCCAGCTCGAACTGGAGCGCACCTCGGGCACCGACGGGAACCTCTTCTTCCTCGTGGACCGCCGCACCAAAGAAGTGCTGCGCGTCCCCTTCGAGGAGATCACCGAGGGGGTGAGCCAGCGGGGTAACCGGGAGCGCCTGCTGTACATCCGGCGGACCTGGAACGACTGGGACCTGGAGATGGACTTCGAGGCCGGAATCGAGCTGAGTCCCATCACCGCCCCGAAGGCGGCGGCCCGGGGGCGCACCTGGATGCGGGCCGACCGGGACAGCGCTTCAGGTGGAAGCACCCGCGCCGGGTTCTCTTTCAGGGATGTCTGGTACCCGACCCCTGCCGGTCTGCGGGCCATGGGCCGCAACCGGGGAACCGCTCAGATCGCCGGGGACCCCGTCGACCACACGAAGGTGCTGGTCCACGTTCCCTTCAACCGGCTCACGGGCTGGCGGTGGGGAATCCCCGATGTGCTGCCTGCCGTCTGGTGGACGAAGGCGTACAAGGAGTACCTGGAGAACTGCTCGACCCTCACCAAGGCATACGCGCGCTTCGCCTGGAAGGTCACGTCCGACAAGTCGCGCTCCGTGCGCCGCACGGCTTCCGCGATGGCGCAGGCCCCGCGCACCGACCCGGCCACCGGCCAGCCCCTGAACATCGGCGCCTCCGCCGTGCTCGGCTCGGGCCAGGATCTCTCTGCTGTCGGCGGCAACACGAAGGTCGACTTCGATGCGGGACGCCCGCTGGCCGCGATGATCGCAGCAGCCCTCGACGTGCCGCTTCCCGCCCTCCTGGAGGACCCCTCCATCGCGAACAATGCGGCGGCGACCTCTCTGGACACTTCCACGATTCTGGTGATGCAGGCCCGTCAGAAGGTGATGGACGAGATGTTCCGCGCCATCTTCAAGGTGCTGGGCCTGAAAATCCGGCTGCGCTGGCCCGAAATCTCCGAGGAGCCCGTGCACCGCAGGCTCCAGGCGCTCGACATGGCGATCCGGCTCGGACTGTTCTCGGCCGACGAGGCGCGCGCGATGGTCGTGGATGCGTGGGGTGACAAGTGGGAGGACTTCCCGCGCGAAGCACCCGATGTGGAAGAACTTCCGTACGTCGCCGGGGGCAGCGGCCAGGGTCAGCCTCCGGAGCAGGAAACGGCTAACTCATCGGAAACTCCCGATAATTCCCCGACAACTGATACATCGGGAACGGGTGGACCTGGTGCCCCCGCACCTTTGAAGGCGGGAAATTCGCGTTCAACCGGAGCACCGAAGCAGCCGGAACCAATGTCCTACGCAGACCACGAACTGCGGGACGAGTGAACTTCATAGCATCCTGCCGGGACTTTTGACCCGCGATGCTATTACGCTGTGCCTCATCGTTGATCAGTGAGGGGGCTCATGTCTCAGGAAACACTGCGGGAAACCGCGCTTCTGGCGACTGACCCCCAGTCTCCGGAGAAGGGCATCTGGCGAGCGCTGCTCATCGCAGCCGACGTCCAGGGGTCCAGCGGGTACTATCCGGCAGAAGTGCTGAAGCGTGATGGCCCGAGAGCCTTTCCCGCAGGAACCCACATCTACTTCGATCACCCTTCCGGGTCCGAAGACGTGGACCGCCCTGAGCGAAGCGTTCTGGACATCGCAGGTTTCCTGCTCGACGACGCCGCATTCGAGGAAACTGCTGACGGGCGAGGACTCTTCTCCCGGATCCAGTTCACCGACAAGGCCAAGCCACTCGCGAAGGAACTGCACAAGGTAATCGGTCTGTCGATTCGTGCGGCAGGCCAGATCGAAGAGACCAGTTCGGGGCAGCGGATCGTTCGCAGCATCGAGCACGGACTCTCCGTTGACGTCGTCACCCGCGCTGGAGCGGGAGGAAGGCTCGTCACTATGACCGAGTCGGCCACGCCGGAGTCCCCTCCGGCCGAGCAGACCGCGAGCGCCGCCGCTTCCACGGCCGCAACCGCGATCCCGTCCACCATCGGAACCGGTGCCCTCCTCAGCGAGGTCGCCGCGATGAAGGAAACCCTCTCCGACCGCGTCGAGCAGCTTTCTGTCGACGTGGCGCGCATGGCGACGCAGCTTCAGGAAGCTCGCCGTGAGTCGGAGAAGCAGGCCCGTGAGAACGGGAAGCTCCAGGAGGCGATCACCTACCTCCGGGACCGCGCCGAGACCGCCGACAAGGCTCTCAAGGAGTCCAAGTCGACGGGCGATGTGCTCAGCGAGCTGCTGGAGGCCAAGCTGCCCCTGCCCTCGATGATCCGCATCGCGAAGTCCCACCGTCCCGACCAGGACCTGCACGAGGCGATCACGCACGAGCGTGAGTACCTGAAGCAGCTCCGCCGCGAGACCGAGCGGGACGCCCTGAACGAGAGCGGCCGGGAGTCCTCGCACCTCGGACTCACCGAGTCCACGTACTCCTCGTCGAACTCGTCCAACGACAGTGATCTCAACGAGATCCGCGACCTGCTGAAGGGAGGCGCGTACTGATGGCCACGAACGAGATGTTCAAGTTCGCGGACTGGATCTCCCTTCCGCTCCCGCTGCGGGGCAGCGACCCCGCCGTCAACGACGACCCGACGATCAATGGCGACCCGGTCAAGATCGGCTCCATCGTCGGTTTCGCGCAGGAGGTCGGCGGCAAGCCCATCTCCTACTCGGTCGGCGGGACCACGGTCACCCAGACCCGCAACCCCTCGAACTCCCTGGAGCCGGGCTGGGCGTCGATCGCCCTGACCGGTGCCTTCGCCTTCCCGGTCACCGGCTGGGACGCGGAGACCATGGGTTCGGGAACGCCGGTCGGCATCAACGTCGCCGCTGGCGACGACCGCGCCACTCTGGTCGTGAACTCCGAGGCCGACGGCTGGTTCGGTGTGATCGTCGGCCAGACCACGGCCGGTGTGCCGATCGTCCGAGTCGTCCAGCCCACCCCGGGCGACGCCAACGCCGTGGCCGACAAGCTCGCCACCGGATCCTGAAGGGAGGCTCCAAGACATGACCTCGATCAACCTCCTCGACGGAATCAAGGCGACGACGAACCCCGAGTTCGAGCGCATCGCCGAGGCCCACGGCAAGCGCCGTGTCGCGATCCGCGAGAACGCCGACTCCCGTCTGCTCAAGCTGAACAAGGCAGTCGAGTTCCTTCGCCTCAAGCGCGAGGCGGAGTTCGGCGCCCCGGTCGCGATGGGCCGTCTGCGCGAGGCCGTCTCCAGCGGCGACTTCCCGCTCCTGTTCCAGTCCATCTCGCAGGCGTCGATGCTCGGGCAGTACGCCGAGCTGCCGCAGCAGTGGCCGACGTTCTCGGTGCGCACCACCGTTCCGGACTTCCGCCCGGCGCGCATGGTCCGCTGGGACACGGTCGCCGGTCAGGCGCAGACGACCGACTACAACGGCGGCGCCGAGCGCCACGTCCGGGCCCTCCCCAGGATCCCGGAGCTGACGGAGTACCCGACCTTCAACCTCACGACCGAGGGTACGGACTACTTCGTCAACAAGTACGGTGCGAGGTTCCCCTTCAGTTGGGAAGCCTTCATGAACGATGAGCTGCGGGTTCTCTCGCAGCTCCCCACCGAGATGGCGCGGTGGGCGCGTGACACCGAGGACGTGCTGACGACCGGTGTTCTGGCCACTTCGACGGGCCCGAACCCCGACTTCTTCAACACGACCGAGGACTTCGGCGGCCAGGCTCCGGCGGGCAACTTCATCCCCGGCAACCCGGCGCTCACGCTGGACTCGCTGGAGCACGCGATCAACTACATCGGCATGCGGCAGGTCGCAGGCCGTCAGGTCCGTGTGCAGAACTTCGTGCTCCTGGTGCCGCCGAGCCTCGCGCTCACGGCGCAGGAGATCGCTCAGGGCACCACGTACCTCCGGGTGCGCCAGGCGTCCGACGGTTCGGAGATCCGCCAGAACATCTCCTCGCCGATCGCGGGCCGCTTCACGGTCGTGGAGTCCCCGTGGCTGCCGCTCATCGACTCCTCGGCGAACGCCGCGACGACCTGGTACCTGGTTCCGGCCGGTGGCCAGACGGAGAGGGGCCCGGCCATCGTGACCGCGTTCCTGCGCGGGCACGAGACCCCCGAGGTCCGCGTGATGGGTGACACGGGCCGTGCGCTCGGCGGCGGCGAGATCAACGCCTTCGAGGGCTCGTTCTCCCACGACGACATCCAGTACCGCGTTCGCTCGATCATCGGCGCTGCCGGTATCGACGCGTCGGCGGTCGCTGCGTCGCTGGGTACGGGCGAAGAGGCGGCGCTGTCCATGGCCTCCATCGGAGGCGGCTCGGTGTCGGGTCCCTCGGGATCCTGAAGCCGGTGAAGCCGGGCGGCGGGTGACCCGGGATTGATCCCACCGCCCCTGCCCGGTCACCGTTCCTGCCGGGCAGCAAGAAGACCCCTCGATGTGCGACCGAGGGGTCTTCTTCGCGTTGACCATGGAGGAGCTGGCGTAAAGCCCCACGAGTCGGGTATCTTTACAGACGTGGCGAGGATTCACCCTCCCCGCCCAAGAAGGAACCGTCCTTGTGTGAGTCCCCCCAGGACTCCGTCACGGCCACGTTTCTTCTCCTTTCCGAAGAGCCCCCGCCGCAAGGTGGGGGCTTCCGGATTTTCCGGGGTCTTTCAGGCCACCGGAAGGGGTCGCCCGTGACCGCCCGAGGGGTCCGGAACAGCTTCCGCGTGACCGCCCCCGCCTCCGCCTCCGTGGCAGTACGGGCACCACGGCTGGTACGAGCAGTGGAAACGCTCCAGCAGGGTGAAGCAGGCGATCAGACCGAAGCTCACCGGCATGAAGTACAGGTCGTACGGGGCGTCCACGAACGCGTCCGAGCCCATGAGGCCCAGCGTCACCACCATAGGGAACCAGCCGTACCGGTGAGCCACCCGGAAGCGCCCGGTCCGCTGGGCCGCGTACTCCGGGGCGTCGGTCCGGAACTCGGTAACGCACTGCTCGCAGAGCGACATGCTGTGCCGGTGGTTCGCGTAGGCAGCCAACAGGAAGCCGACGAAGATCACGCTCTGCGCGGCACCCCACCCTCCGGAGACCGGCGTGAAGGAGGTCACCGAGACCACCACGGCCATTCCGACGACGACCCAGTGCCCGTTGTGCCGCAGCCACTGACCCCGGCCCTGGCCGTCGATGAAGGAGCGCACCGGGTTCCAGATTCCGGCGCCCGGGTGGTTCACCCGGCGGAACCGGACCGTGGCCACGTGGAGCGCGATGACCAGGAACATCGAGATGATGCTGAGGCTGGGGCCCCAGTTGAACTGAGACTCCCGGCCGGTCCCCTTTTCGAACATCAGCGGCATGGAGATGACGGTCGCGGCGACGTAGATGACCGGCGGGACGATGCCCCAGTCGCTGTACTTCTTCCACGCCCGGTACAGGGGGCGCTTCAGGACGTCCGCCGACTTGGGGATGCACCTCTCACAGGCATGGGCCTTGCGGGCGTGACCGAGCGCTGCGAGGAACAGGGCGAAGGCCACGAGCATTCCGACGAGGGAGCCCGTGTCGAGGACCCACGACCTTCCCCGTATGTCGCTGGCCACCATGGACGCTGCCGCGACGGGCACCGCCGCCTTCAGCAGGTGGTGCCTCATGAAGTCGATCCGGGCCTTCATTCTTCTTCTCCTGTTTTCTCGAATCGGATGACGAGCCTCCTGCCGAATGCCTTGGCGATGCGCAGGAGCAGGGGGACCGAGGGCAGGCCCCGGGCGCTTTCCACCACGGAGATCCTGGGCTGCTTGGTGCCGACTCGTGCGGCCAGCTCCTCCTGGGAGATGCCTTCCTGTATCCGCAGCTCATAGACGCTCTGCGCGATGGAGTACGACAGGTCTCGTTCGGGTGTCGTGTCGTCGCTCGCCGGAGCGGGCCTTCGCAGTGCTCTCATAACGTCTACGGTATCTTATACCGGCCTCATTATGAAATCGGTTCTTCCGAACAACCGTCCCGGTTCCGCACCTTGAGGCTTTCCCTGCTGGTCATCCCGCTGTTGGGCGAGTCGTTCACTGATGCCGTACGCTCCTCATGAGAGACGAGGAGTGACCGTGGTATCACCCGACCAGAGGCTCGATCTCAGGATCAACGCCCTCCGGGAGTCGGTGAAGACCTTCGCCACCACCCTCCCGGAAGAGGAGGGGAGCAGCGCCCAGACGGCAGTCATGCTGGAAAGGGCGAACCGCTTCTACGGGTGGCTTGTGGGCATAACCCGGCTCGCAATCCGAGTCGGCCCTCCCGTTGGGGAAAGTTCCGACGTGGGGTGGCCAAAGCATCCCGCACAAGAAGGAGAGACCGTGCAGATCAACACTGGCGAGAAGTTCAGCGTGGCGATCGACACGCGCGACGCGGCGGGCTACCCGACCGACGCGACCGTGGAGTGGAGCGTCGCCGACGAGACCGTGGCCACCGTCGTTCTCGACGCGGGTGACGACCAGAAGGGCTGGGTCATCTCCGGCGCCCCCGGCAGCACCGTCCTCACGGTGACCGTGACCGACGCCCCGGACCTGCCGCCCGCGACCCTCGCGATCGACGTCGTACCGGCGGGCACCGCGACCGTACAGATCAACACCGGCCCGGCCGTCCCCGAGACGGACCCGCAGCCCGACCCGCTGGCCCTCACGGTCGCCGAGGACACGACCGACACGACGCGCATGACGGTCTCCGTCACGGTCGACAACAAGGGCGAGGGCCCGGTCTCGGTCGACCCGGGCGACGGCAGCCCCGTTCTGGCCAACCCGGGTGACGGCACGACTGTCACCACGTACGTCTACGCGACGGCGGGCGACTACACCCTTGTGGTCACCGACGACGACAACGCGACGCGCGGCGCCAGCCAGGCAGTGACGGTTCCCTACACCGTCTGACCGTGCAGGCACCGAAGGCCCGGCCTTGTTCCTACAGGCCGGGCCTTCGGCATACCTACTCGCAGAGGCAGCCGCACCCCAGGTTCAGAGCCTGTGACCGGCAGCGCCCCGGGGCGTGAGGCTCATGCCTGCACATCGGGCAGATCTCCGGGATGGCTCCCACGAGCGCCCCGGCGGCCGGGCCCGAACCTTCCGACAGCGCCCGCCCGGGTTCAGGGTTCCGCGTGAACTGCTCCAGCCCGGGAAGCACGGTGCCCTGCTCCAGGACGTACTGGGTGAAGTACGAGACCATGTCCAGCATCTCTTCCCACATGTCGCGCAGCGGGTCGCGGCCGTTGTCGGTCTCCAGCGGCCTGCCGTACTTCTTCAGCCCGAACGCCATCCGCTGCTTCAGGGCCTCGATCAGGACGGCCTGCACGGGAAAGCCGCCCGGCTCGGGAAGCGGCTGGTCCGATTCGGGGTCTCGCGTTTCAGCCATGGCTCTCCTCTTCGAAGGTCACCTCGACGGTGAAGTTCCTGTGGTCGAGCAGGATCGCCAGCAGCTCGGTCGCACCGTCCTGCGCTTCGGTCCTGCTGTGGCCCTTGGCTTCGGCCGATCCGAAGTTCGGTGGTTTGTCCACCGAGACGACCCAGTGCTCTCCGTCCCAGCGGCCGACGGCCGTAAATCTCTCCACGCTCTTCCCTTCAGGGGCGCCATCCGCCCCACCTTTCCGAGATGTCCTTGCTGATGCGCCAGCGGAGGCAGCGGGTGAACTGCTTCCACCTCTCGCGCATCCCTCTCTTTCTGGGTGCCGCATGCTCAGCCACGAGGCTTTTCCCTCTCGCGCTGCTGAGCGTTGATGTCGCGGCGGGCCTTCTCTCGTTCTTCCTCCGGCCACCGGAAAACGATCCACCACAGTTCGGTGAACCAGTCCAACCGTGGTTCCTTCTCAGGTGATGCGCCGGTTGAGTGGAAGCCCGAGCCGCCTTCGCAGCTCATCGTTCTCGTCCTCCAGGTAACGGATCCGAAGTTCCTCGTCGGCCGCCGCGCCCTCGCGCACGTACGCGTAGTGCTCCCCCTGGTGCAGGCCGTCCGAGCTGACGGGCTCGGCGCACTCGAACGTGCGGCCAGCCTCCGTCCACTTGTGCCCGCAGAGAATACGCCGGGCGACGCCCTCCGCGCGCGCCTCGCCCGTCACCAGGAACAACTCCAGCCGGTCGGCGACCGTACCGCGCTCGATCGCGCCCTTCTGGTCCTTGCGGAGGGTGCCGACGTACGTGGTGATCAGCCTGCGGGCTGTGTTCCACTGGCGGTTCTGCTCCGCCATCCGGGCCAGGATCTCCCCCTGCCTCGCCAGGTCGTCCTTGTGCATCTGCACCGAGCACTGCATGCCTTCGGTGGCACTGCTCAGGATCCTGCCCAGAGTCCGGATGCGGTTCTTCTCGTCCATGTCGAGGAGCCGCCCCCACCACTGCCCGGGGGTGGGCTCCGCACCCTCCTGACTGCCCGGCTGTTCACCGGCCCGCAGTTTCTTGATCTTCTCCGTCAGGTCGTGCACCGTGTTCAGGTCTTCCAGCATTACGCTTCTTCTCCGTATTCCGGATCACTCATGTGAGAGATGATCTCATTCCACTTCCGGTCGATCTCCAGCCTTTCCTCTCTGGTGATCGGCTTTGGTCTCAGGTACCTGTACCGGGTGCAGCTCGGCTCGTCATGGCGGAACCCGGTCTCTCCGAACGGCATGCAGCAGGGATCCAGCGGATCCTGCTCAACGCCTTTCTTTGCCTTGGACCACCAAACCTTTTCCCTCTCTAGGCGAATCCCCTTGCCGTGAATCCTGAATCCCCGCCAGATCAGGAAGGATGCCGAATACAGGGCGACAAAGGACATGAACCAGACGGAGGCGACGGCAAACAGGACCCCAATGGCCGTGCATACCGCCGCGCAGCAGAACCGGATCGCCGCCCGGCCCCGGTAACTGACCACTTTCTCTCCGCTCTGGCCTTCAGGGTGACTCCGCCACTTCCCCCGGCATGGGGTCGGCGCCGCCCACCATCCTGCATTCCGGGTACTCGCGCGCCAGGTGGTAGTGACGGCGGGGTTCGTTCCGGCCGACGACCGGCCCGATCCAGGTGTGCCGGTACTGGAGCTGGGGAATCTCCTCGCCGCAGTGGTCGCAGATGATGCGGCCCTCCCGCATTGTCACCTCGGGAAACCCTTGCAGGTCACCATCGTGCCGTCGAGGGAAATCCGTTCGGTGAGGGGGACGTCCATCGGATTCCGGCCGCAGCAGGGCATCAGGCCGGAGCTTCCCGGCGGGCAGGCGTGGACCACCGTCTCCTCCTCGCCGAACACGACCCGCTTCAGCTCCTCGAAGGCCGCCATGGCGACCGTCAGAGTGCGCTCCAGCGTCTCCATGACCGCGTGCACATCGGCCATGTCCCGGGCCATCTTCTCGACCTCGACGTCCTTCTCCTCCGTGGTCTCGATGGCCTTCTGGTCCGGCACGGGCACGCTGATCGTGTCCTCGTTGTCCGACGGGATGTCCTCGCTCACAGATTTTCCTCCTTCGGAATTTCGGCACGGAGCCGCTTCTCGGCCGCCTCGTATCCGTCTTCCTCGGCCTGGAAGCTCTCAGGGAAGTACGGATAGAACTCGCGGATTCGGTGCTGGTGAATAGCGCCCACGGTCTCGGCGTCCACCTTGCGAACCGCCTCGACGATTTCCTGGAACTGCTCCAGATCCAGCCCCTCCGCAAAGAGGTCGGCCCGGAGCTTGTCCAGCTCACGGAGAGCTTCCACCAGTTCGTCGGTCTTCTCCAGGTCAGGCAGGCTCACCGGGATACCGCCCTCGGGCAGTCCCCGTCGCCGTAGTCCTTCAGCGGGGTGCCGCAGCGGCAGCACTTCCGGGGGCCCGCCTCGCCCGTGTAGGCGAACTGGCAGCCCTTGTTGTGATCGGCCAGCGTGTACACCTGCCCCACCATCACGTCGGCGATCACCCGCAGATCCCCGAGAGTGAGGCCCGTCCAGGAGTGCTGCTCCCCGTGGGGGGCGTACTGATTGGTGGTGGCGTCGATGATGCGCATGTCGCTCCCCTCACCCTCGAAGATGTCGAGAGTGTGGAGCAGGCGCTGGGCTAGATTCTCGGGGGCCTCGGGCCACATGGGGTGCAAAGACTTCTTCACGTTTCCTTCTCCTTTTCCGCTGCTTCGTAGCTCCAGTTTCCCAGAGTTTTCACCCCTCAGGGAAGTCTCACACGAACCCGTTCCCGCCGGGCCAGCCTGTTCACATCGGCACCACTGCACGGAAGCGCATCGATACCGGCCCGGGACAAAGCGTTCACCAGGCCGCTCACGTCCCGGAAAGCGGCGGCAGCCAGCCCCGGATCGCGGGGCTGGCCTTCTTTCACGATGTCGCCGTACGCCTCGATCAGGACTTCTGCCGCCACCGCGAACTGTCGGAGCCGGTGATTCAGGTCCGGCGGTTCACTCGTCATCGTCACCCTCGGGCAGCTTGTACCCCTTGCGTTCGAGCTGGTGCAGCAGGCGCCCCACCGCAGGATCCCCGCCGTCCTCACCCTCGGCCCAGTCGGCGACCAGGCGCAGCACCTCGCGGGCGGCCAGGTGAACCGGCAGGAACCGGATCCACTCGAACCCGAACCCGTCGATCTTGTCGGACCCGACGAACCGGCCCTTCATCCACGGCTCGGGAACACCCCATCCCTCGAAGTCCGGGTTCGGAGTCCATTCCTCCAGCGGGGGCTTTGGCGCGAACCACGGGCCGTTGCCCGGATCGTAGAAGGCGAACAGCGTGCCGTCGACCGATACGCGGAACTCATTGATCATGACGGCACTCCCGCCTTCAAAGCATCCAGCAGAATCCGCCGGACCTGCTCCGAGGCCAGGCGGGTGCGGCTCTCGTGCGGATAGGCCATGGGTCCGTTCCCGTAGCAGGACCGGCCGATCTTCGCACCGCAGGAATCGCAGACCACGCCGAGCCCCTTCACGTTCGTGAGATGCAGGGCATCACGCACCGAACTGCGGAGCTGGTCGATCTCGGCCCGCAGGCCCGCCTCGGCGCTCACGCCGTCCACCCCAGACCCCAGTCGGCCCGGCGCACCCGGATCAGCCACTTCTCGACGATGTCCTTGTCGGGGCGTTCCGGAACCGCAGCCTTAGCGGAGTCGAAGCGGGCCTCGGCCATCTTCATGTACCGCTCCGCCCACAGCGGGTTATCCGCGATCTTCTTTCCCATCGAGAAGACCCATTCGGGGTCGATCTCACTGGCGTTGCTGCGCAGGTTCACCACCAGCTCACCCGAGCGGTACAGGTGATAGCCCTGCTCCACCAGACGCACCAGGTGCCGGGCATGCTTCTCTGTGCGCTTGCGGGTATCGGCCGAGAAGCTGCCGTCACCCCGGCTCTTCAGCCGGTCGAACTGGCTGGTCGCGTACCCCAGGTAGGCGTCACGGACCCGCTTGGCCGACAGGAACGAGCGTCGCAGATTGACCAGGGCCATGCCCTCGTCGGTCATGTGCTCGTACATGTCGAGCCACAGAAGCTCGGAGACCGACGGATTGCCGCTCAGGCAGAGCGTGACGAACTTCTTCGCCTCGTGGAACGTGGTATCGGGATCCTTCGTCACCACCGATTCCTCGATCTTGTCCAGGCCCAGAAGCTCGTTCACAGGCGCGGCGAAAACACCCATGTAGTCCACATCGGAACCCTCGTGGTTCAGGCCGTAGGCCGTGGAACCCACGACCCCCTTCAGGAGTACTTTCATGTTTCCCCTTCCCTTCTCTCTTCTGCAATGCTGTAAACGAAGTAAAGCCCACCACTGGCAAGAGGGACTTCCCGTCTCAACACTCGACGGCCTTTATATCCAAGGCAACGCCTCAGGACGTATCCGACTTCGCTTCGCGAAATCTTGAGACTTTCTGCTATCCCGGCAACAGATAAGCCGTTTTCGCTTTCTTGAATGAGATCAAGAATCTTGTGCGCGTTTCTCATGCCCCCCCCTTCCGTTTTCAGTGATCGCCCCAGCACCGGAGCGTGTGCTTCGCGCAGAAGCCGTCCGTGACGTGCCACTTCCAGCACGGGAGGTTCCATCGGTGGGACCGGTGGCTGCAATACCTCCAGTGCACCCCGAACAGGACGACCGTCTTGTGATGCCGCCACCCCAGAATCAGGCGGGCCAGCACCCCCACGGGATCAGTCCTCCTCGTCGGGCGGAGGCGGGAAGCCGCTCTTCTCCAGGGTCCACCCCAGATCACCGGAGTCGTACCCGGCGCCGTCGTTCACGTCGGCGATCCACTTCCAGACCTTGGCGATGGCCTCCTCGGCTCGCACCCTCGCCTCGTGCGGCGAGAGCGTTCCGAAGGCGTCACGCTGCACGGTGATGATGTAGCGGTCCGTGGACTCGGCGACCTTCACCCCCATCTCGACCTTGTCACCGACGCTGGCCAGATGGTCCACGCGGTCCGTCAGGATCGTCTCGGAGTAGTTGGGACCGACTCCGATCAGCCCCCGGCAGGCCCCGACCCACATCGCGACCATCTCGCGGGCGGGCTCCAGGTCCATCGTCGCGGTGCCGTTGCGGAACTCCGCCGCCTTGATTCCCACCTGGGCCATCTGCTCGGAGATCCACCGCTGCGCGACCGCGTCGTCCAGGACCGCCTCGACGGCAATCTGGGCTTCGGCCGCCGAGAGCTTCTTCGCGCTCTTCGGGCTCACCTGGCCCAGGATCTCCAGCAGGCGTTCGCCCAGGCCGTCCGTTGCTTCGCTCACGTCTGCCTCTTCTCCAGCCTGATCTTCGTGTCGAGTCCGACCCGCACCCGGAACTCGTGAGCACAGGGGTCGACCTTCAGGATGACAATCGACTCGCCCACTCCGAAGCCTGGCGGTTCGGTGCGCATTCCGAGGTAGCCCGCCTCATCCTTGCAGTCCGGGCAGAGAGGCACCCGGTTGTCGCACGTGACGATCTCAGGGTGCTCGGTAAGCATGTCGCCCGACCGGAGGAAAGAAGGGAAGGTGCCGCAGCACAGTGTCGCTTTCCCTTCCCCCTCCGGCACCTCGTGGATCTTCATCGGTAGCCGCCGGGGACCGTCAGGCCCGTGACATTCTTCTCGACCGGGCACTCGTCCTGGTCGCACGAGTCCTCGTCGCGGACCATGATCAGGTGCTTCAGGTCGCGCACCCCGCTGGCGAACGACAGGACGTCGTTCGCGCTGCGGGCGACGATCCAGTCCGGCCCGGCCGCCTCAATCTTCACGCAGTCGTAGTGGTCACGGCCGAACGCACCCTGCGCGAATCCGTGAATCACGTCGCCCACGGCAAGCGGCTTTCCCTGCGCCACGTCAGCCCCCTTCCGGATATTTCCTGTTCACGTGACGGGCGATGTGCAGCGCCCGTTTCTGCGTCTGCCAGCTAGCGAAACCGTCTCGGGCCTCCTCCAGGAGGCCGATCACGGCTTCCGCCATCAGCGGATCCATCAAGGCGATGAACTTCGCGTCGCCCTCCGTCATGGTCCCCTCGCCGTCGCCCGTCACGAGGACGCCGTCCTCGGCCTGCACCCCGACCGTGCTCTTGTCCTCGGGCCCGTCGTCGTAGGCCACCGACCACTCGTCGCCGTACGCCTTGAGGCAGACGTTCTTCATGGTTCGGATGGCGAACAGAAGCTCGCCGTGCGGACTCATCTCGGTCATCAGTCGTCCAGATCCGCGATCAGCCGGAAGCCGATCGCGTTGATCGCGGGGATGTCGTTCCCCTGGAGGAAGCGGCGGATCTGCGCAGTCCAGATGTCCGCGCGCCCGTCGGTGAGGGCGGCCAGATCGACCGGCTTCGGCTCCAGGGGCTCGGCGCCCTCGCAGTACGCGGTGACGAACAACTCCTGGTTCTTGTACCGCCCGGCCTCCAGGTATCCGAGGTCGGCGCCCGTCTCCTCGTTGAACTTCCGGATCGCGCCCTTGTCCTCCAGGAGTTCCTTGAAATGACTTCCGACCTTCACGGAAAAGGCCAGATATGCGTTCGCGTACGTCCTCATGAAATCCGTTCCTCTTGGCGGGGGGTGAGGCCCAGAACCTGAGCACTCATGCAGGGCCAGGGAACGCGTCGGCCCATCCGGTAGAACTCGTCAGAACCCGTGTCGGTGTTGTGGACCTTGACCCACTTCCAGTCGACACACCGGGTGCAGACCATCCGGCTCACGTTCGCCCGGTTCGCCCCGTACTCGTCGATGGGCCGGTGACCAAAGTCATCGTCGCTCGCGAGCTGGACCGCGAGCTGGTCGAATCCCGGATAGCAGGCCGCGCAGGGATCCAGATCACGTACGGCCGCGTCGCCGATCGACATCTGCTCCGGCGCGGGCACCTCGTCTGCGGCGCATCCGCAGTACGGGTCACCGCACCGGCAGGCGAAGATCATGTGACCGGCCCCGAGCGCCCGGCACTTCGGGTCCTCGTGGAACCGGTAGCCCTTACGGGAGACGTAGACCGTGTCGGTTCCGGTCATCAGCGCCATGAGCGCGACGGCCGCCCTCACTTCTCGTCCTTCGGGGCCTGCGCCGCGCGCTCCGCGTCGATCTCCTTCTTCAGGTCCAGGCGCTCGAAGGTCATCCAGCGACCGGCATCCCGGTCCCACTCGTAGACCGTCACGCGGATCACCCGGCTGACACCCTCACGGATCAGCTCGCGTTCGCCGTTGATCCCCGAGTAGCAGGTCGGCTTCGAGCGGAACTTCTTCTCGTCCAGCGGAGCCGCCGCCGTGAACGGCACGTACTTCCAGGTGTAGGTCGCCCTCTTGCCTGCCACGTTCCTTCTCCTCTCCGGTGCCGCCTACTCGGGCGGCTCTTCCTGCATCCTCGCCATCAGCTCATCCATCGAGCCGACCGGCGGAGTGCGGCGGTCGCCCATGTGGACGACTCTCCATGCTCTGTACTGCTCAAGGGCCCATTCGCCCGGATCGACACCCTCTGGCGGATCTTCGACATCCGTACACATGCGCTTTCGTCCTTTCCCTGCCCGGCGGACCGGACCTGGAGGAGGATAACGCATCGTTCGAAAGGAACTCCCTGATGAAACAGGGATGTTCGAGGACGGAGACGAATAAGTTACTGACTGTTAGCCACCGAGGCCACCCGTGTAGAAACTGTGGAGGCCGCCAGGATCTTCACCAGTACGGGCTCACGTGGCTCGTTGCGGTGGATCGCGGCCCGCATCTCCAGAAAACCCTGACTGCGCAGAGTGGCGATCTGCTTGATGATCGTCGTCGCTCCGGCGTTCCGGCCCGCGATCCCCGGGTGGAGCTTCATCAGCCCCTCCAGCGTGACCGGGAAGTACTCGCCTTCGGCGTCGGCCTGACGGGCAGCACCTTCGAGAATCACGTAGAGCCGGAAGGCGCCGTGAGAGATGCCCGGAGTCAGGGCTGCCGCGAGGACGCGGTCGGTCGAGTTCATGTGGTTCTCCTTTCCTGGAACCACATTACACCCTTTTCCCTGCTCCGGCACAAGGGTTACTGGGAACTCCGTACCCAGCCGGGCCCGTTCAGCAGAACATCCTCCAGATGGCTCCCGGGCGGTTCCGGATCCAGCAGCCTGACCTGGAGAGACACCTTCGACCAGTGCGGTCCCGCCACCTCGATCAGTTTCTCGGCCAGCAGCTCGCGCAGGTTCTCGCGCAGCGCACCCTCGCCGAGCGGCTTGCCGCGCACACCCGGGAGAAGGGCCTTCAGGGTCTCCACCGAGATCCCCGTGGTCACGTCCTGACTCCGGCCCTTCAGCAGGATCACCACGGCGCAGTACAGCCGGAACGAGCTGTGGGTCAGGTTCCGGTTCAGCAGGGCGGCACGGATGCAGCGCTCTTCCAGATTCACGATCTCTCCTTTCCGCGAGGAATGTATCAGAATCCTGTGATCCTCACGTGAAGCCCGAGCCACGAACCCGCCTGCGCCCGCCTGACGGCCGAACCCACCGCCCGGCGGGCCGGAACCCGCACCGAGCCC
>Ga0307496_10000008_pt1 | contig 18013 bp, 32 predicted proteins | sample 9_S_MG_FD_201368 | JGI IMG/M metagenome (GOLD analysis project Ga0307496, IMG submission 201368) | Soil microbial communities from Populus trichocarpa stands in riparian zone in the Pacific Northwest, United States - 9_S | ecosystem: Environmental > Terrestrial > Soil > Riparian zone > Trees... | reverse complement strand
TATAAAATTGTTTGGCAACCGGACGGCAAACACTCCGCGCACGGACTGTCTTCATATATATGCCCCACCCGCCACAGAGGGGTTATGTCAACAGCTTACCGTCCGGCCAGTAGCCCCGACTGGATTTGAACCAGTGACCTCTGGGTTTTCACTCCAGCGCTCTTACTCTCCTGAGCTACAGGGCTGTGCACCCCTTGATGTATAGCTGGGCAGGGGCCGCCCTTCGTTCGCCTCCCGGAGAAGGTTGGCTTGCGAACTCGCTTTGCCTCACTCTCTGTTTCATGGATAGCGGCTTGTGGCCACGAACTCCATGAATGCTGCCTCCGAAGCCAGCGGTCCTGACGGGACTTGAACCCGCGATCTCCGCCTTGACAGGGCGGCGAGAACTCCATCTTCTCCACAGGACCAGGGGATTGCTATTGAGTTGTGCCATCCCGGCCGGTCCCCGATCCGTCGAAAGACAAAGACCGGCCGAGATGACTTCACGTCCCCGTGGAAGGACGTAGCTGGGGTAACAGGATTTGAACCTGCGACCTCTTCATCCGTAGTGAAGCGCTCTATCCACTGAGCTATACCCCAATCAGCCTTTCACCCTTCACGCCGAAGGCACTTGCCATGCAATCGACAGGTTCCAGGCCGTCCGCGCCCCAGCTCCAGGAAACCTTCTGGACGCGGCAGTACACCCTACTGGACTCGAACCAGTGACATCCGACTTAAGAGGACGGCGCTCTACCAACTGAGCTAAGGGTGCCCGGTGTTCAGTTCTTCTTGCCGTCGGCCGGGGCCCAGTAGTGGCCGGTGTAGACGTGCGCCGCAGCGCGCCCCTCCTCGACCTTCTTCAGGTGCCCCACGTACGTACGAGCCTTGCACTTGCACGTCATGTCCGCACTTCCTTTCCTGCCCTGCGGGTCAACAGGAACTCCCGGATCACGAGGACAGCGCTACCCCGGGAGTCTGGCGGCCGGAAACACAGGACTGTCTCCCCGCTGTCCAGCACGCCATACACGTACGCGGTTTATGAGACCGGCATGTGCACCTTCGAGCCTCCGACCGGCTTCGAACCGATGGCCTGTTCCTTACGAGGGAACCGCTCTGCCAACTGAGCTACGGAGGCTTGAGAACTCCGGGCGGAGTGGACGACGTCGTAAGGGAAAGAGGTACTTCCGATACGCCGCCCGGAGTTCAGTCGGAATGGTGCGATTTGAACGCACGACCTCTCGCTCCCGAAGCGAGTGCTCTCCACAAGCTGAGCTACATTCCGGTAAAAGGTTCCCGGAGCGACGGGGGGTGACACCCCGGGAACCAGCAGGGACAGCAGGATTTGAACCTGCGATCACGGGTTTGGAGTCCGTTGCTCTGGGCCGAACTGAGCTATGTCCCTTTGCCTGCCGGGAAGGTCTCCCTTCCCGGCTACATCTCTACTCTACCGCAGAACTCTGCTGTCCTGTAGCAGTTTTCGGCTGTGAGCTATCCGACTTTCCGTGTGACCAGCTCCCTGGAGATGGCCCGGATCGCGACGGCGTACTTCGCGTCCTTCTCCTGAGTCTCCTGCGACAGCTCACCGAACGGAACGATCGACCAGTGGTCCGGCCGGATGTGCGACATGCGCACACTCCAGGCGTCATGTACATCCGCCGGAGTGACCTCCTTGCCCTTGATCAGGACAAGGAGGGTGTACTGATCCAGGAGATCCTTCCGCTTCGCCTCCCCCAGCTTGGGGAATGCCGCGATCAGGCGCTCCCGGACCTCTTCCACGTACGTCACGCTTCCCCTCCCCGGCCCTGGGGAACTCCCAGGAGTCCTGTGCCGACGGATCCAGCATGTCGGCGATCATCCCCAGCCTGCGTCGTTCCTCCGACCCCTCGGGAAGCTGCGCCATCCGGCTGTCCCGGATCAGCCACGCGTACTGCGCGAGCGTGCCCCGGATCGCCTGGCCCGTCTCCTCGCCCACCAGATCCAGGGCCCGTTCCACAGGGACATCGGCCGCGATCAGGGTCTGCAAGAGATCCCGTTCCGCCGGGTCTTTCCTCTTTGCGCGCTCGACCATCATCCCGTGGAGCTTGCGCCGGTTCGCCTCTTCCTCTTCCCGCGTGACCGCCATGCCGTCTCCTCAGTCCTCGTTCTCCGGGTTGTCCGGAGTGTCCAGAGGCGGGTCGTTGGGGTCGTGACCCCCTTGTCCACACCAGTCGCACATGCTCGTCACCCCCTCCCCATGTCCTTGAAGTCGGTCACTTCGAGGTCGTACCCGAGGCGTTCCAGGGCTTCCTCGATATCGAACTGGACCGGGATTGAGTCGGCGTCCGGCGCCAGCTTCACGCGCACGAGCACCAGCAGCTCCCGCTGGCGGGGCTTGGCCTTCGGCTCAGGCTGGCCCCATCCGCGCGCCTGGAGGGCCACGAGGAGCGGCTGCTGCTTCAGCCACTCCCGGGGCTTGTCCCGCATCTGCATCAGGCGCTCGGTCTCGCTGTCGAGGGCATCCTGTGCCATCTCGCCGTTCGGCGCGGGCCCGCCCAGGATCGAGTTCAGCACCGAGTCGAGCAGCATGAGCGGCCGGTCGCCTTCGAGCAGGTACCGGTACACGTTCTGCGCGTGCCGGATCTCCATGGCCTCGACCTTGTGAATGCGCTTCTGGCCGTCCACCCAGACTTCGTCCTGGTAGATCAGACCGGCCGTGCCGTATCCGCTCACCGCTTCCTCCCCAGCAGCTTGTCGATCATCGTCCTGGTGTCGGGCCGGTACTGCGCGTACTCGTGCTCCACGCCCGGCGTCTTGTCGGTGAGCTGGCCGCCCGGCCACCCTTCCCCGTCCCGTCCCGTGATCCTCAGTTCGTACAGGCGGTGCGGGGAGAGCTGATTCAGGCGGAGCCAGTACGTCAGGATGCCCTTGCGGTGCTCGTCGGTCGCCAGCATGAGATCGTCCAGTGGCCGGATCGGGCCGGTGCCCTTCAGGTAGAGGCCCATCTGGATCAGGTTCGATCCATGCGTCAGCGTGATCGAGGTGGAGCCCGTGATGATGACGCAGGGCTGGTCGACGTTCAGCGACCGCAGGTCGAGGCGTCCGGAGTTCACCCGCATCGGATACGCCTCCACAGATCAGCGGGGAGCGGCCAGTACCAGCGGTTCTCCTCGCCGTCGGAGTCCTCGCGCTCCACCCGGATGCCGCCGACCGAGTCCAGCTCCAGCCAGTACCGGTGGCCCGGCGTGAGCGTGGTGACATCCAGCCAGCCGTCATGGTCGATCGCCCGCCTCGGAGCGTTCTCGGCCAGGGCGTCCGGAAGGCAGAAGATCACATACCGGAGGCGAGGAATTCCGATGCCGATGCCCGCCTCACTCGCGGGGGCGAGACGGCTCACGTGAACGCGGTCGCTGAGGATCTGCAAGCACCGCCTGCCACCGATCAGGGCCGTGGGGAAGCGCTGCCCCACATTGGCCATCGTGCGCAGGTCCAGGCGCGTGCCGTCGATCCTCACGACGAGCCGACCGGGCGCCGGGTACCGATGTCCTCCAGCGCGTCGTTGACCGCCTCGATGATTCCCCGCAGGGCGCTGACGGCGTCCTCGTAGGCGCCGTACTGAAGCTCCTCGGGGAGCTTCTTCACGTCGGCCGCGAGCCTGCCGCGCAACACCTCGAACTGACCCTTCGGCGTCTCTTCGGCCTCCAGCAGCTTCTCGTACCACTCTTCGCGGTACGTGGTGTTCGCCGGGCGTCCCATATCTTCTCCCTCCGTGGGCCCCGACTTCAACCGGGGCCCCGTTTCCTTATGTTGAGCCTAACAGATGGCCTGGGCCATGTCAGCTACTCCGCGCCGCGTCCGCCTTGGCGGGCCGGTAGGGCTGAGGCCGGATACGCCGGACGTTCGTCGGCTCGACCTCTTCCATCTCCTCCATGACGACCTCTTCGAGGACGTCCCCGGTGAACACGTCGCCGACCGGGTCGCAGTACGCCTTCTCCAGCGACGCGTACTCCTCGTGCATCTTCTCCGCCGTCCGGCCGACTTCCGTGAGGATCTGCTCCAGGGACCGCTTCTCGTCCTGAAGGGCAGCCTCGGTGGCCCGGCAGACGTACGCCAGGACCCGGCGCATGGTGCGTTCTCGCAGAATCCGGGCCGCGATCAGGGGCTTGCCGGTGTCGTCGAAGGCGACCGATTCCAGCTCAAGCGCATAGGGCAGCACCTTGTCGTAGGTGCTGACCCCCATCTCCTCGATCTCGGCAGCCACCACTTCTGGAGTGATCACAACTCCCTGAACGGCCAGCTTCACCGCCGCTTTGATCAGCAGATTCATCCGCGCGTCGGTCATCACGTCGACCTCGGCGACTCCGTACGCGTGGCCGTAGCGCAGAATCGATCCGACCAGGCTCCGCTCCACGGACTCCTGGCTGAAGCCGTTGAAAACGACCGGCTTCTCCCGGTGGTCGTCCTCGACGAGGATCGCCATCCGGGGCCGCTTCTTGACCGGCTCGAAGGGAACGATCTCGAACTCGTCGAGCCCGAACCCGTGATCACGGTGGTCGGAGAAGTCCGCGCCGTCGCTCATGAGCGGCGAGCACACGACCTTCACCTTGTCCACGATCTTGCTGAGATGGCCGTGGACCTCCTCGGCGTACTCCAGCCCGGCCTTGTCGCAGTCGGCCACGATGATGACCTCGGAGGCCCCCTTGAAGTACCGGCAGTACTCCAGCCGCCACTTGCTCTTGCCCGCCCCGGAGACCGCCGACGTGGCGACCTCGTCGGGGAAGTCCCGCTTCATCCGGTCGGCGTCCTTCTCGCCCTCCATGAGGAAGATCCGGCGCCCGGCCTTCGCGGCTTCGATCACCTTCGACAGGTTGTAGAGCACGCGCCGGACCGTGCCGGGCAGGCCCCACTTCTTGCCGAACCTCATCGAGCTGTCGGGCACCCACTGAGCGAACGGCTGCGGGCACCCGTCACCCTTGCGCGAGCACCGGGCCACGGCATAGAGCAGCTTCCCGGCTTCGTCGTTGTACTGGTACTCGGCCGACTTGTGACCGCCGCAGCCGTTCTTCTGGCAGGGCATCCACAGGTCGGCCGCGAGCGACTTGTCCTTGTCGTCCATCCGGCCGCCGTTGTCGAACACGGCGGGCCAGGTCAGATCCAGCGCGAAGATGATGTCGCCCGTCTCGCACCGGGCGTGGCAGTTCAGCACCGCGCCCTTCTCGCCCTGGGTGATGCTGAGGGAGGCCATCCTGTCGTCGTGCGCCGGGCACTGGGCCGTGTAGTAGCCCCCGTGCTGCTTGACCCGACTGCCCTTCTGCTCCAGCGCCGCGAGTACGTTCCTGAGTCCTGACCCTCGTGCCATTCGCACAACCTCTCTCACCGGGCGCCGCATGCACCCCACTGGAAGCGGGGTGCGCGACGACCATCATGCCGGGCGATAGACGGGACCGCTCGGGTCGTACACGACAGGAACCTCGAAGCCTTCACTGTCGATGACGATCGAGTCGCCTCCGACCCTGATCACTTCACCGGCACGCTTCAGGGCGACCTCGGAATCGAGGTCCGTCAGGGTCAGTACGGGGGCCGATGTGTCGCCGACAATACGCTCCAGCTCACCAGGCTGGAGGCCCGGAGCGTACACCAGCTCGGCCTTTCCGGCGTGCTCGCGGCCGGTCCCCGAGGCGTACATCACGAGCTTCATCTGCCGCATCGCCTGCGCGGCGGCCTTGGCGCTGCCGTCACCCAGCAGGCGGCCGACCGCTTCCCATGTGGGCTCGTCGCTGCGCATGCCGGGCAGGAGCGCGAGCACCTTGACCCCGGAGACCGCCGCACCGACCAGCATCTGGGCACAGAGCACTTCCGGGTGGCCTTCCGCGTCGTTCGAGACCACCGCAGTGATCGTGTTCCCCTTCAGGCCCCACCCGGGCCGAGCCAGGGCAAGAGGGCCCGTAGAAACCAGCATCTCTTCCACCTCTCCGATGGCTACCAACATCAAGTTGGCTTTGTGTAAGCGTACTACATGGCCTGGGCCACTTCTACTGACAGTCCACTGCAAAGCCCTTGACTCCTCGGGGGCGGCCCTGCGAAGCTGGCGGAGCCGCCCCACGAGGGGCAGGAAGTGAAGCCAGGTCATCCGGTGGACACCGGACACCTGGCTTTCGCGCTTACTGGGCCCGGAACCGGGCGCCTTCGATGATCTCCTTGTCGCTCGCCCCGATGACCTGCTTGGTCAGCTTCCGGATCGGGGCGTAACCGTTCCACGAGAAGTCCTTCGGCACGTTCATCGCCATCTGCTGGCCGCTCTCCAGCTTGCCGATCACCGACAGCAGCCACGCATCGCAGATCGCGTACTTCGCGGCCTCGATCGTCCAGATGTCGAACCACTCCCGGATCGCCTCGTGGTGGCTCCCCAGGTGTGCCGTCTTCAGCCGCCTTCGGAAGTAGGCGGCCTTCTTCTCGGCCTCGTTGTACTTCTCGGTGATCCACTGTCGTTCGGCGACCACGAGCTGGTAGTCCCTGGGATCCAGGGACGGGTTCTCCATGACCAGCAGCTCACCCGGCGGCACGAGCCTGCCGAGCGGGCCGAGGTCGTCGCAGACCAGGAACTCCCCGGTGATCACGCTCCACCGCCCTGGTCCCAACCGCCGGAAAGGCGCACCCCGGGCGGCAGGAACCGCATCCGGGCGCCGTCGAAGATCAGTTCGTCCTCGCCGAGCGTGCCGTTCCGGTTTTTCACCGTATGCATGTCGACCTCGGAGCCGGGCTTGCCCTCCACGAACCTCCGGTGCGCGATCATAATGGTCGTGGCGGTGTTCTCGATCTTCGTCCCGTAGAGCAGGTCCATGATCCCGGGCGCGTCCGCCTCCCGGCCCTGCACCGGCTTCTTGAGCTGCGACAGCAGCAGCACGTGGGGGTTGAGCTTCGTGGCGATGTCGTGGATCCGGGGGATCGTCTCCGACATCTTCGCGTTCTCCTCGGGCGTGCCCCGGTCGGAGGCCACCGACTGGGCGTAGTCCACGATGAAGAGCTTCGCCCCCATGTCGCGGATCGACTTCCGGGCCAGCAGGTACAGCTCACCCGCCGTCGCGCCCGGCACGTACTCGATCCGGAAGTTCTTATTCTGCTCCTCCCGCTCGGCGAACTTGGCGATGGCCTCCCGCTGTTCGGCGGTGAGGTTGTTCTCCCGGATGTCGTTGTAGTAGATCCCCAGCTCGGCCGAGGCTGCACGCTGGATCAGGTCGCCGGGCGACATCTCCAGCGAGAAGACCACCGTCGGGATCTGCTGCTTCATGGCCGCGTTGCGGGCCACGTTCATGGCGATGACCGTCTTGCCGCCGCCGGACCGGGCCCCGATCGCCGTCATGTGGCCGGGGTGCATGCCGGTGGTGCGCTCGTCCAGGTCGGGGTAGCCGAACATGATGCCGGGCTCACGCTGGCGCAGCCCCAGGATCACCCCCAGCCCCTCGTCGACCAGGCTGGCCCGCTCGAACCGCGAGGTCGGCACGTCGCCTTCCTCCACGGCCAGGGCCACCTGCGAGAAGGCGTCGGAGATCGCGACGTCGGTGAGCAGTTCACCGGAGCGGACCATCCGCGAGCCCTCGTCCATGGCGGCGGAGACCACCCGCCTGCGGTGCAGATCCCGCAGCACCCGGCTGCCGTTGACCGCCTCGACGGGCCCTCCGGCCGAGCCGCTGAGCCGGAAGACGCGCTGCATGACGTCTTCCGACAGGTCACCCTCCCGCCGGAGGATCGAGGTGACCCCGTGCGAGCCGGTCGAGGTGCCCTCGATCAGGCTCTGCATGAACGCTTCGTAGATCTTGACGTTCACCGGGTTGGTGAAGGTACGCGGTCCGGCCGAGCCGAAGATCTCGATGATCTCCTCGCGGCAGTCGAGAGGGTGCCCCTCCGCATTCAGCAGCGCCCCGAGAACGGAGTCCTCGGTTGCCACGTCGGCGAGCAGCATCTGGGAACCCGGAAGCTCCTTGACGTTGTCCACGTTCGTCTCTCTTTCCGGTGATTACTTGCGTCGCCCGGCCATGCGGGCGATCCGCCTCAGGCGATCTTCCTTGGTCTCCCCGTCCGGCGGGGACTCCTTCTTCCCGACCGGCGCCGGGGCCGCGTCGTGCCCGAAGCCCATGTCGTAGGACCCCAGGTCGACGGCCTTCCCTCCGATGATCACCTCGTCCTTGGTGCGCGCCACCCTCACGGGCGGGTCACCGAGGTCTTCGATCTTGCGGAGCAGCAGCTTCTCGGGGCTGTGGATCTTCGGGTTCAGCTCGGCCGCCAGCCGGATGGCCAGCTCCCTGGCACCCCAGCCCCTCTCCAGAGCCGGGCCCACGGCCACGGCGATCCGGCGGCAGGCACCAGTCATCAGCCGCAGCTTCTCCTCGGACTTCTGCGACGTGGCGCTCTCCAGCTCGGCCGCGAACTCAGCCATCGGGCCGGTCGGCTTCTCCGGGGACGGCTCACCCAGCCGGTCCAGCCCGGAAAGGTCGAACTCGGTCTCCTCCTGCGGGGGATCCGGCTCCACGTCGGGCTCGGGCTCGATGTCCGCCCAGGAGTCCTGCTCCAGCTCCTTGGCCAGATCGCCGCCACCCCCAGCGGAACTCGACTTCGAGGGTGAGCGTGATTCCGTAGGGAGCAGTCCACTCGCGTCGCGGCGTTCATAGATGGCCTTCAGGCCGCACTTGCTGGACACCTTCTTTGCGTGCTCGAAGCCGTTCACCGGGCCCGTGTATTCCGGATCCGGATCCGGCACGAAACGCACGACGAACCCAGCGCCATCGTTGGGATCGTTCAGGCGTACCAGAACGCCCCTTTCGATCAGCTCGTTCATCCCTCGGCGTGCCGTTGCACCGCTCATCGGCTTCTGCCAGTGGGCGGTCATCTCGGTGAACCATGCCGACGTCACGTGCACCGTGTGAGTGACGATGCCGCCCCTGCCGAACAAGGCATTGCAGTGCATCAGGTCGAGAACCGTACGCGCTGCGGGCCCCAGTTCGAGCAGGGCTACCCAGTCCCGTCCCATGTGGAATGTTGGCTTGCCACTCATCGGTCTGTATCATCCTTCGCGTTGGCTTGTTGAAGGGGTCCCGTCGCACCGGGGCCCCTTTGCTTTTCTCAGCCGTAGGTCATGACGGGAAGACCGCCCTCGTGCCGGAAGTCGCTCATCAGCGCCCGGACCTCAGGAGGGTAGACCTCGACCTGGAACCTGACCTTGCCGCTCTTGTAGCTGGCGACGCGAGTGATGGCCCCGACCGAAAGCAGTTCACGGAGGGCCTTCACCCCGTGCCCCCCCGACAGGTTGTCGGCCTCGGCCTTGTCCAGCGTGAGCCTCACACCCCTGTTGTCCTCGTGGGCCGCGATGCGGCACATCCGGAGGTACAGCATGTAGGAGTGCGGAGCGAGGTCCAGAACGATCACCCAGTCCGCGATCTCCGTCGTCCTGCTGCTCCGAGCAAACTCGGCCGCCTGGCCAACGTTGATCGTGTTCGACATGTAGCCACCCATTGCAACTCCCTTCCAAAGTAGGACTCTACCAGTGATCACCCGTTCGCGCAGGTAGAACCCTTCACCCGCTCGTAAATATACAGGGGGCTATCCGTATCTGGTCAACCCCCCTACCCCTCCCGGGATGAACCTACCAACTCCCCCGCCCTACTGCGCCGACCGTTGCGCCTCGCCTTCAAATGTCCACCTTGTGCAGATCTGCCAGGCTTGACCCCCTGCATAAATTTGTACGGGGGTCTTACGAAATTTGTACGGGGGGGCTGCACATTTATGAACGGGGGTAGATGCCTCTGACCTGCAACGATGGGGCCCCGTGGCTGTCTAGAAGTAGTAGAAGTCCTCCTCCTTGATGCGCTTCGCTCTCCAGTCGGTGTCGTTGCAATCCGGAGTGGGTTCCCCACCCACCGGACCGCACCACCACCTCCTTTCGAGCGAAGCGCATCTTCGTCGTCGTCCTAAGGGGCCCGGCGCTCCGCGCCGTGCCGGGAGGAGGGCGGATCTCGCTTCGCTTCACAGGCGGATGGGGCTCGGGCCGGTGGGTGGGTGCGGCGGGGCGGCTGGGGCCGGTGCCCCGGGTGCGGTCTGCGGTGGGCTGGCCGTTCGGCTGCGGGTCCGTGGCGGGTGCGGCGCCCCTCCGGTGGGGGTCCGGTCCGGTCGGCCGCCTGCGGGCCGCAGGACCCTTCGGGATACGTGAGAGAAGGGTTGGGGTTTTCAGAGCCCGACTTGAGGTTCAACCCCCTTGCCGTTTGCTACGGTTGAGGAAATCGGAAAGGGAGGAACGCCATGAGCGCCGAAGATGTGCAGGACGCGATTCCGGAGAAGACCGCCCCGGAGAACAAGCCGCTGACGATTGAGGAGCGCATCGTCAACGTCACGGGCGTCACCGGGATGTCGATGATTCTCGGGCCCGACGTAGTGGTGGGGCTGACGAACCTGCCTGACGGATCACAGAATTACGTCATCCTGGCCGGAACCACTCTGGTGATCCGCGCGATCCTTATGCACCTGATCCTGCGTGAGGACCGCCGGTCGTGAACGAGGCGGACTGGAAGATCCGTGGGGTGCAGGACGACATGCGCGAGCTGGAGGACGTGATCGCGCAGGGCGAGGCGGATGCGCAGCAGGTGCAGAAGCTCGCCGAGGACGGGCCGTCGTAGGCTGACGGGGTTTCCGACCCGGAGGTGGATCATGACCGTTCCGACCGGCGCCTATGCCGTCGCGTACAAGCTGTGGCTCTTCGACGACACGAGTGAGAACCCCGTCGACATCGCCATCGAGCCGGTGTTCACGTTCTCCCCGAGTCTGGGGGCCACGGTGGTGGACAACGAGGACGAGGCGGCGGCCTCCGCGATGGAAGCCTGGAAGGCCACGATGGAGACGGCCTATCCCGGGGTGACGGTGCACGCCTCCCGCGAGTACCTGATCCGCTCAACTGCCGACGCGTGGCCCTGGTCCTCCTGATTTCTCAACTTGCCTCTGGTAGACTCGTGTTGACGGAATCGAGAAGACACGGAGGCAAGATGAGTTCCCTGAACAACAGCCAGGAGCGCAACGCGCGGGCCCTGGAGGTGGCCGGTCGCATGGTCGGCGAACTGGTGGGTGAGCTGCGTCTGGGGATGTTCGACCCGCACGTGACCGCCGAGACGCGCCAGATCCGGCGTACCCAGCAGGCCGAGGAGATCGGCGACCTGACGAAGAAGCTGGCTGGACAGCTCGTCAACTTCATCTGAGCCGATTCGGCCCAGGCCATGAAGGTCCGCTGGTACCCTCTCCGTTGGGGCATCGTGCCCCTTCGGAGAGGAGTTGGAATGAAGACCGAGCACGCCGAGGCCCTGAAGGGCCGGGTGCTGGACTACCTGCACGCCGAGGGTTTCCACAGCGACCACTTGCTCTACGTGCGCGCCTTCGTGACGCACGACAAGCGTGCGGTCTACGTGAGCATGACGAGCCGCGAGTTCAGGTGCGCCAACTGCCGCGACAAGGGTTTGCTGGAGAGGCTGACCGACTCGTTCAACTCCACCTTCCGCCGCGACTGGTGCAATTCGTGCACCAACATGTGGCGTGTGCAGTTCGATGTCAGCAAGGTCCGTTCGGCGGAGCTGAAGAAGGTGCTCGACCGAGCCTTCGCCACGGAGCTGTCGCTTCCCGGTAACCCGATCTCGGCGGTTCTCGTCACGGGCTGAACCTCCTTGCATGGCAGCCAAGTTCAGGATAAGCTCCTCATAGGAGGTGGGCATCGCCCACCAGTGGGAGGGAGAGACCATGGTCATCCTGGTGTCGCCGGACTCGCGTGGCCGACTTGCCCTGGGGCGGGTTGTCCAGGACAAGCAGTACGCGGTCGAGGTCGACGGGGACGGCGTGATCACCTTGACACCGTCGGTGGTGCTCAGCGAGCGCGAGCTGGACGATCTGAGCCCGGTCCGGCCGGTGCTCTCGCCGGAGGAGGTGTTCGGCGCCTCCGGTCTGGGTCCGGCGGCCGACGCTCTCTCCGCGAACAAGGAGTGGCGCCGCCGGGGCAACCCGGTGGTCCGGGTGTCCACTCAGGACGCCCTTCACTCGCTGATCTGGGGGGACGCGGCATGAGGTTCGCACTGGACATCACCCCCGGCGCCCGGAAGGGGATCACGAAGATCCGAAAATCGGGCGACCGGGGGAAGGTGAAACAGGTCGAGAAGGCACTGAACAACCTTGCGGAGAATCCGGCACATCCATCCCTGCATACGCACCGGATGAAGGCCGAGCCCCGTTTCGGCAACCGCGACGACCTGTGGATCTCGTACATCCGGACAGGGCCCGGCGGCGAACGCATCCTGTGGGCGTACGGCGAGCAGGGCGAAGAGGTCAAGGTCATCGAGGTCGAGTACATCGGCCGTCACGTCGACTGAAATCCTCAACTCCCTTGTGATAGAGTACTTTTGGGGATGAGGGAAGGCCCGGGAATCCTGAAGGACCCGGGCCTTGCGCCTCACACGACAATCGGACGGAGAAGGAACTTGGGTTCCATCATTTCCATCGACGACATGCCCGCTGCGGTGCACGAGCCGTACGTCTTCCTGCTCGACGAGACGGAGGTCGAACCCTCCGTCGAGCGCAACGGCTACGGCAAGATCCTGCTGACGCACAGCAGTGACCGCATCCGGATGACCATTCAGTTCCGCCTCGACGGGAAGTGGCGCTGGGAGAAGTCCCGCCTCTTCATCGACGGCGAGCGGGTCCCGAACTCCGCGAGCTGGGACCAGTACGTCTCGATCTTCAAGGACCCTGACAACGGCCGCAAGAACCACGTGCCGAAGGGCGCGAAGAAGGCGAAGCTGCCGAAGTCCAAGGCGGTCGACGAGCAGTACCTGCCGAGGTCCATCTCGGTCATGGTCGCCTCGGCGCGCAAGTCCGCGACGAAGGACACCGTGACGGTCACGCCGACCATCTCGGAGGACGGCAAGGAGTACCTGGTCACCGTCACCGACACGGCTGTGGAGCACGACGGCTCGACGATCGTCCTGTTCTTCGGCTTCGGGGCCGCCATCGGCGGCGAGAAGTCCATGGAGTGGTCGCTGACCGGCGGTCTCGCGGTCAACGCCATGGGCTACGACGTGACGCACCACCTGGAGCACGGGCTGGAGGACCACCTGATGGGGATCCTCGGCGCCCAGTCCCGGGCGGCCCAGATCCCGCACATCCCGGGCGGCAGCGTCCAGGGTGCCAGCGGCTTCGGGTCGGCCGACATCCGCAAGCAGACGGTCCGGAGGGTCTGACGCAGTGCGCAGCATCGACGACAAGGACCGGGGTGAGACGGCGCGCGAGTATCTGGCGCGCGCCGTGCGCTCGGCCGACATCCTGAACCGGCAGGCCGACGCCCACCCGGACATGATCGACAACGAGGACCACGAGCTGCTGGCCACGGTGAACGCGCTCGTCGCCATTGCCCTGGTCCAGGTACCCGAAGAGCCGGGCTCCCGGCTCGCGTAACGGAGAGCGAGAAGATGACGAAGAGCGGAACGGCCCTGAAGAGCCGGTCGGAAGCGACCGAGCTGACGGCGGCCGTGGGTGCGCGCATCCGCCGGATGCGCGAGGCGGCCGGAATGACCCAGGTCGAGCTGGCCGAGATGATCGGGTACCAGGACTCCTCCTCGATCACGTTCATCGAGCAGGGGCGCAACGGCATCAAGTTCGACGTGCTGCTGCTCCTGTGCGCCGCGCTGAAGACGTCGCCGAACGACCTGTTCGGGTGGGATGCGTGATGACCCAGCGTCCCGACACGGCCGAACGGCCGAAGACCGGCATCAGCCTGCTGGTGATCCGCGAGTTCGACGGTGAGCCGTACCTCCTGCTGGGCCAGCGCAAGGGCTCGCACGGCGAGGGTGAGTGGGGCACGCCGGGCGGTCACCTGGAGAACGGTGAGTCCTTCGAGGAGGGCGGCCTGAACGAGCTGGGGGAGGAGTGCGGCGACGAGATCCAGGTCACGCGCCCGCGCTTCCTCTGCGTGACGAACCTGCGCCAGTACCTGCCGAAGCACTACACCGACATCGGCATGGTCTCGCACTGGACGAGCGGCGACCCGAAGCTGATGGAGCCCGACAAGTGCCTGGGCTGGACCTGGCACCGGCTGGACCGTCTGCCGACCCCGCTGTTCGCGCCGGTCGAGAACCTGGTCATCGCGTACCAGACCAACCAGTCGTACTTCGCCTGATGGGCGACATCCTGGATGTGCTCCGGCAGGCCCGGACCACGGCCTGGAACGAGGGCATGGAGCTGGACCGCCTGTGGCAACTGGCGCAGCTCGATCCGTCGGGCACCAGCAGCATGAATCAGCAGGTCGTCCGGGTCGACCAGGCGATCGAGAGGCTTCGTGATGCTCTCACCCTGGACGGCCATGCACCCCGGCCCACCGTGGCCGAGGCGCAGATCGATGTCATGCGGTGGGGTGTCGACGAGGGTCTGATCGGCGTCGGCCAGTACGACGAGTGGGTGAAACAGCAGGACCACCCGAACGTGAAGTAACCGCAGCGCCCCCGCCTCCCAGGCGGGGGCGCTCGGCGCTGTACAGGACCGCCCTGACTGTCGGCGTTCATTTCCCCTTATGGCCTGGGCCGTCAACTTTACCGTGCTAGCGTCATATTGACGGTCGCCACGATGCGGCTGCTTTCGGAAGAGGGAGAAGAGCGTGACTGATCTGAACGAGAAGTGGGAGGAGCCGGATCCCCTCAACGGCCGTTTTATCGCGGTCGACTCGTACAGCGAGAAGGGGAAGGTCATCCTCGCGTGGGTGATGCCCATACAGCGGCTGGACTCCGGCGATCCGCGCTTCATGCGCTTCCTCAAGGGCGCCCCGGGCGACCAGGCCCTACGTCTGGCGCAGGCTGAGGAGCTGAACCGCCAGATCCTCGACGCGGGCGGCCCGCTGATGGGCGAGGACCAGGTCCAGGAGTTCCTGTATCCGGCGGAGCGCGACACGGTGGAGGAGTCGAAGCCGGTCTTCAGCGAGGTCACCCTGGAGCGCGTCTGGACCCTGTTCCAGGAGAAGGACAAGAACCCCGACCGGTACGCGGGTGCGCTGGATGTTGCGGGCCACGTGCTCTGCACGGCCGGATACCCGACGCTCTCCACGGGCCACGAGCCCATCGTGCCCAACCTGGAGCACGAAGCGATCCTGTGGGCCATCTCGAACGACCAGGCTCCGACCGAGCTGATGGGCGACTGGCTCAAGGTCAACTACTACAAGGCAGTGACCTGAGCCACAATTCGCAGGCCACCCCGGCACCGGTACGATCGACACCAGCCTGCTGGCGTGGGCGAACAGTACGAGGAGCCCCCGGTGATCTCGACTCACCGGGGGCTTTCCCGTGCCCAGGTGAGGCTTTGGCCATAGGCCGTCAACATCGTTGTGGTAGAGTGGTATTCACGGAAAGAGGAGAGACGGATGGACAAGCTGAGTGATATCCGGCAGGTGAAGCTCATGACGGTTGAGGCCGCCTCGCGCATCATCGCCGCGAACCCCTCCCTGGTGGCATCTTCGGCCACCGGCTCGGAGGCCCGCCTGAAGGCTGCGGCCCTCGCGACGAAGAAGCTGGCCGTGGAACTGGAGAAGTACATCTGGTCGAGCGAGCAGGTGCGGTGATGAAGTTCGTACTCGCGCGCAACGAGATCGCGTGCCGCCGGTTCGTCAACCTCATCGACGGACCCCGGATCCCTCACCCCGACAGCGCGGTACGCGGCAAGCTCGTCGAGCTGATCAAGGTCGAGGTCCGCTACGTGCTGGTCGGCGACGGATGGCAGGTCGACACCTTCGCGGGCGGTCTGCTCCAGGTGACGGGTGACGGCTGGATCCTGAAGCAGGACGGCACCCGGTCGCAGCGCATGTGGCGGGGCCAGATCCTGACCGCGCCGAGCCGCACCGAGAACGGGTGGCTGAAGAAGCTGATCGACGGAATGCGGCCCTCCGGCAAGCCGGAGCTGCCGTTCGACGTGACGGAGGTGTGACCGTGGCCTACACCGTGGCCCAGCGGGTCAAGGGAATCCTGGTCAGCAGTGGCCATAACACCCAGGACCGCATCGACCACGAGATCGCCTTCGGTTCGACGGAGCGTGCCATCGCGCGGCGCGGCCGGGAGGAGACCGGGCGCCGCAGCACCTTCACCTTCACGATGGCGGCGTTCGCCGGGGAGTACTTCACCTCGGAAGCTGAGGAAGACGGTGCCCTCATCAGGTACTGGGGCTCTGTCCTGCGCGAGGAGGAGCGGCTTCGGCTGTACCGCCTTGCGGTGGAGAACTGCTCCTTCCTGGTGACCGAAGAGGACGACCCGGCCCGGCCGGGCCGGAAGCGGCTGAGGGTGGGGAGGGCCTGATGGACTGGTTCACTGCCATCAACACGGTCATCCTCGTCGGCATCCTGGTGGGTGGCTGGCTCAAGCTGGCCCACGGCGACGAGTCGGAGGGCTGTTGTGCGGTCATCCTGCTCGTCCTGGCGATCCTCGCGGCCGTCCTGACGGTCGCCGTCTGGAGCGCTGGCGCGCTCTTCGGGTGGTGGGGTGTGCCATGGTGAAACTCCCCGAGCCGGTGGCCTACATCGTCCTCGGGTGCTACGTGCACCCGGGATGCTCGAACCTGGCGAGGTTCCCCAGTAGCACTCCGGTGTACGCCCACGAACTGCCGCCGATCGTGTTCTGCCGGGGCTGCGAGGATCAGATCCTGCCGGAGTCCTGCGTGTTCTGCGACATTGTTGCAGGTCAGGCACCGGTTGAATGGATTCTCTCGCCCGACACCTGGCACGACGCGATCGCCTTCGTTCCGAAAGACCCGATCACCGAGGGGCACTGCCTGATCGCCCCGAAGCGTCACGTGAAGGACTTCGCACAGGATCCGGAGACCTTTGCCGACACGGCCCGGCGCGCGGCCGAGCTGATGCGCTGGACGGACCGGCCGATGAACCTGATCTCCACCCGGGGCCGTGATGCAGGACAGGAGATCATGCATCTCCATCTCCACCTGATCCCGCGCGAGGCGGGCGACGGCATCCGGCTGCTGACGAAGAAGACGGTGAAGCGTGACAAGTGAACTCCAGGAGGATGTCGCTTTCCGCATCCGGGCCGAGCTGGTCTGCTGCGACCTCTACGACCGCGTGAATCTCCGCAAGGAGCTGACGCTGGAGGAGGCCCTGAAGACCCCCGACTGGCACGACCTGTGCTACTGGGGCGAGGCCGCCGCACGGATCGCCGAGGGCCGCTGCCCTGGCTACGAGACGGTTCCGAACATCTGCCGCTGCACCTGTGAGGGCTGCAAGCACAACTGCTCGGCGCACCAGGAAGGGAAAGAAGATGGCTGACGAGGTCGGCACCGGGCGCTTCCCGGTGCCCGAGAAGTGGATCCTCCAGCAGCTCCCGGAGGAGCTGCACGGCATGTTCGGCTACCGGGGCGAACCGGCCTTCGGTGACGACTGCCGCGACGAGATCGACTACACGTACACGGTCGGCCTGCCCGACGGTGCCACGATGAAGAAGGCGATCCTCGTGCAGTACGTGCCCGACGACGCCCCGGCGGTCGCCTTCATCATCGACGACAAGATCGAACTGGAGGGCATCTCCTTCACCGTGCGGAACTGGGACTCGCGAGAGATCCCGGCGCAGCACGGCGAGCGCGCCTACACCCACCACGAGGTGGACCTGGTCCTGGCGGTGGCCCGTGACTGACCTGGAGCGCTACGAGCTGGCGGGGACTCTGCTGCTGTGCCGCACCTGCGGCGCGGGCGGCACCCGCTACATCATCCACAACTTCGGCCCCATGATTCCCACCCTCATGGACGTCATGGTCGAGGCGGGGGTCCACGAGAACACCAAGCACGAGGCGGTCTTCGAGAACAACGCCACCGAGAACTGCGCGGCGGCCCAGCGGTCCTCCGAGGCCCTGGCCCGGCTCGCCGAGGCCACCGACCGCGACGTCCGCACTGATCAGTACTACGCCTGTTACGAGCCCGCCACCGCCTACCGCGACGGCATGGTCAACGGAATGGGCGGCAACGCAGGCGACCTGGCCGGACTGCTCGGCCCGGAGACCGTGC
>Ga0307496_10000007_pt1 | contig 22381 bp, 33 predicted proteins | sample 9_S_MG_FD_201368 | JGI IMG/M metagenome (GOLD analysis project Ga0307496, IMG submission 201368) | Soil microbial communities from Populus trichocarpa stands in riparian zone in the Pacific Northwest, United States - 9_S | ecosystem: Environmental > Terrestrial > Soil > Riparian zone > Trees... | reverse complement strand
AGATCCGGCCTCACCCTGGGAGGATAGTGGCAGGTCAGGGGGGGTTTATGTGCCAACCGGTGACCAGTTAGCGTTAAATCGAATTGACGCTAAGTCACGTGGCTTAGAGGAAAGAGGTGGATTTTTTTCTGAGCTATCTGTTAGGCCGGCCAAGGCCCAAGTCAAATCCGGACATAGGGCTGTTTCTAAACCTAATTCGTTAGCGTTAGCGTCAAATACCGACTTAGCTATATACGGAAATCCTTACCCTCGTATTGCGCCTAAGGCGCAGCCCGGTTATGACTATTCGTATGGCAATGCCCTTGTGAATTGGTCTCGGGAAGTTCTCGGCATAGAGCTTATGCCTTGGCAGCAATTCCTTCTTCGGGAAGGATGCTCTAGGCGTAATGGCCGGTTCCGTTACCGCACATTGCTAACGATTGTCGCCCGGCAGAACGGCAAGACATTACTGGCAGCCGTTAGGATATTGGGAGGCCTCTGCCTCTTCGGGGAACGGTTCCATCTTGGTTGCGCACAGAATCTAGGGATAGCCCTTGAGTCCTGGCAATTGGCCTACGAGATAGCCGATGCCTCCAAGCTCCCTCTCGGCAAGGCCCGTAATCAGCATGGCCGGGAGAGCTTTCACCTTGGTTCCGGGCGCTATCGGGTCGTAGCCGCCAACGTAGGGGCCTCTCGTGGCCTCTCCGGCGTAGACCTTGTCCTTATGGACGAGATACGGCAATTCAAGTCCTGGGACGCCTACGGGGCCCTAGACAAGACTCGTAGGGCCCGGCCGGATTCTCAGCTTTGGGCTATCTCCACGGAGGGAGACTTAGAGTCTGAGGTTCTTAATCGGCTTCAGAGCCGGGCTAGGGACGCGATCCAACTAGGCAAAGAAAGCCCCTTGGGTTACTTTGAATGGTCGGCTGAGCCCAATGCCCATCCCGGTAGGCCGGAGACTTGGGCCCAAGCTAATCCCTCGTTAGGGCATACGATTGAACCGTCGGTGGTGGAAGCCGAATACCAAACGGATCCGGCACCCATCTTTGAGGTTGAGGTTCTGTGCCGGAAGGTATCGGCCATTGAGTCTTGGGTGAGCCCTAAGGATTGGGACGACTGCTCTAGCGATACGCCGTTCCCGGCAGACAAGCCGTTTGTCCTGGCCGTGGAGTCGGGGCCGGAGCTTCGGCACGTTTCCCTCGTGGCCGGCTCGTGGCACGGTGGGTTCCATTGCCTAGAGCTTGTCGACAGCTTCACGGGGCCCGAAGCCTTGACGGCGGCCGAGAACCGCCTAGATTCCCTCCTGAGCCGCTGGCAGCCCTTCGCAACTGTGACGCTAGCCAAGAGCCCCGTAGAGGCCTCCACGAGCCGTATAGCGGCCGCTCACGGAATCGAGCACCTAGCCGTTCGGCCGGCCGAATGGGCCCGGGCTTGTCGGGCCTTCTATGCGGCAGCAAACCAAAGGACGTTACGGCACCCCGGGGGCTCCGGCATTAGCCAAGCCCTAGCCGCTACCAAACGAGGCCCCGATGGGCTTGTCTCGTCTGTCCACCGATTGAATCCTGAAGCCGACATAGATGCTGCCTTGGCGGCCGTCTTGGCTATGTGGATTCCGACCCAACAACCGGAGCCGGAGCCTATCCCTCAATGGACGGTCTACTAATGAACAGACTCTACGTATGGGCTATCAGTCTCATTCAATCGGCTTGCCTCGTTATTATCCTTTATTGCTCGTGGCTTCTGTTGGATACCCCCCTATTTGCCTTGGTTGCTGCCTCTGTTGTTCTCGCCACTACGGTCTATATCGAAACCAGAATGGTCGTCGTCGACGATGCCGCTACTAGCGCTACTGAATAGGGCAAGGCCTACGGTCCTACACGCCGGCGGAAGCCCCGGCCTCGGCATGCAAGCCATTGCCGGTTGGCAAGAAATCTTCCAGCCTAGCTCTTGGGCTACGGCGGTAGAGGGGGACGGCTTCCCGTGGTGGTACGTCACGGAGGAAGAGGCCCTAGGGCTGCCGGTAGTGGCGGGCTTTATGAACATTACAAGCTCCCTGCTCTTGCAAATGCCCCTTCACGGCTACCGAAAGATCCCCGGCCAGAACCAAACCGAAGCCCTAGCCACGGATCCCCCCATCCTCGTGAACCCCACGCCGGGACCCGGCCGTACCTTCGTGGATTTCATTACTGAGTACCTCCACGATATGGTCCTTTATGGGAACTATGTGGCGGTACTGGGGCCCAAGAATAAGGCCGGTTGGCCCGATATGATGATCCCCATTCCCATAGGGCAATGGAACGTAATGGCGGATTCGGCAACGGGCGACCATTGGTATGACATTAACAATGTCATATACGAGCCGGATCAAGTCTTTCACGTCATGATGAATAAGGACGCTAACGACCTTATTGGCAAGGGGGCCCTTCAGCTTTACAAGCGGCTCATTGCCTCAAGCGTAGCGGCCGAACGTTGGGCAGCCCTTTACTTTGAGGGAGGGGCCGTGCCTCCGGGCGTTCTTAAACATCCCAATCCGGAGCTTACCCAAGAGCAAGCACTAGACCTTAAGGCCAAGATGAAAGCCGTGGCCATGGCTAGGGAATGGGCGATCGTGCCCGGGGGGACAGACTTAGACACCTTGGATTCCAACGCCGAAGATGCTCAATTGAATGAGACGAGGAAACTCAACGCTCAGCAATTGGCCATTGCTATGGGAATCCCCGGGGCCTTGTTGGGCCTTGATAGCCCAAGCCTCACGTATCGGAACATAACCGACGTGTTCCAGCAATTCATTACGACAACGGTTATGAGCTATATCGTTCCGCTTGAGCAGCAACTATCGGCGCAGACATTGCCTAGTCAGTCGTTGGCCCGATTCCAACAGGCCAACGTCTTGCGGCCGAACCTAGAGGCAAGGGTGACGCTAGCGACCCAATGTCTGCAATCCGGACTCTTCTCAAGGGATGAGGCCCGTATGTTCTTTGACCTTGGAGCAGCCGTAGAAACGAGCGTAAGCCCGGAAGGGGAAGAGTAATGGACGGCCTCTACCTACGTGCCGTGGATCAAGCCCTAGAGCTTACTGGGGACGGACGGACCGTTACCGGGCTGCTCGCCCCCTATAACGAGAAGGCTCTTGTGGACGACGGCTTCGGGCCCTATTACGAAACCTTTATGCCCGGTTGCTTTGACCGGTGCACACGGGGCCGGGCCTCGTACCTCCGTGTTCAGCTTGAACATAACGGCCATTGGGTAGGCCGTGGCCATGCATGGGCTGACGATATGAACGAGGGCTTGTCGGCCGTTATGCGGCTTGATGATACGGAGGCCGGCAGAGAGGCTGCCTTTAAGATTCGGGATAGGCAGACTCCGGGCTTGAGTCTCGGCTTCCTTCCCGGCAATGGGTACGACACCGGTACCCATAGGGGCCTTGATTGGGTCAAGCGCAAACGCGTCAAGGCCTTGCATCATGTAGCCCTATGCCAAGAGCCCGCCTACAAATCGGCTCTTGTCTCCGCCGTACGAGAGGCCGTACCGGGGCCTCCGGAACGACTTGCTTACTGGAAAGATTGGACAGAACGGGTAGGCCGTGCTTAGGTCAGCGGCAGACTAGCTATCACCGGGGGCCCCAACGGTCCTAGGTTCCGAAGCCCCGCCCCTTCCCGGCCTAGCGTCATCGCCGAAGCTTCGGAGCCACGGCCTACGGGCATCAGACCAGGGCCGTTCCATTAGGGCCGTTGGGACTCCGGATAGCGCCACGGCAAGACTCCGACCATATGTTGGTCTCACCCTTGCGAGAACTAGAAACACTCTCGCATAGGAGCAGTCATGCCAGAAACAATGAACGGTAGCCGTAGGCTTGATTGGCTTAGGCGCCAACGTGATTCCGCAATGGCTGACATCGAAGCCATTACCGATAAGGCCTCTGACGAGGATAGGGACCTTACGGAATCGGAAGACAAGACCTGTGAAGCAAGGCGTAGCCGTATCGCTACCCTTGACGACGACATCACGGTAGAGGCCGAATTGGCCACAAGGTCCGCCACTTACGCCGGCCTCGTGGCCAACATCGGGCCCGTCCATCGGGCCTCTACCCTTGAGGCCCCGCCAACCGTAGAGGCCATGGAATACGACGATGCCGGCCGCTACCTCGTGGACTACCTCACAAGGGCCGACGACTCAGAGGCCCGGCAACGGATCGACCGCTATTACAAGCGTGCCGTCGCCCACCAAACCACGGTACAGAACCCCGGCCTCCTGCCTACGCCGATCCTTGAGCCGGTATTCATTCAAGCAACGGCACGCCGGCCGGCTATCGAAGCCACTACCCGGCGGCCCTTGCCGGCCGGAGGTAAGACCTTCCAGCGGCCGAAGATTAGTCAACACACCATTGCTGGGCCCCAGACTACAGAGAAGACAGAAGTCCCTAGCCAGACGTTGAACATTGATCCGGTTACGGTCACCAAGGCCACCTTTGCCGGAGCTGTAAACCTTTCTTGGCAGGATAGGGATTGGACGGATCCGGCGATCATGAACATCCTCGTTTCGGACCTGGCTGCCGCCTACGCCCAAGCTACCGATGCGGCCTTCTGTACCTATTTCGATACCGCCGTCACCGCAACGGCCGACATCGCTGACGCCGCCTCGGGGGCCGATTGGCTGAGTGCAATCTACGGCGCCGCCGGTACCGTCTACGGCGTCACCAATGCCTTGCCTGACACAATGTGGGTGAGCCCCGACGTCTGGGGAACCTTAGGGTCAATGGTGGACGGAGACGGCCGGCCGATGTTCCCAACCATTGGGCCGACCAATGCCCTTGGCAGTATTCAGCCAACGTCTATGGGCGGCTCCGTGGCCGGCTACCGGTTGGTTGTCGACAAGAACTTTCCCACCGCTACGGCCATCATTGGGGACTCGACCTACGTCGAAACCTACGAAACCGTAGGGGGGCAGGTCTCCGTTACGGAGCCGTCAATCTTGGGCACACAACTTGCGTTCTACGGCTATATGGCCTGGCTCGTCCTGGAGCCGACGGCCTTCGTGCAATTCACGGTGCCCCCGCCCATCGGCGGCCTCACGGCCGGCAACGGTGGCACCCAAGCCCCTAGCGGAACAAGGGCCAAGTAGTCATGGCATTGCCAACGGGGCTTGGTTGGCCCGATATCGACGAATACCGGAAATGGGCCCGGGTGCCCGACAACATAGACGATGTCGCTATCGACCAAGCCCTGTTGGCGGTGCAAGAGGCCATTGTTGCCCGATGCCCCACCCTTGCCACGGCCGAATGTCCCAATGACGTGCAATATGCCTGCCTCCTGTGGACCAACAGAGTCCTTAATCGGCGGAATAGCCCCGACGGGATCGTGGGCGTGGCTGACCTAGGGGTAGCCAACATAAGCAAGATCGACACTGACATACGGCAAATGCTCTCCCCCCATGTTGAACCGGTTATTGCGTAATGGGCACATTGGGGAGAGCCCGGGAAATTGTGGACCTACTAGAGGCCCAAGGCGTAAGAGCTACGCTTGACCCGGCCTTGGCCTCTCCCCCATGCATTCTCGTGGTCCCCCCGAACCTAACCTTTGACCTGAATTGTGGCGTTACGGGTAAATGGCAATTGGTTGCCATTGCCCCGGCCACCAACACGGCTGACCGGGCTACGTACGAAATATTGGACGACCTCCTAGACGGTGCCGCCGAATCCCTACCGCTAGAGACCGGGGATCTTGTGGCCTACTCCCTCTCCGGAAAGACGTATCCGGCCTACCTCATATCCTTTACGGAGGCAATCTAATGGCTATCGTTGAGTCCAAGCTCAAAGTCGGCACCCTTACCCTTGGTGGCACCGGCACCCCCCTCGTCGGAGGGGTTGAGTTTGCATGCCAAGCCACAAACGTACGAGTTACCCCCACGTTCACGGAGGATGGGGACACTATCGAAACCCTTTGTGGAGACAAGCTAGCCCCATCGGTTACGACACAATGGGCCCTAGCCGGTACCTCTATCCAAGATTTCGATAGTCCCGACGGGTTCATTGCTTGGTCGTGGGATAACAATATGACTGACCAACCCTTCACCTGGACGCCCAACGCTGAAGGCACGTCTATCAGCGGCGTTGTTCAGGTACGGGCCTTGGAGCTTGGTGGGGACGTGGCCAAGAGGATTACCTCCGATTTCGAATGGCGGTGCCAGGGCGATCCGGTGGCCACGTGGCCGGCCTTGGCCGGTGCGACGGCGGGGGGCCCCTCGGAAGATACCAATGCGGTAGCGTATGACGGTTAAAGGCGTACCGGAGCTAGCCGGTGGCCTAGACCATATGGTGACGTTCCTGGGGGATATGGTTACCGCCCATCGGGCGGCTGCCAGGATTGCCCTGGAGGCCGCTAGGGCCCGTACGCCGGTGGCTACCGGCAAGCTCCGGGCTAGTGGCACGACGGAGGCTACGGGGCTAGCCGGCCGGATCATCTTCACGGCTCCGTACGCCGGGCCCGTCCATTGGGGGGTTCCCTCCAAGAACATTCCCCCTTCCCTCTTCGCCATTAGGGGGGCCGAAGCCTCCCAAAGGCAATGGCTTGACGTCTACCAAGACGCTATCCAAACGGAATTGAACAAGATAGAGGGGGCCTAGTGGCAAGCTTGAGACAAAGGTTCCGGGTTTCTTGGGACGGGCACGAGCCGGTAACAGTCCTAACCACGGTTCAGGACTTGATCAATGCCATTGACCGGGTAGCCGAAACCGGGCAAGTCAACAACCGTATCGCCATGCATGCCGCCCTAATGTATTCGGCCCTAGAACGGTCAGAATACGACGTGCCTGCCTATGCCGATTGGGTCAATCTCTTGGACTCGTACGAGGAGGTAGCTAGCCCTAATGGGGCTACCGGCCCTACCTCCCCGGAACCATTGGGTACCGTGCCGTCATTGTCGGAATCCTTACCGGCACGGATTGGCGCTGTTGGCTTGACCAAGACACAAGAGCCCTAGAGACGGCTGAGGAATTCCTCGTGTCTTCCGGCCGGGCCCAAAGGACCTACTAATGGCGGGAACGTCTAAACTCCTAATCGAAATCATTGCTGACAATTCCAAGGCCGCCAAGGCCCTGAAGGAAACGTCAGCCGACGTTACCGACGTTGGCAAATCTGCCTCTGGCATGGGCACGGCCATTGCTGCCGGAGCAGCGGCCGGCGTTGCCGGCCTCGTGGCCTTGGGAGTCGGTGCCTTCAATGCTGCCGAAGAGTCAGCCAAGATTGGGCGGGAAACGGAACGGGTAATCCGTACCACCGGAGCAGCGGCTTGGACGAGTGCTGCCCAAGTAGGGGAACTAAGTACGGCCATATCGGACAAGACCGGGGCCGATGACGAGGCCGTTCAGTCCGGTGCCAACCTCTTACTGACGTTTACCCAAATCCATAATGAGGTAGGCAAGGGTAACGATATATTCGACCAAGCCACGGGCCTTGCCTTGGATATGGCTACGGCCCTGGGAACGGATATGTCGGGGGCCTCTATCCAATTGGGTAAGGCCTTGAACGACCCAATCAAGGGGATCGCGGCCCTATCAAGAGCGGGCGTATCCTTCACGGCTGCGCAGAAAGAGCAAATAAAGGCAATGGTAGAGGCCGGGGATACTCTCGGCGCGCAGAAGGTAATACTTGCCGAATTGAGCAAGGAGTTTGGCGGAGCAGCCGAAGCTGCCGGTACCCCCCTAGACAAGCTCCGGGTAAAGATTGGGAACTTTCAAGAAGACGTTGGGGCCTTCCTCATCCCGGCCGTTGACGCCGTAGCCAACGCATTAGGCAATACGATGGGCCCGGCCATTGAGAAGGCTACTGGCTTCCTCTCTGACCACGAGGAAGCCATAAAGCTCCTAGCCTCTATCGGCCTCGTGGGCTTGGCTGCCGCCTACGCACCCGTCGTGGCCGGGCAGATAGCCATGATCGCTTCTAACGTGGCCGGTTGGGCCGGAGAGGCCACGGCAGCCGTCTACGTGTTCACGGCCGGGCTGCTGGAGACGGCGGCCGCTGAAGGCGTCCTAGCGGCTGCCTCCGTGGCGCTTGAGGCCGCCATGCTGCCCGTGATAGCTCCGGTGGTCCTGTTGGGTGCCGGCCTCTACGGATTGGCAAGCTTCCTAACCAACGCTTCGGAGGCTGCCGGTAAGTTCATTAAGGACGTAACCCAAGACGTAGATACGTCATCCTTTGACGACCTATCGTTTGCGGCTGCCAAGATGGACGAGAGGCTTCAATCCCTCAATGATCAGATCGCTAGGCATACGTTTGCTGACTTGGCCGTAGGGGTTGCCGACATCCTCGTTCCGTTCCACGACGTTACTAACTCAATGACGGACCAGGAACAGGAATACAAGACTCTTGACGAGGCCCACAAGGCGTACGTAGCCAGTATCACGGCCAGCAAGCAAGCCCTATTCGATTACGCCATGGCTAGCACGTTGGCAGCCAACGGCCTAGACGAGCAAGGGAACTCGTCCAAGGCAGCCACCGGAGCCACGGCCGATTTCGATTTCCAATTGCGGGGAACTCAAGCCGCATTGGAGGCCATAGCCAAGTCTCAGAAGATTGACCTTACAACGCCCGATGCCGTGGAACGAGTAAAGGCGTTGTACGAGAAGACGCAATTTGCCACGGAGTCAACGCTAGGCCTATCAGACGCCCAGGAGAAATACTCCGATGCGGCCGCTACAGCCAAGGACAAGACCGATGCCCTGAAGTCGTCCTTTGACGCCTTGATTGGCATTCATCTGTCAGCCCGGGAAGCCGAAACCCAATTCTCACAGAACAGTATTTCGCTCCTCAAGACGCTCACGGAGAACCGGCTGGCAGCGGCCGGAGCTACGGAGGCCGGCACGAATGCCTCCCTTGCCAATATCAATGCGGTCAACAACAACAATAAGGCGATCCAAGACAACGTCAAGTCTGCTCTTGACTTGGCCAATGCCAAGTTCAGGGAGACAGGGTCGCTAGATGAGGCCTCGGCTAGCCTCAATGCCAACCGGGACAATCTCATTAAGGTAATGGTGGCCACCGGCTACACTGAAGAGGCCGCCAGGACATATGCAGACCAATTGGGCCTTACCCCGAAGAACATTCATACGGCCGTGGACCTTGACAATGCGGCTGCCACCCAAGGCCTAGCCCATAATCAAGGCCAATTGGCTGACGTTGACAAGGGGGCCCATGCCAACGTAACGGCCGATACCGCCCAAGCCGAGAGAAACATTCGGACCATTACCGTCATGCTAGACGGATTCATTGCCAAGGCCTCTCAAGGGGCCGTTATCGGAGGGGTGGCCTCGTTCCCCGGTAGGGCTGCCGGTGGGCCCGTAAGCCCCGGAGGCATGTATATCGTTGGGGAGAAGGGCCCGGAGCTATTCACGGCCCAACAACGTGGGTTTATCACCCCCCTTGGGACTACCTCCCTTCGGCCCCTTGGTGGCAACGTCACTATCAACGTAACCGTTCCCCATACGGGCCTAGCCGTAGACTCCCCCCGTCTCCAGCGTGACATCGTAGATGCCCTAAACAGATACGTAAGCCGCAATGGCCGGGCCCGTCTCCCTCTCAACGCCTGACCCTTGGCCCGGTACGCCGGGGGGGGCCTTCTCTCCCCATTGGGGTGGCGACATACGCCTTTACGTTTGGGCTGCCATCCTCACGGGCACGACTTTCAAGTGGGGCCCTTCGGCTTCCGACAAGCTCGATTTCGGCTACGTATGGGGAAAGGACACCGTTGCCCGGGGCCCCACGGATCCCCCTAACCGGCTATGGGTAGACCTATCGTGCGATGTTCAGAACCTAGAGACATCCCTAGGCGGTTCCCGGGCTGACGGTGCTATCGCTCATGCCGAAGCCGGCACGGCCACCGTACGGCTAGCTGACCCTAACCGGATATACGATCCCAACAATCCCGATAGTCCATTCCAATACCAAGCCGTAACGAGGCTCGCCCCCGGTACCCCCCTTATCGTCTTTGCCGAATGGTGGGATGGCTCCGCCATTACGCAATTCCGAATGTTCACGGGCACGGTGGATAGTTGGGGCGAGCCGTGGGAATTGCACCCCGACAAACGAGTAGCCGTAGTTCAGGCCTCCGACGGAATCAAGGACCTAGTCAAACGAGACTACGGGGCTACGGCATCGGTTGGCACCGGAGACACCGTAGACGCCCGTATAGCCCGGATCCTTACCTATTACGGATGGACGGGCCCGTCGGTCCTGGCTACGTCCACCAATACGCTCCAAGCCACGACAATGGCCCAATCGGCTTGGGAACTAATCGGCCGGGCTACAGGCGACGAGATTGGCTTTACCTATCTCGATTACGACGGAACCCTACGGTTCAAGAATCGGGATACTTGGACGACGGCACCGGAGCCGGTTCTAATCGTGGGCTGCTCCCCCGACGAATCAGCCTCGTACGATGCAATGACGGAAGCCCAAGGCCTAGCGGCATCCCTGAACATAGCCAATGCCGTCTATGCCTCCGTGACTGGTGGGACGGTACAGGTCGCTAAGAATCAAACGAGCATTGACCGGTACGGAATCTTGAGCTATAAGCGTACTGATCTAGGCTTAGAGAACGATAGCCAAGCCGGAGCTTGGGCCTCGTTCCTGGTCTCCCTCCAATCCTGGCCTAGGGCCCATTTAGATAGCGTCACATTGCTGCCGGCCTTTGTGCCGGCCTTGTGGCCAAAGGTCCTAGCCCTGAAGCTCATAACGGATCGGATCAAAGTCCTATGGACTCCCCCCGATGCCTCGTTCACGACGGAGGTAACCGGCCGTTGCCTACGAGTGAGCCATACGGTTAGCCGGCAACGTTGGGAGGTAGGCATCGGCCTCGTCCTAGCCGACATCGTCACGAGCGTTATGCATTGGGGGGCCCATCCCAAGGACAAGCTAACGGCCGGCAACGCCTACAGATAGGAGACTCCGGGCATGCCATACAAGGTATTTGCTGCGGGGGAGGAAGCCCTAGCCTCCGATGTCAATAGCTACCTCATGAGCCAAACCGTCAGCCGGCATGCATCGGCCTCGGCTAGATCATCGGCTATCACGGCTCCGACCAAGGGTCAAATGACCGTTCTAGATACCGACGTATTCCAACCGGAAATCTATACCGGATCGGCTTGGGCCCCCCTTGGCGGCTTCTACATGCGTTGGTTCCATCAAGTCGGTTGGGGGCCCTTCGCACCGAACGTTACGGGCGTAGGCCTTCAATTGCCGGCCATTGCCCTAGCCAGGACGGCTAGCCTCTCATTTGACCTTGAGGTTTACGTCACCAACTCAACCGGCACGGGTGACCAGTCCGCCAATTTCCAACTAGCCATATCCTCCGGTGCCGGGGCTGCTACGTTCGCTCCAATATCCGTGTTCTCGCTTAGTCCATTCCGGGCCATAAGTCTACCAATTAAGGGCTTCTGGCGGAACGTAGCGGCCGGATCGAACCTCCAAGCTCAAGTAACGCTATCGGTCGGCACCGGCTCCGCCACTATCGACATAGGCGCCATATCCGGATCCGTGACGGCCTTTCCCCCGGGGAGCGAATACTAATGACGATGTCATTCCCCGCCGTAGTCGACTATTCCTACGGCCGCCCTAGCCCCGACTACATTCGCAATAGCGGCTATATCGGAGCCCTTCGGTACCTTGGCCACGACGGCCGATGCCTAACGGCCGGGGAAGCCAACGGCCTCCTAGCGGCCGGTCTTGGCATCGGCTTGATTTATGAGGAAGCCGCTAGCGCTTGTCTGGGCGGCTGGAATGCCGGCGTACAACATGCCAACAATGCCAACCGCTATGCCGACGAGGTAGGGGCCCCAAACGTAACCATCTATTACGCCGTGGATTTCCAACCGAATCACGGAGAACTCTACGGCCCCATAGTGGACTATTTCCGGGGAGCTATGAGCGTAGGCGGTAGGCCCGTCAAGGCCTATGGTTGTGCCGCGGTCATGCAAGCCCTATGCGGGGACGAGAGGCTATTCCCGGATTCTTGGCAATGTGCGGCTTGGTCCTATCCGGGCACGGCTCCGGGCACGCCTATCAATGACGGCGGTTGGAATCTGATCCTGTCGCCCTATGCCTCAATGCTTCAGTGCATTGGCTACGTCCTGAACGATACCTCCGACCATAACAATCTAATATCCGCTGACAGGTCCTTTATGTGGGGCTTTGAGGATGGTGACGAAATGACAGACGACGACTGGAACCGTATGGCATCAATGCTTAGCGGTACCGTGGTCAGCAAATTGGCCATGCATAATTCGCAAGGCAATCTGATTGAGGATGACGACGGGCAATATTTCCTGACGATATCGGGGGACGGCACCCTACGGCGTTGTCATCCCCGGAGTGCTTACGAGGCCAATGCCTTGCAAGTTGTCGGGTTCCTGGCCTCCCAGAAGCCGCAGAATCCCCCGGAGCCGTGCCCGTCGGTGTTCAATGCCAGGACGCTACCGGCAGAGCTTAGAGACGCCTTGAAGGCGATTCCTTGGGCGGGCTCATGATCGAGCTATCCGGCCTCCGTATGGCAATCGACGAATGGCAATGTGCCGAAACCGAAGACGACAAGGCTAGGGCTGCCGCAAGGGTCATCGCCCTAGCTCCCCCCGGAATCCTCCGAACAATCGTCATGAGGATAGATGACCTCGAGTCGCAGCTTGCCGAGAGGCAAGGGGGAACCGGTACCGCTTGAGGATTGGGATTGGCGGGAAATAGTCCGCCTAGAACGGCTAGCCGTGGCACGGGCCCTACGTGGGCCCCGATGCCAGAAATGCGGTAAGCCAATGGTTCTAGGGCAATCCGAAACCCATTACACGTGTAGGGAATCATGGCCACGATTAACGTAATCCCCTCAACGCTAGACCTGAACCTCTATGCCGGCGATGACGTGGCCATTACGCTGACCATCCTTGACGACAACGGAGCCCCGTACAACCTTACGGGTACGTTGCTAGCCCAAATACGCAAGGGACACGGGCAAACGTTGACGGCTACCATTGCCGCCAATGCACCGGCCCCCGCCGAAGGAATCTGTTACTTGACCTTGCCGGACGACGTCACCAAGGCCCTAGGGGCCGATGGGGGCCGGCACTCGTGGGATCTACAATTAACCGATGCCGGCGGCCTCGTGTCTACCCTCGTTAAGGGCGGGGTTACGACCCAATTAGATATCACCGAATTGGGGTTGCCGTGAACGTTTCCGCAAAGGTGACGATTCCCCGCAAGGTGGGAACGGTCACCTCCGACGTGGGAGGTCAGATCCCCGGCCCAGCGGGCCCGGAAGGCCCCGAGGGCCCAACAGGCCCCCCCGGGCCCGAGGGGGATCCGTCGACGGTACCGGGCCCTACAGGCCCGGTAGGCCCGGAAGGCCCCACGGGGCCCGAAGGCCCGCAAGGGCCCAAGGGCGATACCGGTGCCGGCGGAGGGGTTGAGCCCGGAGGCAATGCCGGTGCCATCCTCACCAAGGAAACGGCTACCGACCAGGACACCATATGGACCGATGTCCTGCCCATCGCCAATGGCGGAACGGGCGCCAATAGCCAATCTACTGCCCGTAGCTCTCTGGGTTTCGTAAGCAAGTACAACACCAATGTTGGGAACGGTTCTGCTACTAGCTTCACCCTGTCGCACGGGTTGGCCCGTACCGCCGTCATCGTCGAGCTATACGACGTGGCTACAGGCGAGACCGTATGGGCCAATGTCTTTCGTATCTCGTCTACTCAAATCCGTATCGACTTCGCTACAGCGCCCGCCACCAATGCCATTGGCGTCATCGTGGTGGCCTAGGGAGAGACCGTGAAGATTCTACAATCACTGGACGTAACCGGTAACCCGATCGTGAATGTCCCTACGCCCGTAGCTAATGGGGATGCTGCCAACAAACAATATGTCGACACGAAGGCCCCCACCACCACGGGGCCGACGGGATATGTAGCTTCCTTCTCCTGGGCCGGTGGAGTCCTTTCATTTGCTGGTTCGACGGCCGACACTGGAATAACGCTGGCGAATGTACCGGTAACCGTAGGACGTAATTACCTAATCTCTGTCCTTACCCCTGGCGGGATTGATGCCAACGTGAGTTATGCCATAATGGTTAACGATGGCACCGGTAGTCAGCAGATAGCCGCCGTTCCTGCTGTAGCGGTATCCATTGGGACAGGGTTCCTGCAAATAGCAGGAACCCTTCTCTATTCGCCAACGTCCAGCGGACTTAAGACATTCAAGGTTGAGGTAGTCCTAAAGTCCGGGGCGGGAACCATACGGTTTGTAGGCTCTAGCCCAAGTCAGGCTTGTCAGCTTACATTGACGGACATAGGGGGTACCCCTTCTTCTGGCCTAGGTTTGATTGCTTCGCACGTATTGACTGCCTCCCAAACCACAAATGTGAACACGGTAACGGATGGGCTAACGGTAACGTTTACGCCGGTCATTGGCGGTGCGTACCGGCTATCGTTGCTTACGCCGTACTCCAAGACTGACACTAGCAGTCAATGGCTTACTTCTTTCTTAACTCCAGCAGCTCTGCAGGTATGGGCTATTACGCCCGGACTTTCTGGTCAAATAAGCGGGTCGGTATTGTACGTGGCCGTTGCTGCTACACCCTTGACCGTTACGGTACGCCATGGTCTTGCCTCGGGTTCCAATAACCTCACCCTGCCCGGTTCGGCCACGGCGCCCCGCCAACTATGGGTTGAGCGGATCGGCTGAGAGCCCCGTACGGCCCCGCCGGCCGGCTAGGATGGGTCAAGACAGCCAAGAGCCCCCGGAACGGCGGAGAAGGCCATACAGGGGGCTCTCGTGGAACATTACCCGGGAGGGGTGATGGAGCTACTGAGCAACGAAGACGCTAGGCGGTTGTTCCTCCACTACCCGGAGCTAGGCCCGGATGAGCTTGCCAAGGCCCGGGCTACCGTTGCCGGCCTCCCACCGTTGAGCGCAAGGCAATGGCAACGGATAGCCCGGAGGTTGGGCCTAGTCGTTAGGGGGGATGGGGCTTAGCCAATCGGGATTGAACTTGCCCGGAGCCTTGGTGACCCATATGACACTGAAGATGTCCCGGAGCACCCCGCGCATTATCTCCGGATCCCCCGTACGCCAACGCTTGACCAGGGCTTCTGCCGGCAAGGCCGTTGGAACGGGATGGGCCTTCAGCCACTCCCGACGCTCTAGGGTCAGCTTGCCGGCGGCCTTCACGTAGGCCTTCTCTAGCCGGATCCACCCTATGGGATCCTCGGACATCTCAAGCTCCGTGGCCTCTCTGTCAGCCTCAAGGGCTTCAAGCTCCGCTTGTTTCGGCCACGGCACCGGGGCGGCAACCCCCGGGGGATTCTGGGATAGCTGAAGCTCAACCAAGAGCTTGAGGTACCTATCCGTATCGGGCCCGTTGAGATAAGAGCCGCAAGGGCAATGGTAGTTATAGGATCCCCAAGTTCGATTGGCATTTCCCGTGTAGTTCTTGCGGCAAGCCTTGCACCGCAGGGTGCCGGTACCAAGGTACTGCCGGCGTTCCGTGGCAACCTCTCGTTCCCGGTATATCTTCCGGAGCCGTAGCCATTGGTCCTGCTCAAGGATCGGCTCTTGGATTCCCTTGATAGGGAGGCCGTTCTCGTCTAGGGCAATGCCGTACCATTCTCCCGTCTTGTTCGCCTTGTCTACCCGGTAGCCGGCTACCCTTCCCCCGGTCAGAATGCCTTGGACGGTTCTATGCGTAAGGGGGGTGCCGGCCTTGGATATGGGCCCTAGCCCATTGAGGATCGGCCGTAGCGTTTGGCCCTTGTCGACGGCATCGGCCAGTAGCCGGACAGTATTGGCCTCCGAGGCCCGTATCTCCCCGGTTGTCTCATAGCCGAATCCCCGGGCTCCGACCATCCTGCCGGCCTTCTTAGCTTGCCGGTGGCGTTTGGTTTGGCGTTGTTTCATGACTTGGATTTCCTCATAGGCAGCGTCTACACGCTTACGGGCCTCCCGCCGGCCTTCAGCCGTACGTAAGTCCACCGGAGCCCGCTCGTCTTCCTCGTCGTGATAGCAATACCAGTAAAGGCGTTCGGCCTTGCCCTTGTCGGCTAGCTCTTGGTTGGCCTCGTATATCTCAATCAGTAGCTCTAGGACTCCGTGCCGGCGAGTGAGCCGGTCAATGTCCCCAATGGCTATGCCCTTGATGAGCCCGGCCTTCAGGTCCGAAACCATTAGGTCGAACGCCGGGCGGGTAAGCGTACGTTTCTCGCCGGAATGATCCGGATCGCAATAGGTCCTGGTGACGTTGGCTCCTTCCGTCTTGGCGGCCTCCGTGGCGTCCTGCCTCTCTAGGGCCTCGGATTGGGCCTTGGCCGTTGTCTTGGCTAGGGATAGGCGGAGGTAGAGCCCAATGGCCACGAGGCCCCGTAGGGCCCCGTAGGTGGTGACGCTGGACTCGTTCTTGCGGGGCCTCTTCCCGGGGAGGATTTCGTATGCGATAGGGGGACGTTCCTCGGCCATCGGGGCAACCTTCCGGGCTAGCGGATCGGACCTTGCCCCACCCTATCGGCAGTATTCGGTGGCTGCCCGAGGATCCGCACACGAGCAGCCAACGAATAGTAAGGAAGCCCTAGTCAGGAAGGGTGCCGGTGGGATGATTGACCAAGCCGATTCCCTCGGGGCCGTCCTCCTCCGACTCCACGGCCTCTAGCCGGCCGGTTGTTCCGGTGGCCATGGCCAAGGCGTTACTAACGGCCTCAATCCAACCGGGGGCCTCAAAGCCGATTCCCTCTATGTCTTGGTTAGCGTAATACGCTCGGAACCTCACCCCTTGGTCTCCCTATCCCATTGGCGCCAATAGTATTGGCGGGCCTCTTCCCAACCTCTTTGCCAACCGTACGCCATGCCCCATACCGTGGCCGTGAATATGATGGCCAAGGCCACTAGCCCTACAAACGCTAGCTCCATCACCGGTTTCTTCCCCTACGCCTACGGTTAGCGTCTGTTGTTCTGGCTAGCTTGACCCATTCCGGCCGTAGGCCTTCAGCCGATCCGCCGTTGTCGTTTATATCGTCGATCAATTCAAGGGCTACGGCCTCTAGGAGGCCCGTAACGGATACGCCGTTGTCAAAGCTAAGAATATCCCAAGCTTGCCTAGCCTCGTCGGATAGATAAGCGTGAAGAGCAGCGCCACCGGTTGGCATTCTCTAGTTTCCCTTTCCCGATAAATAGATCGCTAACACGATTGCAAGGCCAACGGCCACGGCCAGGACCAAGAGCCAACCGTCGGCGGATTGATCTAGGTAGGTAGCTTGAAGAATCACCACGGCCCCGACCACGGGCGTTGAGTCATCGTGAGCCCGCCCGAGAGGCCGTTAGCCTCTATCTCGTCCGCTAGCCGGAGCATAAACTCTATGGCATCTTCAGAATCTTCAAACCTAGCGGTTGCCTCCCAATCGACTTGTTTCCCGTCGACCTCTAGGCGGACGGCCACATAATAGCCGCCGTCGTCTATGCCTATTCCGTAGTAGATTCGGCCGATAAGTTCATCCATCGTCTAGCCTCCGGATAAACTCAATCCGGTAGATGACACGAGCCAATCCCTCGTTCCGTTCCGACTGGTAGCCCGGGGGAGCCGGTTCTACGGTTAACAACCTCTAGGCGTCTTGTCTTGCACGTATTGCATATCAGCACAAACCGGTAGAACGCCGTTCCCTCCGACTCTCCGTTGCCGACGTGCCACGAGTGACCGAACGTACGGCAATGCAAATAGTCAGGGTTGTAGCCCTTAGGGACCTTTGGTCTCATGTCTCTTCCGGCCCCTCCAATACGTCGGCGGCGGCCTCAAGCCTCTTGGCTTCGCCCTCCAATAGCTCCGCTTGTTCAATGCCAGTAAGGCCGTCCGGCTCCGTGATTAGTTGGCTATTAGACGAGGAGGATTTGGCCTTGGCCTTGGCCTTCTCTGGCACCCTCGTGGACTGGTGCTTCCTCGTAGTGTTCCGTGATCCACCGGCTAGCGGCCCTATGTGCAAATTGTTCTTCCCGGTAGCCGTCCTTGGTGGATATCAAATCCCCGGCCTCGTTCCTTAGCTCATACGACCAAGAGCCGTCCTCTCGTTCTGCCATTACCAACGTAAGGCCGGCTTCTGCGGCTCTGTCCGGTTTCCCCATTGTCAACCTGCACCCTTCCTGAAGACTCGTGGGCCAACTAGGTGGGGGCTGACAGTAGCAATTACGGTGAACCCACGGAAGACAATGCGTAAAGAAATCTCGGAAAGGTCAATTTCGGTCACCTAGGGTGGGAAACGCGTCTACCCTCGTTCCCTTTCAATAAGGCTGACACGAGGCCATAAACACATAGGGTGCTGAATGTTGTTGTACCCCGGTTGACCTGCCCTAAAGGGCACGGTTAGATGGGGGAGCGCATCAAGGACGATGCCGGGGATAATCGACGGGCAGCCCGGAGCGACGACAATGCACGGGGCCCGTAACCGGAGCCGGCCTTTCTTCACTGGCTATCACCCAGTGGTATAGGCCCGTTCTCCGGCCTTCCCCTAGGGGTGACGTTACCCATAGGGGTGAGCTTCCCGTGCATCGTCGCCCCTTTGGGAAAGGACTAGGGCAATGCACCGGCCTTATTCGAGGGACCCTAACGGGCCCCCATCGGTTACTCAAGTCGTTGGGATGCTAGATAAGCCCGGCCTCTCTTGGGCGGCTGCTAGGGAGACGGCCAAATACGCCGTGCTCCATAACAATAGTTGGTCCCACCTCCCTAGCCAAGACGCTATCACGAGACTCTACCGACATCACCGGGGGGTATGGGATCACCGGGCCCTAATCGGCTCTGCCCTTCACGAGATCAACGCACAGTGGTGTCAAGGTCATACTGTGCGCGTAGCCGAAATTGTGGAACGAATGAGGGATGAGTCCCCCCTATGGGCCCGTAGGGAACCGTCGGAGCTCTATGCCGAGATACTCCCGATGGCCGACGGCTTGGGCAAGTTCTGGCAGAGCCATAAGCCGTTCCCTATCTCGTGGGAAGAGGTAGTTCGCTACCGGGTGCCGAACAAGGACGTTGAGTACATTGGCACGCTTGATTGGCGGGCTGAGATAGACGGCAATCCCATGATTCTTGACCTAAAGACAACCGGTTCCGGTAAGCATGGCAAGGGCAAGTATTGGGATACTTGGCGCCTTCAGCTAGCGGCTTATCGCTACGCAAACGAGGCCGTTCTCTATGCCGAGGAAGGCCGGGAAATAGGCACGGAGCCGTTGCCGGAGGTTACCGGGGCAGCCGTGATACACGTCTACGTAGACGGGCACGTTGAGTTCAACCCCGTAAAGGCCGGGCCTCGGGAACACGAGGTATTCCTAGCCCTACGCCGGGTTTACGGTTGGCGCAACGGAGACGGCAAGGGCATGGGTTCAATGGATTTGGGTGCCGTCCTGGGCAGCGTCTCATGAGCCTAATTCAATTCCCCAACCTTCGGGAATCGGTTGGCCTCATCAAGCGCACGGTGGCCAAAGGTGCCACGGATCTCGAGCTTGAGCTATTCATACGGCAATGTGAACGTACGGGGCTTGATCCCTTTGCCCGGCAAATCTATGCCGTCAAGCGTTGGGACGCCGCCGTAGGCCAAGAGGTAATGCAGACGCAAGTCTCCATTGACGGCCTCAGAACCATTGCCTCGGATACCGGGGAGTATGCCGGCCAAGTCGGGCCCCAATGGTGCGGTAGGCAAGGGGTATGGCGTGACGTATGGCTTGAGGAAGAGCCACCGGCAGCCGCAAAGGTCGTAGTCCTACGGGATACGTCTAAGGGGGCACCGGCCTCGTTCACCGGCGTAGGCCTATGGCGGAGCTATTGCCAAACCAAGAAAGACGGAACGCCTACCAGGATGTGGGCCCAAATGGGCCCGGAAATGCTTGCCAAATGCGCAGAAGCATTGGCCTTGCGCAAAGCCTTCCCGCAACGACTTTCCGGTCTATATACAAGCGATGAAATGAGCCAAGCCGACTCTGACCAGGGTATTTCTGACGAGAGGCCCGCAGAAGGCCGTGTAACGGCCTCAACCCCCCCCAATGATGAATCCCCCGTCTTACCCCCTCCGACGGCCTCAGAAGAGCTTGTAGAGGCCTCTAAGCGGCATCCTGCCGGTTCACCGGGGGCTCTTGACGGCATGAGAGCCACGGTGTCGGCCGCCCTGGGTCGGCTCACGTCGGGGCAACGTTCGGAGGTTCTCGGCTTGGGCGACAAGGACAATCTTCGGCTACCCGACGAGCCCCAGTTTACGGTTCAGGACGCAAACGGTTGGCTAGGGCATATCGCCACGGTAAGGGGGAAAGGCATTGATTGATGTACGCAAGAAAGGGCACGTAGCTGAACGAGCCGTAGCCCGGTATTTCAAGGACAACGGCTTTCCCCTGGCTATTACGAGCCGGCTCTACACCGGTGGGGACGGCATAGCCCAAGAGTCAGACATCATTGGTGTGCCCGGGGCCTCTATCGAAGTCAAGAACCGTAGGGACCTGAACATCGGCTCTGCGCTGCTCCAAGCTGCCATTCAAGGGGGCCCGAACAAGCTCCCTCTCTTGATCGCAAAGCCGTACCGCATTGGCTTGGAGTCGGTGGGGGACTGGTGGGCAATTACCTATGTTCGCAACATTGTTCCGCTGCTACCACGAGAGGGGGAACTATGACTGAAGACGCCTGGCACATCCTCATTCTTGCCGGAATAATCGCCGTGTTCATTCTCATGCTGGTGAGACGATGAAACAATTACCTCTGCCTACGCCACTTGAATTGGGCCACGAGGAAGACATCGCTTGTATCCCTTGCGGCTGCGGGTCTGGTTATGGTCAGCCCCCTACCGTGAGGGAATGCCCTTGTGAGTGCCACGACACGGCTCGTCTCTGGTGGCAGATTCGGCCCTATAAGGCGGAGCCATGACGCCGGGCCAACGCCGGGCCTACGAAGACGAGTACGCCCGGCTTACCGAAGAAATGGCCAAGGTGGGCCTAGAGCCGGTTGTTTCAGCCGAGGTTCTGGACGTGTTCACCGACGGAGAGCTACGGGCCCTTGTCAAAGACTCGGCCCTACGGCTCATTCGTTTCCGACGGATTGAAGGCGAACTATGAATGACGAGCAGCTACGCGCAATGGTATGGAACGGGCCTCAGAACATACAGCAAACTTGCGTTCTATTGACATTGGCAATGCTGTCAGACAATGACTGTATCGTTCACATAGAGAATAAACATTTGCTTCATCTTATAAACATCTCTTCTAAGAATCTTACCTATACTATAAATGAACTTATAAAGAAGGGCTTTGTAGAGCTTCTCCGGCCTGACGCCTACCGGATCAACCCGTCGGCCGGCCTGGAAGCTCTTATAGATAGATCATCTATGTGAGAGACAAATTAAGGGCCGGATTTGGGGGGGGGCTATAGCTCCTTTCACCCTATCCGAATGGTACCGGCATGAGGTTATCCACAGGGCAAATGTTGACGAATCTGACGGGTATTCACAATGCCCGTGCGGAATTGAGAAGAACAAAGGACGCGAAGAATGACGGGGCATCCTCACTACAAGACAAGCCAATGGACAAGGCTTCGGCACGTGATCCTGACTAGGGACGGCTTCCGTTGTCGTCTTCGCCTCGGTCCTTTCTGCCTTGGTGAAGCCAACGCCGTAGACCACATCGTGCCCCGTAGCAAGGGTGGCAGCGATAGCCCGGAGAACCTCATATCGGCGTGTAGGCCGTGCAATAGCCACAAGAAAGACACGATGGTAGGGCCCGTACATTCGGTGCCTTGGTAACTAGGAAAGGCAAGACGACGATGTCAATTGTGTGGGAAGAGCCCCCTCCGGCAAGACGAGGCCCGGCCGCCTTCGGTGAGAAGTCCGCCCTCCGCAAAGAGGTAGACGACTTGCTAGGCCAACTGGCTTTGAGCCCCGGCCATTGGGCCCGGCTGTATGACTTTGAGGAACGAGAGGAAGCCGACAAGCGGGCCAATTTCGTTCGGTCAGCCGGAGGGGGGAAAGGATGGGGGGTTGCCGTCCGCAATACCCCTCACGGTTGGAGCGTATTTGCCATGCTCAAGGGCGAAGCCCCGGAGGAAGAGCCGGAGGCCGAACGGTTCTAGCCGTATCGGTATGGCAAAGGTGATAGCTAGTCTTGCCTAGGTAGTGCTAGGTGACCGACTCAAGGGCAAGGGCAGCCTTATGAGATTGGAGCTTAGCCCTTAGTGGCCGGGGGGTAGGGGTACTCCCCCCCTGGTGGGTAGACGACTCAACGTCTAACCCCCCGGCCGCTATCCACTAAATGAGAGTAGCGGTAATGGAATACGTAGACTCCCTTCCAAAGCCTAAGACCAGGACGGATCCGACGAAGGGTGCAGTCCTGCTCGAAGCTCAGCCGCCCACCGTTAGCGA
>Ga0307496_10000006_pt1 | contig 22906 bp, 56 predicted proteins | sample 9_S_MG_FD_201368 | JGI IMG/M metagenome (GOLD analysis project Ga0307496, IMG submission 201368) | Soil microbial communities from Populus trichocarpa stands in riparian zone in the Pacific Northwest, United States - 9_S | ecosystem: Environmental > Terrestrial > Soil > Riparian zone > Trees... | reverse complement strand
TCAGCTTGGTGATCCGGCCCTGGTAGAAGGTGCCGTGATCCTCCCGGATGGCGACCCTCAGGAACTCGGTGCTGGCCAGCCCGTCCCACAGGATCACCACGGCCCGGCGGTTCACCGGACTGCGGAACTCCTCGAACGCCTTGAGCTGACCGGCCGCCCTCTCCAGCTCGTCCTTCAGCCGCTTGATGTGCGTGTCTGTCATGATCCCTTCCCCTCTCAGGCACTCTTCTTGGTTCGCACGAGCAGGCAGTTCCAGTCGTCCGGGCCGTCTTCGTCGTTCCGGGCCACGTCGTACTGGACCTTCAGGTTGCGCTCGTAATCGACGAGCACCTTCTGTGTGTACTTCAGCAGGCCCTCGGCGTTCGTCCCGAAACCGAACCGGCTCATCGTGTGGTAACCGGGCTCGAACTCGACGACCACCCAGTCCGTCGGCCGCACCCCTTCACCGAGCGCCCGGCGTACCGTGAACCCCGCCGTGGTGCCGGTCGGCCCCGGGCCGACGCGCTCGGACCGGTTGAAGCGCTCCCCCAGGAACCTGCTCACGGCCGACGGGCTGGGGGCCTTTCCTTCGCTCATGGCATCCCCTCTCAGACTTCCCTGCGCATCCGGAACTTGTTGTCCTTGGTGTACGGTTCGTCCGGCTCCAGGATCCACAGGGCCTGGATGAAAACCCGGCCGCCGTTGTACAGATCCAGCCGGATCCCGTACTCGATTCCCTTGCGGTCCGCCACATCGCTGTAGCGCGCGATGTGCTTCACGTGAGGACCGGCGGCCGAGGCTCCGATCCAGGCGGCGATGGACTGCTCCACGTCTGCCGACACCAGGCGGTCCGGCTCGGCGGGAACGGGCGACGGGTAGGCCGCAGGCGGCCCGTCGGTGGCAAGCTGGCCGTCCTCCTGGATGACCACCTGCCAGGCGATCCGGGCCCCGTGCTGGCCGGTTACGACGAACCCGTACTCCAGCCCGGATCCGGACCCGGCGGGCTCTCCCTTGTCGTTCAGTACCGGCCCTACCGTGGTACCGGGAATCGTCAACCCCCGGAGGAATGCCGGGAATTCGCTGGCCTTCACGCTTCACCCTTTCCTTGACCTAGGCCATCGTACAGCGAAGGGGCCCGCCGTCAAGCGAGCCCCTTTGGATCAGACCAGGCATGGCCGGTTCAGTGCGCGCTCCCCGGTGTCGGAGAGGATCAGGCTCTCCTGGCCGTCCACCCACGGGATGCGCTCCAGGCCGCCGGTCTCCCGGACCAGCCACTCCTCGTCGGGGCGCTCCAGCAGGGCCGGGACCGGGTCGGCCGCCTTGCGCAGCCACACCCGGTAGTAGCCCGTCTCGTCCCAGACCGGCCACGCCTTCACCTTGCGGTCCCGGTGACTGATCTTCCCGTCCCGCACCCAGAAGGTGATGGACGTACCGGTTTGCACCCGCTGCTTGAGGATGTTCCCGGCGACCTCCCGTGATGGGAAGATCTCCAGGTCCAGGTCGGCCACGGGGCGGCGGGCGGACGGGACGAACAGGACGTAGACGGCCACTGGTTCAGACCTCCTGGATTCCGGTTTCGGGGTGGATCTCGAACGACTCACCCTTGATGTGCAGTGCGTATCCGTCGATGTCGGTGACGTTCTCACCCAGCGCATCGAGCTGTTCCAGCAGGCGCTGGATCTCCCGGTACTTGTCCCGGATGATCCTCATGCCCAGCCCGGCGGGGCTGTCCTCACCGACAGGAACCTTTCCCATCAGTCCTTCCCCTCTCCGGTCAGCGAGTCGATCAGGAAGTCGGCGGCGAAGATTCTGTCCCGGGTGATGCGAACCTGGCCGGTCAGCTTGGCGTCCACCTCGCTGTCACCGTGCATCGCCATCTCGTAGTCGGTGCGGCTGTACTCGATCTGCACGGCCAGACCCGGGGCCAAGTTGATCCAGGACCGGTCCTTCTCCGGCCCCTCGTCAGCGTCGTCGCCGTACATCAGCACTCCCCGGGGTGGTTGAGGTACCGGCCGCAGCGGTTGCCACCGAAGCCGTCGAGCCCGTCACACTGCTTGTCGTACTGCGGCTCCGGTGAGGAGTCCCAGACGTTCAGGTTCCGGCCGTCCGGCAGGTAAGTGGTCCAGACCTCCCGGGATTCCTTCACCGCCTGCCACGCCTCGCGGCCCTTGCCCTCGGCGGTCTCGTCATCCACTTCGGCCGCCATGAGGGCAGCCGTCACGCACGCCCGGACCGTAGCGCCGTCGTAGACCTCGATGGGTCCACGGTTCACTCCGATCTGCAATACCCAGCTCACGTCTCGTCCTCCCACCAGGCACGCAGGTCGGTGCCGTCCTTCAGCTCCGTGATCGTGCGGTCCGGGTAGCTGCCGCCCTCCGACAGGCAGTGCACCACGCCCTCGGCCAGCGCACCCGCCCGCTCCAGGCCGATCCCCTCGCTGCCCACCAGAACCCCCATCAGGTACGACACCAGGGGTGCCTCGCTGGTGGCCCGGAAGGCAGGACCGATGTCCCCGGCCTTCACGTAGTAGGCCCGGCCCGATGCGACCGGGTCACCCTCCCGCCAGACCGACAGCTCACCGATGCTGGCCAGCTTCATCCCCTGCGTCTGGTCCTCCGGGATGATGTCGGTCAGCCGCAGCAGGGCATCGGCCTTCTCCTGCACCGAGACCGGCTCGCTGAACCCGGCGGCCAGCAGGACCCCGATCAGGATCCCCTTGACCTCTTCCCGGTTCCCGGCGAGAATCCGGCCGCTGTTCACCCTGATTCCGTACCTCATGCCTGAGTCCTCTCGTCGAGCGGGTGGGGCTGGTCGGTGACCGGCTCGGCCAGCAGCCAGCGGCCCGGAGTGGGCAGTGCCGAGCGGTAAGAAGAACCCTTCGACAGCTTTCCCGCAGCCGAGCCACGGATGATGACGGTCTCGACCTCGCTCGTCACCCCGTGTGCCTGGAAAACCTGCGCGATCAGGTCGACGGTCGGAATGATCCCCTCGACTTCCCGGCCGGGGTAAAGCAGGTTGCCGGGTATGGGCTCGTCGGGCTTCGGTGCCTGCGGGTTACCGGGCACGTCCCCCGGAGCGGCCCCATCCTGATACACCCAGAATCGGTACTTCATCTCTTCTCCTTCTCCGTTCCGATGGTCCACCGGAGGGGCACGGACCGCAGCCCGTGCCCCCCGGAAGCCAACCGGCTCAGATCTTGCAGGTGTAGACCACGTTCGACTCCAGGAGGGTCGGCCGCAGGGCCTCGACCTCCAGCTCGTCGCCGCTCTCCCCGTCGGCCACGGTCAGCGTGACGCGGATCAGCTCCGTACTGCCGGGAAGCAGGACGTAGAGATCGCTGGCAGCCGTCTCGTGCAGCTTCACGCCGTGCTCACGCATGTCCCGGGCCCACGACTTCACCGTGTCCAGACTGGCGATCCCGTGGTACCCGCCGTCCTGCACGAAGTGGAACACGGGCTCCAGCGGGTTCGGGTGCTGGAAGTGCGTCCCCTCCGTGCAGTTGTTCAGGGGCGTCATCAACCGTGCCATCTACTTCTCCTCCTCTTCCGGGTGGGACTCACGCGCCCACGGCCTGCCCCAGTTGTCCAGCAGGTAGGTGAACAGGTCCCGCAGTTCGGTCATGCGCTGCCTGTCCAGGCCCAGATCGTCGCAGCCGTCTCGCAGCTCCCACGGCTGCGGGTCCTGGCGGGGGTCGACGAAGTACAGGCTGTCGGATCCGTCGGCCTGGTACATCTCGAAGGAGTACTCCGGGCCGGTGGACAGCGAGAGGTACGTCCACTTCGGCTCCAGCTTGCCGGGCTCCGGCCGGGTCCCGACTTCCTTGGGCTTCCCGAAGGGGCTCACGGCGTGCCCTTGATCCGGTGCACGACGTGCTTGCCGACCAGGATCTCGGCGCCGCCGCCGGTCCCCGTGAGGAGGCGCACCCGGCAGACCTCGGGGTGCGAGTCCTGCGGCGTCTTCACCAGGAGAACGTCCCACGCCTCACCGATCGTGAGGTCACCCCGGTCGATGCTGTACAGCACGTCGGCGATGTAGTCGGGGTGGGCCAGCGCCGTCGCCCCCTCCTTCACCAGGACGAAGACGACCGGAACCTCCTCCGGGTCGGTCCAGACGGTGGAGTGCAGGACGCTCCGGCCGTCGCGCTCGATGATGCGAATGCCTGCCATGTTCAGATCCTTCCCGGCCGGATGGCCAGTTTGTCGTACTCGGCGAAGGCGCTTTCGGCCTGCTCGTGGAACAGATCCTGAGTGCTCTCGATGCGCAGCCACCGGCCGTCAGGTGTGACGGTTCGCAGCAGGTGTACGCCGTAGGCGGCGGGCTCTTCCCGGCTGGCCGTGTCGTAGGTGAGGACGACGGCGAAGTAGCCGGGCATCTGCGCCAGGTCTTCGTTTTCCTGCCATCCCAGGTGCGATCCCTTGACCACCGTCTGTTCCAGCACCTGAGAGGGGAGCGTCTTGGCCAGCAGCTTCCTTCTGGTCGCCATGCTCAGCTCCCCTCCGGCCAGACGGCCAGCTTCTCGTGCTTGGCGAACGTGGCCAGCGCCTCGTCCCGGGTCAGCTCCAGCGCGCTCTCGATGCGCCGCCAGGGCTTGTCCAGGCGGTCGGACCACATCAGGTGGGCCTGGAGCTGCTGACCCTTGTCGATGTCCGTTACGCCGTACGTGAGGACGTAGGCGAAGTAGCCGCCCTCCTGGCGGAGATCGCTCAGCCAGCCGAGGAAGATCCCCTTGACCACCGGCAGCGTTTCCACCCGGCGCGGCAAGTCCTTGATGTGCATGTCAGTTCCCGTCCCATCCGAAGGTGATCGCCGACCACTCGGCCCCGGCGAAGCAGAAGTTGCCGGTCTTCAGTTCGTCGTTCTCCCAGGACGTCCGGATCCAGTCCCTGACGGCCTCCTTCAGGTGCACCCGGCACTGGTCCGGATCGGCCTCGCAGTCGTGGCCCTCGGTGAGGACGCAGCCGCCCTCTTCCCACCCCTCCATGCCGCTCGGGGTCTTGCCGGTGCGGTCCATCTCGTTCTCGACCGCCTGCCAGATCCCCTCCCAGCCGGAAGCGGTGAACTCCCGCGAGTCCTCCAGCGTGTTGCCCTGGTCGAACTGCTCGACCTTGATCAGGTGTCCCATCAGTCCGTCTCCTCCAGGTACACGTGGACCGTGCTGCTCAGGACCCCGTCACTCACCGACTGGCCGACGTGGACGACCTTCCAGGTCCCGAAGTTGCGGCCCTCCGTGTTGATCGTCGAGCCGAGCTGCGGAACGTGCCCCGCAGCGATCGTCTCGGTCGACTCCGACCGGCTCCGGCCTTGCATCGGGAACCCCAGTACTAGCGTGAACATCCCTCTCTCCTTTCCGATTTCATTACTCGATCCGAACCTTCAGAACGGGGCGGCCATCGCCTGGACGGAGAACGGGCTGTCCCGCTCCGTGTCCACACTCATGGTCCAGTGGCGCAGCACGCCGACCGCCACCCGTGCCAGTTCCTTCGCCTGCGCGTCGGTCACGTCCTCCCGGTCGATCCGGGCCTCACCGAGCTGGCCCCACTCGACCCCGGCCAGGTGCTGCTGGGCACCGATCAGGTCGGTCAGATCCCGGTCCACCGGCACCACCCGCAGGATGGTGAACTGCCAGTCGCCGCCGTCGAACGCCTTCAGCTCGGCCTCGCTGTACTCGGCCATGTCCCGGACGTGAACCGCTCCGTCCCGGCGCAGCTCGATCTTGAAGTCGATGTTCCGCACGCCCCACCGGGCGCCCGGCACCGTCCACCAGTCCAGCAGCTCCCCGCTCACGCGCTCCCCTTCCCGCCCCGGAGGCGCCCGGCATTCCGGGCCTGCGCCATCAGGTCTTCGAACACCGCATCGGCGTTCAGGCTGTTGTGCCGGGGCCGCATCTCCTCGACCGACTCCATCAGCACCCGGGCCTTCTCCGGGCCCGGCATCTCCTGCGTCAGCTCCCGACCGGCCAGCCGGACGATCTCCGAGGCAGTCGCTTCGATGCTCGACAGCTTCCCGCCGTTCTGCATGTACGTGAGGACGCCGACGGCGTATCCGATCGCCGTCTCCTCGTAGTCGTCACCCGGCTCCGGCTCCATCAGACCTTCGCCTCCCTCTTCCTGCGGTCGACCGACTCCCAGTACTCGGCGATCTGCCGCTTCATGTACCGGTCGAACTCCGCCTTGCTGGTCTTGCCCCAGTTCGAGCGGGCGCCGGGCAGCAGTTCCACCCAGTCCTCCCGGTGGAAGATCCGGGGAGTGCCGTCACCGTTGCGCCACAGCACCGAGATGTAGGTCTGGAACAGGTCGGCCCGGCGCACGAACTCGTCCAGGGTCGAACGGTCCAAGACCGGGACACCCATCCCGCCCTCGCACAGCACCTGGAAGGCGAGTTGCACCTTCGTCAGCTTCTCCCCGTCGGCCAGCGGATTGCCGTCCTCGTCCAGGTAGGTGTAGCGAACGGTCATCTCTTCTTCCCCTCTTCCGTGCTGACGGGACTCGTCAGGGCGGTTCCGTTCCGCCTACCGGGAGCCCTTCCCAGGGGCCCGGTTTCGTCCGTGTCAGATCGTCCAGTCCATCCCCTCGAAGAGGGCCGTGACGGCGTCCTGCGCATGCTCCGGGACGTGGGTCTCCTTGGCCACCGGGTAGTCGACCACCGGCATCACGGCCAGGATTCCCGAGTCCTTGTCCCGGGCCGTGACGAAGGCCCGGCGGTTCCCCTGGATGTCCTGGTGTGCCGCCTTGATGGCCCGCTCCAGTGCTCGCTCACCCGAGAACGGGGGAGAAGTGCCGTAGGAGGAGTTCGGGCCCGGGTCGACGACCGTGGAGTGGACGATGTAGTGCGTGGTCTCGCGCGTCAGTTCCGACATGCGGCAGGCCCCTTCAGAAGTCATGCGGGTAGTCGGTCGGCAGCGGGTCGGCGTTCCCGACCACCGGGACCGGTGCGACGTACGTGAGTGCGGCCGTGTGCTCCCGGTACATCTCGGCCAGCAGCGCCCGCTCGTACTCCCCGGGCCGCTGGTTGAAGTCGGCCCTCTCCAGCTCCAGGTCGGCGTCCGTGACGCCCATCGCCTTCCGGAGTGAGGCGTTGAAGGCGTTGCGGTACTGGACTGCGCGGCCGTGCCCTTCCCGGTCGTTCGGGAAGCGGTGGATGATGTGCTTCGCGTCGTCCGACCAGGTCGTCACGTCGACATGCTCGGCGGTCTCGCGCAGCTCGATGTTGGTCGCGATCACGTTCTCTCCCTCCGGGCCCCGGGGAAACCGGGGCCCTCGAATCGTACTGACCTAGGCCACGAACGTCCAGTTGTTCAGGTACTGGTTCCGCCCGGACGGGTGACCTCGGGCAGCGTCCACCAGTCCACCCTGTCCAGGTCGTCGTTGATCTTCTCCCAGGCGGTCAGGAAGTTCTCGACCCATCCGACCGTTCGGCCGGACCGCTCGGCCATCAGGCGCTCGGTCTGGTCGGTGTCGGAGTCCTGCTCGGGCTTGCCCAGGATCTCGTCGAGCACGTCCGTCAGCAGGTCCAGCATGCTGTGCGCCTCGGTGACCGTGATCCCGAAGAGCGGGGCGATCCGCTTCTCGATGATCTCCTGCCGGTTCCCGGTCGACCGGCCGCCCTCTCCGCAGGTGCAGGTCAGTTCAGCGCTCACGCTGCACCACCGTGCACCCGCACTTGGCTTCGGTCGGCTTCGGGCAGACCTGCCGGTCGCTCTCGGCCAGGCCCCACGCGCCGGAGGCTGTCGTCCATCCCCGCTCGTAGACCGTTCCCGCATCGTGCACGCGGTAGGTGTTGTTCGGGTGGAACCCCTTCACCGTGGCGTGCACGTAGGTGTCGCAGTCACCCACGTGCCCCAGCAGGGCGTTCCGGATCACGTCGGCTTCCAGTTCGCCCAGCCACTCCAGCCGCCCGTACGGCGTCTTGCGCCCCTCGGTCAGCTTCTCGTACAGAGCGGTGACCCGTCCCTCGCTGGTTGCTCCGGAGATCTTGCTCCACGGGGCGCGGGTCGGGTCCTTGGTGATCCGCTCCCACGCCAGGATCCCCCGGCTGCGGTCCTCCGGCATGACGAAGTCGCCGATCCAGGAGGCGAGGTTTTCGTCCCCGTAGTCGTAGATGTCGTCATGCGGAGGGATCTTCACCCCGGCCGCGACCTCGCGCATGAAGTCGGCCAACGGCGGCTCCCCCCAGATCCAGTGGATGATCTCGATCGTCGTCCCGTGCATGTCCCTCTCCTCTCAGCCCTGCTTGCGGGCCTTGTCAACTTCCTTCACGGCCTTGTCCCGCAGCGGCTGGATCACGGCGTCGATCTGCTCCCGGGTCGGCTCGGTACCTATCGGAAGGCCGCTCTCCTTCCAGGCCACGGCCCTGCTCAGGTGCTGGATGTTCCGCTCGTGGGCGCCGTCGTCGTCGCCCCAGGCGTACGCGTACCAGCACTCTTGCTTCAGTTCGATGCGCGCCGTACGAAGGGTCTTGACCACCGAACCCCGCTGCTTTCCGTCTCGGCCCATCTCGTCCCGCAGGGGCGTCCCGTCGGGCTGCGTGATGGCGTTCAGGGCGGCTCTGGCCCTCTTCTCCTCCCGGCGGGCGGCCTCTTCGCCGCGCACCCGGGCGCGCTCGGTCTCCTCGGGGGTGAGCATCACCGACTTCGGCACCACCTGCTGACCCCGGTTGACCGGAGCGTCCGGGTAGCAGACCGAGCAGGCCCGCTCTCCGGCGGCCTCGACGATCTCGGCGTGCGTCTTCCCGGAGTAGTCGATCATCCAGAAGAATCGGGTCGGGAACTCTCCCTTGTTGCAGGTCGAGCAGTGCATGGAGCTGTGCACGTGGCCGTCGGTGACCAGGTAGGCGCGCGGCCACCCGCCCCGGCGGTCGAACTCGGCGCCCAGCTTGGCCAGCACCGTGTCGTCCAGCTCGGCGATGCTCCCCTTCAGGCGGTTCAGGGCGTTCAGTGCGTCCCGCTTCTCGCCCGTCAGCCGGAGGGCCGCGTCGTACGCGTCGCTGTGCGACATGCGCCAGGACTGACGGCTGATCTTCCGGTCCCCGACGCTGTAGTGCAGATCGTCCCAGGTGCGGAACACCTGCTCGGTCAGCTCGTACCGCCGGTCCCAGGCGGCAGCGAACAGCTCATCCACCTCCGGCGGGATCATCCCCCTGAGCTGCTGCGGGGTCACCTTCCGTGCGTCCTCGATCGTCTTCACCCTGCTTCTCCTTCCGATGCCGTTCGATCACGGCGGCGATCCCGTTGATCTGCTCGCTGGTGAGCACCGCACTGGTGCGAGCCGTGTGCAAGTGGACCCGGCCGCCGATCAGTTCCAGTTCGAAGTCCCGGAACTGAATCCCGAACGAGCCATCCGACCTGTCCCGCGCTCCGTCCATCTCTCCCTCCCCGATCCGGTGTGCACTGGGCGGCCGGAACCCGCAGGCTCCGACCGCCTCGAACGCACCGCTCAGTTCCGGAACGGCTTGCCGTCCCAGTGGATGTCACGTTCGCCGTTGAACATCCGCACCCGCTTCAGGGCGGCGGCGTTCGCCTTGGCGACGATCTCCTCCTCGGTCCCGGTGAACGGGGCCGCGTCCAGCTCCTCGTACTGGTAGTCGCACCATTCCTCGGTGCCGCCGGGGTCGTTGATGTCCCGGCAGATCATGAACTCGGTCTGCATGGTCAGCCCGACCGAATCCATGTCGTACGAGCACCGCATGTGCGCCGCCGGGAGCCAGCAGACGCAGGCGCTCCGGCCGTCGGGCTTGTGCAGGTCATCCCAGCCGTTCTTGCACTTCCACCCGGCCGGTTCCTCGTGCGTGCACTCCGGCTGGTCGGCGGCGCTCAGCTCCGGGGCGGTCGGGTACACGTGGACCGTGACCAGGACCCCGGGGATGTCCATGTGCCGGAACCGGATGCTCGGAGCCTTCCCGATCTGCTCGTCACCGCCCGGCTCACCGTCGTCCTCGGCCACCGAACCGTACAGAATCCAGCCACCCATGATCTTCTCCTTCACCTGTCGCTCGGCCCCGGCTGCGGCGGGATCTTCGGCGTGTCACCGGGGCGCGGCGTCTTGGGCCCCGGCTGCGGCGGAATGCGGAACCGGCCCTCGGTGACCGGCCCGCTCAGCCGGTTCACGGTGCACGGGTTCGAGCACTGCGGCGTGCACGAGTGGTTCCACTCGGCACGGATCTCGACCGGGCCGCTCAGCTCCGGCACCGGCTTCTTGTCCAGCGTGATGCTCATTCGTTGCTCCCTTGCGTCAGTACCTGCGGACCCTGATCCAGCCCTCTTCGGTCTCCAGTGCGGAACCGTCGGGCTTCTGCGAATAGGGGATCTCCATCCCGTCCGAGGTGAAGAACGGACCCCGGTCGTCCCGGCGCGTGACCAGTTGCCGGGCGAGTTCCTTCGGCTGGCCGGAGTCCATCGTGAAGACGATGACCTCCCGGTCCAGCGGGTAGTGCTCGTTCCCGCCCGGCACCAGGAATCCGTGGGCCAGCCACAGCCCCGCATCCCGGGCCGCCGCCTTCGCCGTCATCTCGTACGGCGCCGCCCACAGCCCCTCGTGCAAGTGGCCCCAGTCGTGCGGGTTGGTCCGGTGGTGCCACTTGATCCGCCACGTGTCCCGGAGCTGGTTCACAGGCCGTGCTTCTTCTTGATTTCCTCCGCCTTGCGGGCGATGTCGTCCCAGTCGTCAGCCATGTCCTTTTCCCTTCCGTCTCAGCGATTCAGCGAGGAGATGAAGTCGACCAGCTCGGCCGAGTCGTCCGGCAGTTCGCCGCCCGGGGCCAGCTTCCTCAGCAGCTCGATCGCCAGGTGCTCGGCCTGGTCCCGGCGCAGTGCGGTCACCGGGGCCGTGGTCCCGTAGTGGCCGGGATACGGGAACGCGAAGTCGCCGTTCCCGCACAGGCCGCCGATGATGATGTCGAAGTGGTGGCCCTGCATGCTTCGCTCGTTGCGCTGCCGGACGTGCGGCTTCGCCCGCTCCAGGTATTCGTCCGGGGTGGCCACCCATGCGCGCCCCTCGGCCAGTCCTTCACTCGTCAGCATCTTCACCCTCTCCGTGTGCTCCGAATGAGCAGCACTCCCGGGTTCCCGGCCGAAGCCGGGAACCCTAGGGCACCTCCCGTTCAGACGACCGTCACCCAGCGGTGGCACGTGATCTGTACGTGGTCGTAGTCGCCGGACGTGGCCTCGGCCTGGAACTCGTCACCCTTCGCCGTTGCCTCAGCCAGGGGCAGCCCCTCGACGTCGGCCAGGTAGCGGATCAGCTCCTTTCGGACCTTCCGAAAGATCGCCACGGCGTTCTTGTCGACCCCCAGGAGTTCCACCTCGCACTCCGGGTACCGCACCGCCGTGCCCTCGTTCTCGTCAGCCATTCCCGATCATTCCTTTCCGAGTGGTGTTGCCTTCAGAGGTTGGCGCCGCACAGGGCGCACTCCCTGCCGTCACCGTGCGCACCCCGGCCGTGAGCGATTCCGAACTGACCCGGAACCTTCTTCAGCCGGTCCTCCCGCACGCCGTTCAGCACGTTGTTCCCGACCTTGAAGAGCGAGTACGTCACCGACGTCTCACCGTCCACGGTCAGCGCGTCGTAGCCCCGGACGTAGCCGCTCACGAACGGCAGCCGGAAGACCGCATCCGGGTTCGACGACAGATCGATCTCGACGTAATCGCCGTCCTGGTACTTGAGTTCCTGCCCTTCGGGCAGGGTCCAGACGTCACCGGTCACAGCGGATCCTCCTCCACGGAAAGGCCGGTCCCGAAGCAGACCGTGTGCTCGAACTTCTCGGGGTCGTTCCATCCGATGCTGGACTGCTCGAACTGGAGCACCGGATCCGGCGCCCCCACCTCGTTGCACAGCGCCTTGGCATCGGCCATGGCGAGAGACCGGGCCCGGACCGTCAGGTCCGCGCCGTCCCGGCCGCCGCTCACCTTGATGTCGAAGCCGAACCAGTACGGCCCGACATGACCCGGCGGCCTGCCCCGCAGGATCCGGGTCACCGTCAGCGGGGCGACTTCCCGCGTCTCCCGCTTCATGCCGCAGCCTCCTCGACGTACGGGGCGAACGCCTCGCGTGCAGCCTCCTCGGCGTACTCCCGGCCGATGTAGCCCCAGCATGAGTCGACGTGCTCCCACGCCCGCGTCTCGTCGTCCAGCTCGGAGTCCTCGCGGTCCTCCGGGTCCCGAGGGATGCGGGCTACGTCCTTCTCGATGACGTGACCGAAGACCTCGCCCGCCGCCCACAACCGGTACTCCTCGATCTCCAGCCGGATGGCCTCCTCGACCGGCGTGACGATCTCCGCCTGGTTCTCGGGGGTCATGTACCAGAGCGACCATGCGCCGTCGTGCGGCCGGTCCTCGACCACCACGGCGCCGTGGAACACCTTGGCCCAACGGGTGAAGACCTCGACCGCATCGTCCCGACCGGCCACCCGGTCCCAGCCGTCGGAGAGCGGACCGCCGTCCCCGTCCACGTCGATGCAGCGCTGACCCGTGGGGGTGATCACGTTCGTCAGGTTGCAGTCCTGATTCGTGCGCGGGTTGCTGTCCACGCTGTCCTGCTGGACTTCCAGGCGTACCCGGTACCGGCCAGCCGTCTCCAGAACATCCGTCATATCCGTCTCCCTCTTTCCGAATCCGCATCGCTTGACCGGCGACACTCCCGGTCCCCCGGCCTTGCGGCCGGTGAACCTAGGGCGCCTCCCGCTCGGGTCACTTCGGGTCGGGCAGCATCCCGCTGTGCGGGCCCCAGTGGACCAGCTCCAGCTTGCCCAGCGGTTCCTCCTGAACCAGCGGGCGCATCGGTTCCCGGTCCTCCTCGGGGTTCTCGCACTCGCACGGCGTACCGGCGTTGGCGTGGCGGATGAAGTCGCCGCACCCGTAGCACCAGACGCACGAGTCGGACTCGTCCAGCGTTCCGTTGACCGTGATCTTCACGGTCCCGTCGTCGCCGTCCAGAAGGAACACGTCCCGGGCGAACACGTCGCCCTCGATCTCGAACCCCCGGGCCAGGATCGCCTCCCGGCAGTCGTCGAACCCGCAGAACTCGTAGAGCGTGTGCGTCGAGCCGTTGCTGTAGACCTCGACCTGACCGTGATCACTCACTTCTCGACACCTTCCACCACGGGCTTCAGTTCCAGGCTCACGACCGACGGGTAGAACTCCCGCTGCTCGATCCCCCGGCACCAGTACGGGCCGTCACACTCCCCGTCGACCTTCTTGTGGTCGCACGGGCGCTTGACCAGCACCTTGCCGGAAGACGGACCCCCGATGTCGGGAGCCTTGGTGACCATGACGAACTCCCATTCCGTCTCGCGGGAATCCATCAGCTTGAACCCGGGATCGATCTCGACCCCGCCGAACAGTGCCGCCGCCTTCTGCATGCCGCTTCCCCTCTCCCTGTCGTCCCGGTCAGTACGAGTAGCCCTCTACGGTGGCCCGCTCGTACGCGCCACCGTCCTCCCGGGTCCACGTCGACAGCTCGTCGGCCACGTACTCCGACGCGTCGTCGAACTTCGCCGGGAACCCCTTGGCGTCCAGGTCACCGTTCGTGCTGATGTCGTGGACGCCGCCGGTCTGCCCGTCCTCGTCGCTGAACTCCCGGCCCCGCTCGGCCGCGTCCTTGATCTCGTCGGCGTGCTCGTCGAAGAAGTCCCGGCGGATCACGTGGATGTACGGGGTGTCGACGGTCCACACGGCGGCCCACGACTCCGTCAGGGCGACGCCGATCTCGTTCTCTCCGTCGGTGATGTAGGGCATCTCGTCCTTCTCTCTTTCCGATTCAACTCGCACCGTCCGACACGGCATGTCAGCGCCCGATCCCGGAGGACCGGGCGCTCCCAAACCAGTCGGCCTAGGCCAGAGGGTATCTCAGCGGCCGGACTCATACCAGCCCAGAACAGAACGACTCCCGTCGTCCTGTTCCGTCTGACTCCAGACGATCGACACAGCGCCGATCTCCGGACCGCCCGAACCGTCGGGGAACTGCGCCCGCAGCGGGCCACCGCGCACCGTCATCCCGGCGCTCACGCACGGGGCCAGCTCGGAGGCGATGCGGATCTGAGTGATCGGCTCCGCCCTCACCTCCCACTCCTCGTTCAGCTTGTCGTACGACGTCGCCGGATACCTGCCGCTTCCCGTCACAGCCTCCCCTTCCTGAACGTCAGCGTCAGCGATCCGCTGGGACCCTTACCGCACCGTGCCGGATAGACGCGGATGATCCGCAGCTTCCCCGGCTCCACGATGAACTCGCTGCCGAACTGCGGGCCGATCTCCGCCTCCCTTTCGGTCGGCCATGTGAAGCCGGACGGGTGATAGCCCTTCCCGCCCTTGAGGGTCACGCCCTTGTCGTCCGTCGAAACGACCGTCAGCTCACCCCGGAACTCGTTGCAGCCGTGGCTGTCCCAGTGAACCGTCCATCCCGGCTCGACCGTCGCGGCCAGCTCCCGCACCTTCTCCGGGTCGCTCGGAACCACGACCCCGTGGTCACGAGAGAACGTCCGCCCGTCCTGCACCGTGGCCCCGTCCAGGAAGTTCGGCCGGAAGAACTGCGCTCCCGTGAACCTCCCTTCCTCCGGGGTCACGTCCCAGTTGGCGCCCACGGTGCATGTGTCGAACGGGGCGAGGAACGATCCCCCGTCGGCCGTCTCGACCTCATAGTTCCCGGCGTGCACGTGGCCCTCGTTGTACCGGACCCGGGTGACGCCGTAGACCAGGCCGCCACCCTTCTGGACCAGGACCCGCAGCCCCAGCAGATCCCGGCTCATGAGGTCACCGTCAGCCGGTCCCGCTCCGCCACATGGGCGTACGTGAGCGTCGGGGGAGTGGTGTTGAAGTGCCGGGAGAAGTGATCCGTGGCGCGCGCCATGTAGGCGTTGTGCGCACGCTGGCCGTCCGCCCGGTACAGGCCGTTGCCCACGTGACCGTACGGGTCGGCCGTGTAGACCACGTACTCCCGCTTGTGATCGTCCCAGGCCAGGACGGTACCGATCTTCTTGTCGTTCCCGCCCGCGCCGTTGACGTACTGCACGGCCAGCACGATCTGACCGAGACCGACGATGTCGCCCGTCCGGATCGTCCGGTACCCACGCTGTGCGTCGAGCCCGTCGATCAGCACGTCCCGCTCTTCCGGGGTGAGCACCACGTGCTCGGTCTGTGTCCACGACGGGTGATCCCCGTCGGTCACCGTCGCCTTCCCGATCCGCAGCACGGCGTTTCCGCTCGATGACTGCTCGACAGCGCCGATCACGCTCGGGTTCGGTGCGTACTCCGAGGGCCCGACCCCCAGCCCCAGAATCCCCTTCAGCTTCTTGATCACGTCGTCTCGTCCTTCCCGTCGTTCCTTGCATCCCACCGTGGGACACAGGCGCACACGGCCCCCTCCGTGCACCCCTGAATCACGCGGTGATCAGATGTCGTCCGGGATCTCGATCCCGTGCTCCTCCAGCAGCCCCCGCAGGCCCGCCACCTCCGCCTGGTGGTTGCGGTCCCGGCGCCCGGCATTGTCCCGGGCGTAAAGCTCGTGCATGTGCGCTTCCAGCTCCGGGTCACGGTCTTCCGGGGCGATGTAGTCCGGGAGTTCCGGGTCGCTGTAGTTGGGCATGTAAGCGATCTCCCGCTCCCGCCCACCGTTCTCCTCCCGGTGTTTCCAGTCCATCATGTCGTCGTAGTCCACGTACATCTCAGTCCTCCCATTCCGAACGGTCCAGCTTGCGGACCACCTTCAGCGGATGCTCGCTCTTGTATTCGTCGCCCGAGTAGCCCATCCGGAAGTCGCCCGTGGGCTCGACCTCGAAGACGTGGCCACCCGTCAGCCGGGCGTACTCCACGGCGCCGTCCAGCCTGGTTGTGAAGTGGATGAACTGCGACCGGTCACCCTCGTCACCCCACTGGTTCGTGGGCATCCCGGCCCGCAGCTCACCGCCCCGGTACCGGCGCCCGCCGCCGTGGTACAGCGGGCCCTCGACCGTGTACTCCCGGTCGACGTACCCGCCGTTCTCCCCGTACGTCTGACCCGTCCAGGTGTAGATCTTCGCCGTGTCACCCATGCTTCCGTCCTCCCTTCCGTGTTCCACGGTGGGGCACCCGGTCTCCCGGATGCCCGCCCGAAGTGCGCGGATGGTCAGCCTTGCTCCTGCCGGATCCGGTAGACCCGATTCCCGATGCGCACCATGACGTCCATGTGCTCTTTCGTCGAGCCCGACGCCTTGAACAGGTCGGCCGCCCCGTGGAACAGGGCATGCGCCCCGGCCGCCACGATGCGCGGGCGTCCCGACATGGCGATCAGGTAGTGCCCCATGGCCTTGCCCGCCGAATGCCGGGACGGATGCCGGATGATCTCCCGGATGGCCGTCCCGTCGTCGTACTCCTCGGGGAACACCCGGGATGCGGGAACGTCCTCCGCCACCCAGAACCGGGCTCCGGGTTCAGGCACAGGATCCGTCACAGTGGATGGCCTCCCCGATGCCCACGCCCGACGTCAGTGCCGCATCGTCGTCCACGTGACTCTCGCAGCGGGTACGCCGGATCAGCCGCTCGGCCGCCTTCCGGACCCGCTCGTTCAGGATCACCTCCGGGAACCAGAACTCTCCCGTGTCCACCGTCCCGTACGCAGGGCGCGGGGTGAACGTGACCTCTTCGGAGCCCGACAGCACCTCACCGGTCTCGTCCCAGAGCATCACGGTGTAGGACGTGAACCCGTCCGTCATCACGTGAGGGGTGATGCGGATCTTGTGCTCGGGGCGGTGGTCGGGGCACGGCGTCACGAACGTCTCGCCGTTGTGCCCCTCGTCGGACTCACACCCGCCGCCGTCGGCCGCGCAGTCCATCCATGCGGGGATCATGCTCAGCTCCCCGGCGTCCCAGCGGAACACATATCCATCGGGGGCCAGTCCCTGAAGGTAGTCCGTCGCCGCGTCCACGAACCCGCCGTCGTCCCCGTTCGCGTCGCACCACAGGTCGTGGTCCGCGTCGCTGTTCAGCGAGTTGACGAACTGGTTCCATCCCTCCCGGTACTCCTCGGGGATCGTCCAGCCGAACGAGAGCGCCCGCTGAACGCAGCGGTACCCGTTCGTCCAGCCGTGCGCCCCGTCCAGCCACGTCCCGTGGTCCGCCGCCGTGATCTTCTGCGTTCCGGTCATTTCCCGTCCGTCCCTTCCGTCGTGCATCCCGTGTGGTTTCCGATGAAGAACGCCAGGCCCCTGGCGCATCCGTCCTGGACCTTTCCCATTTCGCGGAAGTCGTCGCCGACCGGCCGCGCCGTCTCCGACTTTGCCGCGCCGCACCCGTGCGTCACGGTGTACGTGGTCACCCACCGGCCGAAGTCGTATTCGGATGTCTCGCCGTACGTCCAGCCCTCGGGGAGCCGTACGATCGGCCGTTCCTCACTCACCGGCCAGCCTCTGCCCCCGCTCGGAACCGCGCGCCTCCCACTGGTCGTAGCTCTCCCGGTCCTGTGCTGTGCCGCCGTAGCGGGAGTACGCCACCTGAACGGCCAGCAGGAACTCACCGTCGGCCGTCTCCGGCTGGATCCCGCGCTCCCGCAGCCACGCCATTGCGGCGGCCGTGTAGTACGCGCACGCCTGCCGTGCTCCCTGCGGTCCGTACCACGCGATGTCTTCCCGGCTGTCCGTGTACGACGTGCCGTGCTCGGGGTGCGTGCCGGTCGTCCCGAGCGCGAACGTCCCGTCGGTCAGACGCTTGACCCGCTCTCCGACTTCCTGCACGAACGCCGAAGTGAACTTGATTCGTCCAGCTTCCACCGTTTCCATCCCTTCCGTTCGGTTCATGACCATTCATCCGATCAGGAACACACTGGAAGGTTCGAGCCCCGCCCGGAAGCCGGACCCGAACCCTCCCGAATGCCTCAGATCAGGCGCTGAACACCGTGAACACGTACGTGTCCGTCAGGTCCCGGTCCCACGACGGGCGCCCGCCGCCGCCCTGTGCCAGCAGCAGCAGCGAGGCGACGTGTTCCCCCGCCTCCCGGCCCTCGACGATGTTGCCGTTGCGGCGGATCGGCATGGGCACGGCCAGTACGGCGCCCGTCATCGTGTCCCGGGCGCGTAGACCCGGCGACTCCCTGCCCGCCGGGCCGACGTCCACGCCCTTGACGATGATCTCGCGCGGCTTCTCCTGCTTGCCCATGTCTCCCTCTTCCCTGATCACTTGTCTGCGGGAGTGACCGACATGCGGACCTCCCACGCCTGCGGATGGAACCCGACGCACCGTGAGTGGTCGTCGCACGGCACCTTGCAGCCGAAGGGGCTTTCCTCCTCGGCCATGCGGATGAGTTCTGCCGCCCGCTCCTGCGCTTCCGGGCGCGCATCGAACACCCCGTGTTACCCCGGGTCGGCCGCCTCCCTGATCTCCACGTGGCGCTGCCATGCTCCGAGGAACAGGAGCGCCCCGTCCGCGTCGCTTGCCACGACGAACTTGTGCAGGTCAATCACGGCCTTCACGGCTTCCCCGCCTCTCGTGTCCCGTAGATTTCCCGGGCGTCCTCCTGCGCCTGAGACAGACACCCACGCTCGGGCCTCACCCATGCGCCGTTGCTCCGCAGCCGGTAACCGGTCTCCGTCTCAGTGATCTCGGCGACTTCCCGCCCGTCCACCGTGACGGCCCACTCACCGGCCCACACGGGCACCCCGAACCGGGGCGCCCGGTTCTCCCCGATCTCCACGCGTCCGGTCATGCGGTGTCGACCTCCCGGTGAACCAGGGCCCACCCGTAAGCCTGCGACTCCGGGGGGTAGTCGGCGTGGTCGCAGCGCTCCCGCTCCGTCCACTCCTGGCACGGCATGCCGTCGTCCCCGGCGTCACACGTAGGCGGGTGCAGCTCGACCGAGACGATCGACCACAGGCCCGGCGTCTCCCGGATGTGCTCTTCCAGGTCGCTCCCGAAGTGCTGCCGGTTCGGCTCGAACGCGAACAGCGAGCCCGCTCCGGCCCATCCCGTGAGCACCGACCAACCGCCCTCGACCGACGCGATGGCCGCCTGCTCGTGCTCCTTCATCACGTCCGGCATGTCCCAGTCGCCCGACCAGTCGATGTCGATCGACTCCGGCGCGTACTCGGCCAGGGTCGGGGGCGGGTACGCCGCCGTCTCGAACGTCCCGTCGGCCTTGACCAGCACGGGGAGCGCGCTCGGCCCGTGCAGCAGCTCATCCAGCGTCTTGTCCATGATCAGTTCCCGTTCCTCTCCGTCACTTCCGGACGACTGTGCGCCCGCTTCCATCTCCGTCAGACCGTGAACGGCGCCGCACGCAGCACTGCGTCAAGGTCCAGCAGGTACCCCCGCAGACCACGGGACAGATCCTTGAATCCCGGGCTGTCCACGCCCCGGAATCCGCCACCGGCCAGAGCAACCGTCACCCGGCGAACGGAGACAGTCCCACCCTCGGCGAACAGCGAAACCGTCATGTCGGTCACCCCCCACACCGTCCCGCTCTCCGGCGAGGTGAACGTCTCTCCGTCCTGTACGTCCACCTCGAACGACATCGACGCCTTGCCATCCCGCAAGGTAATCCCGCTCACCCGTTCCATCTCCCTTCCGTCCGGACCGCCCGGCACCACGGACCCGCACGGAGTCGCCCCCGTGCAGGCCCGAAGCGCGCCGCTCCGTCACATCCACACCGGTACGATCCGGTGCCCCTCGTTGGCGTCCAGAAAGGCCCTCAGTTCGGCCCTGCTGTCCATGCCGTCCCGCCCCGTCGACCGCCCCAGGGTCGTGCGCAACTGGAACAGGGTCGTCCCTTCCAGCGTGGGCGCGTCCCAGGTCCACAGCGTGACCAGCCGCACCGTCTCGCTTGCGTCGGCCTCCCGGCTCTGCGAGACCTCACTGAACGAGCCCGGGATCATGTAGTGGTTGCCGATACACACGCGCGGCTGATCCTCGATTGCCGCATGGAACAGGTCCCGCATGTGTCCGAGGTGATTCGACAGCCCGATGTACCCCTGCCAGTCGGGATCCGTTCCGTCCCCCGTCTCGGGACTCAGGAACAAGTCCTCCGCACCCGCCCGCGCCGCCGTCCACAGCCACCGTTTCCCGGGCGGCAGAACGTAGAGATAGGTGTTCTTCATACCGTCACCCCTCCTGTTCCGATCTCCCGCGCCGACTCGGCGATGCGGGCCACGAACGCCCCGTGTACCGCCGGGAAGTCGTCCGTCGTCATGGTCGCGCGCACGCTCCCCTCCGGCGTCACCACCCACAGCACGTAGCGCAGGTTCCCGTTCTCCCCGGCGCGGTGCGTCAGTACCACACCGCCGAACCCGTAGCCGTTGTGCAGCACCTTGAAGACGTTGTGCACTTCCGCCCGACTGTTCACGATCTCGTCTCCCGGCTGGATGTACGCCCGTACCAGGTCCGTTGTCGTCGCCCGCATCTCTCTCCCTCTCCGTCGAACCGTCACCACACGGGCGGGCACGGGACCGTGGCCCCGCTCCCGCCCGAACAGCGGCGCTCCCGTCAGACCGTCGGCCGGTTGGCCGTGATCAGTTCCATCAGGGCGTGGGGCCTGTACTGCCGCCCGTACCCGCCGTCAGGCAGGTTCCCGTACCCGTACACCGGCTTGACTCCGTCCGCCTCCCTCACGGCCCGGCGCAGGGTGGCCAGGTCCAGGCCCGTGTACGCGCGGGCCACGCTCAGCGTGACGTCGTGCTCCGTGGCCACCCGGCGGGACGTGAAGGCGTCCGTGCGGGACAACGGGGATTCCACCAGGGAAAGGGTGAACACCAGCTCACCGGCCAACCGGCACTCCCAGTCGTCCAGAGTGTCATCCGACAGAACCTCGGCCGCGTTCTCCGTCTCGTGCAGACGGGTGAACCGGCCGCGTCGGGCGATCAGCCGCAGCATGCCCGCGCGGTCGATACCGTCCTCCCAAAATGCCTTCCAGTTCGGCCGGATCCCGCGCACGGCCGCGCCGTTGGCGTAGATGCCCGCCAGGTGGGCGAACCGGCGCCACATGTCGACCGTCCCGGCACGCTCGGCCGCCGTGAGACCGGCCGCTTCCCGCCCGTCGTGCTGACGCTTCGCGCTGATCAGCATCTCGGCCAGCGTCGCGTGAAACTCCACAACCGTACGACCACTCATGATCCCGTTTCCCCTCTCCGTCCGGCCCCGGTTGGGGCCGGTTCCGCTCCTTGAGTTCCGGACGTTCCTACGCGGCGAGTCCCGCGCGGTACGGATCCGGGCTCCACGTCTTCTCGTACGTGATGTACCCGTAGTCAGGGTTCAGCGTGACCGTGACCGAGTCGATCACGAGCTTCACCCGTGACCCGCTGTCCCGGTCGACCCGGTACGACACGGCGACGAGCAACGAACCCTCGTGCGTGTTGTCCCGGAGCCTCCCGGCCAGCAACTCGGCAATGTCGTCGTCGGAGGCGTGCGCGAGAGGCTTGTACTCCCCGGTCATGCACTCCGTACAGCCGCAGTCCCACGGGTCGATAGCGATCAGAGTCATGATCAGATACCCGTGCTCTTCCGGGGCGCTCCCGTGTTCACGAGCCCCGCCATCTTCCGGCACACCGTGCACGTCACGCCCGTGAGCGCCGTCCCCGACGACCAGACCGACATGCGGTTCCCGAGGTTCCGGGACGCCGGGCAGTATCCCGCCGGGGGCTGTCCCGGAACGGTGTTCAGCAGGATGTGACCCTGCGTGTCCTTCCCGGGTACCTTGCCGTACTCCCGCGTACGGAACCCGGGCACACCCACCGTGAGCGTCCCGTCCGTGGGGTTCGCGAAGTGGCGCCCGCCGTCCGTGTCGTACCAGAAATCGACCGGCACCGTCTTACCGTCCGAACTCCCGGGCGTGGCGCTCCACGTGTCCGCGATCACGAACCCGCCCGCCGTCTGGATCAGGTCACCTCGGTTGACCAGGGCAATGCGCTTGTGTGTCGTGTCCATCGTTCCCGTTTCTCCCTTCCGTCGGTACGTCTGTCTAGCTGCGGCGCGCGGCGATCGAACGCCGCTCCTTGACCTCCCGGCGTACCGTGCGCGCGGCGGGGGAGGGGTCCGTCAGGACCGGTTCCTCCGCCATGATCTCGGCCACCAGGGCGAGACGTACGGCCGCCGGAACGGAACGGTCACTGATGATCCGCTCGATCCCGAGCAGCGCGGAGTTCGCCCGGTTGTCGATACCCGCACGGTCCCGGTACCCGCCTCCCGCCGTACCGGCCGCCGCCGCCTTCACCGCGTCGAACCGTTCCGCCGGAACGCTCAGCCACTTGGACCGGCCACCCTCCGAGTGGACCTGAACCCGGAACGTGTCGCCGTACGGGCCGATCCCGTCCGGCCGCGCGCCCTCAATCTCCGCCTCGATGTACCGCTGTCCGTCGTTCACCGCTTCTCCCTTCCGTCCGGTCGTGCACTGGAATGCCGGTCCCCCTCCGGCACTCCCGAACGCGACCGCGTCAGACGGGGCGCTCCACACACAGCAGATCGACCGCGTGCAGATAGGCCGACTCCTCCGTGCCGTCGTCGTTCCTGAACGTGACCGTGACCGTCCCAGGGTCGGCGTCGCCTCCCGTACGCACCACGGAAACGATCTCCCGGAACTTGTCACGGTCCCCGTACGCACGCCACGGGTCCTCGGGCTTGCGCATGTACCCGGCGCGCGTCCGGTCGATCCGGGGCCGGAGCTGATCGGCATCGATCCCGCGCAGCCCGACGATCTTCTCGAAGTCCCGCGCGCTCTCGTGCGCCCTGGCCAGTGCCTCGCCCGGCTTCAGGTAGTCGTACGTCGCCATGTCTTCCCTCTTTCCGTCGTCCAGTCGTGCACTGGAACGGGCGGGACCGGGGCCCCGCACGCTCCCGAACGCGACCGCCCGAAGATCAGACCTTGACCGTGGTCCTGTACTTCCCGGCGCCGATGTGCTCCCGGATCCGGTTCTGTACGCCCGACGTCATCGGGGTATAGCTCTCGTCCGGCACCACCCAACCGCCGTCGCGCCCGTCGATCCAGGC
>Ga0307496_10000005_pt1 | contig 23170 bp, 37 predicted proteins | sample 9_S_MG_FD_201368 | JGI IMG/M metagenome (GOLD analysis project Ga0307496, IMG submission 201368) | Soil microbial communities from Populus trichocarpa stands in riparian zone in the Pacific Northwest, United States - 9_S | ecosystem: Environmental > Terrestrial > Soil > Riparian zone > Trees... | reverse complement strand
TAGTGATAGACCACGTGCGTGGCATGCACGGTGTCGGCGTCCCACTCCTCCGGCAGCCACGTCAGCTCTTCCGTGGGGTTCGCGCCGACCGCGTGACCGCCGCGCGGAACGCGCCCGTAGTCCCCGCCCCGTCCCGCCTCGATGACCGCCATGAACTCGCGCCACTGGACGGTACCCGCCGGAGCGTTCCGCTTCTTGTTCGCCATGATCTTCTCTCTTCCCGTCGTTCCCGTTCGGCCTAGGCCGTCGCCCGATCATAGACCGGCTGGAGCGCCCGGAGGACCCGGGCGCTCCCGTCCGCCTACTTCGTGACCCGTTCGTTACTTCCGGGGCAGAACGATGATCCGCCTCAACATCTCCGACACGTCACCGTCGAACCCGTCCCCGACCGATGTGCGCTCCGGGTAGTGCTGCGCCGTGTCGTCGAACACCCACCCGTGCCGGTCGTCCGCGTCCTCCCGGATCGCTGCGTACTCCGACCGGATGAACCCGGATTCGTCCAGCTTGGATGAGACCGACACGCCGCGCCCGTTCGGGGCCCACAGCTTCACGGCCGCTCCGTGTTCGCCGTTCCCGTCCTCCCACGTGCGCGGGCCGTCCATGCTGACGCCGTGGCGCAGGGACATGCGCGCCCCCAGGTTCGTCAGCTCCCGGGCCATGTGGTCCCGCAGCGTCATCCCGTCGGCCACCACGTCGACCGTCGACCGGTCCGCGTCGTACCCCTCGACCAGCAGCCACGAACGCACGGCCGCGACCGCTTCCGCACGCCCGGACGCCTCGAACTCCCGCACCACGTATGCGCCGAGGTCCGAGCCCTCCCGGTACGCGGTGATCTGAATTCCGTACGGCTTGATCATTCCCGTTCCTCCCTCTCCTCGTTTCCCCTGTTGCGACAGGTTGGCGTCAACGCCCGGAATCTCTCCCGGGCGCTCCCGTCAAACAGCCGAAACCGCTCCACGGCTTCCGAACGTTACGGGCGTCCGTTCAGGCACGCGCCGCGCGTCGTACGCTGCATGACCCGCTGTCCCGCCGTCAGGCGCGTCGCGAGGATCAGATACGGAACGTTGGTCCCGAAGTAGACCCCCGCGTCGTTGTACGTGTCGTTGTCCCCGATGTCAGGATCGGCCGCCGCGCGCACCCGCCCGAACTTCACCGTCTGGATCATCTCTTCACCCTTCCGTTCATCCCGGATAAGCAGGCTGGAACGCGCGGGACCTCCCGCCCCGCGCGCTCCCGTCCACCGGTCCCGGACTACTTCTTGATCTTGTACCCGAGCGCCTTGCACTCGGCCGTGGCAACGGCGGTCGCGTACCCGATCACCGTGTTGTGGTTGCGGTAGTTGTCGTACGCGATGTCGATCGTCAGTTCCCGCACGGCCGTGCGGATCCCAGCCTTCACGGCGAACTTGCACGTGGCCCTGCGGTCCGCCGCCGCGTTGTCCAGCCACAGCATCGCGCCGGACTTGAACGTCCCGGTCTTCAGGCACTTCGCGTCGTAGGCGGGCTGACCACGGAAACCCGTCTCGCAGACGGACCGGACGGCCGGACGCTTCCCGTCCGCCGCGTCCGCCGGAGCGGAGAACGCGAACAGGGCGACGAAACCGGCGAGGATGGTGGCGATCTTGCGCATGGTGATCTTCTCTCTTCCCGAACCAATGGGCCCGATCCGGAATGACCGGGCCCCCAGTGCCAGTGAAACCGGGCGGCACTCCCGGTGCCCCGGTCCGTTCCCGGACCGGTTCACCTAGGGCGTCTCCCCGACGTCAGAGCGTGCTGATCTGCTCTCCGTAGCGCGCCGCACTCTCCGGCGTCACCCGCTTGCCCAGGACTTCCGAATCCAGCAGTCCGCGCGCAAGCTCATGGAACGGCTGACGCGACAGGGACGCGAACCGCACGCGCCGCCGCCCGTCCCGCTCCCGCCCGTGGTCGTCCCGCAGGATGGTGAACTGATACACCCTCCCGTCGGTCATCTCGGCCACGCCCCGCGCGGTGCAGTTGGGGTCTCCGGGCATCATCTCGAACGCGATCTCCCGCAGTACCGAGACGTTCCGGATGACCTCCCCGCGCCCGTACTCGTACCCGTTCGCACCGTACGGAGCCGCGTCGTCCCACCACTCGCCGGTTTGCATGCTCATTCGGTTCCGCTCCTTCACTTCCCGACGTTCACTGACCTAGGCCACGCGATGTTATCGCAGGAACTCGACTCCCGCGAACGAACCGGAGTCAAGCAGGAACCGGAACCAGTCACCCGCCGAGCGGTATTCGTCCGCCGGGACGCGCGCGCCGTCTCCCATGATCCAGGCCGTTCCGCCCGGTCCGTTGACGTCCAGGAACGCCACCTGACGCGCGTTGATCCGCAGCCCGCAGACCCTCACGCGCCCGCCCGTCACGTGCTGGACGGGGCGCAGCGTGCGCGCGGGACGCTCCCGCTCGGTGGGGTGGCCGCCGATGAACTCGACGGATGCCGTCCCACGGTTCAGCCCCGCCCGGTCCATGGTCCGCTCGTACACGTCCCGCACGTCCGGAGCGTCCGCGTCGGTCCACTTTTCCAGTGCAACACCCATGATCTTTTCCTCTCACCCTTCCCGGATCTCGTCCTTAGCTTCCGGACGATTCGGCCGGAACCCCGGTTTCCCGGAGTCCGACCGGACCGCACGGACGCGCCTACAGGGGGGAAACCGAACCGTCCTCCCACACGTGCAGCCCGTACGCGTGCGCCTCCCGGTTGACGTCCCGCAGCACCGCGTCACACGCCGCCGGGCCGTTCCCGCACTCTGTGTACGCCTCCCATGACCAGTACGCACCACGCGTGATCATGTCCGTGTCCGACTCCCGCACGTCCGCCGCCGTGGCCATGGGCAGGGGTGCCGCCGCCGGAGCGTCGGGGGAACTCCCGAACACCCCCGACGTGAGCAGTCCGAGCCACACCAGGATGAGCGCGGAGAGGACTCCGACCGCGAACACGACCACCCTTTCCACGCTTCCCATGCGCCCGCTCCCGTCGGTCGGCATGGTGGCCCACGGCTGGACACTCACGGGCCACTCGTCCGGGATGCTGGCACCGCGTACGTACTTCGCGTCACTCGCCGTTCCCTTGGCGTCCCGGATGAGTTCCCGGCAGACTCCCGCGAACGTCGTCGCCGCCACGCTTTCGCTGCGGGCGCCCCGGTACGCCGCCGCCGCCGCGCCGAACGTCTCCCAGAAGTGGGCCGCCATGTCTTCCCGCAGTCCCTCGAAGTACGGGGCAACCGTCCCGCGCTGCGTCTCGATTTCCTGCGCAACCGTGATCGTGCTCATGTCTGTTTCTCCCTCTTTCCGATTCCCGCAGGCCCCGGGGATTCCCGGGGCCGAATTCGCTCTACGACTTCCCGACGTTCCGGTTACTCAGCCTTACCGGAGCGCACCGTGTGCTTTGTGCCGCCCTTGCGGTTCGGGGCAGGCTTGCGCGTTCCCTTCGGCTCGAACTCCGGGCGCGTCCCGTGGGACACGGCCCCGTTCACGTTGCCCTCACTGAACGATCCGACCGACGCCGCCTTACGCGCCGCCCGCTTGTCCGCCGCCGGGATGATCTCGCCGCTCTCGATCTTCGCCGCGCGCACCGCATCCCGCTTTTCCTGCCGGTCCCGCAGCACCGCGCCAACCTTCGACGAGTGACGCCGCCGCCAACCCTTCGACTTGCCCGCGTGCGCAATCTCCGGGAGTTCCTTGCAGACGACGCACTCACGCCCGGTCACCTCAGGGTCAATCCCGGGGCGCACCATGGCCGGAAGGCTCATGGTTCCCGCAGTCCCGAGCCACCCGCGCGGCTGGACGGGCGCCATGTTCTGAGATCCGGTCGTTGCGCTCCCGTCCACCGAACCGTGACCCCGGGACAGTGCGAGCCGCGCACCCTTGGCAACCGTCGCGCCCGTGTCCGCACCGCCCTTGAATTCCCGCGCGTCCGATCCGAGTTCTTCGATCTCGGCCGCGCGCCGCTTGTCCGCCGCCGCCGGATCCCCGGGCACGCTCCCGTGCTCCACCGTGTCAAGGCTCTTCGACGTGAGCCCCTTTGTCGCGGGAGTCGCGACGCCGCCAACGTTGTGCTTGCCGATCTTGTCCGCGTCGGGGGAGGACTCCCGAACCTCAATCCCGTTGTGCTTGCGCATCCCGCCCTCACGGGATACCGCGATCACCCGGGCACACTCCGGGCACTTCCCGGAGTGCTTGCCGCTGTAGTCGTCCGCAACCGAGACCGAGTGATCATCACGCATCACGCGCGTCCCGGACTTCGGAGCCTGCCCGGTACCGCCGCACTTGATCTTGGAAACCTTCGGGCCGGATTCCTTGGACTCCCCGCCCGGGGTCAAAGGGATGTACGTGGTGCAGTCGGGGCACTTCCCGTGCGTCCGCTCCGCATTGATCACGGAGATTTCGCCCTTGAACTCACAGACCAGGATTTCGGCCGAACTCCCGGAAACCGTCCCGCTTGCCAGGTTCACCGTTCCGGGCGCCGGAAGTGCCAGCATTTCGGGGGAAGGCTTACCGCCGTTCGCGTAGTACGCCGCCGTTTCGTCGTTCATCTGTGCGAGCGTCTTACCGGTCGACGCGATGACGTCCGGGGCGGAGTCCTCCCGCTTAGCGGCCTCCCGCTTTTCCGCCTGATCTGCGAGCCGCTTACGTTCCCGCTTGACGGCAGTCTTACGCGTGGCCACCGGGTCCGGGTCACTCCCGCCCGTCCAGATCTCCCGCACCGCAGCGTCACGCGCCGCACCCGGAGCCATGGCAGCGGCAGAGTCTTCCCGCGTGTCCGTCCCGTCCGCCGGAAGCGTTTCCGGCGCCGCGATGATCTCCGCGTAGATCTTTTCGCACCGCTTGCACAGATTCCCGCCGACCGCGAGACCCATGGTCAGTTCAGCGTCACGCGAGGATCCGAGAGACCTCCCGCAGATCGTTTCCACGTCCCACGAACCGAGCATGTTCGGAGCCGCTTTCATGTAGTGCGGCGCGTTCGTTCCCTTGCGCGCCATTTCGGGAGTGCTCCCGTTCATCGCGACGCTTTCAATCCCCGGAATTGCCATGATCTTCCCGCTTTCCGTTGTCCGTGCGCCCGCTTTCCGGGGCGCATCTGCCGACAGTTCACGCCTTACGTGATGTGAACAGAACTCCCGCGCTTCCGTCCGTCAGGCTGGAAAGCCATTCGACCGTATCCGCGTAGTTCCCGCGCCCCGGAATCCAGTTCCGTTCGCGCCCCCGCCGGTATTCCACGGTCCCGTTATCCGTGACCGTTACCGTTCCGCCGTTTTCGAGCTTTACCACCATTGCCGGAATTCCCTTCCCGTTCCTCCGTGCGGAGGGAAGGACAGACACAGTTCACCCGTCGTAGTGTCACGGGAGCGCTTCACTCCCTGCCTACCGGACCCAAACCGGTTGTCTGTCCGTGCTCACCGCACGGTGAGTGTGGAGCATCCCCGGGGGAACGGCGCCGCATCAAAGCGCGTCCCGTATCTCCGTGTGGAAACCGGCGCGTCGCATCGTGCTGCGTCCGTATCCCCCGGGGGAACGGAAGCGCTAAGCGCTCCCGTCCGTCGCGGGCAGGGGTTCCGACACCCCTGTTTCCCCGCCGTACCGTCGCACATCACCCGTGGGTATCCCTCCCCGAGAGTGCGTGATCATCTATGCCGTACTCGCATAGTGCGTTTGGACTCAGACGGGCGGTAAACGGGTTTTGCTGCGGATCTAACGATGTGACACGTTTTCCCCGGCATTCTCAGGTTTCCCCACGTGGCTTGTGGTTGGACTCCCTGACAAGAGGCCCGTACTTACGTGCGCCGCAACTCGCGGGGGACCGAACTGACGCTTTAACACGTTTCCCGTGACATTCCCGGATTCCCTGATCACGTCGCTTGTGATCTGTAAGGCATTCCGGCAAGTGGTCACGTACTCCGTGCGCCGTATCCCCCGACTGACAAAAGGATCTCCCCTCCCGTCCGTCTGAGCTGACACCCTTTTCCGGCAAGGGGTGTCGTACCGTTTGCGCCTTCCCGCGTCTCACGACGTGCTCGGGTTGGCTCCGAAAATCTCAAGGAACCGCATTCGACAGCGTGTGTGACCGTTACGGCTGGTCACCGTTGCTCCCGTCCGCCTCACCGCGTCCCGTGCTACCGGGCCGCTTTCCCGTTCCCGTCATCACTCGCATTGCTGCGACGTGTCAGGCACTCGGGTGAGCGCTTGTCCGGGGGTAGAACCCGGACGCTTGCTGTGTGCCCCGCGCTGCGTCCCGTTCGTGCTGGGCGCTGCGTCGTGGCGACAGGCCAAACATTGGCATGAGATGGCTGCCATTGCAAAACCGCATTTGCTCCCGGAGTGTCGGACGGAACGTAAACATGCAGGTCAGAGCGTTTGGCTACCAGGGATCATGACCCTGTGACGTAGGTCACATCAGATGGATTCAGGGTGTCTGACCTGCGGAAACGAGAGATCTCAAGATTTCTCAGAAGTTTTTCGACTCACTCAGTCTGACCTGCGGAAACGTGATGGACGAATCTAAAGATGCAGGTCAGAGCGCTGCCGGATGACAGGGCCAGCGCTGCGAAACGGACATATGGGTGCAGAACTTTCTGAACTTTGCATGTGCGGGGGGTACGGCAAAGTAGTTGTGTGTACTAAGCATCAGTACAAGTGTGACGCAGGTCACAGCGATACGGGATGAGATGCTCCCGAATGTCCGATTGGGACGGGAGGGTTTCGCGAGAGAGAAAGGGGGTGCGATGTGTGCGCGTATGTGGGGTGTGTCCAGTTCGTACACGTACGCGCACGCAGGGGCGCTGACCAGGTATGTATATACAGAGAGTTAGAAGATAGTGAGGACCAACTACTCTTAGTTACTTATGGGGGATCGGGACGCTGGCTTTCTCTCGCTCGAAACCCGTACCGGACTACAGAAACCGCAGGTCAAAGGCATGTCCCGAATGTCGGAATCAGTGCGGGATAGGGGCTCTGACCTGCGATGTTTGCAGTGGAGTGCGTAGCTCCGGAACGTGTACCGGACTCCCGGATATCAGGGACATGTGACTAGGTATGTCTGGATTGAGAGGGAAGGGAAGGATGGAAGGAAAGGGGAGGATTGGGTGGGTTGGTTGGTCGGGCAGGGGTGCGCGCACGCAGGTACGCAGGTGCAGGGGTGCACGTGAGCGCGCGCGTGGCAGGCGCACGTGATGCGCGGGCAGGCGAGTGCGCGCATGTGGGTGCGCACGTCGCGCGGGTGCGTGTGGCGCTCGTGTGTGCACGTGAGCGGGAGCACTGGACACGCGCCCCGGATCATGTGGCAGGCAGGGTGACGCGCACATGTCATGTGTACACATGATCACAGATGGATGGTAGGTACACGTGATGAGAGTGAGCAGATGAGCGGGAGCGGGCAGGCAGGGAATCAGGGGAATGCAGGAAAGGTGAAAGGCAGGGGAATTGCACGACACTCGGAATCGGATATCTCGCATTCGCATTCTGCCTGATCACACACTCACTACACATACACACACATGCATGAATACAGAGTGAGCGGGAGGCAGCGAGGCAAGCGAAAGAAAGCGAGAGAAAGGAATCAGGGATGCACGCATACAGCATTCATGCACTACGCCCTATGCACAGTGCTCGGGGAAAGCAGGCAACAAGGAATGCAGGGGAATGCGGAGCAATGCAAGCAAGGGGAATCGGAGGGGAAAGGGAACTAGCACACACAGGGAATGCAAGGGATATGTACTAGCTCTATCTCTCACGTCAATGCACAAGACTTATCGGTAAACAATGCGAGAGTTATTGCAGTGGAATGCAGAGGGAATGCGAGGCAGTCGGGTGCGGAGAAAACCTGCGGAGAATTCGGCGAGGAATTCAAACGGAAAGTTGTACTATGCAGAAAACCAATTCTGGAATTGAATTTGAATTTGGGTCCCAGGTTAGGACCTCATGTCCGTCAGAGCCTTCTCCGCGTGGGCCATTCCCGGTCCTCTCGGTGCGGGCCGGTTTCACCGGTACTTCACGGTCCTCTTCTTCCGCTCCAGCACCTTGTTCTCTTTGAGCCATTTCCGATGTACGGCGACGACGCATTCCATGGAGCAGTACGCCGCGTCGTTCACCGTCCAGTAGACGGGGCCCTCTCCGGTCGTCTCGTCCTCTTCGGGAATCGGCTCGTCGCAGCGGGGGCAGGTTTCAGTAGGTGTAGTCATCGCACATTCCCAGCTTCCTGAAGAGCCAGTGGAGGGGCCCACGGATTCGCAGGCAGTTCATGCAGACGGGTTCTCTGAAGATGCTGCGCATCGCCGGTCACCTGCACTCGTTCAGCGCGTAGGGAATCATCGCGGTCGCCTCCGGCTGGCTGTACCCGGCCTTCTCGATCGCGTTCAGCATCTCCCGGTAGTCGGGCGTGGAGGTGGAGGTTCCGCCGATCTCTCCCTCTCCAGGGAGGGGTGCGGAGGCTGCCGCGCAGACCGCCGACTGTTCCTGCTCGGTCATCTCGGCCCACCGCTCGGAGACCTTCTTCAGGTCGGCCGTAGGCGAAGGGGCGGGATCCCCGCCGTTGTCCGCTCCGCAGCCCAGGGCCAGCAGGAGCAGGGGTGCGGCCAGAAGGGCTCGGTTCACGGTGTCGCTCCTTGGAAAACCATCCGGGATACCCCGAATCGTAAGTCCTGGAGCAGGAAAAATCTCGCTGGCCAGCCCCATAAGGGTCGAATACCCGTTCGAATAGGGAAATGGGGCCCCGGATGCTGCAACATCCGAGGGCCCCGGTGCCGTCTGGACCAGCAGGCGAAACACCCGGCCGAAGTCCCCGCAGAGGAACGAGCCGCCTCCAGGGTAAGGGACCCGGCAGGCCGGTGAAGATCGGCAATACAGAACTGAACAACCTTGTTACGCAGTCCCCTTGGGAATGTCACCGTGCGTGGGTGAGGGTGGTGGCATGACAGTCACCGACCTGGAGCACTTTCGCAGGAAGCGGCAGCTCCAGCACAGCGAAGAAGACAGCGACGGATACGACGGCCAGGTGTGCGTCCACTGCGGCGAGGCATGGTTCATCCTCGGCGGGGAGGGGGCGGCGGTGTGCCTGCGCGACGACGGCGGGATCACCGGGTACAGCGGCTACCTGTACTGCTCCTCCTGCGGCAGACCGCATCAGGGGTGACGCAAGGGAACCTGAATTCGGGGCGGGTGAATTCAAGTCACAAGCGCTTTCTGTTGAATAGCCCCCTCGGTCATCCGATGTGCGACGCGCGTAGAGCTGAACTGGTGCAGCGTTTGTTACACCCAGAAGTAACTTTCTCTGCACCGGTCATTCGCAGCACTCCGATGTTTCCAGGGGTGAGGGGCCGGTGCCCAGGAAGCCGATGCCCGCGCCGGAGGTGTACACCACGTCGATGTCCAGGGCGGGGCGGCCCGGTAACGCCAGCCGGGTGGACTCCGCCTCGACCGCGCTCAGCCGGATCTCCTCCTGATGGGTGTCGAGGAAGCCGCCCCAGACGTACAGACCCCTGGACGCGCTGGAGTCGATGAAGGCGGTGACGCCCAGAGTGGCGCCGTCGAGGGTGAGTACCGCCGGACCCAGGTAGAAATCCATTGCCACGTCTGGATCATGCATCACCCCGCACCCCTGGTGAGGGATGCGGGGCGGCCTCGGACCGGAGGCGTTATGCGGTTGTGCCGTTCTGGTGCCCCGTGGCGGCCCGGTCATCCAGGCTGCGGTCCTCGATGACCTCCCAGGGAATCTGCGCGCCGTCGATGAGGGCCGTCAGCATCCCCATCGGCATGGGGTGGTGGTCTTCCTGCTCGATCCACACCAGCCGGATGGGCGTTCCCCGGTAGTCGCGTTGCAGCGCATCCTTCAGAAGGCCCTCCAGGTGGTCCCTGACATAGGGGTCCTCCTCGTAGGCGTGGTCCTCGACCTGCGACATCACGTACGGCGTGCCGTCCGGGCCACGGTTCCTGCCGATGACCACCAGCAGCTTCACTTCTTCCTCCTCGCCCGGATGCCCGGCCAGAAGGGGGCGGCGCCCTTTCCGGTCACCCGGATCACGGGGGAGCGGGGATCCGTGCGGCGGGCGGTGAACGCGCCGGGCGTCTCCGTGTCGACGGTGATGTACAGCTTCTGGTGTGGCGCCTCCTGGACCAGCTCGGCCCCGGCCACCGACCGCATCGTCAGCAGGCCGCCCCAGAAGCCCTCCGTCTCCACGAGCATGGCCGTCGCGTTCAGCAGGGCATCACCGGCCACCACCAGCACCTCGCCCTCGAAGACGACGCCGGTCTTCTCCTTCGTCACACCTTCCTCCAGCCGGGAATCCAGGCGCCGGAGCCGGTGACGGTGTAGTCGCCGAAGAGCAGCGGGCACTCCTGCTGCATGATCTGTCCGATCCGGTCGAAGAGGATGCGGATCTCCTCCTCGGCGCCGTCGGCGGTGCGGGTCTCGATGGTGTGCCGCAGGGTGCGGATGTTCGCGCTCCACACCATGGCGGTGGCCACACCCTCGGGGGCGAAACGGCGCATGAAGGAGGTCTTGGCCTTCTTCTCGGAGAAGTTCACGCCCTTGTCGTCGAGGCCGAAACGCTCCGCCATCCACTTCTGGAACTCCTCCATCTCGCCCAGGAGCCCGATGGCCTTCGCGTACAGCTCCTCGTCCTCCCTGGCCCACTCCGGAAACCAGAACGGAAGGTCGTCGAGACGCACGAAACGCAGGGATTCCTGAGAGATGGCCGTGCCGACCCGGTGGCGGACCTGCTCGTGCGTGAAGACCCTCGACACGTTGTGCAGGGCGAAGGTGAACTGCGCGTGCTCCAGGACACTGCCGTGCTGACTGGCGAGGATGTTCTCCAGGTAGTCCTTCTGGTCGGTACGGATCCTGGTGACGTTCGGGTTCAGGCCCGGCTCCCAGCTCCGGTAGCAGAGCCTGCCCGCGAACTCGACGAGGTTCTGCGGGTCGTCGTCACCGTTCTTGTAGATCCGCTCCAGCCAGCTTTCACCGCCGACCTCGTTCAGGTAGTCCTCGATCTCCTCGTAGTCGAGGCTGGGGCTGGCGATCAGGTACACGCTGGGCTGCACGCTGCGCACGTTCTTCTCCTCTTTCCGACGGGGTGCTGTCCGCTCTGCGGAGTACACAGACTTCCAGTATCCGGATTATCAGTGGAAACGGGTAGGTTGGCCGGTAGTTTTTACGCCCCACGAGAGCACATTCATGAGAGCGGGGGTCTGGGCCACCGGGTCGTGCGGCCAGTCGCGGAGGTCGTCGTCCTTCACCTCCGGCCACGGGGCGCCCTGCTCGATCAGCCGCTGGAACAGCACATGGAAGGCGGCGGGCACCGGAGACTCGTGCTTGGAGCCCACATGGGTCAGGCCGTGGCGCAGCAGCAGAGCGGGAGTGTCCAGGCTGGACGGCAGGTTCATCCGGTCGGCGACCGCCTGGGCCGTCTGCCGGTACGGGCCGCGCGGCAGGTTCCTCGCCGGATACGGGTCCGGGGTCTCCACCAGCAGGACGCCGTCGGGCTTCAGCCAGCGCACCAGATTGGGCACCGTGGAGCCGGTCAGGGAGATCCAGCGGCAGTGCACCAGGCCGAACCGGCGCGGCGGGAAGACCATCGGGTCCTCGGGGCCCGCCACGCGCACCTCCACGCCTTCCTCGCGCACACCGTTGAACGGGTCGGCGAAGGCGTCGCGGTCGGCCAGGACGGTCCGGCCGTAGAGCGCCAGGGCCCGCGCCGCGCCGGGCGCCCCGAAGGTGAGGAACGGCGGCTCGGGGGCGAAGTAGTTCATCAGGTCGTCGAGGACGGGGAAGGCAGCGTCGTCGAGAGCGGCCGACAGCAGACGTGAGTCGAAGAGCTTCACATCGTCAGGATGCATGAGGTTCATTGCAGGGATCTTTCCTGGCAGTCGGGACACGGCTTCGGCCTGGGCTCTCCGTGCGCGTGATTCCAGTTTTTCCAGTCGGGAACCACCCGGCGGCCCCGGCAGGTCTGGCAGTCGGCCATCACGCCGATACGTTCCCCGTGGCAGGAGCAGACGCATCCGGTTCCGGTGAACTTGTGGGTCAGCCTGCACCGGGCGTGAAGGCGCCGGATCTCGGCTTCCAGAAGAACGGGCGTGACCCCTTCCGGAAGCTCCAGGCCCCGGTGCCGGTGGCCTTCGTAGGGCCCGGCCTCGATCCGGATGCCCGTGCCGCAGGCCGTCGACAGGTAGGGCTCCTCCTTGATCAGGTCAAGGACGTCCTGAGGTACGAGTTCACTCACCGTGCAGCTCCGGGATCTCGTCGGTGATGACCAGGTCGGCGGAAGGGCCTCGCGGGGGAGCGGGCTTCTTGGGCCACTCGACGGCGTTGCTGTAGGGGAAGGCGCGGGACTGGGTCCACCAGTGGCCGTCGTCCTCGTCGAGATGGCGCCACTGCTGGTGCGGGCCGGGCGGCAGCGAGCACACCCAGTCCTGGAGCCGGTCGCCGCATTCCAGGGCAAGCACATCGTCTTCGTCACCGGATCCGGCCAGGATCACCCGGGCCTCGGAGAGGCAGACCATGTACGGCTTGCTGGTACCGGCCTGGATCAGTCGGGCCAAGTTCTGCTGGGGGCTCTTCTTCGCTTTCGTCATGAAGCATCGGTGCCCGAGGGCTGCTCCGCCGTCTTCTTCAGGACGAGCTGGCCGTCCTGCTCGCGCGCGGTGAACCTGCCGGGGCGGCCGTCGGGCGGGCCGGGCAGCGCCATCAGCAGCAGGTGCAGGTCGCATTCCATCAGGGCGTCACCGAGGCGTTCACGCAACGGGTGGCGCAGGGTGAATCCGCTGCCGCCGAACTGCACCACGTGCTCGGTCTCGGAGTCCTGAAGGATCCGGCTGGCGGCCAGCGGCTCGGGGCACCCGGACCCCCAGCAGACGATCCGGTTGACGGCCCGGGTCTCCTCCGCGCGCAGAGTCTGGCCGCAGCCCATCGGGCAGAAGCCGTCGAGGTTGATCATTCCATTCCCTCCGGAAGGCGGGGCAGTACGGCCGGATGCCTCCCGGCCAGAGCGGGCATCGTCAGGGTCAGCTCGTCATAGAGGAGCTGGTAGACGCGCAGGGCGCTCTCAGGCAGCCGGATCCCGTCATCGTGCAGGAGTTCCAGGAGGGCACCGCAGTGGATCCCGGCCACCGTACGGACCGTGCGCAGGGTCTGCTCGTACTCCTGCGGAACGTAGTTCACGCCCTTCCAGCACAGCACGCCGCCCTTCACGAACACCTCCGGGCCGAGCACTGTGGCGCCGCCGTCCATGTACGGGTAGGTCCGCGTCCTCTCGGCTTCCAGCTCCCTCTCCCGTTCACGGGCCTCGCAAATCTGCCTCTCCATGAAGGCGGTCGCGTCAGGATCCGGCTCGGCCATCCTGCTGGGCTGAAGGTAGAGGTCCGGATCATTCACGTCAGGCATCGTCGTCACCCTTTCCGTAGTAGCCGAAGGCGTACAGCTTGTTCACGATCCTCGCGGTGAGATCGCCGACCAGATAGCACAGGATTTCCTCCTGTGGCATGTCTTCATGGACCGGCCCCTGGTCTTTCAGGCAGTCCTGGCCGTAGATGGCCAGCGCCGCGTGGGTCACCTCGTGGGTGAGAACGCCGGTTCCCAGCGCCCCGTCGTAGACGCGGATGTGCGCGGCCGTCGGGCTGCGCCTCTCGGAGCCGTCGGCCCCGATGTGCAGGACGTCGATGCTGTGGGTCACGCCATGCGCCGCGCTGTACTCGTCCTCGCGGATGTACCCCTGGCGCTGACTGTGCCGCAGGGCGGCCTTGCGCATGGACCCGGCATCCGGATACACGCTCACCCGCACGAAGCGGCGCTCCCCGGAATGCCGGGTGCTCACCTTGAAGGACTTCACGTACATCCCCTTTCCGTCAGGCGATTCTACAGCGATGCCCTACTGCGTAGACTGCCGACATGATCTGTACTTTCATCCCCCCGCACATGTCGAAGAAAGTCTCCGAGACCGACAAGTCTTTCGCGACCGGGATCAAGGTCGATGCGAAGCTGCGCGCGGAGCGCCAGGAAGCCATGGCGGTCGCCGGTCCGATCCGCGTGTACTCCGCGTCCAACCGCACCGCGATCCCCGGAAATCTCGTCCAGGGCGGTGACGACGAAGCGGCCGAGCGGATCCGGGGCAACTCCTACCTCCTGAACCAGCTCCTGGGGATCGACGAGTTCCCCGATGGTGTCGTGCACTACGGCAAGGGGTACGCCAACGCCTTCTTCAACGGCTCCTACCTGGTGTTCGGGGAGGGCGACGGCGAGATCTTCGGTGACTTCACCAAGGCGTTCGACATCATGACCCACGAACTGGGCCACGCCCTGGTGTCGCTGGGCCCCGGCCTCATCTACTCCGGCGAATCGGGCGCCCTCAACGAGCACCTGGCCGACGTGTTCGGGGTGACCGCCCAGCAGTGGGTGAAGCAGGACCAGAAGGACTGGCGCATCGGCGAGGAGATCCTGCTCGACGGGACCTCGGCGGTACGGCACATGCTGAACCCGGGCACCGCCTACGACAACGCCGTGCTGGGCCGCGACCCGCAGCCGGGCCACATGGACCAGTACAAGAAGATCCGGGGCGACAACGGCGGCGTCCACATCAACTCGGGGATCCCCAACCGGGCCTTCGCCCTGCTCTGCGAACTGACCGGGGAGCCGTCCTGGGGCAGGCCGCTGGCGATGTGGCGCCGGGCCATGGAAGACCTCGGGCCGCGCTCCACGTTCCGCCAGCTCGCCGCCGCGACCTGGACGCACTCCGGCGGCCTCAATCCTGCGGTGAAAGAAGCATGGGCCGGGGTCGGGATCGCCATCTGATGGACGCTCCCTGTGAAGTGGTGCTCGTGCTGGACGGCTCGGACCACCGGGCCGCCTCGCTCCAGGAACTGCTGCGGGAGCTGATCTACGACGCGGCGGCCAGCGGCAGCGACTGGATCCGGATGACGTCCAGCCGCGAGGTGGACCCGTCCGAAGTTGTGCGGCCCGCCGATACGGAACCGAACTGAACAACTTCCGTTGCCGCGTGAGGCGACGGAGCAACGGAATGCGGGGATCTCTTGCAGTGGTGGAGCTGGGTCCTGACGGCCGTCGGCGTGTTCGGGCTGTGGCTGGCCGGGCGGAAGAGCCCCTGGGGCTGGGCCGTAGGACTCGGAGCGCAGGTGCTGTGGTTCGCGTACGCCATCAGTACGAGCCAGTACGGATTTATCGTCTCCTGCTTCGCGTACGGATGGGTGTATCTCCGCAACTTCCGTGCGTGGCGCAAGCCCGTTTCTCCTGAATCCGGAGAGGGCCGTGATGGTCTGGATTCATGGCAGAAACCCGAGAGATCATCGTCGTGATGGACATGGACAAAGAAGCGGTCCGTCTCTGGTTCGAAAAGATCCAGAGTCAGGCCCGGCATCCGCAGTACCAGGGCGGGATCCGTATCGTGGGACCGCTGGAAACTGAGCGCTGACCTGCGCGTTTATCGGATGTTCAGAGGTGACTGATATGGCCCAGCACGACTCGCTGGCACAGGTGATGGTCGACTACGCCGCGCAGGGGATGACGCTGGCGCAGATCGCGGCGCGCACCGGCATGGAGGTCGAGCACGTCCACGAGCGGATGAACTCGTTCCTGGAGAACCAGGCCACCAGCATGAGCATCGTCCAGATGCGCATGCTCCAGCTCGCCCGACTGGAAAGGATCCTGGGCGCCCTGTGGGAACAGGTCATGGCCGGAGACCTGCTCACCCAGGGACGCAACGCCAAGAACCTGATCGAGACAGTCCGCGAGATCACCGAGCTGATGGACCTGAAGAAGGACCGGCTGCGCGACGAACAGGTGCGCCTCACCCAGGCGCAGACCCAGCTCGTCACCGCGTCGATCGAGGCCATCCAGGTGGGGATGCTGGAGAAGATTGTCGACATTCTCCCCGAGGAGTCCCGCGAGGCCGTCGAGCACATGTGGAACTCCGTCTTCCCCGCCATGGCCGCCGACGCCATCGCCCGCAACACGGCCGCCACGGTCAAGATGGGCGGCGGCGCCGGGCCCATCGAACTGGAGCCCGTCATGGAGGAGTTCGACTGATGCTCTCCGAATACGCCCTGAGCTGGACCCGGGACCCCGACGGCGGTGACTGCTTCACCGGCCAGCGGGATCTGATCCTCGCCCACGACCAGGAGTGCACTTCGCTGCGGTACGCATGGCTGCCGCGCCGGAAGGGCGCCTCCTGCCCGAGTGACTTCACCGAGTGCGAGACCTGCGACATCACGTTCTTCTGGGAGGGGATCGTCGGCCTGTTCGACGACTGCCCCGAGTCGTTCTGGTACTTCTGCCGCTGCTGCGCCGAGAGGATCGCGTCCTGTCCGTGCGGCGAGGACTGCGTGCGGGAACCCAATGGACAGGTTTTGTCGCCAGCCGTAGACTGACGGCATGAAGCAGACCGTGAACGGACTCGCGACGCGCGGGCAGGACTCCTGGCTGACCAGCACCCAGGGACTGCCCGACAGCAAGCAGGCGCTCTCCATGGGCAAGACATGGAAGCAGGCGCAGGAACTTCTCCAACAGGCGGCCGAGATGGCACTGAAAGCGCCGCCCGGCTCGGTGGTCATCGATCTGAAACTGGAGGACCCGGAACTCCAGGCCCTGGTGGACGACGTGCACAGCAAGCGGGCCGTCCTGCGGGACGCCGAGTTTGGATACCAGGCCGCCCTGGGCAAGGCGGCGAGGTACCTCACGAAGGTGGCGACCTTCCGGGACGTGGCGGCGATGCTGGGCATCTCGCACCAGTACGTGGCGAAGCTGGCGCCGAAGGCCGACCAGCCCGGAGAGCCGGGCAACACCCCCGAGGACTGCGCCCGGATGCTCTACCTCGTGGCCGGTATCAGGAAGCCCGCCTCGACGGCCCGGCTCGTGCGGGAGGCCAAGTCCTGGGTCGCCACCTTCCCCGACGATCCCGAGTTCGCCGAGCAGGTGAACAGGGAGCACCGCAAGTTCATCGAGCGGATGGAGGCCGGTCGGTCCGGGGCCTGAGCCTTCTCACCGGCAGGGGTTCACCCGACCCCATGCGCTTCCTGATGGCGAGAATCCCCTTCTGCCAGAACTCCCAGCACTTGCAGAACTGAGTGTGCCCCTGCCGATAGTGCCTCGATCTCAGCCGCATCTGCTTGCGGTACCGCCTGTTCACCGCGCCTCCCTCCTGTGACCGGGGCAGCCTTCCGGGCAGCAGTCGCAGTGCAGCCTCTCGAAGGGCGTCCAGGCGCCGTTCCTCCTCGTCCAGGTCTCCGACTTCCAGCGGGCCTTTCCGCAGCCGCCAGCGGCTCCGCAGGAGCCGTGGAGAGCATGGTTCGGCGGATAGATGACCGTTCGCTCGCGGTGGTCGTCGCAGGTGCAGGTCGGGCATCCCTTGTGCACCCGTTCTGGCGTTTCCCTCACCATGTATCACCCCTTCCCGGACTCGGGCTGTACCCTCTTCTCGTGACGACCATCAGCGACATCATCTACGAGGAACTGCCCGCTTTCATGGAGCGAACGGGTAAGGAAACTCTACGCGTTCTGGAGGTTGGTGTTCTCCGGAATCTGGATGAGGACCACCAGAAGGGTGACGGTCATTCCACCCTGGCGTTCGCCCGGCTCCTGAAGGCCCATCCCGGCAGCGAGTACGTCGGCATCGACCTGGCCCCGCGCGAGGCCCGCAAGGCGGTCGACGCGGAGCACCTGGGCGACATCTGCGACTTCTTCGAGGGCGACTCCGTGGCCACCATGGAGGAGCTGAAAATCGACGGTGAGAAGTTCGACGTCATCTACCTGGACGCCGACAACGACGGCGCGGCCACCATGCGGGAGTACCTGCTGGCCCTCGATCTCGTGAACCATCCGGGCCTGATCATGGGTGACGACATGAACACCAACCACAGCCAGGTCCGCAAGGGCCGCGTCCTCATCCCCTTCCTGATCGAGGACGGCGCCGACTACCGCATCCTGAAGCGGAGCACTCCGTGGCCCGGAGATATCCGCGAAATCCTCGTACAGGAGATCTCGTGAAGAAGCCCGAATCGCAGATCGCCTCCGTCGGCCGCGACGTGCACTACACCTCACTGGGCTCGGCCCCGCAGGACAGCCAGCAGAAGTACCCCGCCCTCTGCCGGGCGGCGAAGATCACAGAGGTCGTCGACCTGTCGGCGGGCATCGTGCGCCTGGTGGTCTTCAACCCGGAGGGCTTGCAGTTCACCGGAGAGATCGGCTTCGACCAGGAACTGCTGGGCCTGAACGGTGCGGCAACGCCGGGCACCTGGCACTGGCCGGAAAGGGCGACGGCCCCGCTGGTGAGCGGGGCCGCCTCGAAGGAGCTGTGATGAAGGGGTGGACGATGACGCGCTGGCGCTGTGTCTGCGGCCGGTTCCACGCGCCGTGGTGGCGCACGGTCCAGGCCCCGTCGTGCACAGCGGTGAAGCCGTGGATCCGGCGGCCGGGCTAGACCTTCACGAAGAGGATCCGCACCTCGCCCCCGGTGTGCTCGAAGTCGATCTCGGCGCCGCAGGGCAGTTCAACCATGCGGATACCCGGGGCGAAGCGAACAGCCTCCTCAGGAACCGAGTCCGCGAACATCACGGGAAGCTCCGAGTCGATCTGCTCGCGCAGTGCCGGGTCAAGGCTCTCGACGCTGTCACGAGCACCCCTCATCCAGGCGATCCGCATGGTTCAGTCGGCGAACAGCTCGGGGGCCTGGGTGTACTTCTCCGGGATCCAGCCCCGGTAGAGGGTGCCGTAGCCCGACTGGGTGACCGTGCCGGGGTCGTCTCGGGTGAGCTGGCGCACGAGGATGAGGGTGCCGTCGCCGTTCTTGCCCTGCTTCTTCTTGCCCAGGTACTCGAAGGCGTTCGCCGGGTAGAAGCCGGAACCGGTCTTGTTGCCCGCCTCGTCGCGGAAGTCCACACCGACGGCCGGGGTGACGAAGGAGGTGATGCCGGTGGACTTGCCCTGCTCACCCTTGATCTCGCCGGTCACGTCGCCGCAGCCGTAGGCCGTCTTCACCTGGCCGGGCTTGCAGTCGTCGGCGACGGCGGTTCCGCCGAGGGCGATGGTTCCCGCGAGGGCGGCGGCGGCTGCACCGGCCGCGATCGTCTTCTTGTTCATGCCTGGTTCCTCTCCGAAGGGATTTCCTTCAACCATCAGACCACACGACCTAGGCCAATTTCAACCTCTGGGAAAGCGAGACCCCATGGACATCTCCCCGGTCGGCACCATCACGATTCCCCGGACCTGTGGTGACGTTCCCTGCGGGCAGTGCCCGCCCTGCCATCGCCTGGCCATGCTGAATGCTTCGGCCTATGCCCTGCGCCGGGAAACGGAAGAGGAGGACGACCCGAAGGGTGTCCTCCTCGACCTGCTCGACAAGCTGGGGCTGCCCGGCTAGCAGCGCGTTCCTTCTTGAGTGAGGCACTGGTCCAGGATCTCCTCGACTTCCAGACGGTCGAGGTCCACGAAGGCCGGTGCCTTCAGGATGATCTTTTCGCAGTTCTCCCTGCTGGTCCATCCGGTGCGCATGAGCGCGGCCAGACCGCGCAGCGCCTCGGTGATGTCGTCGGCGTCGGAGTTCCTGTGCCGCAGCGTGGCAACGGTCCGGCGGGCGTACGCCTGGGCGTGGCCGTGCCGGACCGAACCGCGCGGGCAGACGTCATGCGTGACGGTCCAGCCGGATGCGTGCGACCCCTGGACAGTGCCCTCTCCGGCTGGCACCCGTCCCTGGCAGACGCCACATGGTTTCGGGTACCTATTCCTCATGTTTTTGAGGATGACACAGAGTGCCGCAAAATGAAAGCCGGATTGAGTACACGTAGTTCAGGGCATTCGTTACTCTTCGCGCGCACTTCGTGCCACAGCTTCCGCCGCCGCGTTCCATGCCTTCTTCAGGCGTTCGTTCTGTTCTTCCCAAGTGGGCATCTTCTGCCCCGAGAATGTGGTCCAGCCGACGCTGTCCCCGTACGCCTCGTAGGCCACACGGCCCAGTTCAACGTCCATGTCGATCACCTCACGACAAGGGGGACCTGGCTGATGCGCCAGGTCCCCGGAAGTCTTCAGCCCCTGGAAGTGGAGTCCGCGCCACCCAGTGCGGTGCGGTCGGGGCAGTACAAGGTTACCGAAAATGTTCCCCCGTGAGGAATGCTGTACACGTCGCAGCAGAAAGGAACGGCATGTCCTCACAGGAAGACCGGATTGCCGCCGAGGCGGAGGCGTACTTCCGCAACCAGGCGAGGCAGGCCGGATGGGTCAACGATCCGGTCGGCTGGGCAAAGGACGTTCTCGGAGTCCATCTCTGGAGCAAGCAGCAGGACATCTGCGATTCGCTCATCCAGAACAAGCGCACGGTGGTCGCCTCCTGCCACGGCACCGGCAAGGCACTCGGCCTGGAAGAGCTGGTGCACACGCCGTCGGGCCCGATCCGGATGGGCGACATCACCGAAGGCATGAAAGTGCTGGGTTCCGGTGGCACGCCCGTCGGAGTGGTCGCCGTCACGGGCGCGCACAAGGCGGAGAGTTACGTCGTCCGTATGGAGAGGGGCGGCGCCACCGAGGAGATCGTCGCCTCCGGAGATCACCTGTGGCCGGTGCTCGACCTCCAGACCATGGCCGACATCCAGCTCCGCTCCGACCGGGCCGGTGTGCCGGTGGAGACCGGGCTGTGGCTGCACAAGACGAAGACCATGTCGACAAAGGAGATTTCGAAGCTGCGCCGTGGCTCCGTCGTCATCCCCAGCCGCACTCCCGGGATCGACTCTCGCGGACCGGTGTGGTCAGCCGATGAGCGGATGCAGGCCCTGCTCGCCGAGCGCGGATCCCTGGATCCGCTGGGGCGTACCGCCCTGCTGTGGAAGACCCGCAAGGAGGAGCCGGGGGAGATCTCCGAGGTGCGGGCCGTGCTGCGGGGAACGGGAGTCCACACGATCTACCGGCGCGAGCGGCAGAACGGGACCACGCTGCGGCACCTGGCCCTGATGGGGTCGCACGCCGCCACGCTTCTGCCGGATGCGAACCAGCGCGCCGTGGCGCTCGCGCATCTGCTTTCCGGGCAGGGCTCCTGGGGCGACGACGGCTGGCGCGTGATGTCGGTGGACCCGGTGGGCGAGCGGGACGTGCAGTGCATCCAGGTCGACTCGCCGGACCACCTGTACCTCTGCGGCGAGCGGGGAATCCCCACCCACAACTCGATGATCGCCTCCATCCTCGCGTGCTGGTGGGTCTCGACGAAGCCGCCGGGCCAGGCGATCGTCGTTTCCACGGCGCCGACCTATGCGCAGGTCAACAAGATCCTCTGGGAGGAGATCCGCAAGCACCACTCGAACGCGCTGATCGGCGAGTACCCGATGCCGGGCCGCGTGACGCAGGCCGACGAATGGAAGCTGGGCGACGGCCAGATCGTCGGCTTCGGCCGCAAGCCCGCCAAGGGCGACCGGCACTCCTTCCACGGTATCCACCGCCGGTACGTACTGGCCCTGCTCGACGAGGCGTGCGGTATCCCGGAGGAGATCTGGACCGGCGTCGAGGCCATCACCACGAACATCGGCTGCCGGATCCTGGCCATCGGAAACCCCGACGACCGCAACACCGACTTCGGGAAGAACTTCCTGGAGGGCAAGACGGCGAACCTGTGGACTCGCATCTCCATCCCGGCCTCGTCCACGCCGAACTTCACGGGTGAGCCGGTGCCGCGCCTGCTCAACGAAGTCCTCGTCTCACGGGACTGGGTCGCCGAGCGCCTGGCCGACTGGGGGGAGAAGGACCCGCGCTACATCTCGAAGGTGCTGGCGAAGTTCCCCGAGCAGAGCATGTCGTCGCTGTTCTCCCCGTCGGTGGTGGCCGACGCCGTGGACGACGCCCCGGAGCCGTCGCTGTACTCGGTGCTGCGCCTGGGTGTGGACGTCGCCCGCTTCGGTGCCGACAAGACGGTGGTCGCTTCCTACTCCGGCATCACGGCCCAGGTCGAGGAGAGCTGGTCGGGTACCGACACGGTGTCCTCGGCGCACAAGGTTCTCCAGATCGCCGAACGGCTGAAGGAGGAGCGCAAGGCGCCCTGGGTGGAGATCCGGGTCGACGCTGTGGGTCTGGGTGCTGGTGTCGTCGACACCCTGAACGCAAGGGCCGTTCTCCTGCCGGACCCCTGGTACTCGGTGTACGAGATGCACGGCTCGGCATCCCCTCCGGCGGATGTCGGCGGTTCGGTGTACGGCTTCTACAACGCCCGCGCCTACTGGTTCGAGCAGCTTCGGCAGAAGATGCGCAACGGCTCGGTGAAGCTGATCGACGAAGACGAGGCCATCGCCGACGACCTGAAGATGGTCTTCTATTCGATCAAGAACGGCCGCCTGCTCATCGCCTCCAAGGAGGACATGAAGAAGGAGTACGGCCGCTCTCCCGACCTCGCGGATGCCGTGGCGTACGCCGTGGCACCCGTTGCCGAAGGTCTGCGGCAGGGCGACGTGCTCAGCGAGAGCGCCGAGACGATGGCCAGCGCGCTGGCGGAGGAGAACGAGTACTTCGGCGAGGAGATGATTTCCCCGTACTGACGGAAAGCTCAAAGTGAGCTGTAGTTCCGTGTGCACCCGGTGCACGGAACTCAAGGAGGAGATCATGGACATCCAGACATGCCCGCGCAGGATGCACGAGATGGGGCCGTGGAGCCGGGCCGAAGGTCAGGACTCCTGGTCCGACGCGCCGCGCCGGGAGGGTGAAGTTACGCCGTTCTGCTCGTTCTGCGGATCCCTGCACCCGGGCAAGTTCCTCTCGCTGATCGCCGACGGCTGGGCCATCGGGCCCACCGACAAGAACTACAAGGCATACCTGCACCAGGTTCTGGCGATGCCCGCGAACGGCCACCCCCTGTCTTCCGCTGCCGCGCCCATGCGGTCGAAGTTCTACTTCCAGCACCTGTCCGATGAACAGCAGCAGCAGTTCGTCGATCTCTACAACCGGGGACTGATCCGCTTCACCGAGCCCGGTCACTTCTACGTGCTGCCGTTCTTCATGCGGATCGCACCGCCGCCCGGGGAGGGTCACTGATGTACGACCGGGCAGAGGCCGCCCGCCGCCGGATCCTGGCCCGGTGCGCGGGAGCCGGTCTGATCGGCAGGAGGTATGCGGAACTCGCCAACACCCTTATGGCTGGCCCGGATTCCCATCAGAGAACCATGGCGCTGAGTCAGCTCGC
>Ga0307496_10000004_pt1 | contig 24053 bp, 28 predicted proteins | sample 9_S_MG_FD_201368 | JGI IMG/M metagenome (GOLD analysis project Ga0307496, IMG submission 201368) | Soil microbial communities from Populus trichocarpa stands in riparian zone in the Pacific Northwest, United States - 9_S | ecosystem: Environmental > Terrestrial > Soil > Riparian zone > Trees... | reverse complement strand
GGTGAAACCGCTCGCCCCCTCGAACGTCGTCGTGTCTCCCGTCGTGGTGACCGGCGACGTCGTGCGTGCCTTCACCGTCGGCTTGTTGAAAGTTGCCATGACCCTTCTCCTCTCCAGAAACGAAAAAGCCCCCTCTTCCCGGAATGGAAAGAGAGGGCGCGTTTCAATGTGTGAGTGGGGTGCCCGGCCAACAAGTAGGCGCCGGTGGTTCTTTCGAACCATTCTCGACCAACGCTCTGCCAATTGAGCTACCTACGAGCAAGCTCGCAAGTCAGGAATCGAACCTGAAACATTTGGTTCCACTGTGAAGTAACCGTCGCCAAAACGCTCCGGACACCTCATTCACACACTGAACAAACGGAAGACGCAGAGGGCCACCGGCCAACTAGGCGAGCACCGGTGTTTGCCAGTTGCCAAGTGTCGGCAGCGACGGGATTCGAACCCGCCCTCATTTCTTCTTTGCAGGAGGAAGTAACCGTTGCCCAAAACGCTCCGGTGACCTTCTGCGTCTTCCGTTACGCGCCCCGGCCAACAAAGTTGGCGCCCGGTATATTCTCTCAATGAAGTAACCGTTCACCTGAACGCTCCGGGGTGCATGTAAAACATTACGCGATCCTGCGAAGAGATCGCAAGCGTATTTAGTACTCGTCGGGGGCGAGGATCCAGGAGGGGTTCACCTGGGTCGGCTTCATGCCCAGCAGCTCCAGCGCCTTGTACAGCCGGGTCGCGTCCCCGCTGGCCGTCGGCGCCACATGCTTGGGCGACCAGTCGTCGGCCCGGTCCACCGTGCCGGTCAGCGCCAGCCCGTAAAACTTGGTGTTCGAGTGACCGTAGGAGACGACCTCGACGCCGTAGCGGGCGGTCACCTTCTCCTCCGCGTCGGAGGTGGTGAAGTCCTTCAGCTCGACCAGGCCGGACTTGACCAGCAGGTGGCCGCGCATGGCGTCCGCGTAGTCCCGCTCGAAGTCCACGGCGTCGTCGAACCAGGGCTGGTCGAAGTTCTCTTCACCCTGGATGGCCCACCCGCTGTCGTCCGGTGCGCCGAGGTTGTAACCGTAGAACAGGACCGCTGCCGACATGCCGGTTTCCTTCTTCCGCAGGGAGGGGGCCCTGCTGGGCCCCCTCGGAGAACGGGATGATCAGGTCGTGACGTTCTCGCCCGCCTGCGACCTCTGCTCGGCGGTGCGGGACTGCACGGCCATCTCGCTGACGGTGCCGCCGTACTGACCGGCCGTCGTCCGGTACGCCTCCGCCGTGTGGCGGACGTCGTCGGGACCCAGCTCGGGGTGTGCGGCCTGGACTACGCGCTCGCTGGGGCGGACCATGTCACACCCCCCGCACGATGCCCATGCTCCGCGCCTGGGCCAGCCAGGTCGGGAACTCGGTCATCAGCCGGTTGTACAGCGTGCTGTCGGTCATGGCGGTCGGGTCCTGGCCGACCGCGAAGAAGTCCGAGTTGTCGATCGGGCGGAACTGCGGGACGGGGATGTCGTCGAGGCGCTGGAGGAAGCCCAGGCCCTCGTCGTCGTTGTAGTCGTACACGCGGTCCTCGCCGAAGCCGACGAACTGCCAGAAGATCGGCAGGTTGGCGTACTGGCAGATCCGCTGGGCGGCAGCCTTCTTGTCCCTCGGCGAGCCGTCCGTCTGGAAGACGACCAGCGCAGGGGCGGTCTTGCCGGTGGACTGGTAGTGGTGCACGACCGCGTCCATGGCGACGGTGTAGTCCGTGCCGCCCATCTGGCCGAGCTTCGAGTGGGCCTTCTGGATCTTGCCCTGGTAGTCCTCCAGGCTCAGCTCGTCCATGCCCTTGAGGGTGTGGTCGAAGAAGATGACCGGCACGCGGCCGTCGTCCTCGAAGTGGGCCGCCATGCCCAGGATGCGCTCGGCGAAGTACTGCACGGCGCCCTGGCTGTAGTAGCTCCGGCCGGGCCAGTCCATCGAACCGGACCGGTCCAGGACTAGGTACACCGCCGCCTGCACGCCGTCCAGGCCATGCTTGTTGGCCGCGAAGCCAGCCTTCTGGTACGGCTTCTCCAGACCGGGGGCGACGTCGCGGATGTGCTCAACGCTGATGCTCATATGCTGCTTTGACCTTTCCGATGTCAGTTCTTCTTGACGGGGCGGGCCCACTGCTCCGGCGGGACGCCGCTCATCTTCGCTTCGGGCTTCGCGGGGACCTCGACGGTCTTGAGGGACTGGGAGCCGTAGTTCCCGATGGAATGTCCCTGCGTGGCCGCCGGTCCCGAGTTCACCCGATCGGACGCCGCATCCAGATCGTCGGCGTCAGACATACGCACCCTCCTGCCAGGCGAGCATGATCTTCTGCTCGCGGTATTCGTCCAGCTCCTTGCGGGAGAGGAACGTGATTCCGTCCTCCTGGAGGGTCACCGGAGTGACCTCCTCTTTCTTCTCCTCACCGTTCACGTGCGCACGACGGGATTCGAACCCGTGGGCAGTGGATGTTTCACCAGACATCCACCACCGCCTGCCCTTTCCGCTGGGACGGATCGAGCAGGCCCCTTTTGGCCACTCAGGCACATGCGCTGCCAGGCCGAATAGCCTGACCCAGGTCCCTCTTGCAGGGGTTCTACAAGGGACCGTGCGATTCATCTTCCACCCCAACCGCCGTGCCCGTGACGGGACTTAAACCCGCACCTCCCTCCGCTGGCTTTACCCAGTAGGACGGCGTGCTCCTCCTTACACAACACGGGCTGCTCGGTTCCTGCCGATACCGAGCGGACGGGTCCTGTCGGCCGATCGTGAAAATCGGCCGTCCTCGCACAGAACCCTCAGTGGTACAACACCCCATCGCCAGCTTTCTTCAAGCCAATGACGGGGGTAATGCGGATCGGAATCCGTTCTGCGAAAACCTCCGCAGTGCGCTCTCGATCCAGTTGGCAGGGAGAGACTTGAACTCTCGACCTCGGCCTTATCAGGGCCGCGCTCTGACCATCTGAGCTACCCGCCAGTGATCCACCAGGAGCAGGTCGGACTACCCCTGGAAGATCGGTGCGCCGAGCCGGGCCGTAACCGGTTCGGAGCGTTTCGCTCGGGAGTCGGATTCCCGAACTAGTTAAAACTCTACCGTGGTTGCTGGCCTAGGTCAACGCCCCTCGATCAGACCGCGAGGCGGAACGTGTCGTTCTCCGAGGTCATCACTCCGGCTCGGGCGAAAGAGCGCAGGAAGCACATCGCCTGCCGGGTGCCGCACCCGGTGTGCGTGGCCAGCAGGGGAGCCGTCCACACCGCATCGGGCTGGGCCTTCAGCGCCTTCATCGCGATGTCCCGGGGCCACAGGCCACGGCCGTGATCCGGAAGTGCCAGAAGTGAGATCATCTCGTCGGTGACGGTCCAGGTGCGGACCAGGTTCGGGCCGTGGACGTTCAGGTAGCCGTGCCCCCGGAAGCGGGATCCGCGCGGCAGGTTGTGGGGCTCGACTCCGGCGCCGTCGCCGAGCACTGTCACGGTGTTCTGCGGGGTGTTGACGCGAAGGCAGAAGGAGAAGTCGAAGTTCGTGCGGATGCCCGAGGTGATGCCCCGGTCGTCGCCCGAGCGGAGAGGGTTCTGAGTCATCCACATGATGATGATCTCGCGCGAGCGGCCCTGCGAGGACAGCTCGGTGAGCTTCTGCATCACGGACTTGTCGGGACCTTCGAGGAAGTCGTACTCCTCGTCACCCTTGGGCGCCTTGCCGCGACGCTTGTCCTCGTCCATCACGGCCTGGAGAACCGAGTAGCCCTCGTCGATCGGGATGAGCCTGCGCGGGCCCAGCTTCAGGTCCCACTTGGAGATCCCCAGCTTTGCCATCCGGGCGGCCCGGTCCTCCATCCGGGCGTGCTCGCGCTCGATCATCTCGATGATCTCTTCGTGCGTCACGGCGCACTTACAGATCCCCCGCCAGACGGTGGCCTCTTCGCCCTTGCCGTCGATGAAGCCGCCCAGCTCCTCGTCCGGGTGGACGACGGCGCGGGCCATCAGGGCGCGCATCGACCAGCTCTTTCCAGAGCCGGACGCACCGCCGGTCAGCAGGCGTTCGTTGCGCGGGACATCGACCTCTTCACCCGTGACGGTGTCCAGGCCCAACGTGGTGATGTCCGGGTGCCAGAGCATGTCCAGCTCGTCGGTGATGTACCGCGTGCGCACCGCGAACAGCACCTTCGAGGCCCGGCCGCCGGGGGACAGGTCACTCAGGTGGTCGTCGAGTACGTCGAGCATGGCCCGGATCGCCTGGTGCTTGCCCCGCAGATCCTTCAGCATGTCGCGCCCGTCGAGCACGAGCGTGCCGACGACGCCGGAAGGAGTCAGCTCGGACGACAGCAGGCTCACTCCGCGCAGACCACGGGACTTGGCCTGGGGGTCCCAGTACTCGGGCGTCAGAAGGCCGAGCAGGCGCAGCTCTTCCTCAGTCGCGACCAGCATCGGGCACCTCCATCACCGCGTCGAGCCCGGGGTCCACGCCGAGCGGGAACATGACGTTGTTGCCGAGCACGACGAAGATCTTGAGCGGCGCCATGAGGGAGCAGATCTCACCGGCCCGGGTCAGGCCCAGCTCGGCGGTCAGCGGCCAGACCGCGAACAGCCCGCCGATCTCGGGCGGCCCGAGCTGAAGGCATGCGTCGTGGGGGGTGCTGGCCACCGCGCAGTTGCCGTCGAACGGGTTGTACGTCAGCATCCGTGATTCGAGACGGACGGGAACCGCATAGTAGGAACTCACGTTTTTCCTTCCTTTCCTCTAAAACGCCGAACGCCGGGCCCGCGATCGTGCTGCGGGTCCGGCGTTTGCGGGGATCCGCCTCAGATGGCGGAGCCGACGGTGTTGCTGGAGTCGGGCTGGGCGAAGGGGTCGATGCCGCCCTCGTCCGTCTCGTCGGAGCCGTCGGCCTCGGGGGTGTCGAGGTCGTCGGTGCTGGTGGAGTTGTCGGCGCGGTCGGCGAGGGCCGCGACGTGCTCGCGGGCCTGCTCTTCGCTGAAGTCGGCGAGGATGAGGGCCTGGACGGGGTCGACGCCCTTCTCCGTGGCCTTGTCGACGATCGGCTTCACGACGTTGATGAGAACGGCGTCACGCAGGTTGACGGCCCAGTCCTCGTACGCCTCGGCGGCCTCGGCCAGCTTCTCCTCGGCGTAGGCGACGGCCTCTTCGTCCTTGTAGGTGGCCTTCGGGTTCGCGGCTGCGGCCTCGAAGACGTGGCTGAGGAAGACGTTCAGGTCGGCGTCAGCCGCTCCGGGGAACTTCTTCAGGTAGGTCCGGCGCAGGGAGCGCACGGCGGTGGTCAAAGACACGTTTCAGATCCTCTCCGGTGGCGAACTTTCTTTCCAGTGCTCGCTGTTCGTCGGTAACAGCGTATCACTTTTTGGCCTGGGCCACTAGCTCTGCGACGGACCCTTTGCCTGCTTGCGGATCGTCGTCAGGGACGGATCGTCCGAGTTCGCGAATTCCGTCAGGCGGGGTGCCACGTTGACCTTGATGGCCTTGCGGGACGGCACCTGGATGCGGTCGCCGTTGTGCGGGTTCCGCGCCATCCTCGGCTGCTTCGTCACCAGTTCCAGGCTGGCGAAGTTCGTGATGGAAACGGTGTATCCCTGGGCCACGGTGAGGGCGCAGAGATCGAACACGTTCTCCACGGCCTCGTAAGCGACAGATCGAGCCAGCCCCATGCGCTCAGCGAGCGCGTCGGCGAGGCTCTGCTTGTTCAGGTTGGTGGGCTTCTGCTCCACGTTGGCCACGTTGGGCTCCTTTCCTCAACTGTACCTAGCTTAGCACCGTTTGAGATTCAAGTTGGCTAAAAGCGTTCGATTGTCCAAAGGTGTGATGGGACTGGGGAGAACCAGGGTACGACGAGAGGAGGTTCATCCTTCTACCAACCCTGGAAACAATCCGGCCACGACGAAGGGGACCCGGCAGAAACCGGGTCCCCTTCCAGGTACTGATGTGGGTTCAGCCGCCGATCGTCGGCAGGCTGCTGTTGTGGGCTCGCGCGCGGGAGCGGGACGCCTCGTCGCGGGGGATCGCTGCCGGGGCGTCCTTGTTGAAGGCCCGGAGCTGGTCGATGACCGACCCCCCGGCGTCCGCCGGAACCCTGCTGCGGCCCTGCTCCTTCTCCTTCGCCTTCTGGGTGGCGGACTTCTTGCCCGCGTACTTCGTCCTCGCCAGCTCGCTGTCGCGGCTCATGCGTTCTCCTCGCTCGAATGGACCAGCGGCAGATGTACCGCCAGCCACGTTTTCTCGGTCGTGTCGGCCGGATCGAAGGGGGTGTCGGTGATGTACACGACGGCCCGCTCGATACCGGCGACCTCCTCGCGCTTCACGGTCAGCGGGGAGATGATCCACAGATGGCCGATCGAAACGTACAGACCAGAGGCGTTGATCTCGACGTATCCGGTGCCCTGCGGAGGGACGGGGCCCTCGGGGTAGAAGGTGTATTCGGCGCCGTTCGCGTGAGCGACCGTCTCCGCCTCCACCTTCCCGTCAGGGTTCGGGTGGTACAGGAACACGCTCAGCGGATCCCTGCGGGACGGAGGCCCCAGCGCCACCTCGACATCGACCACCTCCGGGCCGGTCACCGCTTGCCCATGTTGTCGTTGTCGAGACCGACCATCTCCTGCATGCGGCTCCCCGCCAGGACCGCCAGACCTCCGGCGATCGACAGGAGCAGCCAGCGCTTCAGCTTTCTCACGCCTTCCCTTTCCGGTATTCCGGCACCTTTTTCGCCGGTCGTCTACATGGAAGTACCCAAAGAAGGGGTGAGGGCCTGGAGCACCGAAGCGCCCAGGCCCTCACTCTGCCCCTCTACGATCCGCCCTGATTCCCGCCGAGCCCGTGGCCGCAGCCGGAACCGTTCGGCTTTCCGCACTGGTTGCAGGGATTGGGGTACATCAGGCCGTGGCTCCCTCCAGCTTGTTCAGCACCTCGTGGGCCCACGAGTCCTTCCTGCGGGCCGCCTGCTTGAGCCTGCTCATCAACCGGCGGATCATCACGGAGTCGTCGTAGCTGTACTTGGCGGCGACTTCCTTCACCATGGAGGTGAAGTTCAGGGCGGCCTCGGGGGAGAGATCTGCGGTGCGAGCCAGCGCCGCCTTCTCGAATGCCGTCTTCGGCTTCTTCGTCTTGTGGTTTCGGCCGTTGCTCATGGTCAAATCCCCTCTCCGAGGCCGCCCTGTCCGGCGGCAAGAACTACTCTTCCAGAAGTGGCCCAGGCCGTCAAGTCCAGCTAGAGAAGGTAGACTTGACCTGCTGCAACGTAAGGAGGTGGGGATGAGGAAGACGGCGCTCAAGACCAAGCGCCAGTTCAGGGCGGACGTACTGGCCGCCTTCACCGACATGCCACCGGCCGGGTCGAGGCCCGCCTTCACGCAGGTGCCCGACTGGGTGATGCTCTGCGAGAGGGTCAACCCGACGGCTTTCCGGCTGTGGTGCATCCTGCGGTCCATGCAGTTCGAGCGCGGTCCGGGCATCCCCCCGCTGACCCTGGACGAGGTGTGCTGGCTGCTGCCGGGGGTCAACAAGAAGCCGACCTCCCGGACCCGGGCCAGGGAGGCGCTGGACTGCCTGCTGGAGGAGGGTCTGCTGAAGGATGTGAGTGAGGAGGGCCTGTCGAAGTCGGCACCCCGGCTGTACCTCGCGGTCGACGAGCCGCAGAAGGCGATGGGGCACACCGGGGCCCGGCGCAAGCTGAAGCTCTACCACCGGCTGTGGCGCAGCAGGTAACAGAAACGGCCGCCCTCCACGGGGGGAAGGGGGCGGCCGTTTCGCGGAGAGGCAAGGTCTCGGGGCTCACCTCTCCTGCTTTCAGCGTAGAAGGGGACGAGAAAGATCACCACCGGTTCGGCTGAACCTCTGGATTTCCTCAAGAGAGGTGACGTCCGGTTTCCTGGTGGGGAAGATGGCAGCATGACATTCAAAAACCCGTTCAGGAAGAAGCCCGAAAAGAAGGCCGATGCCCCCCGGGCCCAGGCCGCCCGCCCCGCTGCCCCTCGGGCCAGCACCCCGCCGCCGCGTGCGCAGCAGACGGCGGCCGACCACTCCCTGCTGTACCCCGCCGCCTACAGCACGCCGCCAGTCACCCCGGACCCGTGCCCGCCGCCCTCGTCGGGCAGCTCTCACAGCGGTGGCCACTCCAGCTCCCACGACAGCGGCTCCTCGCACTCCTCGTCCAGCTCGCACGACAGCGGAAGCAGCTCGTGCGACTCCGGCGGAGGGTCGAGCTGCGGGGGTGGATTCTGAGAGGATGACGTACGAACAGGCCCACCCGGAGGCGTCGGTCCCCCAGGTGGGCCTGTGTCGTGGAGGTTCTACAGGAAGGCCGCCCAGCGCAGGTTTCCGTTCATCGTTCCGGAACCGAGCGTGATCGAAGCCGGGAGCGCCGTCTGAGTCGTTCCTGAGCTGAGGGACCTGGCCGTCCCCGTGGTGAGGCCGGAGTTCAGTCCGGTCTGGAAGCTGTTGGACCCACCCATGAAGCTCGGCGGCGTGCTTCCGTTGGCCAGGAACGCCACGTAGTAGTAGCCGACCGCCAGCGTCACGGGAGACGCCAGGGTGGCGGTCTTCGCTCCGGCCGATCCGAAGTTGGTCGTCTGGTCGACGCTCGTGGCCAGCAGGGTTCCAGCCGAGCTGTAGATCCCCACGAAGTTCTGGCCCGAGGTCATTCCGGCAGGGCTTCCAGAAGCCGCGTAGGCCACGGTGGATACCACCGTGGACCGGTTGACCACCTTGATCTTCGAAAGGTAGACGACACCGGAGGTGACCGTTCCGGAGGCGGGGCAGGTCGCCGGATCCTGCGTCCAGGCCGAGTATCCGTGATCCTCGTGAGTGAATTCGGATCGATTCACCGTAGAGAGGGGGTACTGGAGCAGTCCGGCGGGCATTGCGTTGCCCGTATTGAAGGTGGTGATATCCCGGAAAACCGTGGATGCCGTCTTCGAGTAGGTGACCGTTCCGCCCGTGTTGTTCTCGATGCGGATCCGCTCGAAAATGTTCGGGGTGTTCGAGGTGGTGTTGTTGTCCTCGATCACCTTCAGGGATCCCGAGGCTTCGACGTTCACCCACTTCGCCTGGAACAGGTTGTTGTACGAGTTCGCGCCACAGACGAACATCTTGTTTCCGGCCTGGCCGCCGTCACCGGTTACATAGTTGCAGTAGAACTCGTTGCTCTCGCCATTGGCGACGTTGATTCCGGTCTGGAACTGCTCCAGGTTCAGGCCGTAGAACCGCTGACTGGCCGTACCGACGGTGCCGCCCAGGTAGATGCCCGTGCAGCCCGTTCCGTTGGCTCCAGCCTCGAACATGTTCCAGATGTTCTGGTTCATGTTGCCGTCGATGGAATCGAAGTACAGCGCGTATCCGTCGTTCCCTACGATCTCCACGAAGAAGCGCGAGAAGACACAGTCCCCTGCGTTCTGCACCGTGGAGTCGTTGATGATTTTGATGCCGTTCCTGCATCCTTCGATTTCGATGTTCTCGAAGGTGCTGCGCCAGGGAACGTCCAGCTCCATTCCCCACGTGGTGTAGGCGCCGTTGAAGGCTCCGTTGATACGCAGATTCCGGAAGCTGGAGTGCCAGAACGACATCGTGTTGTTGGTGCCGCCGTCCTCGACGCCGACCGACCTGATTCCGATGCCGGATCCGGCGATGAAGACGCCGAACAGCTCCAGGTTGACCTGCGCCCAGTCGGAGATGGTGATGCCGTTGACGTTCGAGGCGACGTTCAGGTTCGTCACCTGCTGGCCGCAGCCCCGCAGGGTGACCGTGCGGGCGTCGTCCTCGTCGACCGTGCCGTTGATCTCGATGGTGGCCGCGATGGCGAAGTCGCCGGGCGAGAGCTGTACGACGCCCCCGCCGACCGCCTGCACCGCGTCGACCGCCGCCTGGATCTGCACCTCGTCGGCGGTGCCGTCACAGACATAGTCGGCCATCGCCTTGTCGGCCGCCGGGGCATTCGACGCGGCCACGTACATGGCTCCCGGCATGGCCCGGCTGGTGACGGCCGTGTAGCTCCAGGTGCCGCTGATGCGGGCGTAGAGCCGCTTGTTCGTGGTGTCGATGCCCATGGTGCCGTCGGTGGGCACGAGGGGCGCGAACGTGGCGTCGGAGATGGCCCCGGCCGCCGTACGCAGGGGCGGAGCGACGTCACCCTTTACGCCGCCGCCCATGTTGTCGCGGCACAGGGTTCCGGGGGCATTGACGTCGAGCGCGGCCACCGAGAGCGTGCCCTTGGTGATGAGCATGTTGCCGGTGATCAGGTTGTTGCCCGAGTCCCCGACGGACTCCTCACGGATGAGAGACCGGCCGGAGCCGTTCGTGGTGTGCGAGGAGACCGAGTTGTTGGCGATGAGGTTTCCGGTGGCCGCGTACTCCAGGTGGACACCCGAGTACGTACCGGCCGTTCCGACGGCGCCGACCCCGAAGATGGTGTTCCCCTCGACCACGCAGTTCGTGGCCGCGAGGAAGATGGCGTCACCGCCCACCCCGTCGAAGTTGCAGGCCGTGATTTTCGTGGCCGAAGCGTCCTGGACGCGGATCGCCGAGCGCCCGTTCGCGCCTCCGACAAAGTTGCAGCCGAGGATCGTCTGAGTTCCGGCGGTGTCGTAGATCGACGCCATCACCGCGCCGGAACCGCCGAGGAACTGGAAGTCGCACGCCACGATGAAGTTCTCGTCGCTCGACGTGGTGTAGATGCCGTTGCCCTCAAGGGTCGAGGCCATGGCGTTGTCGAACAGGCAGTGCGTGACGATGTTGTTGTGGCCGAAGGCTCCGCCGGTCATCGGGCCGAGCATCAGGCCCGAGCTGGCGCAGCTCGTGAAGTGGACGCGCTGGAAAACGCACTCCACGGCGCCCGGGGCCCAGATCCCTCCGGTCGGGCCGGTCGTCTGCTCGGCCAGATTTCCGTCGATGGTGAAGTCGGAGAAGGTCGACCGGGTCTCACCGCCGGAGAAGGTGATGGCCATGTCGTCCATGTCGTCGCCGACCTTGATAACGGTCCCCCAGCCGGAGCCGACGAGCCCCAGGCCGACACCGTCGGGCCACTCGATCGTCGCTCCCAGCACGAAGGTGCCGTCCAGCAGGCGCACACGGCCCTTGCCGGGCGCCGCGTCGACCAGGTCGATAGCCGCCTGGATGACCAGGTGGTCGTTGGTGCCGGTGCAGATGAAGTTCGCGTTGCTCTTGGACCGCGAGTCGGACGCCGCGACGACGATGTCCTGGCTGGGGGCGATGCTGCGGGTGAAGGTGTCGGTGGTACCGACGGCGTAGATCACGTCGCCGCCGATCCGCAGGGTGCCGTTTCCGCCGCCGTCGTTGATCGCGGCCGTGGCCGCGTGCAGGTAGGAGTTGTCGACCTGCACGTGCTCGGCATTGGTGAAGGATCCGGCGTACTGAGGGGAGTTCGTCGAGGCGCCCCCGTCGTCCACACCCGGGAAGTTCGTCCAGTCACCTACGATGACGGGCATCGTGGCACCGTTCACCGCGAGCCCCGCGTATCCGCCGCCGCCCGTGCCGCCGTTGCGGCCGTCACGCCGGGTCATGAGGTTCGAGATCACGATCGGCGGGGTGCCGGTGCAGTCCAGGTAGACGCCGTTGAAGCCGTTGCGGTCGGTGCTGCACCCGCTCAGCAGCATGCCGCCCGCACCCGCGCCGTCGCCCCAGTCACCGCTCAGGTAGAAGCCGTGGTTGCCGTTCCACTCGGCGCGGCAGCCCAGCATCTGGCTGTTGGCCGCGTTCTGGAGCATCCAGCCGTTGGACCAGTTGCCGATGGCCTGGCAGTCGACGGCCGTGAGGTCGACCATCCGCTCGCCGAACATGCCGTGGGCGTGGTTGTTGTCCAGCATCACGCGGTGCATGCGCCAGGAGTACGGGGCGACGCCGCCCTCCAGGCCGCAGTAGATGCCGGAGTTCGGGAAGCGCCGGATCGTGACATCCCTGAGCGCCACGTTCTGCACGTTGCCCTTGGCCTGGATGCCGTCGACCCCGGCGGCCAGGTTCCCCCCGTCGAGGGTCAGGTTCAGGACCCGCTGCTCGCCGGAGATGTCGGCATAGCCGCCGGTCGTCGCGTCCAGGAAGCGGATCGCGGCAACACCCGTGAAGGTGGCCAGCGGCTTGATCTGGACGTTCGGCTCGTACAGGTCGGTGACCGTCATCAGGTCCGAGCGCAGGCCCATGAGGGTCTTTCCCGGCGGCACGATGATCGGTTCGTCCGTGGCGTACACCTTCGGCGGCAGGGTGATGACGCTACCCGCCGGAGAAGTGTCGAGGATCGCATTGATCGCAGGGGCGTCGTCGGTCGTTCCGTCTCCGACCACGCCGTGATCGATGCCGTTGATCCAGAGCGAGTCCTGCGCCATATAGAGGCCGTCGGCCACAGCCTGCGTAAGGGCGCCGACGTCTGCCGCGTCCAGCGTCACGGCCCCGGTCTCGCCGTTCACGGAGGTGACGGGCGCGGTGGGGAGCTGGGCCGAGGGCACCTTGCCGCTGCCGTCGAGCGACGCGACGCCGTTGACGGCAGCCTTCTGGGCGATGGGGATGGCGCCGACGTCGACCGCATCAAGAACTACGGCGCCCGTCTCGGTGTTGACCGAGACAACCGGAGGGGTGGGGAGCTGACCCGTCGGCACCTTGCCGTCGGATCCCAGGGTGGCTACACCGTCGGCAACGCCGAGCAGGTCGGTGTCCACGGCTCCGACATCGTCGGCGTCGAGAATCACATCGGGCCCGGCCTCGCCGTTGACGGTCTCCACGACGGCCGGTCCGGCAGTGGAGGTGTCGTCGATCAGGCCGAGCGCTTCGAGGCCCGCCAGCAGGCTCTGAATGGCTTCACCGGTCGTGCGGTCACCGGCTACCGTCTGGCGCGCAACCGGGGTCGCACCGAAGAAGCCAGCCTCGTTGGCCACACCGTCGAGCGTGTGCCCGCTTCCGTCGAACGGGCCGTCGCCGAAGACCCACTTCCCGGAGGCGTGCGCGGTGAACGAGCCGGACTCCAGGCGCAGGTAGGTGTACTGCTCACCGAGGAAGTTGACCAGCTCGAAGACGCTCAGGAACAGGTCGGCCCCGGAGGCGTCCAGGTCGAGGGATCCGCCGGACTGGCGGAACCGGTACGACTTCGCGTCCTCGGCACCGATGAGGAAGTCGCTGTTGATGACCGCGAGGAGGCCCGCGCCGAGCCTCCTGAGGAAGGTGTCCATCGGGCCGGAGCCGGAGCCCCACTGCATTTCACCCGTGGTAAGGCGTCGCCACAGCTCGTTCGTGTTGACCGTGGTCCTGGACGACTGGGCAATGTCGGAGTCGTCCGCCAGCAGGCTGGAGATCTGGCCGGTGAACTCGGCGCCCGCGAGCTGTGCGTAGCCGCTCAGGTCAACCGAGGCTCCGCCGCCGGGGCCCGAGCCGAACTTGCCCGCCTTGACGAACAGGGCCTCGGTAGCGTCGGAGAGATCGGTGGCGACACCCTTGACGGCGAGGAAGCCGAGCTGGATCGCGCTGCCGGGGAGCGCCGGGTTCACCGTGAAGGGCGTGGTGCCGATCGCGGAGACCGCGTCGTCCAGGGTGTCGAACACCTGCTGGCCGTACTGGAGTACATGGAACTCGGAGCCTTCGTTGGTGGGGAACATCCAGAGCTGGTGCACCACGGAGGTGTCGGCGTCACCACCCACGGCCGTCAGTACGCCGCCGTTGTCGTAGTGGCCCACGTCCACGGTCGCCGAGGCCGAGGCGTGCTCCAGGTCGGAAGCCCGCAGCGCATGCGTCCAGGGGGCGGGCGTGGCGCCGAGCGTGGTAACGATGTGCGGGTTGTTCGTCTCGGAGGGGCCGTCGAAGTGGTTCCAGCCGCGCGAGAAGACCTGCCCGGATCCGACGTTGAGCTGGAGGTTTGCCCCGTTCGGGCTCACGTCGTTGCCCGTGATACCGAAGGCGCCGATCGAGTCCATCAGGTCGTAGAGCTGGTTGACCGGCTGGCGGGCGATCGTCGGCAGGGACTGCGCCAGGAAAATCTCACCATCGTCCTGAGCGGCCATGCCCAGGACGATGAAGTTCCGGCGGTCCTCGGGACTGGGGCGGGCTTCCTGCTGGAAGACGTTGAGGTCGGCGTCCATCAGGAACCAGGTGATCGTGCGGTCCTGCGCAACACTGTCCAGCTCGACCGTGAGGATGGAGGGGTTCGTGACCTCGGTGATGGTGATGGGGTCGGCGAGGTAGTCGACGATCCGGCCGGTCAGCGGACTGATGTCGATGGCAAGCGGGTTCGATACGTTGGCGGAGATGTCGCCGCCCGTGGTGATGCCGGTGTCGAGGCCGCCGTCGATGCCCGGCTCACCCTGCGGGCCGACCAGGGATTCCAGCCATTCCTCTTCGGTACCGACGAAGCCGTTCTCCACCGCAACCTCGTACGCGGAGTCGCCCTGCGGTCCGGTCGCGCCCGGGGCGCCGTCCTCACCGTCGGCTCCGGGCGGCCCGACAAGGGAGGCCAGCCACTCGGCTTCGGTCCCCGAGAAGCCCTCTTCGACGGCAACCTCGTACGCCGACGGACCTTCGGGGCCTTCCGCGCCGGTCGCTCCGGCCGGGCCCTGTTCACCCTGCTCGCCCTGGAGGGAGGCAAGCCACTCCGCCTCCGTGCCGACGAAGCCTTCCTCAACGGCGACCTCATAGGCGGAAGCGCCTTCCGGGCCCTGCGGTCCAGGCGGTCCATCGGCGGGCCCGGGGGGACCCTGCGGGCCGGGCGGACCGGGCACCGGAACGTAGTCCACGCCGCAGATGTCGACGGAGAGGACGTCGGTGATGTCGAGGGGCCCCGTGCCGTCCGGGACCGTGAAGATGCCTTCGCTCCAGGCTCCGGCGACGAACTGCCGCAGACGCCAGACGCGGCCTTCTGCGGGCAGCACGCCTTCCGCGTCCGTACGTACGACGCTTTCCGAGAAGTGACCGTCCTCGTCGAGGGTCACCTTTCCGCCGCCGAGCAGAATCTGATTTCCGTCCTGGTCGGTCCAGCGGTCAGGAACCGGCTCGAAAATCACATAGTTGGAACCGTCGGTTCCGTCATACGGCTCGCCGTTGACGGGGTTGACGTACGTACCTGTGATGACACGCTCGGGCGGCAGCGGCATGGTCGGCCCCTCCTTCGTATGGGAGCAGCGTAATCAGGAAATGCCCAGTTCGCCGATACCGTTCGATCAAGGGCCTACGGCTGCCCAGGGCCCCGCGAAATCGGTACCTGTATTCGATCCGGGAACCAGAGGTGAGGGAAGCACGGTACGGGAAGATCCGTTCCTCGCGAATCGATAGGACGAGGCCGCGAGGCCAAGGTTCGCCGCCACGTCCACGCCGGTCCAGCCGGACGCACGCGTGAGTGTCGGCGGAACCGATGCGTTGAAGAGAAGGCCGACCCAGCAGAACGACCCGGCGGCCAGTGACTGGCTGGAGACCGTCGTGGTTTTCAGTCCGGCCGAGGAGATGGCCGAGTCCACGTTCGCGGAGGCCAGAAGGGTTCCGGTGGGACCGTAGAGACCGATCAGATTCTGACCGGCAACCGCACCGGAGCCCGTGTTGCCGATCCACCAGTACACCTTCGTGACCGAGGCGTCGGCGGCGATGTTGAGGCGCACCAGGTAGAGGACGCCGTTGGTCATCTCGGTCGAGTTCACCGCGAGCGCCGGGTCGTAGGCCCAGGCGGAAATTCCGTGGGCGGCCGGGAAGTCCTGCCCCAGGGCGTGCGTCGCCACGGCCAGGCTGCCGCTGATGGATCCCCCGGAGGACTGGAGGGCGCCCGCAATGCGCGAGTCGTCCCCTGCCGCAACCGTTCCCGTCGAGCTGCCCACATCCAGTACGGCCGCATCGCCGAGACCCAGACTCGCGCGGGCGTCTTCCGGATCGGTCAGGTCGGAAAGATTGCTGGCCTTCGCGAGCTTGCCGGTCTCGACTGCCGTGACCCGGTCGTCCAGGCCCGCGCCCGCCGACGCCGTGTAGGCGCCGATCGCGGCCGGAGTGAGTACGTCCGATCCGGCCGAGGCGTGGCTGGCCGCATGGGCGGTGGGGGTGCGGGAGTCAACGGTGGTGGGATCGTCGGACTTCAGCGCCACGGTGGGACCGTCTCCGGCGTCACCCAGCGGAGGCTGCGGTCCGGGATCGCCCTGGGCGCCCGTTGCCCCAGGTACTCCCTGAACGCCCTGGATTCCCTGAACGCCCTGCGCACCCGGTGCGCCGTCCTCGCCAGCCGCGCCGGGGTCGCCCTGTGGCCCGGGTTCACCGACCAGGGACTCCAGCCACTGGTCTACGGTTCCGACGAATCCCTCTTCGACGGCGATCTCGTAGGCCGATTTGCCGTCTGCCCCGTTTTCGCCGCCCGCCTGCCCAGGAGGACCCTGCGGTCCTGGGGGCCCGGGAACGGGGACGTACGGAACACCCGCGATCTCCACGGAAAGGAGGTCGCTGATGTCGAGCGGTCCGTCGCCGTCAGGGATGGCGAAGTAGTTCGCCGAGGAGGAATGGCCGACGTGCTGCACGATTCGCCACAGGCGACCGCTGGGCAGTACGTCGACTCCGTCGGTGCACACGAGATCCTTCGAGAAGGACCCCTCTTCGTCGAGATTCACCCGGCCCGATCCGAGCAGAATCTGATTTCCGTCCTGGTCGGTCCACACGGCCGGATACGGTTCGAAAATCAAGTAATGCCCACGGTCGTTTGTGCCGTCGTACAGCTTGCCCGTCACCGGGTTCACGTAAGTACCAGTGATCGTCCTCTGTGGGGGCAGAGCCATGCGGTCCTCCTCGTGCTCCTGGGAGCAGAGTAGACGGAGGTCAGCCAGGCAGGATCACGGAAACGCAGAACGCCCCGCCTTGCGGTCACCATATGCCTGAATCGGCTGGCTCCTACGGCGGGGCGTTCCTACCCTCCCGACCCATAACAGGGTGGTCTGGTACTGATGTTAGCAGAACGCTGCGATCCTGTCGCAGGGTTCGGCTACAGCATGACGAGCAGGCGCGTGCCCGCCTTGAGCTTCCGGTTCACCGACTTCGACTGGACGTAGACCTCCAGGTCCGGGTTGTGACCGGCCTTGACGGAGATGCTGCCCGCCGTGGTGCCCGGACCGAAGAGCAGGTCGCGCGCGGCCTGGCCGGTGAAGACGCGGTCCGTGGACTTCTCCAGGATCGCGACCTCCTTCGACGCCTGGACGGTCACGCGGGTGCCGAGCTGATAGTAGGCGCAGCCCTGGTAGTACGTCAGGCCGTGGCCCTGGACGAACGGCCGGATCTCGGCCTCCTCGTTGACCTTGACCAGCTTGTACTTCCGCGCGTCCAGCGGCTCCAGGTTCGCCTTCACGTCGTCGACCGAGATGTCCTGGCCGACAGCGAAGAGGCTCTTGGTGCCACGGACGCCCCTGTCGCGGCCCCGGAGGAAGTTCGTGGCCGCCGCCGTCATGGTGCCGATGGCCTCCTCGACACCGGCCGTGGTGTCGGCATCCCAGATGGAGATGTTGCCCGCCGGGAAGCCGTACTCCTGCGCCTTGCGCTTGGCCAGCGAGCTGGGCACGAGGATCGCGGACGTCCAGTGGTCCGCCAGACCGCCGATCGCCTTCTGGATGCGGGCCTTCCACTGGTTGAGCTGCGCCGGGCGCGTCACGTAGGAGCCGTCGGCCGAGGAGTGCATCTGGCCGGTCTCCGAGCACCCGGAGGCGTTCTCGATGCCGTCGGTCCAGGTGACCTGGAGGAAGCTGTGCTCGCCGTACTTCTCGGAGACCTCGCTCTTCAGGTCGTCGAGGGCCAGGACCGTCGCCTCGATCAGCGACGTGGCGCCGTTCTGCACCGAGTAGACGTTCTGCATGGACGGCAGATCCTGGACGCTCATGTCCCAGACGAGGCACTTGACCTCGTGGTCGAAGGCGTAGAGCGAGATCCGGGTCTCGTGGCCGAGGGCCTTCGACTCCTCGCGCAGGCCCTTCACGAACCCGTCCACGACGCGGATGACGGTGGACTGGTGGCGCTGCATCGAGCCGGACTTGTCGATCACGAGTGCGACGTGGTTGACCTTGTGCTTCTTGAGGACGTCCGTGGTCATCTTCTTCTCCTTGATCCTGTACGTTTTCGTGCTTGTTCTTGTGGCTTGTTTCTTCGTGGTTCCCACTCTATCAACCCCCACTGACAACGCGTGCTGACCTGCGACTTTGAGGTCCGTGACGGTGGCCATGTGGCAGACTCTCGATCAGTGGTCACCAAGGAGGCGCGCATGAAGATCGGTCTGACTGGCGGGCAGGGCTTCATCGGCGGATGGGTGCGCCGGGAGCTGCTGAAGCGGGGCCATCAGGTGGTCGTCTTCGACCGGTATCCGCGCACCCCCATGGCTGAAGGGGAGAGCTTCTTCCTCGGGGACATCCAGGACGCCACGGCCGTCACGGAACTCGGCGCTCACGTGGACGGGATCATTCACCTCGCGGCCGTGCTCGGCACACAGGAGACGATCCAGAATCCCCGGCCGTCGGCCGCCACGAACATCCTGGGCGGGCTCAACATCTTCGAGGCGGCGGCCCAGTACCGGCTGCCCACCGTGTACGCGGGTGTGGGCAACGCCTGGATGCGCGACCACGCGACGGGCAGCTACACGATCTCGAAGACCTGCGTCGAGGACTACGCCCGGATGTACAACGCCTACCGGGGCGGCCTGATCTCCGTCGTGCGGCCGGTCAACGCGTACGGCCCCGGGCAGAGTGTGGCCGCGCCGTACGGCCCGTCGAAGGTCCGCAAGATCCTGCCGAGCTTCACGTGCCGGGCCCTGACCGGGACGCCGATTGAGGTGTACGGGGACGGCGAGCAGGTCAGCGACTGTGTCTATGTGGCCGACGTCGCCGCCTCCTTCGTGACCGCCCTGGAGCACACGGTCGCCAGCGGGCCGCTGGAGAAGCCCGCCGAGGTGGGGCCGGTCGAGTCCTGCACCGTCAACGACGTGGCCCGCCTCGTCACCCGCTTCGCCGAGGAGGCGACGGGCAAGGGCGGAGTCGATCTCGTTCACCTCCCGATGCGTCCCGGTGAAGTCCCCGGCGCTGTCGTACGATCCGACACAAGCACGCTGGAACCTCTGGGGATCGACGCACACGACTTCGTCTCCCTGGAGGAGGGAATCCGGCGGACCGTCGAGTGGTACGCCGAGAACTGGCTGCCCTTCTGGAAGGCGAACCAGTAGTGGATTTTGTGATCGTTCCGCTGTGGAAGCGGGCCGGGTTCGCCGAGGCATGCCTGCGGCGTCTGGCCCGCGCCATGGACGGCGGCGTGCGGGTGATGGTCTCCGTGGACTGCGGCCACGACGAGGAAACTCTGGGCGTCGCGAAGAAGTTCGTCTACGAGCAGCCCGGCAGGGCGCAGCTCGTCGTGCGGGACGTCGACTATCCGACGGGTTCCTACAACGTCTTCACCGCGATGCGCGAGGCGCTGGACTGGGTGGGACCCGACGACACGGTGCACATCCTCGAAGAGGACATCCTGATCGGGCTGGGATACTTCGACTTCCACCGGCAGGCGCACCGGCTGGCCCCCGGCGCCTACTCGGTGAGCGCCTGCGAGAACATCTTCCTTCCCGACGAAGTGAAGGTGCCGCAGCGGGCGAACGCCGTATACCTGTCGGGCGCCTTCCAGGTGTGGGGCTCCAGCTACCGGCCGGAGCGGGTGGAGAGAATCCTGAAGCGCCTGCGGCCGGGCTACTTCTCCGACATGGGCAAGGCGGTGGCTGCCGAGTTCGGCGAAGCCAACATGCTGCGCACGGGCGCCCTGTACGACGGCGTGATGGCCAACGATCTGGCCCAGCAGGGCCTGCACGTGGCTTTCCCGTTCGTCCCCCGGGCCTACCACGCGGGCTTCGAGGGGCTGAGCTACGGGGATATGGCCCTGACGGGACCGGCCGAGGAGCAGGCTGACGCGATCCTGGCCATGTCGGGTGACGAGCTGAAGGCGCGCTGCACGCTGCCGGGGGCCCGGTTCCGACCGGTCGACCTGGAGCGGAACCCGGGACCCGTGCAGAAGGTCGTGGCGTTCTGAAACGGCGGACCGTGGAGGTCCCCACCGGCACAGCCCGCCGCCGGATCCCATGAAAGCAGAACGGGCCCGGCGGCGAGAGGCTTACGACCAGTAGGCGTAGAGCATCGGTCGGAGCTGTCGCCACGCGTCAGGCCCGTTGAGCAGGTTCAGCCAGGAGACGACGTTCAGGATGTCGCTCGGGACGACCGGGGCGATGTGCTCCTGCGCCTGATCCGCACCCTCGAACCCGAGCACCCTGGCCAGATGGTCGGCCGCCTTGCGACGCTCGGGCTTCACCTCCTCCGTCTCGTCCTCGCGGTCCAGCAGGCGGTCGATCAGCCGCTTGGCCGTGGAGTCCAGGCGGCGGCCGTCACGGCTGTCCATGTACAGGCCCTCGAAGGGAAAGATGCCGTACGGCATCGGCACCACCCGGCCGCCGAGGGTACCGGCATGCAGAGTGCTCTCCTCGCAGACGTCGATCGGATCGTTGTAGCGCGACCAGCCCGGGAAGCCGACGGGCTGGATGAGCAGCACGCTGGGCAGCCCGCCCTCGAAGGGTCTGACAACGGGCCAGGGGATCCGGCCTTCGGTCTTCTGGGTCTCCTTCACCATCTCGATGCTCATCATGAGTTCGAACCAGGCATCGGAGTTCTCCGGCTCGGCGTCGCGCAGCGCCTCCAGGTAGCCCAGGTACTCGGGCCCGACCTCGTCGGGCGGCATGAGCAGGGAGCTGGAAACGGCGATACGGGGATCGTCGATCTGGCCGTTCTCGCGGTACTGCACATCGGTGAAACCCCACCCCAGGCGCTTGCTCAGGCGGATCCCCATGTCCTTCTCCTCTCCGTCAGAAGATGACCAGCTTGTACGGCTCCGCGTCGGGCCCCTCCTGGACCGTCACAGAACCGCCTCTGGCCAGCATCTTCTCGATGTATGCGTAAACCGGCAGGGCCCGGTTCACGCAGTCCGTCTTGCTGTCCTTGGTCAAGGCCATCACCTCGGCGAGCGCCCGGGAGGCCCGGGGCACCAGGTTGATCGTCACCCGGTCCAGCGAGCTGCCTTCCTGATCGTCGGTGCTCACCCGGAATCACCGGACCGTGGGCACGGGCAGTCGACCCCGTGGGTGGGGATGCCGGGGAGCGGAATCAGCTCGGGCGGATCGTTGCGCCGAATGATGGCACGGGCGATCAACCGGGCCACCATCATGCCGTTCTCCTCGTCGGCGAACGGCCGGATCGAGTTGCCCCGGTTCAGCTCGGCCAGATTGCCGGGCCCGATGGCCATCCGCAGGCCCCGCAGGACCGGCTCGATGATGTCCCCGGCCAGCTCCTCGGCCGTGTAGACGTCGAAACCGATCGAGTTGTGCCCGTCGGTGTCGGGGTAGACCTTCGACATGCTGACAGTGCGTTCCGGCCGGATGCCGAACTCGCACTCACCCCAGGCCCGGGTGTGTTCACCCTTCATGCGGCACGCCCGCATGCATCCGTCGAAGTCCTTGTCGTCGAGGGTCACGTCTCCTCCTGCTGCCGCCACGGCGGAGGCGGCCTGTCCTTGGTCGGAACGAAGCGTTCGTCGGGATCCAGGTCGGCATGGTAGGACACCCCCAGCAGGGCGCCCGCATGCGAGCGGTACTCGACATCCTTGCCGGGGCATCCGGAGCAGATCCGGCGGAAGTCGGTGCCGTTCTCCATGTCGCCGACGGCGTAAACGGTCTCCCCGTCCAGGGTGGTGCGGATCTTGCTGATCCTCTCGACCGCCATCAGATCAGCACCACCGTGTTGTGCGCGCACTGGTGGACGAGCTTGCGGCGCTCCAGTTCGTCGAGGTCGGCAGCCGGAACGGTCATCGCCACGACTTTGTCGGACCCGCAGGCCAGCGCGGTGACGAGAACCAGCGTACGCAGGGTGCTGTCGGGGACCTGAAAGTAGGACGCGGCCATGACGAGACGCCCCAGGGTGTCAGCCGTCCCCTCCTCAGGGTTCTTGAATTCCGCCTTGTTGATAGCAACTACCGGCTGCATGTCTTCTCCTTCCGAGAGGCCGCTCTGTTTTCGCGGCCATTGAGGAAAGCCTCGCAGGTTTCTGCGAGGCTCACCGTCCAGGATTGGGCACTCAGGCAGTGACGAACGTCACTTCAGGAGCTTGGGGATCTTCAGGCCCCGGTTCTCGAAGTCCGTGCCGTTGTCCTGGTAGCTGCTCCAGGGCTGGTTGTAGGAGTGGCCCAGGCCCGAGCGGCAGGTGTACTTCACCGTCGGGCCCATCGGCTTCGAGCGCATCCGGATGCTGCACCCGCACGCGAGGGTGACGCGGATCAGCCGGTCGAACTGGCTCATTCGAACATCGCCCCCAGCTTGAGCAGGGGCATCGCCGGAAGCGGCTTGCCGCCCAGCGAGGTCTGCGCGTCCAGCACATCACCGAACTGCTCGGCCGTGAGGAGGCCGATCCAGGCGCAGCCGCGCCGTTCCACTTCCTCGCGCCAGCCGATGTTCGTGGTGCCCCAGTTCGTCACGAACCGCAGGCCCATGAAAGTGGACCCCGTGCCCTTCACGGTGATGACGGAACTGTTCTCCTGGACCAGGCAGTCGCCGACCTCCCGCATCGTGTCGGGGATGTCCTCGGTCACCACCACCAGGGGGGCATTGTGCATCCGGAAGACGGCCTCGAACGCCTTCTGGGTCTCCTCGTCCAGGCCGTTCACAAGGATCAGCGGCTTCCACCATCCCGTACTGCGGGGGATCCTGATCGCCGTGGTCACCTGGACCTGCGTACTCTGCTGCACTCGCATCTCCGCGTTCGCTTCTCTCTTCCCGGTGAGGGGCCGCCGGTCGGCGGCCCCTGCTCTACTGCTCGCTGGCGGGCCTGGCGCGGGGAATGGACACCCCGACGTCGTACTTCTCGCACACGGCCCGCACGGCGCCCTCCAGGCGTTCCTTCTGGGCACTCCACTCAGGCAGGTCGCTGCCGTCGGCGAACACCTCCGCCGTGACCTTCGAACTGCCGTCCTCTTCGAAGAACCGGACCCTTCGCCCCGGAATCACCGGGAACGGCGTGTCGTACGCGGCCCGGATTTCCCGCCTCATGACCCGTACCAGGCACGGGCGTCGTAACTGATGCCCTCCTTCGGGGCGGGCTTGTAGATGGACGTACTGATGGCCCACATGCCCCGATCATCCAGATCCAGGACCGTTCCCGGCGCCAGGATGGGGGGCATCTTCTCGTTGAACAGCCACGTCACCGTGATCGTGTGACTGGGCGGGTTCTCGTCCATCCCGTCCGGAAACGGAATCTCCTCCAGCTCGTACCGCGCCATGCTCTTCTTCCTCCCCTGAGGCTCTATGCCTCTTCCAGTTCCTTCGGCATCTCGAACTCGGCGAACAGACCGCCGTTGCCCTTGTGGCGCCGCAGCGCGGCCGACACCTGCCAGCCCCGCTCTGTGAGGGTCACCTTGACCCACGGCATCAGCAGCCACTCGACGTGCCCGGTGACCGGGTCGCGCGGAGACGGACTGCTCAGTGCATGACCGTCGGGCCGCAGGTAGGACCGGCCGCTGGGACTCCTGGCAGGCATCGACAGGGTGATGAGGCCCGCATCGAGCAGGTCCATCAGTGCGTCGACCTGGCAGTGGCCCTCCAGCAGCGGCGTACGGCCGTCGTCACCGGGCTTCAGGCGCAGGCCGTAGTCGGCGCCGTCCTTCGGGTCGGACTTTCCGTACACGCGAGCCGCCCACAGCATGGGCCAGTGCCGCTGGGACACCTGGATCAGGTTCCAGTCCATCTGGCCGTGCCAGTTCACGGTGCGCTCGTCCACGACCGAGAACAGGAACCAGTGGTCCTTGCCCCAGCGCTCCGGGCCGACAGGCTCGCGCCTGGTCCGGTCCTGCCACTGCGGACCCTCCTGCTGGATCTGCTCCAGCGATCTGTGCACCCTCACGTCCTTCTCCTCTCCGGCCACCCGGTGGGGGAGGGTGGCCAGGTCTTTCACTGCGGGGGGAGCTGGGCGTCGACCGCCCGGCCGATGTCGACCAGGTGGCCCCAGACCGTGCACTGGAAATCGGCGCACGTCTTGCGGTTGTGGTCCTGGACCAG
>Ga0307496_10000003_pt1 | contig 24763 bp, 57 predicted proteins | sample 9_S_MG_FD_201368 | JGI IMG/M metagenome (GOLD analysis project Ga0307496, IMG submission 201368) | Soil microbial communities from Populus trichocarpa stands in riparian zone in the Pacific Northwest, United States - 9_S | ecosystem: Environmental > Terrestrial > Soil > Riparian zone > Trees... | reverse complement strand
CCTTCTACCAGGGCCGGATCACCAAGCTGACGGAGCGCGGGAACTGGGAGGTGCTGGCCGACGACGGCGAGCTGGTCCCCGAGGTCACCCCCGACACGTTCGTCTCAGTCCGGGTGGTGGACGGCTCGTGAGCACCGCACCCCGCGAGGAGCGGATGCCCGAGAGGGACATCAGCGACCGCAGCAAGCCCCCGAGGAGGCCGTGATGGTGCGGGGCAACGACGACGAGGGCAAGCACGAGAAGCCCCTGGAGAGGCGGAAGGACGGCGCGAAAGAGCATCCTCGTGGATGATGAACTCCATGGACAAATCCAAGGAGTTCGAGGCCCTGTGGGACGCATCGCTCGCGCGGTCGGAAGGCACGCCCGACTGGTACAGCCTGACACTGGAACAGCAGAAGGCCCTGTCGTCGAAGTTCCGCCGGGACATGAACACGTACGGCGGGGAGAACCCGATGGGGAACCGGATGGACAGCGGGCTCTACGGCTCGCCGCCGAGTTCGAAAGAAGCTGGCTGACCTCCTGGAAGGCCAACCGTGGCGGGACTCAGTCCGGCCGCACCGCCGCCCTCTGGGGCGACACGCACCGCACCGCATTGGATAACGGAGAAGGAGAAGATCATGGGTAGCAGGATCATGGAGCGCCCCAAGGGCGTCTCGGTCACCTCGCCCTGGCCGTACAACGAGATGCCGGAGAGCAAGCTCCCGCGCCGCAAGCCGACCGGCTGGGTACTGGCCATCTCGATCGACGACACCCCGGGCATGGGTGGCCTCGTCACGTACTACCCGGCCGGGACCGGCCGCCAGGTGCTGCACATCGACAACAACACCCTCCACGGCAAGCGGATCACGATGCAGCCGTTCTACCGGGTCGACGAGAAGGAGCAGGCGGAGAAGTTCGCCGGGACCTTCTGCTCGATGGGTTACACCAAGTCCGAGGATCTTCTGCCGCACCAGGAGGGCATCTTCTGGGGCTTCAACTGGTCCTCGCTCACGAAGGCCACTGTCGCCGTCGCCTCGCAGGTCGCCGACCACTACTTCAACGACCGGTACAACGAGGCATGGCTGGTCGGGAAGGCGTTCGGCGACCAGATCCACGCCGCCGAGAACGCGTACCACGAGGCGCAGGGGAAGTAGCTGTGGTGATGCAGACCGACATGAATGCGGTCGTGCTTCCCGACGGCACGCGGCTCGGCCGGGTCGAGGCGTGGGCCGACGACCCGGACATCTTCGACGGGTGGCTGGAGTCGGAGACCGAGACCGACCGGCTCGTGGCCAACGGTGCCGAGCGGAGCCTGGCCGTGGTCGAACTGGTCCGGGTCTACCTGGTCCGGGAGATCAAGCTCCAGGAGCAGGCCGGTTCGTCCGACCCGGCGTACGCGGCACGCACCGGGCGGATCATGCACGCGTTCCGCATGTACCGGGAGACGACGGTGGAGCACCTGGACATCGTCCGCAAGCGGATGGAGAGCGGCGAGACAGGCTGACCGGCTCCGGCTCGGCGGCGCACGGGCTTCGGTCCGTGCGTCTGCCGTACCGACGTCGAGGCAGAACGGAAAGGGAGAAGATGAGGGCGTACTTCGAGACGGCCGCAGGCGAGACGGTTCCGCTTCCGGATCCGATGAGTCCGGAGCAGGCGGCGCTCGTGTTCATGACGGGTGCGACCGGGATCCGGCGGATCGACGACGACACGATCGACGAGTTCGTGCGCCGGGCCGATCTGTACGACACCTACATCGGCGGATCCGGTCTTCAGATCCTGGGAACCGGCGAGCCGGTCGCGATGACCCGGAAGATCGTGACGGAAACGATGGGCGAGAACACGGCGCTGTGGACGAACGCCGGACTGCTCACCCCCGAGGGATTCGACCGGATGATCCGTACCGCCAGGGCGGCCCGGTGATCTCCGAGACCACCACGGACCGGCTGAACCGGGAGCTTCCGGCGCCCGGCGAGGACTGCATCCACGAAGAGATCGACTACACGGACCGGCCCCGGGTTGAAACCGGGGACACGGTCCAGACCTGGCTGCCGGGCGATCCGGTGATCAAGGGAAGCGCCTGGTGCTGGTCGCACGGGCAATGGGAACGGAAGGAGAAGAACAGTGGCTGACCCCACGGACCTGAGCACCTGGGACGAGATCACGATCCGTACGCCGGGCTTCAGGGCAACACCCGGGCAGGTGGCCGACTTCCTGCGGGCGGTGTTTCCCGAGGACGTCATCCTGCCGCATCAGCAGCGGGTCGCCGAGGCCGGGATGCGGGAAGCGGTGTCCACCCTGCGCCGCACCTTCGAGCTGGCCGTCGAGAAACGCGGTGGCATTCCGGAGGACATGGTCATGCTCGTCGATGGCCTGCTGAACATGCTCGACCCCGACCATGCGGAGTACGACGGGTTCTTCCCGTCCCGGCTGGTCTGTGTGCATCACGACGTTCCGGTCCGGCCGCCGTACCGGCAGATGGAACCGCCCATGCAGCCCTGCCCCGGCTACCCCCGGTGCAGGGCCGGGATAGGGATCCGGGAGACCCGGCGGTGAGGCCGCCGCTGGTCGCCGACCAGGGTGACTTCGAGCGCTGGCTGGTGGATGAGACCTCGGTCTTCGCCCGGATGGTCCAGCGGATCGACAGTGGCGAGAGCCAGCAGACCGGGATCGGCGCCGACATGACGCAGTGGCGGTTCATCTTCCTGGTGGAGGCGCTGGGTCGCTACACCGACCGGGATCCGGCCCACCTGCATCCGGTCGCCCACGACAAAGCGGCGCTGCTGCACGCGATCCGGACCGGCGAGTCGCTGATGGCCCGCTGCGAGCGGCAGGCGGAAGAGGCCGCGAAGGGGACCTGGACGTGACTGACTACATCTGCCGGGGCTGCGACGGCACGTGCTGCACGGGGGTCAACGGTTACCCCTGCACGTGCCCGCCGCCGCCCGACCCGGACGAGATCGACGAGAGGGATGAAGATGCCGGAACTGATCCGCGCCCTGGCCGGAGCAGTCGCCCTGCTGGCCGCGTACCAGTCGGAGCGGAACAGGAAGAAGCTCGCGAAGGCGAAGCGGGCGCGCGTTCGCTGAACACCGCCGAACAGATCTGAACACCTCGGAACGGGAGAGAAACGACATGGCCGAGACTCTGGACCTGCGAGAGATTCACCTGCTGGCCGCCGCCAAGGAGCTGGCCGAGCTGCTGCACCGCTGGAACATCGTCGACCAGTACGAGCTGGTGATCGAGTCCAGCGTCAACGGCACCCCGTACCACCACATCACGACCGCCCTGTGGAAGATCCTGCTGCTGCTCGGAGTGAAGGACCCGAACAGCAAGATGGACTTCTACGACATGGTCACCTCGGGCATGACGCCGGAGGAGGCCGTGAAGCGGGTCAAGGAGAACGAGAGCTACAACGAGGGCTGACGCGGCCAGCCATCCGGATCGAATTCATCGGAAGAGGGAAGAAATGAACGACATCACCAAGTACAGCGGCTCGGGCAGCGTCGAGCGAGGCGGCCCCGGTTCGGGGCTCAGCAAGCGGGACAACCTGCCCGAGCAGGCATTCTCCGGCGAGGGGCAGCATCAGGGCCCGGTCCTGCTGGACATCGCGGGTGACCTGATCAACGGCACGGTGACGGTGGACGGCGTCGGCTTCCCGTCGGTGCGGGTCTACACCCGGTCCACCATGCAGGTAGTGATCGACGCCGTACGGAAGACCAAGATCTACCTGTCCGGCAGCACCCTGAATGTCCACGTGCCGGACTTCAAGCTGCCGCCGACCGTGATCCAGGGGGGCGGCAGCCGCATGGTCTTCTCCGGCAGCGTCTCCTTCGTGCAGGTCGGCAACGGGAACACGATCGTCGGCGGCTCCGGCACGGGCGAGGACATGGTCCAGGTCGAGGTCACGCTGCCCCGGCAGTCCGGCATCCGGGCCGACCTCGGATCGGGCCTGCTCGACGTGCACGGCGACCTCGTCGGCATCGACGGCGACCTGTCCTCCGGCTCGATCTCCGTGCACGGTTCGGTCGGCAAGGCCCGCGTCGAACTCTCCTCCGGTTCGTTCGCGATCGGCCGGGTGACGGAGGGGATCGAGGCCACGGCGTCGTCCGGCAGCCTCAACGTCGGCGAGTACACCGGCTCCCACGCCAAGCTGCGGGTCTCCTCCGGGAGCATGAACCTGAACGTCGGCCGGGCCGCGAGCGGGGTCCTGGACGTCCGGGTGTCCTCCGGGTCGGCCAACATCGGCGGCACGCGGGGGCGCACGGACCTGGACATCAGGACCAAGAAGTCCTCCGGCAGCCTCAACCTCTACTGACATGGTGACCGCCGAGATGGTGCACGAGACGGGCTACTTCTCGTACGCCGACGCTGAGCACCTGGCCGACCTGTGGAACCGCGCCTACCCGGCGATGCGGCAGATCGCCACGGGATACGTCGAGGGACTTCGCCTCTCCGTCGAGAGGAAGTCCTGGGAGATCGACCCGAAGCACCCGCAGGCCGAGGTGCTTCGGGAACTGGCCACACCGGAGAACAGGATCCGGCGCAAGCTGAAGCTCGCCGAGGATCTGCGGCGGGAACTCGGCCAGGTTGACCGGGGCACGCACAAGCTGTGCACGCGCAGCCCCGGCCACTTCACGGTGACGGGCGCCAACATGACGGTCCGGAACCTGATCAGGATCAGCTCCCTCAGCAGCGAGGGACTGGGGGAAGTCTTCCGGCTGGCCGCCATGCTGGCCGAGGCCGAGGAGAAGGTCAACGCCGAACGTGCCGAGTGGTACCGGCAGAACAAGGAAACGGAGAAGTAACGATGCGCAAGATCACCTTCAAGGGGACCGAGTCCGAGCGTTCCATCTACTGCTCGCCCGGAACGACCTCGTCCATCAAGCGCGCCCTGGAGGCGCGCGGCTACGCGGCCGACATCGGCGCCGAGATGAACCCGTGGCAGGAGGTGGGGGCGAAGCGCGAGCAGATGATCGCCGTCACGGGCCGCCTGTCAAAGACGGACCCTGGGGGTCTGCTCTTCCTGGCCGACGACGAAGACACCATGGACGCCGCCTGGGAGGCGATCCACCTGTACTTCCCGGAGGCCCACTCCGACCCGATGCGGAAGCTCGACCGCCCCGCCTGAACGATCCCGAACGACACTGAACGAACCGGAACAGGAGAAGAACACATGGACGGACTCCCGGAGCGCGAGCAGGTGCGAGCTGGCGTCACGGTCCGGCTCCCGGGCCTGCCCAGCGAGCACGCCGAGTGGTTCACCGACCTCATCCACAACTCGATCGCCGAGCACGGGATGAACGAGGGTGCCGACGAGGCGATGTACCGCAAGATGGAGGAGGCGGTGCGAGCGGGCAACGAGAGCGCCATTCTCGTGCTGCTCGGCATCTTCCGGAACTTCAACGGCTGATCGCCAACACACCCTGAAGGGGCCCCGGTTGCGACCGGGGCCCCTTCTTGCGTATCGTGTGACCTAGGCCATTCGGAAGAGGAGAAAACGTGGACCCCGCGAACAAGCCGGACCAGATGGCGATCGACGTACCCGCCATGGACGGCACGCTTCTGCACCTCACGATGAACCGGGACGAGGCCGGTCACTTCAGCGATGACAGCCCGGTCGCGGTGGAGCAGCACACGCCCAACGGCCTGCGCCCGCTGGTCGGATACCGGGCGAACGCCTTCCGGCACGCCGCCCAGTGGCGCCCCGGCAAGCCGTCTCAGCTCCAGCTCCACGACCTGGAGCCCGGCCTGACGATCGAAGGCCACTGGCTGACCACCCTGTCGGACTGGATCCTGATGGCAGCGGAGACCGACATCGACGTCTGGAGCCGAGAGGGATGAAGCTGATCGACGAACTGCTCGGGCCGCGTGTCGAGCACACGATCGAGGATGGCGAGGGCGGCGAGTTCATCGTCTCCGTACGCCCCCGCCGCAGTGGCGCCGCCACCGTGCGCACCACGATGGCCTCGTTCCGGAGGCCGGGCCAGCGCACCAGCCAGGGATTCGGCTGCGCGCTCTGGGGGCTCCGGCTGGCGGCCCGGTCGGGCGAGCTGAAGTGGCGGGACCCGGTGGCCGAGTCCTCCATCGGCCTCACGCCGACGGCGGCGAGGAACGCGCTGGCCTGGATCGACTCCATCGAAACGAGGGACGGCAACTGATGGAATTCACCATCGACTTCGACAACGGTGAGAGCTACCAGACCGGCGCCGGGTCGGACCACCTGGGTCCCACCATGGGGTACGGATCCCTGGAGGGTTACCGGATCGAGGGCGGCATGGTCATCCTCCACTTCGGCGACACGAAGTTCCGGAAGATCCCCGTCGGCCGCCTGCTGCGCATCACGGAGGCATGAGATGCCTCTGATCTGGACCGAGGGGAACCTGCTCGACTCGCAGGCGCAGGGGCTGGTCAATCCGGTCAACTGCGTCGGCGTCCCGGGCGCCGGGCTGGCCCGGCAGTTCCGGGAGCGCTGGCCGGTCCAGGTGAACGAGTACGTGGCCTTCTGCCGGGCGGGAAAGATGAAGCCGGGCATGGTGCACGACGCACTGCTGCCGGGCGGCCGGAGGATCCTCAGCATCGCTACGAAGCGGCACTGGCGGGACGACTCGCTGCTCGCCGACGTGGACCTCGGGCTGGCCGCCCTGGCGGAGTACCTGAACACCACGGGCCTGATATCGGTGGCCCTTCCCGCGCTCGGCTGTGGGCTCGGGGGACTGCCGAAGGCGCTGGTTGCCGAGCGGGTGGAGTTCTGGCTCGGAACCAACTTCTCCGTGGTCTACGCATACGGACTCAAGGAACCGGAAGGGGCGAAGGGATGACAATGACACGCGACGAGGAGACGAAGTTGGCCAAGGAGATGGCGGAGGAGATGAACCTGAACCTCCCCTACGCCGCCCGGGTCGGCTTCCAGTACGACGTGAAGGCCGCCCGGGAGAAGGCGGAGAGGCTGCGCGAGACGGCTCGCGGGAACGACCGGGATGCGGTCGACTCCTTCGACCGGTGCGACACGGACGGCGCCCTCTCGCAGTGGGCCAGCGGGATCACGGCGGAGAAGTACCGACTGCGCGCCGACATCGCCGAGAACGGCGGCATGTGGTCCTTCCCGGCCCTCTTCGACCTGGAGGGCAACCTGATCCCCGCCCGGGAGGTGCACGGTGAGTACGGGGCCTTCTGGTCCCTGCTGGACGACGAGGGGAACCGCACGGGCGCCACCTTCAACGAGTCCCGGGCGCAGAACGAGAAGATCCGGCTGCGCAACGACGCCCGGAAGGGCGTCTACGTCGGCGAGGTGCTGGCTCCCGCCTGGGTTGCCACGCGAGGCCAGTCGGTCACCTCGGTTGCATGCCACATCGCCCGGTCCGACGGCGGCTGGGACCCGAACGTCATGGTCATCGACAACGGGAAGGGCGCATGACTCCCCTGACCAGCCAGACCGCCCGGATGGAACTGCTGAGGATCGAGCGGCTGACCGGGAACCCTCCGTACCAGTCGGCTCTCGACCACTTCGAGTTCCTGCACCTGTACGCCATGCTGAGCCAGCTCAGGACCCCCACGCCCGAAGTCGCCGAGGAGAACCGGCAGGCCCACTCGAAGCTGCTGGGGCGGGGCTTCGACCACCAGTACGCAACCCGCCTCATCACGCTGGCACGGGGCGGTCTTCAGCCGCTGACGATGCTGGTCCGGGAGGCCGCCGTGCGGCCCGAGCTGAAGTTCAGGACGGCGGCATGACGCAGAACCCGGAAATGAAGCCGGGCGAGAACCCGGAAGCCGCACTGAAGCGCATCCGGCTGTGGCTGGAGCTGTATCCGGAAGACGTGAGCGTGGCCGGGCAGATCGGGATCTCGGACGGCTTCGTATCCGAGGGCTGGCCGTACCGGATGTACGCCGTCGACCGCAGGGACCTGGAAGCCGTGCTGGACATGGCAGAACGGAATGGAGAGAAATGACAGACGTGAAGGCAACGGTCAACGAGGAGGAGCTTTCCCTCTTCAAGGTCTTCCTGGACATCGAGGGTGCGCCCGATACGAACAATCCAAACCTTCCGTACTCACCGACAGTCCGCCCCATTCGGGTGATGCTGCTCTCGTATCCGAAGAACGGGGCGTGGGAAGTGAGCATGGCCCTGGTGCAGGGCCCCAAGGTGCACGCCTCTACGGGCAACCTCACGAAGAGGAACTACGATTCCACCTTCGTGAACCCCATGGATCCGGATGCCGAGACGCCGGAGTGGCTGCTGGCCATCTGCCGGAAGTGGCAGAAGCACCTGAACGGCGACAGCCCGCTCGCGCAGTTCCAGATCTACGCGCACGACGCGTTCCTGGTGTGCGAACGGTGCGACACGAACGTGACGTTCCATGTCGAGGATCCCCGTCTCGCCGACTTCACCGAGGCGGCCGGGTCCCATGTCTGCGACCCGGAACGAGTGGCTGCCCAGGCCGCCACCGCGTATCCCTACATCGAGAGCTGAGGCGCTTCGGCAGGGCGCGGCCGGTCGGCCGTGCCTTCGCCGTGGAATCTCACGGAACGGGAGAAGAGCGAGATGGGAAACCAGATCAACTGTATCGACGGGCCCGAGCTGGCACGCCGACTGGAGAAGGCGGCAGGGAAGAGGGAGACCGGACGGGGGAGCCTGAGCACCTACAGCTCCGCCCTGCAAAAGGGGTCGGAGGACATCGAGCGGCTGACCAAGGAGACCGGCAGCAGCTTCGAATGGCTGCGACACCTCCAGACCGCCTTGCTCGGGGACCGGGTGGTCCTAGTGCTCTCCGGCTGGGACCGGCGTCTCAACTGCGAGGGCATCTGGATCTGGGAGCGGGACGAGAAGGACCGCACCCTCCTGCGGGGCCTGCGCAAGGCGGAGGCGGCCGAGGTGCTGACCGAGCGCATCATCCCGATCGATCAGTCTTCCAACTACCGGCTCCAGCCCCTGAAGGACACCAAGGACGTGCGGATCGCCCTGTTCGCCGCCCTGGTGCCGGACGAGCACTGGAGTGCCAAGCACTTCTCACGCAGGGCCGACGACGAGGACAGCATCTTCCCGTACCACGAGAGCTGAAGGAGAAGGGATGCACTACAGCGAGATCGACCACACGGCGAGGCTCGGGAACGCCGACGCCGACCTGGAGGACAGCATCTACGGCGACCGGCCGATCCTCCTGGAGGGGCTGGGCATGGTCGACGGGTCCGACCTCCTGGTGCCGGTGAACCAGCAGGACCCGGAGTCCACGATCGTGGCCCTGACCGAGGAGCAGGGGGTTCAGGCTCTGCTGGTGCTGGCCGACCAGATCGGCAACGAGAAGGCCATCGAACTGATCCGGAAGCAGGGCGCCTGACCGCCTGTTCAAGGGGATCAGACGGGCGTTAGACTGGCCTAGGTCACGGAGAGGAGGAGGCATGGCGGAGAAGCTGCCCCAGCGGGAGCCCGGCAAGGCGCTGAAGGAAGCGCGTGACGCCGAGCAGCAGGGTCGCTGACCCTGAGAGGGGCGCCCACCCGGGCGCCCCTTCGACATACCGGAAGAGGAGAAACATGCAGGCGTACGGACGAAGCGAGTTCGCCGACCGGTTCGCCGAGGCGGCAGCCGACAGCAGCTACTCCAGCTACCGCAAGCTCAAGGACGCCAGCCAGGAGGACATCCGGGCGGCGGCCGAGGCGCTGTGGGACTACGCGATGCGCGCGAACATCGACCTGAGCCGCACAGAGCTGACGGAGCAGATCGTCATCCGGGCGATGCTGGCCCAGGAGAAGCGCTGGGGTGACGAGAACGAGCTGGTCTCCACGGAGTTCGAGGAGTACTGGGACGCCACCGACACCCACCACTTCTCCCCCGGCCTGGTCCGGCGCATGCAGGAGGAGCTGGCGCGCGGCTTCCTCGCGGGCAAGCGGGAGAAGAGCATCGTGGTGGACAACCGCTACGGCATCTGGCTGTTCAGCAAGGCGACCATCTGGAGCGACGTCAGCGTGAGCGCCTGACACGGCACCTTCGGGGGCGGTCCATTCCGGGCCGCCCCCTCGTCGCGTTTCCGCAGTGACCTAGGCCGGTGAGTGGTAGACTCCCGGAACGGAAGGAGAGGGAATGACAAACGACTTGGTGAAGTTCCCGGATGACGGGGGCGGGTGGGAAAGGGTGAGCGGGCCTGGCATGTACGTGCTGGCCGTGATGCCCAGACTCCCCGAGCCGGACGCCTGTGCCGTGGGCGCTGCAATCACCCTCCTGCGTCCTCACGGCAGGCTCCTCACCCCGGCGCCGCCGATGTGGCCGACCGACGAGAGCCGGGCGTACGACGCGGGACTGCTGGAGGAGGCGGCGAAGCTCTTCGAGGAGAGGGGTGAGCGCGCCAAGGCGGCCGTCATGCGGGCCCAGTTCCCCATCATGGACCTGTCGGTCGAGTTCTCCCACGTCACCCACATGGGGTCCATCGAACGGACCCTGGTGGATCAGGGGACGAGAGAGTACTGGCAGGCGGACTGGAAGGACTTGACCCCGGCCGGGATCCTGCTCCTGCACCAGGTGCACACCTGCTTCGTACGGCCACCCGTCCTGCTCACGTTCCTGGGAGAACCGGAATGACGAACACTGCCAGCGAGCCGAGAGTCTTCGGTTATGCCGAACCCCGATACATCGAGCTGGCGAAGATCGCCTTCCTCGACGTACTCCGCGCAGCCCGGAAGGTCGAGGCGCCGGACTCCGGAGCCTACGGACCGACCGAGCTGGCGGAGAACCTGGAGCGGGCTGTCAAAGTGGCCGAGGAGTACTGCAACACGGAACTGAAGCGGCGCCTCCTGGCCTACCAGGACGCCGTGATCGAGAACTCCATGAGGGCCGATCACCGCACCTCTACGACCGCAGCACGGGACCACTTCGCCCTCGGCTGCCGCATCGCACTCGGAACGAACTGAACCGGAAGGGGGAAGAGATCCATGAGGCTCACGCACACCCATCACCTCGGCGGACCCGGCAGGGTGGTAGTGGACTCCCCGGAGCTGGCCGTGCGCATCACGGTCGACCCGGATGCCGAGTACCGCTCGGTCGACATCCTCGCGGACCGGGGGCTGGCCGCCTGGGCTGGGCCCACTGGCATGGCGAACATCGAGCTGGGCATCAAGGTCGGCAGGCCCACCCTGATGGGCTCCCTTGCGGGGAAGCTGGGGATCCGGCAGGGCTCCTACGTATCCGGCGGCGGATCGGTCACCTCCAGTGGATCCGGCGGCCACACCGTCGTCCGGGCCACCGGCCGTGGGTCGATCGCCGCAGGAGGCAACATCCAGAACGTCGCCACGGGTGACGGCGCCAGAGTCAGCGGCTTCGAGAAGGAGGATCTTCCTCCAGTCGGCGTGAACATCACGGCTCCGCTGTACTGCACCTTCAGGATCAAGTCGGCCGCCGGAGTCACGGTCCTGTACGACGGCCGGGAGATGACGTTGTACGTGGCCCAGGTTGAGGGCCTGCTGGGGGTGCGGAGCTGATGGCGTACGTCCGCAAGGGCTTCCTCGTGGAGAGGTTCGGCGGCGGCGTGGAGCGACGGGCTCGCCTGATCGAGGTCCAGCCGCCGGAAGGCACAGTCAAGTTCCAGGGCGCAACGAGGATCGGCGGGAAGAGGTACGTCGTCGCCTTTCACTTCCCGCCTGGCATCAAGCAGGGACGCGCGGTCGCGTGGCCACAGGAAGGGATCTGATGGGCGTCAGGCAGGAAGTCGAAGCCCTATTCTTCGGATCGGGTGTTCAGGAGCTGTACAAGCACTGGCACCCTCCATTCAAGGGCGCCCCGGACACCTTCCAGCGCTTCGGTGAGTGGAAGGTGGGTCAGGCGCCGGACATCTGGGCCTACCGGGTGACGGCCACGAACCCGCTGAACACCGAGGAGCTTCTGGACAAGGTCATCACGTACTCCGTGATCTACACGGCGGTCGAGCTGATCTCCGACGAGAAGGCCGACGAGCAGAAGCCGTTCTATCCGGTGAGCCCCGAGACGGGTCGCGCCTGCTCCAACCTCGTCTACACCGACAGTCTGGACGGCTTCGACCCGCACACGATCGACGAAGTTCTTCAGGTGGCCGTCTACGGCGGCATCTGGCACCCACACTTCGAGCCCCGCAACAAGGGCTGACGGAAAGAGAGAAGAGACCATGCAGCACAGCTTCAGCATCGACTACGCCGGGCTCGGGCCGGAAGCCAAGCTCCAGATCCTGAAGGAGATGGGTTTCCGGGAGATCCCCCCGGCGGAGCACGGCACCGACTGCACGTCCCGCCAGGGCCGTGGTCTCATCTGCGACTGCCTCCAGGGCGTCACCACGTGGGGCGCTCCGCTAGACATGAAGCGCTGGATGGGTGAATCCCAGGAGCAGCGGGCCGAGTTCGCCGAGCGCCGTCAGAGCTACCAGAACGACGGCATCGGCAACAGCCCCGGCTCGTGGGCCGGTCACCTGGAGAAGACCGCCCCCCGCTACAACTCCTGAAGAGGTTGACGTGACCAGCAAGCCTCCGATCCCCGCAGACATATTCGAACCGTGGGAGAAGATCTACGTCGACACCAGCGAGGGGAGCCCTTTCGACCGGATCGAACGCCTGGCCGGGTTCGCCGCGATGGGATGGGTGATGAGCCCGGACGGCATGGACGCTGGCCGCACCCTGGCCAGCACGGTAAACGGGGCTGTGCGTGACGCCCTGTTGCACCTGCTGGAACTCGGCTTTATCGACATCGACACCAACCGCATGAACGAAGCGAAGGGCTGGCCTCTGAGCCGGTCCGACTGAACGGAAAGACGGAAGGAGAAGGGCATGGCAAGGATCGACGTCAACGAAGTGCAGGGGCTCTTCCGGGTGGGCATCGCCTCGGACCAGAAGGGCAACGAGGTCTACGTGCTGGAGATCCTGGGGATCCCGGTCCTGTATGCCGATGCTCACGACTTCGAGTCCGGCCATCAGGACACCGAGGACTGGGAGGACACGTTCAGGACCCGGCTCGGGAACCTGCTGGCCAAGGCCCTGACCGAGGGCTACGACAGCGACTACGTGAAGTGGACCACCCAGTCGCCGACGGGCCGTGAGGTCTACCGGCTCGGCCCGTTCGGAGACAACTCGTGAACCTGGTGCGCATCGGGAAGGTGCAGGAGAACGGTCACGAAGTGATCGTTCTGGAGCTGTTCGGGATCCCGCTGGCGTACGCCAGCACCCCGGAGATGATCGAGAACTTCGACCAGGACCCGGAGGACTTCACCAAGTTCTGGAGCGAGTACTTCCGGAGCGAGCTGGTCAGCATGATCGCCGAGGACATGCAGCAGAACCGCAGGATCCGGGGGTGGGGGCTGGCCACGCGCCTGTCCCCCAGGCTTCCGGGCCTGCCGCCGGAAGGGGAGGGGTCGTGAAGGATACGGACCCTCGAATCCTGCGAGCCATGGCCCGGATGCACGAGGACGAGCTGGAGGTCAGGCGCTACTGGGCGGAGTACATCAGGGAGGAGTTCGGGAAGCACCACGACCACTCCGGGGGTGGTGAGTGCGGCGCCTGCGGGGCGATCCAGGCGGCACGCTGGATGGACCCGTACTACGAGGCGGACGGCCCGAAGATGGAGACCTACGAGACCTGGAAGGACCGCCAGCCGTGAACTTCGACGAGTGGCGCAAGAAGCGGGACGGCGTACCGCCTGCTGAGCGGAAAACCGTGGACGACATCCTGAACAGCTACCAGGGCCTGTGCTACCTCAACGTCTCGGATGTGGCACTCGACGGCCAGGACAGGTTCTGGCTTCGCCGGTCGGCCGTGATCGAGGACCGGATTCCCTCCCTCAGAGCGTCCTCGAACTGGGTTCCCGTGAGCGGCTTCTCCCATGGAGGGAAGGTCCATACCGATTCGGATGTGGACTGGGATCAGATCCAGGTTCTCCCGGATCCGGATCCCGCCGAGTGGGCCCGGGTGTACAAGATCGGTGGATCGTCCTGACCCAAGGCCGAAACCGGGCAGCCAGCCCGGTCGCGCAGTGAGACTGCGCCTGACGATGGCCGTCAGAGATCGAAGGGAACCTCATGCACGGAAAGAGCCAGCCGACCGCCGACGGCGTCTACAACTGGGCCGTACGGAACGAGGTTCCGGCACCCGACGCCTTCGCCATGCAGTACTGGGACATGGACGGCAATGCGACCCGGCTGAAGCGGGCTGCCGCCGAGTGGCGGCAGCAGGTGGCCGACGGAACCACAGGGTTCCCGCTGGTGGACGAAAAGCGAACCGGCCCGTAAGCCGGTCGGAAGCAGCATGGAAGACCTTCGGAAGGGATGAGGAAGAGGCATGGAATTCACGGAACCGAAGCGCGGTGACCGCATCGCCCACGGCGGCCGGATCACCACCATCGACAGCCTGAGCGAGGACGAGGGTACGTTCCTGCGCAGCGGCGAGTGGGTGTGCATCTCGGACTTCGAGAAGAACGAGGACGGGGTGTGGGTTCGTACCGATTCGCCCCAGACGTACGAGATCGGCGAACGGTACAAGGCCAGCAGCCTACGCAAGGGTGTGGCAGTCATCCGGCCTGCCGTCTTCGCGGGCGGCATGAGCGGCAGGGACAAGGTGGTCACCACTTCGCCGTGCTGCCAGCTCTACATGCGGCGCCTCGACTTCGACGACCTCACGTCCGACCTGGCCGCCCGGCAGGGTGGCTGGTCCGAGCAGTGCAGCTCCTGCAAGGCGCACTACAAGGTCATCCTCATGTTCACCGGCAGCCCGCGCCTCGGCCTGTACGGCGTGCGCTGGGAATCCCTGGGGACCTGAACCATGACCAACATGGACAACACCACCCACCCCACCCGAATCCGCGAGGCTGAGCGGCTGGGCGAAAAGCTCCTTCCGGACATGTCGTTCGAGGACCGTCTGAAGGTAGCCGAAGTGGCCCTGTCCAACTATGGGCGTGTCGCGCAGACCTACCCGGTGGACCACGAGCAGATCCGGACGGACATCTCCCGCGAGCTGCGGGCGTTGGCCAACGGCGGCGAGCGGTGGGCCGGGAAGGCGCTGCTGGTCTACATCTGCAAGGTCTGCTTCGATGCTCGGGCCGAGCTGTACGAACCAGTTGGGCACCGTTCAGTGTGTGGAGTGATCAACCTTCACGAGCCTGCCGGGAGCCGGACTTTTCACCGAGCGTCCCGGGTGCAGTACTACGGCGGCTCGTGGAGCTTGAACGTCTACATCTCCCAGTGTGGTCTCACCAACTTGGTCAATGGTGGCAGGGGTTCAACCCCGTGCCCCGAGTGCTTCCGGTAGGGGTGAATCGGTATGAACCAGCAGGAACTACCCGAAGCGGAGATCTTCGACGTTGACGGCACGCTGTGCGACGTGCGCAGCATCCGGCACTACGTCACCCCTCCGAGCCGGGACTTCCACTCCTTCCACGTCGCTTCCGCGTTCTGCCCTCCGAACCCGGAGGTCGTGGAACGGGTGCACGAGGCGAAGGCGAAGGGCCGGGCGGTGCTCGTAGTGACCGCCCGCATGGCCAAGTACCGGATCCTCACCCGGAAGTGGCTCCAGAGCTGGGAGATTCCCTTCGACGGACTCTGGACCCGGGGTAACGACGACTTCCGCAAGGATGCGATCGTGAAGCGGGAGATCCTGGGGAAGATCCGGCTCCAGTACGTCGTGGTCAAGGCGACCGACGACAACCCGGCCGTGGCCGAGGTGTGGATGGGCGAGGGGATCGAGACCGAGATCGTTCCTGGCTGGGATGAGCAGTTCCCGGGCCTCCTCGTGCCGCGCCAGGACCCGCCCGCCATGGGATGGATCTGATGGCGGGGGAGGGCTACGAGAAGGCCACCGAAGAGAGTCTGGCCGACCTCAGCGAGGCGGCCGGGCTGCTCGGCGACTACCCCGTGGCGTTCTGCAAGACGCTGGAGCAGGCTCGGCTGATGCGGGACGTGTTCGAGAAGTGGGCCCGCATGGGCCGCTTCAGTCTCGACCTTCTGAACAGGACCGGCGGACCGGAAACGATCCGGCTGGCCAGGGAAATCAACAGCATCGGAAAGGATCTGAAGTGACGATCAGGATCAAGCCGCTCGGCAAGCGGCCGGAGTACTTCGGGGACGGTCAGTACGACGCCTTCGAGATCCGGCACGAGCCGTACGACGGAGACCAGTGGCCGACCGGACCCGTCTTCCCGGAAGGGCACATCTTCCGGCACGTGGACGGCTTCGAGTACGAGGTCATCATCCCCCGCACCGTCGAGGAACGCCGCAGTGCCGTCGCGGGCGACGTCCGCTACGTGCACCAGTACATCTGCCGCCCGGCCGACAAGAAGGACGCGTGATGCTGTCTCGCAAGGACGTACTGCGGATGATCGCCACGGGCGAGCCGCTGCCGCAGGAGAAGCACCCGGAGATCTCCGAGGAGACCGCCTTCGGGATCCAGGACGCCAAGCCGGACCTGGTGGAACTGGCCTTCGAGTCGGCGGCCGAGACCGACAGTTCCGTGAGCATGGCGGGCGCGATCTTCAGGAAGGTGCGGGAGCTGGCCGACAAGCACGGCTGGTACGCCACCAGCGTGATCCTGTGCATCTCGCTGTCGGGGCACTACACCTCCGACCAGGTGCCGGACCTGAAGGGCCTCACCCCGGAGACGGCCGAGCTGCTGCGCTCCTTCTCCCGGGCCGCCCGCACTGACACGGGCACCGGCTCGGAGTGGACGATCCCGGTCGCCATGCTCGGATCGCTCGACGAGGACAAGGCGCTCGAAGTCACCTCCTGTGCCGTGTTCTGCGCCGGATTCGGGATCGCCATGGAGGGTGTGCAGTGAGCACCGACGACACCTACTTCTGCCCGGACTGCGCCAAGCCGTTCGACACGGCCGACCGGCTCTTCGACTTCGCCCTCGCGGCGCACGTGAAGCAGCACGAGCCCAGCCGGAACAACCCGGCGAACCTGATCAAGTACAACGACGACGCCCTGATGTGGTGCTGCAAGCTCTGCGGCGCCCCGCTGCACCCCGGCGAGTACACGGCCCGCCAGAACGTCATCTCCCACATGCGCCACATCCACGGCTCCACGACCGCCTCGTCTGCCCCCGTTACGGCCGGGGGCAGCCGGAGGTCGGGAAGGTCCGGATCGCGCGGCATCGGTGACGCCATCGGTGACATCGCCGAGTCGATCGGTGATGCGATCGGCAGCACCATCGGGAAGATCTTCGACTAACCCGGCAACACCGCAACGTTCTACATGGGGGGCGTTTCACCAGGCGTGTTGACGTCCCCCACCTCCATCATGTTTCATAGGGTCACCCTCTCGGAAAGGAGAGCGAAAGTGGCACGAGAAGATGTTCAGTCCGCGATCGAGAAGATGCTGGGGTTCGACTTCGTTTCGGATCCGCGCAAGGCGAGGTTCCCCATCCCGGAGACCCCGTCCGACTTCCTGTCGAAGAACGCGGACCGGCCGTACCCGCACCCCTCCATGAAGATCACCCCGGAGATGGCGCGCGACGTCCTGAAGTACCGGGTGATCCGCGTCGAGCGGATGCCGCGCGAGCTGCGCCACCCCGAGGTCACCACCAACCGCCGCTTCCTCATCACGACCCTGAACGGCACCAAGAAGAACAAGGGTCTGATCTCGGTCGTGAAGGACGACTGGGACCCCCGCATCTCGACGCCGGTCGTCTTCACGGAGGACGGGTTCCTCCTGGATGGCCAGCACCGGTTCGCCGCAGCCGCCCTGGCCAACACCACCATCGAGTTTCCCGTCACCACCAACGGCCAGTGGGGCACCTTCTCGGTCCTCGACACCGGCCGTGGCCGCAACGCCGGTCAGCTCCTCGGTGACATCCCCTACGCGGACCAGTCGGCCGCCGCCGCGAAGCTCATCCTCCCCGTCATCCACGGGACCGAGCGCTCCGACTGGATCATCGCCGACGCCTCCAACCAGGAGATCTTCGAGCTGGTCCACGGCTGGCCGTTCTTCCACGAGACCTGGGAGGGCTCCGGCTCCTGGATGAAGCACGTCCTCCAGGCCGCCGCCAGCAGGATCCCGCCGAGCGCGCTCGCAGCGTCCACCATGATGGCGCTGGCCGCCGGGGCGAACGCCTCCCACGTCCAGGAGTTCCTGAACGGACTGAAGCCGGGCTACCGCGACGGCTTCCCGAAGATCGGACCGAAGGGCGAGGACCCGCGCCACCTGCTCCGCCGCCAGTACATGAACAAGGGCGGCAAGAAGCCGACCGACAAGGACCGGCGCGACCAGGTCAGCCACATCCGCCGGGCCATGGAGGTCTGGCTGGAGTACAAGGCGTACGAGGCCGGTGACGGCGGCAGCCTGATCCAGCTCGAAAAGCTCCAGGCTGCCGCCGAGAACGCCGACCTCCCGCTGATCTGGCACGCCGACAACGTCCGCAAGTTCCACGCTGAGAGGGTTTCCTGATGTCCGACAACTGGCTGCGCCCCGAGTACCAGGGCCGCGAGGACGAGCTGGAGACGCGGGCCGACTTCGAGAAGCGGACCGGCATCACCAAGGAGTCCCTGTCCTCGATGTTCACCCGGTACGCCGACCGGATGCCGAAGGTGGCGAAGAAGGTCGGGAAGATGAAGTACTTCCCGGCTTCCGAGCTGGACGGCTTCGTGAACTGGATCAAGGAGAACTCCGGCACCCGGTCCGACGCCGAGGTGAAGCGCGCCGAGGTGGCCCGCCTGCTGAACTCGATCGAGGACGGCGAGGACCGCGTCTCCGACCGTGAGAAGGATCTGGCCAAGGCGCAGGGCGACCTCGGCCGGTTCCGGCGCCAGCTCAAGCGCGCGCAGGACGACCTTGCGTTCTACGAGCAGGTCGAGTAGTACCGCCGGTCCTGTTTTCGGGACCGGGTGAACACGGAAAGGGCCTCCTCTGGAGGCCCTTTTTCGTGGTACCGTAAAGCTCAAGGAGAGGAGAATACCGTGGAGTTCAGCGTTGATGTATTCGACTACGGTCGGTACGGCTGCACGGTAAAGGAGCCCCGCACGGGGCTCTCGGGTGACGGTGACAGCAAGGAAGAAGCGATGGACGATCTGCGCAGGAAGCTCTGGCACTTCGTCGAGTACGACTACGTGCCCCCGGTCGAGGGGCCTGTCCGAACCATCGAGACGATGACTCTCTGAGGAGACCGCCGTGTACACCCTGGTCAGGCACAATCTGTGGACGATCCGGCAGTTCCCCCGTTTCTACCGTGGGCTGGAGCCGATGGGCGTGGGTCCGGTGGGTGCCCGCTTCGTTCTGGAGAACGGCGGCTCCCTGTTCTCCTCGTACGACGAGGCGTGGGATGCTGCCGAGGGGTTCATGTACCCGACCGGGGACACGACGATTCCCGCCAACCCGCTGGGAGAATTCAGGGAAATCTTCTTCCTTCGCCAGCCCCTGTTCGTACCGGAATTTTCAGGGGATCTGATCGCGGCATAGGCTGGGTACAGGAACCGCTTCGCGCGGGTAATATCCTGCACTGTTTCCGCCTGTAAGGGAGTTGAGCAAATTGGCACGCGTTCACGGTGTGTATCTGAGGAAGCCGCCGAAGGGGCCTTCGGCCTACAGCTCCAAGGAAGCGGCCCTGGCCGCATCCCCCACGATGCTCGTCGCGGATGCGGCCTTCCCGAAGAACAAGATGGACTCGGTCAAGAACGCCGCCTTCCGGGTGAACTCCGGCAGCCGTGGCGACTACGAGCCCAGCGAGTTCTTCGCCATCTGGGAGTACGCGCAGGACGTCGTCCTGCGACTTCGCCGGGACGCCTCGGGTGACGGCTCGGTCGAGGTCATCGGCTTCATCAAGGACGGCGAGGTCATCGGGGCGACGGAGGAATCCGTCGGCACCGTTGAGTCCGTCCTGAAGGAGGACGGCGTGGAGGCGGGTGGCTGGGTTCTCCTGGTCGGCGTGCACCCGAACGTACCCGAGGGCTGGGAAGAGATCGTCTCCGCCCCGGGGAGCCGGAAGAGGAAGAAGAGCTGAAGAACGGGGCCGCTCCGGCGGCCCCGTCACCGGAAGGGAGATCAGGGTGGAAACGCGGGTCGTGATAAGGGACAACACCTCCGACCGGACGATCGAGCTGGTGGGTCAGCTCGATCGGGGTGACATCAAGTTCATCAACGAGGTGGGCGAGCGGATCGCGCAGGGAACCGGCTGGGATGTGACGGTTCTGGCCGTGGAGGTCGAGGCGTGAGCCTCGATCCGGGTGAGCTGGGCTGGCAGGAATTCTGGCTCCGGATCGGGGTGGTCGTCTTCGTTCTGGGCTGCCTGGCCACGGTGGTGATGTTCATCGTCAAGGTGATCCTCACCGTCGTGGACCTGGTCCGCTGGGTGGCGGAAAGAATCAACGGAAAGGGTGAGGAGGAAGAGATGAACGAAGCAGGGGCCCGCAGGGCACTGCTCAGGCTCGTGCCGCAGGACCGGCGCGGCCGGGCCGCCGGGCTGCTCCAGACGGTCGTACTGTTCAGCGCGCGGAGCCAGGAGAAGGTGTTCACCGAAGGCGTCTACGTCTCGGAGTACGAGGGTCAGCCTCCCCGGGTGCACACCTCCCTGGAAGCGGCTCAGGCGGCCTGCGAGGGGCACCTGAAGTCGGAGGTGGAGCCGCCCGGCCGGTGGGACTGGGTGCCCGACGACTGCGGGCTGGTGATGAGGCAGTCCGACATGGACTCCGGCTGGCCGGGTCCGGCACTTCTGGGCCGCGTCACCAGGGCAGTGATCGAATCGTGATCGACAACCGCATGACCCAGTGGCTCCTGAAGCAGATCGATGACGACCTCCTGTGGGCCACCGAGGCGAGCCGCCGGGGCGGAAGGCCATCGCCCGACATGGTCGAGCTTCCCGTCGTCACGGGTGCGCACTGGCAGTGGGAGAGCCCGGAGGACGACTCGGTGATCACTCCGAACCCGGGACGTTCCGAGTTTGTCGGCGGCCCCGACGAGTTCCGTGTCTCTCTGCGCAGCCGGGAGACCTGGCCCACGAGGAACGGCACGGGCCCGCTCCCGCAGTTCGCCGTACCGAACGCCGAGGAGGTCCCCTCTGCGGTCGGCGGCCACATCATCCGCCACGATCCGGCGAGTGTGATCCGCACGGCGAAGGCCCACAAGGTCATCGTCCTGCGGTGCATCAAGCAAGACCGGTACGGCAGCCCGGCAATGTCCGTGTTCGCCGAGGAGATCCTGCGCGACCTGGCCGACGGATACGCGGAACGGCGCGGATACCTGCCGGAGTGGCGGCCGTACGACAACTGAGAAGGGGCACCCCCGAGGGGGTGCCCCTTCCGTCGTTCTGGTCCCGGTCAGACGCCACGTACCTGCACGCCGGGGAGCCAGAACCGGGTGTCCCCGGACTCGGTGTGCTGGAGCTGGACACCGTCGGCCAGGATGACCAGGTCATCGGCGTGGCGGTACTGAACGGTCAGGGCCACCAGGAAGGCGCTGTACTCCCGGACGTCGGCCTCCAGGTACAGGCAGTCCGTGCCGTTGTCCGGGTGTGAGCCGCGCTTCAGCTTCGGCCACCCCAGGTTGGCGAACGTCAGCGCCTGGCCGAACGACTCGGGATTGAACCTGACACTCTTCTTCGCGTCCACGTTTTCGGCCCCTTCGTCTCTCTCTTTTCCTACCGCTATCCTAGTCTCATTCGGATGGTTAAGGGAGAGGGAAGCGGCATGCGTACGGCATATCTCGACATCGACGGAACCCTGGTGGAGGACGGCCTGTGGTCCGTTCTGATCCGCCAGCTCATCTCGGACGGGCTGGGCGACCGGAGCATCCTGGCAGACTGCCTGGACGCCCTCGACGACCCGGGCCGCAGCGGCATGGCCGCCCTCCTGAAGGGCATCCCCACGGCCTTCATGGACCTGAGCCCCGCAGCCCTGGCCGAAGCCACGGACCGCGCCTGGGCGCACGCCGTCCTGCTGCCCTCCACGATGGAGCTGGCCAGGACCCTGCGCGAGAACAAGGTCGCCACCATCCTCATCTCGGGCGCCCCGCAGCGCCTCGCCGACCGCATCGGGGAACTCTTCTCGACAGACGTCGTGCACGCCTGCACGATCATCCCGGGGATGGACCACTTCCTCACCACCATGGCCTCCCCCGAATCGAAGGCCGAACTGGTGCGCGGCCACGGCGGGGACCAGGACTGGTCACTCGCCATCGGCAACGGCTTCAACGACACCGGCATGCTCGGGGAGGTCCGCCACCCCATCGTCATCGAACCGTCCGAACGGCTGCGCGAGACGGCGGTCGAGCGAGACTGGCAGATCACCGACCGACATGGCCTGATGGAGTGTGTGAAGAACGTGCTGGACCTGCAATGATGGCGGGTGACCCCCACGTTGGCACTCTGCCGCAGGAATTCGCCGTGCCTATGCCCTCGCCGCTGCGCATTCTCGCGTACGCCGCGCTCGTATCCGCCCTGATCGTCGCCGTGTACTTCTGCGTGCAGGCGGCCGTCATGATCTACGACCTGTACTCGATCCTTCAATGGCTCGGAGGAATGACCGAATGAGCGACACCCCTTACGCCCCGGGCGGGATCGTTCCGTCCCCGGGCCCCGAGTCCGACCTGGTTCCGCTGACACAGATCCGGCTGAAGCCGGGTGAACTCGTGATGAGCCTGGAGCGCTTCCGCGAGTGGTCCGCCAGCGGCCTCCCCCTGGAAGAATGGCTCCGGCAGAACAAGCTGGGCCCGCACAAGGAGGCCGCTGGTGACGACGAGAGCTAGCTCCTGTGGATGCAGCAACTCGCGGGAAGGGGCCCGGGGATCGATGACCGGGCGCCTCACCCGGGAGCCCGTGAGGAACTACTGGCCCGAGCACGACATGACCCCGAAGTCCGACTTCATCAGCGAGCGGAACCGGACTGCCGAGATGTGGAAGCTCTGATTTCCCGGTAGAATTCCCTCAGGAAAACGGAGAGGGAAGGAACTGGAAAATGGAGAGCTGGCCACAGCCTCACGGGGACGTGAAGGGCGCGGACCGAACCCGGGACGACCTGCTCAGCCTGACGGAGCCCGCCATGCACCGCCGGGTGGCCATCCTGAACATCGCCAGAGAGCTGTGGAGGGCCGCCCTCCAGGGCGCCCATTCGGAATCCGGAAGGGACCTGTACCAGCGGATGACGAACCCGGGCATCGGCGATCTGGTCGTCGAGACCGTCGGCATGCGGCACCCGCTGAAAAGGGACAGCCAGGGCGACGTCCGGGCGGTCACCTGCTTCGGCATCCTGCTGGGCAGCCGGACCGAGTGGGCCTGTACCGACGAGGACTGGCAGCGCTACCGGGCGGAGGGGGCGGCCGACGGGTACCCGATGCCCGACGACAGCCGCATGACCACCGAGGCGTCCTACGTGCAGTACGGACCGGCGGCGGCCGACATCTGCCGCTGGGTGGACTGCTCCCTGGTCGCTCTGCCGACCGGCCTGCTCCATCACACCGAAGATCAGCAGGCCGGGGTTCTTCCCTCGGATTCGGACCTTTCCGAATCCGTTGCGCCGCCCGGCCCCGAGGACTGATGATGGTTCTGCTCACGAGGCGCCTTACCTGACCCGGACGGCCACCTCCAGAACCCCGCTGAACGGCAATGCCAGCCGAGCCCCTTCAGCGGGGTTCGCCCATGCCGGGGTCAGCTCACGTCCATGTTCGGGTACTTCTTCTTCACGGCCGCCTTCACCTTGGCCTCCTCGCCCTCCTTGCCGAACTGCTTGACGCGGGCGAGGGCTGCACGGGCCCGTGCAGGGGTGTCGATGGGGTACCTGCGGCCCGGCAGGGCGAAGTCGGAGGAATCCAGCGCGTTCCGCTTCTTCGCGTCCAGAGGGGCCTCCTGGAGGGCGCTCTCCCCCATGTAGCCGTCCCCGTCGTCCCACTCCGGCTCGGGCATGGGCTCCGGCTGCTCGGCAGGGTCGCCGTACTGGCCCTCGATGGCGTCCTGGACGCTGGCGAGAATGTCGCCGTCCACGAACTGGCTGAGCACCGCCAGGGCGATCCTCGCGTCGGCCTCGCAGGGGAACGCGCCCATGTTCTCGCGCACCAGAGCGACGGCCGCCTCCTTCTCCTCGTCCTCGCCTTCCTTGTCCTTGAGCCAGGGCGGCAGCGCCTCGTCCATGCTGCCGAACCTCTCCAGGGTGGCCCGGGGCTTGATCTGCGGGCTGGTCGCCTCCTGGGCGGTCTCCCAGGGCCGCTGCGTCTCGTCCATGCCGCGCTTGCGGGTGGCCACGCCGCCCGGGTACATGATCTCCGGGGGCTCCTGGCCGACCTTGCCCGGGTCCAGGGTGCTCGCCTCCTGCTGGGTGCGGAAGCCGATCCCCCGCTTCGTGAAACGCTTGTCCCGTACTGCGACCGGCATCATCTTCGACATGGTCGTGTCGGAGCTGGAAGCTGCCTCGGTCAGGCCGGTGGCCTTGAGGCTGAGGCTGTCGTATCCGTTGGCCATCTGTTCTCCCCATTCCTGGGTTCGCCGTCAGGACGAAAGCGTATCCGCGACAACGACGAAGGGCCCGCCTCCGGAGAGACGGGCCCTTCTGTGCGCGACCTGAAGAGGTCAGGCGTTCTGCGCGGCGTTACCGGCGGCGACGGCGGCGTTGATGAACGCCTCGACGTTGCCGTGCTCGACGTTCACGCGGGCCTTGCGCTTGCGCAGCTCCCACGTGGTGGTCGGACGGCCCTGGCCGTCCTTCACGCGGTCGAGGACACAGACGATGACACAGTTCTCGCGGCCGACCAGCGAGGGGCGGATGCAGAACTGCTTGTTTCCGGCCGTGGGCTCGCCGTCGTAGACGGTGAACAGGACGTTGCTCGCGCCCTGGAAGCCGACGTCCTTCATGGCCTTGTTCTTCTTCTTGAAGGCCGC
>Ga0307496_10000002_pt1 | contig 43809 bp, 63 predicted proteins | sample 9_S_MG_FD_201368 | JGI IMG/M metagenome (GOLD analysis project Ga0307496, IMG submission 201368) | Soil microbial communities from Populus trichocarpa stands in riparian zone in the Pacific Northwest, United States - 9_S | ecosystem: Environmental > Terrestrial > Soil > Riparian zone > Trees... | reverse complement strand
GTGTTCCACGTGATGCTGGTCGAACTGGCGAGCGTGAGATCTTCAGGGTCGCCCGTCGCGGCGGTGGTGCGCCCCTTGAGCCGCGGGGTCGCCATGTTGGCGAGCTTCGTGTTGTCGATGGCGTCGTTTGCAACCTGCGCCGTCGCAACCTGCGCCGCGACGATGTCGCCCGCGACGCGCCCGAGCACACTGTTCGTGCCCACGGGAAAGGCTGTCGGCGCGGCTGACCCGGACGTCGCGTTGGCGAGCACGGTGTTGGCGGCGATCGCGGTGATGGATCCCGGGCCCACCGTCGTCCACGTGGCGTCAGCCCTCAGGAAGTTCGTTGTGCCACCTCCCGACAGCGGCGCCATCCCGTCCGCCACCGAGCTGACGATGCTGGAGCAGAGCGCCTCGAGGAGCCAACGCGCCGACGCCGTGCTGTAGACGAACGTCGCCGTCGATAGCGCGAAGCCGAGAATGATCTGCCGTGTACCCTGTAGGGCGAACCGGTTGGCGGCTGTACTGAGCGCGTCATCATTGGTGATGATGACCTGGTCGCTGTTGCCGAGTTTTCTAATGCGGATGCGCTTACCATCGGGGTTGACCGTGGGGGCGAGCAGCCCCGTGATGGTGGTGTTTCCGCCACCAGGATCCAAGTCGACGGTGTAGAGCGTGTCGGTGGTGCCCGTGGGCGGCACGTAGTCGTTCAGCGTCGTGGCGACAGCGAAGGCCTGCGATGAGGCCGGCGCAAAGCGGATGTTCTGGCCCTGCTCGTCGCCGGTCAGATCGACGGGCGCCCCCGCCCCAGCAGCCGTCACCTGGAGCCCCTTGACGCGACCCGGTGACATGTTGGCGAGCTTGGCGTTCGTGACAGATCCGTCAGCAATGCCCGCCGTGGCAATGGTGCCGAAGCCGAGCACGCTGCCGCTCTCGCGCAGCACGGCGCCCGAGGCCGCCGTAGCGCTGATGTCTGCCGGATCGCCGCTACTGTTCACCGAACGCCCGATGACGCTGAGCGCGCCGCTGTCACGGAGCTTGGCGTTCGTGACAGCGTCGTTGGCGATCGTCGTGGCGTTCGAATTTAGCGTCGCCGTTACGTCGCCCGTCAGCGCCGCGCGCTGCACCTCGTCGGCAGTTGCATCGACGATGATGCTGGTCGAGCCGTTGACGCGCCAGGAGTAGACGGGGTTACCGTCGAACTTGAGCCCCGCCCCCGCCAGGTTCGTCGCGGTCCGGATGCCGGGAGGCCCGAGCGCTCCGGTGTTGTTAATGAACATCACCTCGTCCGCCACGAGCGGCATATCCGAAGCCGTCATGCGGCTAAAGCTGATGGCTGAGCCGATACCGTTCGATCGCAGGATGTGGTTGTTGGCAGTCGCGGTGATATCGGCGACGTCACCCGTGCTGTTCGTCGAACGGCCGATGACGGACAGGCCGGCGCTCTGTCGGAGCTTTGGATCCGTGACCGCGTTTGGAGCTATGGTGGTCGCGTTCGAGTTTTGCGTCGCCGTCACATCCCCGGTCAGCGCCGCGCGCTGAAAGGTGTGGGTCGCGGCGTCGAAGATGATGCTCGCTGAGTCCACATTCGCGAGCGGCACCGCGACGGGCGCGGTCGTCGCACCGCTGATGTTGCCCAGGAACGTGTCGGTCGCGACGGGGGTAATGGCCGACGGCGGCACCGTGGTGACGCCGCTCGATACACCGCCGATGAATGAGACGACAATGCCCTCATCGTCCACAAAAGGATCGGCGTGGCTCGACTCGATGACCGAGACCGCGAGATCCCAGTACGCCCCTTGATCGACCATGGCGGTCAGGTCGAAGCGCAGAAAGCGTGATGGATCGTTGATGTCGTTGAGGGTGATGACCCCGAGCGGAGTGGTAGCGCTGCCCGCCATGACGTCGAGCCAGGCGGCGGTGTCCTTCAGACGCGCGTTCGTCTGCGAGATCCGAACCGTGGTCGCCGTGTTCTGCGCGGCGTTATCGAGGCGCAGCCGGCCCACTGTTGGATCGGCGTTCGTGGTGTTCGTCGAAAAATAATAAGTTAGAGGGTTGGCGCTCGGGGCGTTATCGGTGACCTGACGATAGATGTCGTTCGTCTTCTGCCGGTTTGCACGGAGCGCCGGGAATACCTCCCGGTTCAGATAATCGCAAATGTTCTGCGGCGTCTGTTTGCCACTGAAGGGGCGCACCGCCTGCTGCACCCCCGTGCGCAGGTTGTCGTAGCCCGCCTGCCGCTGAGCTTCGGTGAGCTGCCGATCGTCGCACGCCGCCATGGCTCGTTACGCGAGAGCTCCGAGGTTGCCGCCGATGATCTCGACCGCTGCCGCCTTGCTGATTGGCTTGCAAGGGTTGAGCGCGAGGTTCACGCTGAACAGGTTCGCGTCCTCGGTTGCGTTTGTCACCGTGAAACGAAACCGCACGTCTTTGAGCATGCCGACATACACCTCGTCTTCGTTCACGACGTCATCGTTGAGCGTCGCGCTCGTGTAGAACGTCGTCCAGGTCACTCCCTTGTCGTCGGAGAACTGCCCGGTGACGGTGCCCGTGATGCTGCCTGTTGCACCGTCGAACAGGATCGTCCACTGAAACCACTGTTGCTTCAGGTGGTGAAAGCTACCGCCGGGCGGAAACGCGGTCACGCTGCTAAACAGATCGACCGGGGTGTTCTGCAGGGGCAGGGCCGTGCCCTGGTATTTGATGATGGTCTGGTCGCTCATGGGGGTTTCCTTTTACCGGTGCCTCTCCGTCCTATGGCGCTGCCGCTCTTTGCGCGCCTTTTCTTTGTCTTCCTCGAGCTCCTTCAGCCGCCGCTCGCGGTCTGCCTGGTAGCGCCCCCGCGAGGTCGACTCGTCGCGCGCTGCGGCGGCCTCGTCCTCTTCGTTGCCGAGCAGCGCGCCGCGCCCAGGGTTGCCGCCGCGCAGCGGGCCGAGCGGACCCTCGAGCGCCTTGAGGGCGGGGAACGCGCGTAGCTGCCCCGCGTCGTACCAGTTGGTGGGGCTCAGCAGGTTGCGCGATTGCCCGTCTGGACCGAGGAAACGCGCGCGGTTATGGAGGGCGAGTGTGCTCTGTAGACCACGCAGGCGGTCGAGCTTGTTCCGCACCCCGGACTGGTCGGCGAGGCCCTTGACCCTGTCGACGAGCTGCTTCTCGCCGGGCGAGGATTGGTAGAGCCCCGCGATGGGCTTGAAGGCATCGCCGCCGGGGGCCACGTCCTTTTCGACCGCCTCGGCCTTCGAGATGTCGTCGGCGTGCCGCTGGCGACGCTCAGCCCAGCCGCCTTTTTTGCCGTCGAGCGGGCGCCGCTGGCGGTCGAACTTGGCGGCCTCGACCAGATCAGGATCAGCGAGCCCATCGAGTAACGTCTCGGTGCGCCGGGCGTCGTAATTCTGGGGCTTTACGTAGACGGCGTCGACACCGCGCTTCCGCAGGTAGTCGCCGAGGGAGCCGCCAAACGGTTCGAGCACCACCTCCGCATCGACAAACTCGCGGAGGGCCTGCTGCTCGGCGGCCTTGTACTCGGCGCTGCGGGCGTCGATGGGCTTGTCCGTCGCGTTGCCGGTGATTCTGTCTTTGAAAGCATCGTCGATGCTGGCCTCGATCTCTTCGTTCACGAGCGCTCGCTTCTTCGGGTCGAGCGTCTGGAGGTATGCCCTCCGATCGATCGGCGTGGCATTCCTCTTTGCCGCCGCCGCGTCGAGGTCGGCCTTCAATAGCTTGTGACGCCAGCGGCCTGAGAGAAACGAGCCCGCCTCGTCCGGGTCGAGCTTCGTCGCTCCCTTGACCGGCTCCAGCGAGACGTCCTCGACCAGGCTGTTGAAGACTTTCTGCGCCGGGCGGTATTTGTCGTCGACCGCGTGCAGGCCGCCGCCCGCCTTGGGCTGGTGGTGGTCGCGAAGTTTCTCCAGGCTCATGCTCTGCAAGTGAGTCATGGGCAGCTCGGCGCCGCCCTCGGGCGTGCGCGAGTAGTTGGCCGTTTCGCTGCGCGAACGGTTCTTCGCCGCTGCGGTGTTCTGCGCCGCCGCCTTCCGTACTGGCTCCGCCATCTCCTCGGCGAGGATGTCGCCCGGCTGGTAGCCGCCGAGCTTCGCCTCTTTGCGCAGCGCCTTCGTTTCGGGGTTCAGACCTGGGCCCGTGACGATGCTGCGCGCGCGCCAGTCCATGTTGGGCTCGGTCCGCCGCACGTTGCCGCCGTAACGGTCCGAGTCCCGGATGACCTCGGCGCCCGCGTGCGCGAGCCGCCCGAGGGCGCTGCCCCCGCCGCCGAGGTATGCGCCCGTTTCCCCGACGTCCCGCACGCGTTCTCCCGCCTCGGCCATGTCGGGGGCCTGCCCGCGAGCCGCCGCGTCTACCCCCTCCTGCGCGGCCTGCGTCCCGGCGGACGCTGCCCCGCCGATGGCCGCGTCGCCCGCGATGCCGGCGGCGCCCTTCACCCAGGATGGCGCCAGGTTCGCCGCAGCGGCACCGAGGCGCGTCTTTGCGGCGGCCCGCACCGCCAGCCCCCCTCCCTCCTGAAGGCCCTGCCAGAGCAGGTTAGAGGGGGCCCAGGACGACAGCATGCCGAGCGCCTGCCCGGCGCCATAGGCCATCGAGTGGTCGGCGGCTTTCCAGGCGTTCGTGTCCGCCGTGCGCTGGGGCGCGGTTTCGTTGATGCCCATGCGCGGCACGCGCGGATCGGTGTCCTCCGGGGAGAGCGCCTCCTGGGCGGCTCGACCCGCTCCGAACGTCGCCGTGTCGTCCACCCCGAGCACGAATGCGTCAGTCGCGTCCATGGCCTCGGGCAGCGCCGCGCCGAGCTTCAGCTTCAGGGTGTCGACGACGCCCCGCTTGTCGTCCTGGAGCCAGGGCAGCTCCGAGTAGCGCAGGATCTTGCGCCCACTCTTGGCGGCGGCCTCGGCGCTCTGCCGGTACATGTAATTGGCCGCGTCCTGGTAGAGAGGCGAGCCAGAAGTGAGTCCGGTGATCTCGTCCATCTCCGGCGGAGCGTCGGGGCGCAGCGCCCGGACGAGCGCGGGGTTTTCGAGCAGCTGCTTGCGCACGACCGCGAGCGGCGGCTCGTAGACGATGACCGCGTCCTTCTGCCCGGCTTGCCAGTCCCGCGCCGCCGCCTCGTCGCCCTCGGGGTGCGTCGTCGCCGGCTGGAGCGCGAGCACCTGGGGCACGAGTGAGAAGCGCGGATCGAGCTGCCCGGCGATGCGTTCGGCTTCTGCTTCTGCCGCAGCCTGCCCGCCCGTGCCCTCCTGCCCGATGATGCCCTTGAGGCCGAGCTCTCCCGGCACCGCGGGCGCCGCGTCTGCCTTCACGCCGCCCGCCTTCGCCCAGCCCTCGAGGCCCTGATCCTTGAAGGCGGTCACCTGCTCGAGCGCCTGCGTGCGGAACGAGTCGCCGATCTTCGCCTTCGGATCCTTCAGGAGCCGATCGAGCTCTGCCGCTTCTTCTGCCGTCAGCGCCATGTCAACCTCCTCGGGCTTTCAATAGGAGCTCCTGCACGCGCTTCTCCTCGGGGGTGGTCGGCTCGGGCAGCTTTGCTGGCTCGGCTGCCTTGGCGCCGGCCGTCTTCGGCTCGGCTTTGCCCTTGTCGCCGTCGAGCCCGTAGAACGACAGGATGCTGCCGACCGTGATGTCGCTACCGTCCTTCGGCACCCAACCCGGGTTCTGCGCGCGCACCTGGTCGCCGCGCTTGCTGCCCTTCTTATACTGGGCGACGACCGTGTCGTCGCTCTTGCCCATGTAGCCCGGGGCCGCGAACGCGAGCGCGTAGTCGCGCGGCGGCGCGTCGCCCTTGAGCCCCGTGTTCTTCAGGTACTTGATGCCGTACGGCACCTGCTCGGCGGGGCTCATCTCGAGCAGATCCTCGGATGAGGTGCCGACCTCCTGCGCCCGATCGCCCATCAGTTGGAACACGCCCGCGGCGCCCGCAACGCTCTTGGCGTCCGCCTTGCCGCCGCTCTCGTGGCGGATGACGGCGCGGATCTTGTTCGCGTCAAGCCCCGCCCCCTTCGCCTGCTCGTCGAGCGCCGCGTCGAAGTCGGTGCTGCCGCCCGCTCCGCCGCCCTTGGCGTCGCCCGAGGGCCCCTCGTCTTTGTGCGTGTCGAGCCACTCGTTGTAGAGGTACCCCGGCACCGCGCGCTTGGCGCGGCCCTCGTAGCCCTGTCGCTCGTGATCGTTGTAGTCGCCGAGGTTCCGGGTGCTCTCGAGGTAGCCAAAAATCTTCTGCTTCTGGCTCTCGCCGACCCGCTTCATGAACGACAGGATCGCCGCGCGCTGCTCGGGCTGAAAGCCGCCCTTCACCTTGGTGCCGATGTAGTCGAGCACCTGGGTGATCGTGCTCGCCTTGTCCATACCGAAGGCCATCGCGAGATCCTTGTCGCTCGGGATGCCCTTCACGTCCTGGATCGAGAGCAGCGCGCCCGCGACCATCGTGTCGTTCTCGGGGCTGTCGTCGGTGAGCAGGTCTTCGATCTCGTCGATGGTGCGGAGCGCCTTCACCCCGCCCGGGATGTCGTCGCGCTGCGCGAGCTCGTCGGCGCCGCGCCGCCCGTCCTGGCGCATCTGCGCCTTGTCCTTCTCGGTCAGGTCGTCGCGCGTCTCGCGGAACCGCTCCGCCTGGGCGGCGGCCGAAATCTGCGTGTTGCGCTGCGTGGTCGGCCCGCCCATCGCCTTGTCGAAAGCGTCGAGCTGCTTGCCGCCGGGGAGCCCGGAGAAGCTCAGCCCCGCCGCGACGCTGCGCGCGCTGTCCTGGGTGATCTTGTCGGGGTAGGCCTCGGCGAGCCCGGCCATCAACGGACCCAGACGCTGCTCTGTCGCGGCCTGCGTCGCGCCGAGATCGATGACGTTCTTTGGTACGCCGCCCGTGTAGTCGGTCTCGTCCGGGCCGCGCAGCGGCTTGCCCGTGTCGTTCCCTATCGCGGCCATGACCCGGTCGCCGACGGACTGTCCCGTGACGGGGTCGACCTCGTCGGACGACTGGATGCCCGCCGGGGCGTCGAGCCCGCCGGTCTCGCCGTCGATGCCGAGCACGCTCAGGCGATTGAGCGACTGGAGCGCGCTCTCGTTCGGGCCGCGGGGGGAGGCCTGCAGCTCTTGCTTCGCCTGAGCTCCCGCCGCCTCCTGGGCGTCCATGTCGACGCGGTAGCGGGGCAGCCCCTCGCCTTCGCCCTCGAGGTTCACGCCCATGCCGAGCGCGCTCATCATGGGCACCATGGCGCGAGCGCCCTCGATGTTGCCCTCGCCGTTCAGCTTGGTGAACTCGGTGTAGGCCGCGAGCTTGTCCTTCTGGAGCTGGGCCGCCATCGTGGCGTCGGCCTTCGCCTTCTGCCGCTCGTTCGCCATCCGGGCCCGGGCCATCTCGCCCTGCTCGGCGAGCAGGCTCAGGCGGTTGCGCTCCGCCTGCTGGCGCTTCTCGTTCTCGAACTGCTCGCGCATGAGCTGGAGCCGCTTGCGCTCCATGCTCGAGTCGTGCCCGGCCCCGCCGCTCAGCCCCGACATCGGGCTGAGCTTTAGAAGCATGTCGCTAAGTTCGAGTGCCATGGGTTCAGCTCAGATCGTCGTTCAGTTCGTGGGCGTCGTCGAACATCTGCCGGGCGAAGCTCAGGATGGCGGCCTGCTGCTGCTGGTCGTAGCTGCCCGCCTGGAGCAGGGGCGCGATCTCCGCCTTGTAGTAGTCCTCGAAGGCATCGGCGTCGTACTTGGCGGCGGACGCGCTCGCGTTGCCGAGCACGTTCTGGATCTGCTCGTTGTTTTTGAACGTCGCATTGATCTGCGATTGCACCCGAGACTGCCGCTGGTTCTCGGCGCCTTGCGAGGCGTTGTTAAACTCGGTGAGCCGGTTCAGATCGTTCTGGCTCATGTTCTGGGCGATGTTGGCGCCCTGCTGGTTGCGGTCGAGCCCGATGCGGGCGCCGCTCTCGGCGGCGCGCACGCCGGAGTCGTAGTCCTGGCGGTTGTTGTCGTCGACCGTGTCGGCGATGTTCGCGCCCGTCTGCAGCCGGTCGATGGCGGTGCGGTCGGCGTTGTTCTGCGCGGTCGTGGTCGCCGTGTAGCGATTCGTCTCTGCGCTGTCGGCGTTCTGGGAAATGTTCGCAAAAGCGTTGAGGCCCGAGATGTTCGCGTTCTGCGCGCCGAGCGCCTGGCTGTCGGCGTTGTTGGCGAGGTTGCCGAGCAGCTGGTTCCGGTCGATCTCGCGGGAGGCGAGCTGGTTATTGATGTTGCCGAACGTCTCGGCGCCCGACAGGTTCGCGCCGAAGGCGGCGAGGCTCGACAAGTCGCCCATGCGGGCCTGCTCGCCGAGCAATTGCTGGCGCGCGCGCTGCTCTTGCGTGCGCTGCATCTCGGCATCAAACGAACGGTTCGCGCGCTGGGCCTCGATGTCGGTGATCACATTGCCGACGCCCGAGAGCGCCTCGCTCGATCCGTACACGCCGCGCCCGGCGCTCTGCCGGTTGTAGTCCTGGGTCGCGAGCTGGCGCGCCCGGTCGTAGAACGGATCGAAGTTCGCGATGGGCATCGCCCCGAAGGCGCCTTGCGTCTGGGCGTACTGCCCGGCGGCGAGGTTCGGATCGCCGTACTTGCCCATCGAGTCGTAGCCGCCAGCGATCTGGCTCAGCCCGTTCTCGCCCTGGGTGCCGCCCGACAGCGACGCCGCGCTCGCGCCGTACTGGCCCTGACTGTTCTGGGGCCCGGAGAAGCCGGTGAAGTCGCCGTACTGCCCCATCGACTGGTTATAGAAGGCGCTCGCCGGGCCACTCGCCCCGAAGTTCTGCGTCGCCTGGCGCGTGAACTGCTCGCCCGCGAAGGGGTCATTGAACTGCCCCGAGACCTGGCTCCAATACTGATCGCCCTGCCCGGGACCCTGGAGCGTGCCGAGGTTCTGGTTGATGTTCTGCTCGCCCGCGCTCTGCGTCTGGGTGTTCTTCTGCGCCTGGCTGAGCAGGCCCTGGGAAGGGTCTTCGAGCAGCCGGTTCTGGGTGACGTTGATGGCCTGCTCGCCGAGGCCCGGGTTCTTCATGTTCTGCCCGGGCGCCTGGAGCGGCGACGGCGCGGGCTTCGGCGCGAACGGGCTCGTGGTGGGCTGCTTGATGGTGGCGAGGAAGGAGCTTCCCGCCACCTTGGGCTTGGTGGCGAATGGGTCGATGTAGCTAGCGGCCATGACTCAGAACCTCCTCGCCGCCTGCGGGGCGACCTGTTGAAGCGGAGCGGGGCCGGGCCCGAGCGGGGCTGCCCCCGCCGTCACCTGCTGTTGGCGGCGCTTATTGGCCTCCATGCGACGCTCTTCGGCGGGGCTGACCTGGATGGGCTGCCCCGTGCGCAGGCTCTCCTGGTACTTCCGATCGTACTCCTCTTGGCTCATCGCCCCCGGATCGGCCGCCATCGCGCCCATCTGCTGGGGGTTGAACGCCGCGTCGGGACCGAACATCTGCGCCATCATCTGGTTCTGCGGGTTGAAGGCGAGTAGCTGCGTGCCCAGGCGGTTCATGCCCTCCTGTTGCACCTGCTCGCGCCGCGCCGCCGTCTCTTTGGCGAGCTGCTCCTGCTTGGCGAGGAGCGCCTTCTCGGCTTTGCTGTCCGTCTGGCTTTTGATGAGCCCGTAGGCGTCGAGCCCGAGGGAGGCGCCGCTGATGCCGGCGCCGATCATCTGCCCCGTGGTCATGCCAGCGGCGGCAGGGGTAGCGGCTGCTGCCATGGCGGGCGTAGCGGCGAAGGGGCTCGCCACCGTGCCGACAGCGCCGATGGTGGGGGCAGCCGCGGCTGCCGCGGGAGCCGCGAGAGTGGGGGCCGTGACCGCTCCGCCTGTCGTGATGGCAGGGGCCGCGGCTGCGCCGCCACCTCCGACGGCAGCTCCCGTGCCGAGCGCGCCCGCCGCGGCTGCTCCGCCCGTGATGATCCAGGGCGCCGCCACGATGCCGAGCGAAAGCGGATCGCGGATGAGGTTGCCCATCAGGCCGTGGTTGTTGGCGACCTGGCGGCGGTGCTGGTCGAGCGTCTCGTATTTCCCGCCCTGGTCGGGGTGGTCACGCTTCCATTGCTCGCTCCTGCCGGCGCGCTGCACGGAGGGCGCGTTCCTGACGGCGAGCTCTTCGGCGGCCCGGTTCACCTGCGCCGCACGCGCCTCGCGCTCGAGCTTCTCGCGTGCGGCGCGCTGCTCGGGCGTTTCACGGGGCGCGAAGGCCGAGGCGGCGGTGCCTTCACCGAGGAAATCTGCGTTGGTTACACCCATGGCGTCACGTCTCCAAAGTCACGAACTGCTCACTCGCGCGCACGAGCACGAGGCCCGGGGCTTCGTTGAAGCGAAAGCGCCACTGCCGGCGCCGGTAGACGCCGAGCGAGCGGAGCTCCACCACGGGCGTCAGGTTGCCGTCGCTCACGTCGAGCTCAATCTCCACGCTGTTCCACGTGGCGGTCAAATCATCGCGCCAGTCGAGCGTGCACACGACGCCGTTCGAGAGCGCCGCCGTGCGCTTGAGCACGAGCTTCACGGCCACGGTCTGCTTCAGGTTGTCGGTGTCCCGGTCGAGAAAGCCCGTCTTCACGTGGGCCACGATGGGGGCGCCCAGATCCGTCGTGTTGTCGAGCGAGAGGGTGCGAATGGTCCCGTCCGAGAGCCCGACGACATTGAGGCCCCCGTCCTGGCGCAGGTGGTGGCTCAGCACCGGGAACATCGTGGCCACCTCCGTATCCGGATCAATCAGCGCCCAGCGCCCCCAGCCCGCGCCGGGCTGCAGCACGAGCGTCGTCGCGTCCGTCTCGAAGCGGAAGACGAGGCAGTCGGCGAACGAGTCGCTGAAGCGGTAGGCGTAGCATTCGTCGGCGGCGGTGAGCGCGTCGAGCGTCGCCTGCACCGGGCCGCCCACGTCGTTGAGCTCGCGCCCGTCGCTCATCACGATGCGGGTGAGGTGGTCGAGCCAGACGTACTGCTGGTCGTACTTGACCACGCCATAGGGGGCGAGCGCGCCGCTCTCGCGCGTGATGCTGGGGGCGAACGTGACCGAGCTGTCCGGCGAGAAGAGCTGCACGCTCGTCCTGCCGAACAGAAAGATGTCGTTCGTGTTCTCGGCGCAGGCGACGATGCTGTCGCTCCGGGCCTCCGCCGTGAAGAAGCCGGCCGCGCCCGGGCTCGGATCCCAACTCTCGTGCCCGGAGAAGTCGACGATGCCCTGGGTGATGTCGCTGAAACGGATCTTCGTCTGATCGAGCTGCGTGTCGTTGGCGAGGATGCGGCTCGAATTGCACAGGACATGGCTCGCCATGGGCGGGCAGCCGCCGAGAAAGCTCATCTCGTGGTAGTCGCCGTTCGTCGAGAAGTTCGGCGCGCTGAACGTCTCGGGGCGAATGTCCACCTTGCCGATCTCGGCGCCGCCTGCGATGACGAGCAATGCCTCTGTTTCGGCGAACGTTGGCCTGGGGAATCGGGTGGTGGCAATGGCTGCAGGAGTCGCTAGTCGGTCCTCGTTTGTGGTTCCGGTGCCAACCAGGGTGGCGGTGCCTCCTACGACACGGTACACGTTTCGCCCCCGGTTGTGACCGCTGCCGGCTGCGTTTACGGTCGCGCCTACAGCGTAAAGTACGCCGGGGTGAGTACCGCTCACCGTAGGCGTGCCGCTCGTGTGGGCTACCTTTTCTTCCGTGAGGTACAAGCCGAGCACGCCGGCCGCGTCGACTGCAGTAGCGGGAGCGACACCCGTGTAGGCGGCGATGCCAGGGCGCTTTCGGATGGCTCCGCGAGCGTCGGCGATGACGTTGAAAGCCTCGGGACTGGCGCCTGCGATCTCCTCGCTGCTCGTCTCGAGCGTAGGGCCGAAGGGGATGGCCGCGAATTGTGGATCGGGCATGTCAGCAGCCCTCGGTTAGCGAGGCAGCTTCCACAACGATCGGTCGAGAACTTGCCCATGCCATCACTGGCTCCACTGAGTGTGGTAGTTCACGATCGCCTGTTGGCTCGGGTGCTCGAACGAGTAGCGGAGCGCGTCCCGCTTCTTCTGCTCGCTCACCTGCGCGAGAAAGCCGATCTTCTCGGCGGGCATCGAGCTATCGACCGCGACGTAGTAGGCGAGGATCCAGACCAGCACGTCGAGCCAGTAGCGCTGCAGATCGGGCGTGTTGGTGGTGGTGGAGTTATCGCCGAGCAGGCGCACGGTCTTCATGCGCATCGTCCCGGCGTCGCTCGGCACGGGCCAGAACTTGACGACCACCGTGGCTCCGCTCCGGAAGGCGGCGTAGAGCTGGGGGCGCGGCGACTCGCTCGTTTTGACCGTGAGCGTCTGCCAGGTGGCGAGATCGATCTGGCTGCACACGAGCTCGCTGTCGGGGTTCGCGGTGGGCGCAAACATCGCGTCCTCGTGCACGTCGAGGATCGAGTCGGGCAGCGTGTAGCTGCTCGTACCGGCGACGATGGCCAGATCGTGGAACCCCATCGTCCGGGCGATGAAGCCCTCGACGGCGAGGTTGTCCATGATGAGATCCAGCAGTTGCTTGCCGTGCGTGATCTTCGCCGTCATGTTGGCGCCCACGGTGGTCGCCTCCACGGGCAGGAGCCCCGCCCGCTTGTAGGCGAGGAGCACGAGCGTGGCGATGCTGATCGGGGTCGACGGGGTGCTGGAGATCGTCACTCGTACGCCTCCAATATTCGGCGCTTGGTCAGCTCCAGCCAGAACGTGATGGTCGCGTCGGGCATGCCGTCACGCATATGAGTCACGACGCCGCCGATGTCCTCGGCGAACACGAATAGACCCGTGGTCTTGCCAGCCTTGGCGTCGGCGAGCAACTCCTCGAGCATCGCGACGATTCGCTCGTTCGTTGCCGTTTTTAGAACGCGGAGCTCGGCCATCAGAACCCCGGCAGGCCTACCCGCGTGCCGGGGTTGGCGTAGGTGGGAATGGCGCCGTCGTAGACGCCGGATGCGGTCGTGCGCTGCGCCGAGCCCGTGTAGCTGCTCGGAGAGCTCGGATCACCGGCACTGTCGGTGTCGGCCGCGGCGCCGTCGGCGGGAGACTGCGACCCGAGCCGCTGAGAGAGAGCAGCGGCCCGGGCTGCAGTGAGCTCCGCTAGCGTGAGCTCGTCACGCCCCTCGATGTCGTTTTCGCACCGGAGCAGGTTGTCACGCCCGCGGCGCAGCGCACTCCGTAGCCACATCACTCCGCACACGTCGCACTGGGATAAGTGCTCGCCTTTGCGGTCGATGTTGCGGGGTACGCTGCGCATTGATCACCATGGGGAGGGGGTTATTCGATGGTCGCGGCCGAGGTCATGAGCGCGGTGATGGCCGTGCCCTGGTTCTCGTCATGCACGAGATTGTCGAATGCCCGCACGAGGTGGGTGGTCGTGCCTGCGGCGCTCAGGGCCGCGGTGGCGCCGGTGATGTCGGCCGCAAACGCCAGGTTGTTCTCGCTGATGATGCCCGCGAGGGCGACGTCCGTCCAGCGGATGGCGACGGCTGCCGCCGCGCGCCGGTTGACGATGTTGTTGCCGGTGATGCGGAATTGAGTCGCCGCTGCGCTGAACTCGATCACGCCCGAAGTGGCGCCGCTGATCGACACGTCGAAGTCGTTCTGCGCGACGGTGAGGCCGTTGACCGCGCCCGTGCAACTGATGCAGTTCGTGGTGACCGCGGTGCTCGTGCCCTGAAACACGTTGCTGAAGATCACGAGATCATCGGCGCCCGCGGCTACGATGACGCCCGTTCCCGCGTCGAGCGCCGAGGAGGTACCCATCTGGAAGAGGCAGCCCTCGATGCGGCAGCCCGCGGCCGATACCGTGAGGAAGCTCACGACGGCGTCGATGCCGACCGCGAACTTGATGCCGCTGATGGTGCAGCCGGCGACGTCGAGCAGCACCGTGGATGTCGTGGCCGTAAAGGTCAGCGTCGGCATCTGCGCGGAGCGCAGCGGGGCGACCCCGATGATCTGCGTGCCGGCGACGAGGTTCGTGAGGAAGTCCGCCGTGCTGATGCTCTCGGCGTGACCCGGGAGCACGATGACGATGTCGTTCTGGCCCGAGCGGCAGCGCGAGAGCGCCGCCTGCAGGGTCGTCACGAGCAGGCCCGAGGCGGCGAAGTGGTCCTCGCCGTCCTGTGCGCCCGTGCTCCGGACGTAGGCGGCGATGCGCCCACCGGGTTTTACGAACGTGCCCCAGGGCCCGGAGATCGCGGCGTAGTTCGACAGGAACGGCGGCACGTTGCCGAGGAAGTTACCCGAGGCGTTCTGAATGGTGCTCATCAGCAGCCCTTACCCTTTTTGACGGCGCCCTTGGTTTTGGGCATCGGCGGTGGCTTGGGGATCGGATTCGTCTTCGGCTTGGCCATGCTCACCTCAAGCGTTGCTGAACAGAATGGAGCGGGGGTTGACCCAGCCGCGAGACCAGCGAGCGGTGATGGCGTAGTTCATCATCGTCTTGTCCTCGGTCACCCAGGTGTTGCTCTTGGGCTTGCGCCGCCAGAACCACATGAGGCCGAGATCGGCGTCGGTGAGGAGCGCCCAGTTCGTGGTCGTGTTCGTCCAGTACTTGATCGGCACCGGCGTGATGTTGAGGTCGCGATTGATGACGTTGATCGCGTTGAACGCGCCCGGCGTCGGATCGTAGGAGGAGCCGAGCACCTCGCGCCACACGCCCCACTGCTGCACGGGGAAGATGGCTTTCTTCGGCTCGAGGCCGTCGATGAGCCCGTCGTGACCGACCTGCTGCATGAGCTGCGCCGTGGCGATGACGAGGGCCGCTTTGCTGGGCGACATGGCCGTGGCCATCATGTTCGAGTAGGTCGAGCCGCCCGGCAGCACGTGCGTCGTGCTCGCGAGCGGCTGCCCGTCGCCGCCCACGAACGAGGTGCTCGTGGCGCGCACCAGCATCAGCGTCGCGTCGAAGTCGGCAAGCTTCCAGAGCGAGCGATTGTTGCGCTTCCCCGCCATGATGACCTTGTCGTACTTCATGTCTTCGAGAGCCTCGTCGCTCACGATCATGCGCTGGCCGTACGTGCGCGCGTTGAAGCGCGTGAGCGGGCCCTCGTAGATGGTGCCGATCGGAATGCTCTCGCCCTCGGGCTTCTCGCCCGCGAGGCCGCTACCGGCGACCTCGTAGTACTCGATGTAGTTGTCGTTCATCGACTTGACGTTGAGCCACTTCGGGAAGACAGCTTTGCTGCCCTCGCTCCCGTGCTCGTCGGTGTCGATGTCCTCGAGCGTCTCTTTGAGCGCGAGGGCTGCTGTGCTGGTGAAAATCTCACTCATGGTCGTTCCTCAGGTCGAAGAGAGCTCAGTTGGCCGTGCCGAAGACGGCAGCCTTGACGTTCAGGCCGAGCTGGAGCGAGTTGAACATCACTTGCATCGTCACGTTCGAGCTCGTGAAGTCCATCGCGTCGCCCGCCTTGCCGAGGCCGACGATGAGCAGCTGCGCCTGGGCTGCGCCGCCCGTGGCGGTCAGCGTGCCGATGAGCGGATTTGCCTTCGGCTGGCCTTGCCCGCTGGTCAGCACCGAATAGGTGATGGGGGCAGTCCTGCCCGTGACGCCCACGTAATCGCTCTTGATGCCCGTGCCGAGCGCGGCGGACAAGTCGCACTCGAAGATGTTGCCCGCTGCCGGGATGACCGAGACGAGCGGCGCGTTGTCGCTGCCGATGCCGCCCGTGTAGGCAGTCGCGCCCGTGTAGAAGCTACCGGGCCGCGGCGAGCCGCCGACGATCACGCGGGGGAAACCCACGATGACCCCGAACACCGTCTCGGATCCCGTGCCCTGCTCGCCCGTCACGTCGGTGCCGATCTGCGTCAGGCGCAGGGTGCCGTCCTCACGGAGGCGGACCGGATCGCCGATGTTCAGGTTGACGTTGGTGCCGCCGCCGCCGTCCTGCGTGTTCGGCTGGTACGCGGTCAGGATGGGGAAGGTGAAGATTTGCGGGGTCGCGTCGCCGCTGATGCTGCGAGCGAAACGGAAGCCGTAACGATGTGCATTTGCCATGGGGTCTCGATCCTTATGGGTGAAGGGTCATGGACCGTTCAGAACTGCCAACGCTTGCGGTCGTCCTGCTCGGTGCGTACGGATGTGATGCCGCGGAACGCGCGCCTCTCCTCATCGGAGAGCGGGTCGACTTCGCGGTTGCGGATGGTGTCTTCGATGCGCGTCGCGCGATCCCAGCCCACCTTGTCGATCTCCGCTTTGCGATCGATGGGACACTCCATCAGCACCATGCCGTGTGCTTTGATGGCGTCGCCCTGCTTGTACTCCTGGTACCCGACGCTCGGCTTCGGATCGTTCGGATCGTACTGGGAGATCTTGTACCCGAGCGCGAGGTAGTGCCCGATGTTGATGGTCGGGTCGTTCACCTCGCTGACGAACACGTAGTGTTTCGTCGCGTCCTGCTCGTCGAGGAAGCCGCGGTTGGCGGTCTGCTCTACCGGGCGCGGCGGGGGGTCCTCGCGTCGCACGCCCTTCTTCGAACTCGAGGCTGCTGCCGTCTCTTCTGCCACCGATGCTCCGCCTGGTTCCCACCGGGACCAGACGGGCGCGTCGTGGGTGACGTGCCGCCGAGAAGTTGGGTGCACTGCCTCGCAGCCTTTTGGGCCACGAGGCAATACGCGCCTATGAAAGCATGAGCCTACCGAACGGTCAAGTTCGATAGTTCTGGACTATCATAGGACCTTCTTTTCGCGCAGGCGCTTGCCGGGGCCATTTGCCCATTTCTTCACGGCATCCGCCTCGGACAGGTCGGGGTTGGCGGCGATGGCCATGCGCCGGAGGTGGGGGGTCATCTCGATGCCGCCGCCGTCCGAGCGCCCGCCGCCGCCGTTGCCGCTCGAGGCGATGCCGCTCATGCGCTGCTTGTCGCTCGTCGAGGGCCCGCGCTTCGGGCCGAGCTTGAACGTGGCCATGGCCTCCGTCATGACCTCGTCGACCAGGGCGTTGGTGACGTTCTCGCCGAGCGCGCGGCGGCGCTGAAACGTCGCCTCGGCGTACTGGTAGGCGTTGGTGTTGCCGTAGACCTCGGGGTACTTCTGGACCCAGATCTGCTGCGCCTGCTCGCGCTGGCGGGCGGGCTCACGCGCCTGTTGCACGCGCTCGGCGTGGATGACGCCCTTATCGCTCTCGATCTCGCGGGCGACGCGCTCGTAGTACCGGGAGCGCTCTTCGGTGAACGTGCCCGCCTTGATCTCGGCCTGGGCGGCGGTGTAGGCCGAGGCCTGCCGCTCGTAGACGGCGTCGAGGCGGCGCGTGAGCTCGTCTTTGCCGTCGCCCTGGGGCTGGGGCGCGGACTGCTGCTGCGACGACAGCCGCCCGCGGAGCTCGGCGAGCTCGACCTTGAGCGAGCTCTGCTCGGCTTCGAGCGACCTGACCTTTTCGGCGTTCTCTTTGCCGTCGTTCAGAAGCCGCGTGATGCGCTCTTGCCGCTTCTGCTTGCGATTGAGTCGCTCTTCGGGGCTCGCCGTCGGAGAGTCGTCATCGATGAGCTCGGCGACTTTCTTCTCGCTCTCGTCATCGGAGAACGGAACCTGAACCGCGTTGTCCGCGTTGCCTTGCATGAAGTCAGACATTTAGATCACCACGTGTCATTCAAATAGACGCTCTGCTTTTTGCTAACGTCGAGCGTGCCGTCCTCGCGTATCGCCGCCACCTGGTGCTGATAGGAGCCGTCGTCGCCCGCGTCGGTGATGCACTGTTCGCCCGCGCGAATGCGTTCCATCAGTGTCTCACTGCTGGCGAGGTCGCCGTCGCGCATCACCAGGTAGTGCAGTACCTGATCGGATATCTCTTCGCAGCGCCGCGCGAACGGGACGTTCTTATTCGTCACCACCACGTCGCCCAGTTGCACGCCGTGAGACATGAGCCGATCCATCGCCGTGAGCCCGGCGCTGATGAGCACGCCCCGGTTGCCCTCCTGCTTGTCTTTGAGCTTGGTGATGGCGGGCTTGAAGATGCCGCCCGAGGTCTTCTCGATGCGGTCACCCTCGGCGCCGTCGATGGGGAAGACGTGGATGCGGTCAAAGAGCGCTTGGCTTGCGAGGGCCCCGTCGGTGATACCGTACTTCAGCCGGTGCTTTTCGAGCAGCGGTGGCAGGCGGAGCGCGCCCGGCGGACTCATGTGGGCACGAATGAGCTCGGTGCGCTTCTTCGCCTTTTCGAGCTCGTGGTCGACGAGGTCAATCTTTGCCCCGCCGCCGTTGCTCGTGCCCCAGGCGGTCGTCTTCTCGGGCTCCGGGAAGCTGTAAATGGGTCGGCTGTCTCTCACGTCTCCCTCTCTCTCAGGTCAGGTGGTTTTTGATGAAGGCGCCCGGATCTTTCTCCAGCGCCTTCAGCGCCTCGTGGATGCGGCTACAGAGCTCGGCCTCGCGTGCTCGGGCGAGGATGTGGACGAAATCCTGGGGGCCCGTTGCCGCGAGCGTGGCCGCGTGCGCGCCCTGCAGCTTCTCCTGCCGGAGCCGCACGAGGTACTGCGCGAACAGCTCGAGGTCGCGCATCTCACGCGGCCCCCTTCTGCTGCTGGTTGGCGGGCTTACCCTGCGCGGGCGCGCCCTGCGTTGGCGGTGGGCCCCCAGGGCCTGCCGGAGCGCCGGGGGGCGCCATGCCGGGCGGCGGCATCGGCGGACTCGTCGGCATGCCGAACACCTGCGGGGCGGGCGGCGGGGCGCCGAGCAGCCCGATGAGGTCGTAGCGGTTACGGGCCTCGAAGCTCTTGCTGATGACGGAGTGCTTGAAGGCGAAGTTACCCGCGAGCTCGGGTACGGCCTGGGGCAGTTGCACGAGTGCATCGGCTTCGCTGATGCGCTGCTGGGTGCTCGTGAACTTCAAATCGGCGCTGATCTCGATGTCGTAGACCCGATCGTACATCTCGCGCCCGACGCTGAAGTTCTGACGGCCCATCTGCCCGAGCTGCGGATCGTGGTTGTTGACGGAGAAGAACTCGACGTCGGGCATGAAGATCGCGTTGAGCGTCGCGTTGTTTTCGAGCACCTGGGTGAGGAAGTCGGCGTACTTGCCCGTCGGTACGCTCAGCATCTTCGTCGCCTGCTCGATGCGTGCCGAGAGCCCCTGCGCGGTCTCGCCGCTCTTGCCGGCTTCGCCCGAGAGCACCTCGGGGGTGTTCGAGACGGTGTTGCCGAAGCGCACCAGCATCTCGATGAGCTGAATGAGCTGCGGGTTGGCTTCGCCGAAGTCGAGCGGGATGACGTCTTTGGCGAGATCGGTCGCGCCCTCGATCTTGTGCACCTTGCCCGGGGCGATGCGGAAGGGGTCGGGGAACCGCACGTCACCCTTGGCGAGGAAGTTTTTGAAGTTCCCGAGCGTGCCCTGGTCGATGAACATCGAGAGCGCGATGTTCGCCGCCTTGTTCTGCGCCGCGTGAATGCTGCCCGTACCGAGGCCGAGGATGCCCTGGATGGGCTCGATGTTGACGCCGTGCGCGAACATCCGGATGGGCTGAAACTCGGGCGGCTCGGGCTGCGCCTCGGGGTTGCCGTTCATCCACTGCGGCATGGGCGCCTCGGGCGGCGGGGGCAGCTCGTCGAGCGAGCGCGCCATGATGATCGACTGCGCGGGGCCGTCGCCGGTCATCTCGTGGCCCATCGAGAGCGCCGAGCGCTTCGTCTCTTCGAGCTCCTGCATGTACGCCTGCCGCTCGGCGTTGGCCTGCTGCCATTGCTGCAGCTGTTGCTGCTCGAACTCGAACCGGCGCTTGTCGTACGGGTCGACTCGCTCGTGGATGGCGAGCGAGAGCAGCGCGTTCGTCTGAAAGTCGACGAGCACCTTGCAGTACCGGTCTCGCGTCTGCCCGGGCAGGTTCAGCCATCCCTCGTACTGGATGATGCGGTACTGGCCCTTCTGGTGGGCGGTGGAGTCGACGCCGAGCGATTTGTCGACCGCGTCGCGGAGCTCGCGCGTGATGGTCGCATCATCCCAGTCCGGCGGCATCTGTTGCAGCGTGCTACCGACGTCCTCCCACGCGCCATCCATCTTCCGGAGCTCGTGCGCGTCCATGTAGATGATCTTGGCGACCCAAGAGACATCCGAGTAGTCGGGCATCGTGGACACGTGCGCGTTGGCGCACACGAACTCGTTCGCGGTCAGAATCTCGTGACGGTTACACTTACGTTGAGGATCCCAGTAACTATGGCAAGTGACGTCGCCAAACAGATCAAATATGAGCAGACCTCGATGGCCAATTTGACGCTTAAAGTCTTTGATGCGCTTTCGGATCTGCCAGTTGCCATGAAGAGAGAGCAACTTAGCAGTACGCTCATCGTCTGGACCAATAGGGGTAACACCGAAAACATTGGTCCAATTGCCGAAGAGCTCATAGGCTTGCCTGAACACCATGCGCAGCGTGTTCTCCATCAGGATGGGCACGTGCGCGTTGGATGCCTTGTCGAAGGGGGGCTCCTTCGGATCGAGCACGCCGGAGAAGAGCTTCCAAATGTCGGCGTTGTTCTTCCGGAACTTCTCGGTCGCCTCCCACGAGTTTTTGAAGTCGTCGAGGCATTTGTCCGCGATGCGCTTGAGCGCCTGCCGTCCTTCGGGGTGAGCCTTGAACGCCTTGACCAGGTTCGGCTCTTCCTCTTCGTATTCGAAGGGCTCCTCCGTCGGCGTGTCCTGCCCGAGCTCGAAGACGCTTTCTTTTTTGGCTTCGGGCGCCTCCGCCTCGCGCTCGTCGGCTAGTTCACGCGCCATCGGTCTCTGCCTTCACGACTTCATCGGTCGTTTCGATGTGCTGCTGCCCCAGCGCCTTGCCAATCTCGCGGAGCTCGCGCGCGAGCTCGACGTGTCGATCGCGGATGTGATTGAACTCGACGATCAGCTCAGTCAGGCGAGCCATGCGTTCGTATATATCGAAGGGCACGGGCACCACGTCGGGTTTGAAGGAGGCTGGCCGCGTCAGGCCGTAGATGCTGTCACCCGGGAACACTGCGTCGAGCTCCTCTCGGTGGTGAGGCACGACCACGTAGTAACCGCCTCGCTTTTCGATCCAGCCCTTGTCTAGGGCGGCCTGCATGTTGGCGGGCATGGCGTCCGGTGTGACAGTTTCTGTCATATCTCCCTCTCAGCTCCCATATCCGAAGCCGCTCGCCTGCGCCAGGGGTTCGTCGAGCACGTCGTTCTCGACCCGGTCAAATTCGTGGACGTCCATCACGATGCTGCCGCGCCCACGCGAGGCGCGAGCCGCCGCGTAGGCGTGCACGTCGAACCAGTGCTTGAGCCCGCTCTTCTTATCGGGCACGAGCGAGTCGTTGTCGTCGATGCCGATGCTGGCGAACATCTCTTGGCTTTTCGTGCAGATGTCGAAGATCATGAGCGCCGGGGGGCGGTCGCGTCCGTAGTCGCGGAGCCGCTCGGTGATGCGCTCGGCGTTGCGCTGGATTGAGCCCTTGTCGGCGGGCTGCCAGTACACGCCCTTCTCGGCGAAGACGGCCGCCTTGCTCTTGCCCGAGTCGCCACGCTCTTCCCAGAGCTGGGTGTCGGCAACGCCGGTGAGGCGGCTCTTCCGCTCGCGCTTGTTCCAGAACCCGAACTTGCTCTCGATCTCGATGACGCGAAGGGCAACCTCCTCGTCCTTCATGAGCCGGAAGTTGAACTCGTAGAACTGGTAGAGGTTATCGTCCGGATCCATCGCGAACCAGCCGATGACGCCCTGGGATTTGTACCCCCAGTCCATGGCGCGGAACTTGGGCCAGTCGCGCGGGATCTTGAACGGCGCGATCACGTGGACGGCGGGGTTGTAGTCGTCCTCGAAGTACCCGCCCTCCATGCTATCCCAGTCGCCGTAGAGGTAACGTGCGCGCATGTGGGCGGGTTTGCTGAGCAGCTTGATCTTGTACTGGCGGACGAACGCTTTATCGGGGTTATCGTCGAGCTTCGCCGGCAGAAACAGCCGCGTTTTGATGTGCATCTCGCCCGTCTCGGGGTCGGGCACTTTCACGCGCAGGATCGTGTTGCCCTTGCGCTCGGGCGTGACGAATCGCTCTTTGAGCCAGCCCGGGGCGGGGTTACTCATCAGCCGAGTGCGGAGCAGACAGCTCAGCACCGGATCGGCGGATCGAACGCGGCCATCGAGCTCTTCGTGCTGCGACTCTTCGAATTGGTAGGCCTCGTCGAGCGCGAGATGCGTGTATTGCTTCGATAGGTAGTCCTGGTGGCTGTCGCGCTCGCGGCAGTGGCCAAACGTGAACTTGTAGCCGCTCGAGAAGGTCCAGCTGTGGCGCTCCTTCGAGTAGTCCGCCCCCGGATCGAATTTGGGGAACATGCGCATCGAGCGATCGATGGTTTCGAGCAGCTGGGGCATGGAGCGCCGCAGGTGGAGCGCGTGGCCTTCGGACTCGCCGGGGCGGATGCGGTGCTGGCGGCAGAGATCGGCGAGCCAGGGGGGCAATTCATCGAGCAACTGCCCGCTCATGCGCGCGTGCTCGGCGACGGCCTGGGAAACGATGGGGTCCCATAGGAGAGTCAGGGATTTCCCGGGGCCCGCGCTGCCGCCCCCGAGCACCTCGTCGGCGGTCGAGTCGTGGTAGCGGATGGCCCAGGGCGAGGGCTCGTAAAGGGCGCGATCCATCAGCGGCTGGACAGGTAGGCGAGGATGGCCATCACGAGGCCGTTGTCGTAGGGCTCGGCAGAGAGCAGGGGGCGCTGCCAGACGTGCATGGGCTCGTGCTGCTCGAGGGAGTGCAGGGCCTTGTCCGCCCAGAGCGCGATTTCGAGCTTTTCCTCGGCGCGGAGCGGGAGCCGCGGTCGCGCGGCGACCTCCCACACTTCCTTCTTCTGGGCGAAGCGCTGCTCGCCCCGGTCGTCGAACACGATGCGGCGCTCGCCCTCGATGAGGGCCACGACGCCCTTCTGCCCGTCCTCGAGGCGCACCATCTGCTCGCCGAGGACGAGGGCGCTCATACCGTTCGGGGCTCCTCGGGATCTGTGGAGCCGATGATGGGGATCACCCGATCGAGCTGGTTCCGGATCATGCCGAGTGCCTGGCGATCTCCGGCGTTACCGAAATACGCCATCCAGGCGAGCGTGTGGCATTGCCGCACCACGTCCTTCAGGCGCTCGGCGAGTTTGTCGTCCCTCACTCGATGTCCTTCTCGGGGTAGGCGGAGGCTGTAGACGGATGGGCGCTACTCGTGGGCGGAGGTAGCGATATCTTCACGTTCACGTTGTTCTGCGTGAGCTTCACGCGGTAGCCGCGGCCTCGGGCGATGCCAGCCATGACCTGGGCGGCGAGCTTCACGCCTGCGGGCGCGACGGATTGAGGCATCCACCCGGATTTCGCGACCTCGAGGCGCTGGCGGGCGCCCTCCGCGCCGTAGCGCTCGATCCAGTCGGGGGGAGGCTCGGCTTGCTGGGCTGAAACCTCGTGAAATGAGAGAGCGGCCTCCACGACGCCGCTCGCGCGGTCGTAGATGCGGTCTTCGATCTCCACGATCCGGGAGAGGCGGGACTCCTTCGCGGCCTCGTCACGTAACTCGATGGCTAGCGCATGCCTCGCGGGTAGCGTATGCACCATTTGCATCAATATGGCACGCCGGCCGGTTGGTGACGAGCGTTCAGTGCATCCCGATCTGGGTCGACCCATCCGGGGCCAGCGGGTGTTCATGGTCGAGCTGGCGGAGGCGCTGCGGCACCCCATCTCGGATCTCACTCAATTTGCGCGAGAGCAGCGGCTCCTGCATCGCGCCAATCGGGCGCCGGGGCGTCATCCCGTCTGGTACGTGACGGAGCACGGGGCAGCGCGGCTCATCATCTACGCGCGGAACAAGCAGGGGGAGGCGGTGCTGGATCCGAAGTGCCGCGAGGCGATGCGGGAGCGGCGGCGGCTGGTTGTTCCGTAAGGGGTTACTGATTGCAAATACAGGGGCCGGGACAGAAGATGAGTCCCGTGGGGGCGGACGAAACGTCAGTCCGACCGAGCAGGACGAGTCGGAATCGCGGAAACCCCGGTGGTGTCAGACTCAAGGTCTGTGTTAGGTGCGCAGGAGCGGGGTGCCTGGCCATGCTCGACCCATTCGCCATCCGACCGCTCGAGCGTCGGTGGTGTGAGCTAAGAGCCCGTCGGGAACAACACCCCGCACCTACATTGCGCGCCGTTCTGGCTCCGTGTTACCGAGGCGGCGGGCGCTCCGGGGGAGGTCGAACATCACTCGAGTAGTTGCCTGTGGTTTCGGCGAGAGCCGAGCCCGGGGCGCTCGCTTACATCGGAGGAGAGAACGATGACCGTGAAGCGGTATGCCGACCTGGCGGGGTCCGAGCATCGGGAGGATCCGGAGGGGTTCTGGGTGCAGTGGGAGGACGTGCGCGAGCTCGTCGAGATCTGTGAGAGCTACGAGACGACGTTCCTGATGTGGAACCGCAACTGCACGCCGTGGCGGCATCTGGCGCAGGCGCTGCTCAGGATGCGTGGAGTCGAGGTGCTGAAGTGAGCGAGCAGCGCTTCAAGCCTGGGCCCCTGGAGCGGGCGCCGGTGAACAAGGATCCGCATCTGCGCTGGGATATGAGCGACGGGCTGCGGCTCTTCTGTGACTCCTGCGGGCAGAAGTTCCACGCCGAACTGCCGATGGGGCTCCGGATGGCGAGCTCCATCATGAAGACGTGGATGCGGGAGCACCGGGCGTGTCGCCCGAAGGGGAGCAAGTGAACGCCGACACCTTCGAGGAGCGGCAGGAGGCTCACGGCAGGTGGTCGCGCAAGTGGTACCAGCGAGGAGAGCGGGCGTACTGGTGCGCGCAGCTCTTCGCGGTCGCCACGGGTCTCTCGGGGCTCGCGCGCACGCTGGTTGACTTTCCCATGTGGGTAGCGCTTGCGCTGCTCGGGCTGTCGCTCGTGGCGTTCGTGATCTGGAGGCTCATCATGCGGCACTACTTCCGGGGCGTGGACAGGCACCTGGACGAGTGCATCCGGGAGCTTCAGGAGTGGAGGGCGGGGTGAGCAACGCGCCAAGTCCGATGCTCGTGTTCTCGCTGCTCGCGGGAGGGATGAGCTTTGGGTCGATGGTGACGCTCGGTCACTGGTACACGGCAGCGGCGGTGGGGCTCGTCATCCTGATGCAGCTCGTCGGGCTTTGGAGGACGCGATGACCGAAGCAGAACGGCTGGAGCTCGAAGCGCTCGAAGCAGCGCCTGAGCCGCGCGATTACGACCGACTGCACTTCCTGCGGCTGCGCGCAGCGGGAGTAGCGACATGGGACGAGGTGCTCGACGCCTACCGCGCCGCGCTGGATGAGCCGATGCCCGAGAGCCTGGAGTACCCGGCGTGGATGCGGAAGCGTTCCGGTCTGACGGGTCCCGAATCGTGACGGTTTCGATTGCGGTCGTCACGCGGCGTGGGCGCGACATCCGCCCGTGCACGAGGCTCAGGAGCGCGGGCCCCGTCTGTCGGGTGGGCGGCAAGCTGCACCGGATCCGCCCGTGTCTGACGAACTGGATCGGGCTGGCGGCGTGGGTATGCCCGAACGTGTGCGAGTACCGGCCTGACTGGTCCCGATTTGTTTTAAAATCTGGGTAGGATGAGGGGCGAGCAAGCCGTGCGCCGGGGCTCGATACGGACAAGCGGTCCGCCGTCGGACGACCCGTTCCTCACTCTTTTTCAGGCGCACCCGCCCTCGTAGCCCGGGCCCGTGGCGACAGTAACGGGCACCTGATCCGGCCTGTTGAGTCCGGATTTGGTTCAAAATCTCTGTCAGACGAGGGGACTCCGCCCCGGGCTGCCCGGGCTTCCGAACCGGGGGGGTACCCGGGTGGGTCGACCCAATCTGAAACGCCCCACTTCGGCGACCAATCGCAGGGCCGGTGAGCGAAGGGGCTAGCGTCCCCCACAATTCCCCCTTGGCACATTGCCAATAATGGGATTCGGCGGGCGTCCAGCGAAATCGGCGGGCTGATAGCGCTGGGAAAGCTGCGCTTTGGGGTGGCGCCCCTGCCTTTCCCACTCTGGAGCGGCCCTGCCTGGCTCGTGTCAGCGCGGGGCGTCCCGATATGGCGAGCAATCGCGCTCCCCAGCCGCCGATCGCACCCTTTCGGCAGTCGGGACGCGCTAGGTTTTACCTGCAGTGCAGGTAGTTCGGAGCGCAAACCAACGGCTGGACTGCTTGCGACGCAGCTACACAATCGCCTCGGTGCGTAACTTCCTACGCACCGAGCAACGCTCCTAACAGCCGGCCCCCTAACCGAAAGGTCCCTCCCATGTTCGATGTTACCCGCACCTATCGCGTCACGTTCCTACACGTCCGAGGCCCGATCCTGGGGCGCGACGTCTGTCTGTCAGACAGCGCGTTCCGAGACCGCAAGTCGCTTGCAAAGCAGTTACGTAGCGCCGGGACGCTACTGCCGGGCGCTCGGGTTCGCTCGTTCCGTGGCGAGGCTGGTGGCCGCGTCGTCGTCGACCGCGTGACACCCGAGCTAACCACGCAAACCGGGCACGTTATCCTCGAATGCATCCCGTTCGATATGCCTCACGCGCGCCTCGCAATGGGCAAGGGCGAGCCAGGTCAGACGATCGACGCTGGTGACGTGGTTATCGAGACGACCTTGCACCGCCTCGCCTGAGTTTCCGGCACGTTCCGTCACCTGTCACGGGTCGCGGAACGTACCGGGCACTTCAGCCCGCCTAAAGAAAGCAACCCAGCCATGACCGATTCAACCACCTACGCGATCGCCCGTTATCTCACTGAGTGCCCCGCGCCAAAGCTCACTTTGCGCCGCGTGCGACTGAGTGGCGACTACGAGACGGGCACCCGCGGCTCGCGCTACTGGGGGCAAGGTGCGCCGCTTTATCGCGCCGAGTCAGAGGACGGTGAGCTGACCTTGCATGAGCGCGCGGCCACTCGCGAGCAAGCCAAAGCCGCGATCGCGGCTCGAGTGAACGGCGCCCGCTTCACGCGCTAATCCCCCGCTTCGGCCCGTCGCAAGCGCAACGGGCCCATGCGGGCGATTCAGCCCTTAACCAAGTCGAGAGTCACACATGAGCATCCGCGCTTCCGTTACGTTCGAGACTGTCACGCCCGAATCCTGCGAGCAGGGCGACTTTGCAGACCACGGTTGGATCGCGCCCAACGAATACCGCGTACCACTCGGTGGGCGTTGCACGTCAGAGGCGCGTTACAGTAAGCGCGTGCGAATGGCGCAACGCGGCCGATATGACTGGACGCTAGGCAACGCCGTCCGTTTCATCCTGGACAAGGCGCGCTATGTCCAGTCGGAAGTGGACGTTGACATTCGCACGTGGGAGCCCGGTCGATCGTGGGTACTATCTGTCACGGTCGAGCGCTCATGCGAGGATGAAAGCGCCGCCGAATCGGTGGGCTATGGCCTACACGTGGAAGGTCTGTCTCAAGGCACCGCGGATCGCCTCGAACGCCTACTCATTGAAGCCGGGTGTAGGCGCCCCTACGCGCGCGCCTCGAGCTTGCGCCGCGCCGTCTGATACCGGCACTGCCCGCTCACCCGAGCGGGCGCTACCGGCAATCACGCCGCTCGAAAAGGAAAGCTCACATGCGCACATACACGTCATTCTATTGGCTCGGATCCGATGTCACTCGCACCGTGTTTCAGGCTGAAACAGACGGCGCCGCCCTGAGGGAACACGAGGACCTCGGTCCTAACGCATACGACGATCGCCGGCTGCTAGCGGGCGACGTGTCGACGGCTGACCTTGCCAAGCGCGACTGATACCGGCTGGCGCCGTCACCCCGCGTAACGGCGCCCACCGGCAATCACGCCGCACAACGGAGAGTCATATGGGCAAGTTCATCGCAGGCATTCTGTGCACCATTTTGGTGCATCTGCTCGGATGGGATACCATCGAGACCGCGCTATCACGCGCCAGCGACGCCACGCGCGCCGCGTACACGAGTGTCGAGGCGCAAGCCACGCAGCTGCGCACCGAGAGGGGTGGCAAGCTCGCCCGCTGACCCCCACACATGGCGCCTCACCTCGCGTGCGGCGCCACAGTGGCGGCCAATAGGGCCCTTAACGAAAGCAGAGAGACAAATGGCCTCACGCATACGCGCGACGATTAACCTCGCCTTCGCCTCGCTCGAACGCGCAGCGGACGAGAATGGCATGGAAGCATGCAACTCGGCCCACATTGCAAAGGAAGGGTGAGCATGTACGAGCTGGTTGCCATCCTCCTACTCGCATGCGGCGCCGTCGTGGCGCTCGTGCTCCTACCGTACGTCGTCCTGCTGGCGTTGTACGTGGCCCCTTTCGCCATTGCCGTCGCCCTCGGTATGTGGCTTTACCACGCGCTGTGAGGCCCTCATGAGCCACGGACCCACCGACAGACACGTGGACTTCATCCGCGCCGTTGCCGCGCTATCGCTCGAGCTGGGGCACGATCCGAGCGCCATCGAGATCGCCCGCAAGCTCGGGATCACCCGTCAGGGCGCCGCCGAGCAGCTCCGGGCCATCGAGGCGAAAGGGCTCCTGGCAGACGTGCCCGTCACGGTTTCGAGCGGGAAGTGGCGGCTGACAGACGCCGCCCGCCGCTGGTTACCGTGACGGGCCATTGCCGGGCCCTGGCGGGCCTCCAGGGGCGCTTTCAGCCGCCCGGGCATGCTGCGCCCGGGCGGCTTTGCTGCGCGCCCTACGGCGCGTGTCCCGCGTCAGCTCCTCACGGGCCAGCGCGCACTCGCGCCGGCAGTACACGCGCGGCTTCGTGGTGCGGGTGTAGGTGAATGTCTCACCGCACCACCAGCACCACGCCTGCTCGAGCTGGGGGCCACGCGCGACCGTCACGGCTGGCCCCTACTTGCCCAGCCCGCCAGCGAGGGCTTCGCGGAGCGCGGCGCGGACTTCCGCCCTCACCACGACCCGGAGCCAGTCCTCGAACGAGTGGAGGGGCCCGGTGGCGGCTATCGGCTCCGGGCGAGCCGGCGCGCTTGCGAGCGTCGGCTCCGCGGGTGGCGCCTTGCCGGACTGCTTGGCGAGCTTCCGCGCTTGCATGGTCGCGCTCCGGGCGGCGCCACGCGCGGCATTGGCGCGGCGCTTGCGCTCTTTGTCGAGCCAGCGGCTCATCACGCTACCGACTACGCCCGTTGCAGCCATCACGTCCGTGCGTTTCTCGCCATCGAGCACCCGTGACGCGATCGCGCTCTTCTCTTCGTCGCTGAACTTGCGACGGACTTTCTTTTTGCCTGCCACGGGCTCAGTCTTCACCGGTGACGGGGTGGGGTCTATCAGCGACCGGTCGGGCCCCTCGGGGGGCGGCAACGCGTGGGAACGGCTGACGGGGGGCGGGACGGGTCTGCTCGAGGGCGGCGACGGGCGATCGGCGGGGTTGCTGGCGCCGTTCGATAAGAGACTCAGAAACGGTTGCTTGCTCGCGAGCGACTCGGCGAGCGTGGCAGCCAAGAGCTTTTTGTTGGCCATGGTTCATTAGGTCGACTTTCGTTGTGGGGGTGTTACGCAGGCGTTAGTCGCCCGCGTCGAAGGGGGTAACGGCGGGGTAACGGCCGCTCGCGTTCAGACGAATAGGCTTCGCAGCGCCAAGGCCGTGCCCGGGGCGAGCCGTTGCACGTGCCAAGAGACGAGTGCGATCGGCGCGATCATGTGGAGCGCGTAGAGGGTTCGGAGGGCGAATGTTCGGAGCATGAGGGTTTCTCCAGGGTGGAGTCCCGAGTATCGGCCGCGTCGCTGTCCGGATGCAAGGCAGGCGGCTCGATCAACACGTTGCCGAGCAGCACGCTTTCGAGTGCGATCGCCTCGTGCTCGCCGACGCGCAGGGTACCGGCGAGCTTGCCAGCCCACCACACCGTCAAGCGCGCGTGCACGCCGTGAAACTCCACCCGTACGCTGCTCACGCGATCGGGGTAACGCCCCTTGCTCGTCCACTCGGTCACGGCTTCAGCCCGCCGGCGCACGAGCTCGGCAACGTGCACGCCTGCGCACCACTGGTCGTAATCGATATGCCTGCGGGCCGCTGCGTTTAGCACCGCCTGCTCGGCCTCGTGTCTGCGCCACGACTCGTGGAGCGGATTGGCCTCGGTGCGGGCCTTAACCTTTCTCTTCACTGTCTTGTCGCGCCCAGCCTGCGTGTAAAGGACTCCTATCTGTCCTTCTTCATCGCCATGCGTTACCTCCAGCGCCCCCAGACACCCAGGGCATTCTCCTTTCCAGATGGCTTGGCCCGGTTCAACGTCGCCGTGCACGGGGCATGTCGGGACTTCACAACCGTTGTTGAGACCGCTGAGGAACGCCTCCGTGTTCGAGCACTCAGGCTCAGCCTCGGTGCGGGCCGGCGTCGCGGGCTGCCGAGCTGCCTGCAATGTGGCGAACACCTCATCCGCGCCGGGGTGACCGAGCGATGGCGCCGCGGGCTGGGCTGACAGCGCAGCGACCTGACGCTTTGCTTCAACGATAGATTCGGCCACGCGCTGACGGACCTCGGCGGCCAACGCGAGCGTGTTCAGCGCCGCGGGCTGGCACTCGCCGCATGTCATCGCGTTGGAGTGGTGCCGGCACTTCCACCCCGGATTGGCACGGACGAGCCCCCATGACTTGAGCACCCAGCCGTGCGAGAGCGCGACCGCTTGCAACCGCCGCACTGTGTCGTCGAATTCCAGCGCCGCGGGCTGGTTGGCGAGGAATGCGCCAGTTCGCGCCACAAGGTCAATCATCTTATGAGTGCGCCGCGAGAGGGGTGCGGCTGCCATGTTGTGTTCGACCAGCAGCGCCGTCGCCTCGGCCAGGCGGGCCTCGACTGCCATCATGCCGCTGCGATAAGCGCTGACCTCGTGCAACAGCTGGTCGTGCGTAAATTCGTTGTCGAGGCGAGCCCGTAACCGCTGGTTCTCATTCGAGATAGCCGCCAACGTCGTCTCGTGTCCGTCAAAGCACGCCCGCAGCCGCTCGTTTTCCGCGGTCAGGGCGTCGACGTGCCTCAGCACCACGGGACCATAGTGCGGCCTAATGTTTAGCCATGTCCGCTGGAGCTGGCTTAGTTTCTCAATGGTCATTCGCTCTCCAATTCCTCGATGGCTTCGCTCAATAAGTCCGGCAGGCAGCCGTCACAGATCGCGCCCACGACAGCCACCCATGGTCCGCTCGGCGTGAGAAACCCGAGCCGCTCGGCGGCGCGCTCGAGGGCCTCGAGGGCGCCGTCCGTGAGCCATAGGCTCTTGCCCGTGACGCTCGACACGAGCACGCAGCAGCCCTCCCCGCCGTTGCCGAGCGCTGCGTGTCGGAGCTCATGGGCTATGGCGCGGCGGTCACTTTGCCGAGCCACGAACGCACGCTCTCTTCCGCGAGTATGTCGATGATGGCGTCGAACTTCTCGCGTCGAAGGACGCCTCGCTGCTCGAGGTGACCGAGCAGCGCTACCGCGAGCATGAGATTTTCCTCATCGAGGGATGGATCCACTGGGGTCGTCATCGCTGTCCTTTCGTGATCTGAGTTTCATGGTCTCGAACATCTCGTCGCTCACGTCGATCGTTTTGGCGACGCTGAGTGACGGGGGGCCCGGGGTGTGGGTCTGGAGCGAGCGGGCGTAGGCTTCGCGCTTGACCTGGTGCAGGTTGTCGACCCGCACGTCGAGCAGGTGGATCCACTCGTCATGCTTGCGGAGCCTCCGCCCCTGCAGGTTGAGCGCGACGATGAGCGTCACGAACAGCAGGAACACGATCGCGAACGGGAACAAGGCTTCGAACAGCGCCATGGCCCCCCGATGGTATCATGGCCCCCCGTCCCTCGGGTGTGGGCCAATGAGCTCGATGATGTCGCGCTCGAGCTCGGGCGGTAGCTCGATGAGGGCGCGCGAGTGAGCCAACTGCACGTCGCGCAGCGCGGTGACCAGCCGCCCCATGCGTTCGGCGGCAGCCTGCATGCTCGCGGCGAGGTTATCAATTACGGTGGCGGTCAGGTCCGAGAGGCTCACGAACGCCTCACGTCTTTGTATTCGGTCGCGGCGCCCATGGTGCCGTCCTTCCGGAAGTGAGCGAGGATGGCCGCCTCGCTCTCGCCGAAGACGATCACCACGTCCGGGCCGCGGCCTTCGATGGTCGGGCTCGTGACGATCATGCCTTCGACGAGCTTTTCGAGCACGGATCGCGTGATGCCGATAATGAGGCGCCCCTCCACATCCCAGGCGCGGATCATGACTTGCCCCGCTCTGCCCACTGGGCGGCCTGGCGCTCCAGACCCACGCTCACCAGCTCGGCGGCGCCATGCAGGGTGTCGCGCACGACGCTACCGAAGTCGTCGGGGCCCGAGCCTGCCACGGCGACGTCCACCGTGAACTTCCCGTCATCGTTTGGCACGAACGAGATCACGAGCACGGCGCTAGCGCCTTCGATGGCGGGCAGGCTCCGCTCGGCGGCTTCGTGGGTCTGCTTCTGCTGCCCCTCGCGGGCGTTGTCGGCGTGGCGCACGTCGATGACTTTCACGGTCACGGCGTCACCTCGAAGGCCGCGCGCAGCGCGTCGAGGGCGAGGTGGGCTCGCTCTGCGATGACGCCGGCGGGCTGTCGTGGGTCGGTGGCAGTGACGAGCCAGGTGACGGCCTTGTCTCGACGGGCCTCGAGACGCTTCAGCTCTTCCTGAAGCGTGCCGACTTGCGTGTGCAAGCGGTCGATCTGTGCGTGCAGGCGCTCCTCTACCTTTTCCCACTGGCGGGCGTGTCGGTCGATCTCTGCTTCGACGAGGGCGTTAAAGTCGCTCATATGGCTCTCTTTCCTTTGGCGCTCAGGCGCATGCGGGTCTCGGTGACGGCGCGGGGCGGGTTGAGGAAACCCTTTTCGCGCAGCGATTGCAGAGTGTGATGGGCGGCGGTGTGGCCCTTGCCGAGGGCTTCGGCGAGCTGGCGCACGCTCGGGGCGAGGCCGTACTTTTCGATCCACTTATGATAGGCGCGCAGCGTTACCTTTTCGATCGTGGTCAACTCGTAGTTGGTTCGGGTCATGCATGTCCTACTGATATGAGACAGCGTTGGCTGTCAATGCGCGGTTGTACACATCCTCCCTCGGCCCCTGGCGCCCACATTGGGGGCCTTTGCCCCTACCATTGTGGCCCACCCGTTCGTTTGCCAATGACACAGTCTCGCCACGGTGTCTATATGGAGCGTCCATTCCGCGACACGTGGCGGGCGCGGCAGGGTGAGCGGGAACATACTGAGGGCGAGGCATTGGTGAAGAAACGGACTGAGGACGAGAGGTGCGCCGAGGTGGGTTATGGTGGGAGGCCGGCGGCGGCCGCGCTGGCGGAGTACGCGCGCGAACAGGTGCTCCGCCGCAAGCTCGAGGCCGTCATGAAGGCCGAGCTTGGCGGCCATGATCCTCGGTGGATCGAACAGGCCTTCTCTCCTCTCGGGCCACGCAAGCACATCGCCGCGGTGCGGCGGCGTATCGCCGAAGCCGAAACCCGTGGGGTGTCTTCCGTCGAGCTCGGCGCCGCCGTCGATCGACGCCGTTACCTGCTCACCGCCGAGTCGATCGCCGAAGAGCTCGGTCGCGCTCCGCTGCGTAAGACGATGCCCGCCGTCAACGACACCGAGGCCGAAGAAACCGCTTATGTCGACTTCATGGCTCGCGCCGTGAACCGTGGATGAAACGATGATTGAGCCGAAGCTGATAAAGGTGCCGGGCGGCTGGGAAGGGCGCTTCCGGTGCGGGACCGAGCGCAAGCGCGCGACCCTACTGGTCAAACACGAGCCCGACGCGCTCTCTCGCGCTCGCCGTATCCGAGAGGTGCTGCTCGCTATCAGCAAGGCCAACAAAGGCGACAAGGCAAGGCGTGACGCCCGCTGCATCGACTTCCTCGAACAGGCTGCAACGGCGCCGAGCGCCGCCAGCTTCAACGGCATTTGCCGGGGCGCGGCGGAGCTGGCGGCCAACCCCGATAAGTACACGTCTGGGCCCCTGACGTTTCGGGACGTGGCCAGCCTGTGGCTGACCGGCACCTTACATCAGCGCTTCCCCGGGGCGTTTCGCTATCAGTCTGCCAAAACGGCGCGTAACACGATGCAGGTGCTCGACAAGCACGTGATGCGCCACGTGGGTGACCTGGCCATACGCAACTTCACACTGAAGCACTTTCAGGCCATCATGGCGGGTCTACCAAAGGCGATCACGGCCACGAACAAGATCGCCCGCTCGGTCGACGTCATCCTGCGCGGCGCAGTCGAGCTAGAGCTCATTGCGCACAACCCGATCAAGCGAAGCGCCATCCCGCCCGCCCGCAACCCCTACTCGATCGCCTTCACCTACCTTTACCCTCCCGAGGAAGAAGCGCTCGCGCGTTGCGAGGCCATCCCCCTGGGGCGCCGTGCATACTACGGGTTCATGGCGCGCAACGGCACGCGACCGAGCGAGGCCGCGCTGCTCGTGTGGGGTGACGTCGACCTCGACAACGGGACCGCGAACCTCGACGAAACCAAATCCGATTGCCCACGCATGTGGATGATGGATGCCGACGTCATCGCGGTGCTCCGTCGCATGCGTCCCGAGGACGCTCTCCCGACGGATCTCGTTTTCCCGGACGCCCCAACTGCCGGCAACCGGGCTCACACATTGCGGCGCGATTTGAAGACGGCTGGCTGCACCCGCGCGACTCTCGGGCTCGGTCGCGTCAACCCCTACAAGGGCAAGCCGCGCCGCCCCATCCGTTGCCATGACCTGCGCGCGTCGTTCGTTACCGTGGCGCTCGCTTCGGGGTGGACCGAGGCTCAGGTGAAGGAGCGGACCGGGCACGAATCGGACATCATGCTGGCCCGCTACAAGCGCCGCGCGACGAACGCCGTGGAGCTCGGACACGGCGACTGGTTTGCCCCCCTCGACGGCTGCCTGTGGCCCGAGGCGAGGCCCACTCGGGGGCCCCAGGTGGGCCATCGGCTGGGCCAAGTCATCCAAATTCAGCGTAAAAAGGCTGCATCAGGTAGTTCTTCAACAACTGCAGACTCCCTGCAGGAGCATGCAGGAACACAAAAACACCGGGTAATTGACCCCCCTGCGGGTACCGGTTTACGGGTTGGCCCACCCCCTAGGGGGGGGGTGGGCCAAAACGAGGTGGGCCAAACCCATCCCGCTCTCGCCAGCCTGACCACTGCCATCGCCGCGGCTGCTGCCGCCGGCAAATGGTCGCTCGTCGACCGCCTCACTGCGCAGCTCGAACGTCTCGAGCTCGCCGTCGCCAGTCATTGAACCGAATCCCGGCGCCATGACGGCGCCGGTGTAGGCCCAGGAAGGATACCGCCTCTCTCATGCGTCATCAGTACACCCCCGTCTTCCGAGACTTCCTCACCTCGTCCATGTGGGCGGCAGATCCAGCGACCCGCTGCGTCTGGCTTTGGTTCCTGCTCACCGCCGACCCCGAGGGGTACGCGGTCGGCACCATCCCCGGCGTCGCGCGCCAGGTCGGCATCTCACTCGAGGAGGCCATCGCCGCCGTCGAGCTGCTCGAGTCACCCGACCCCTACAGCTCGACGCCGGGCTTCGAGGGGCGCCGCATCGTGAAAGTCGATCGCGGCTGGCACATCATCAACTTCGTCGCGCACCGCGAGCGCGCCAAGCAGGAGAGCGAGAAGGCACGCAAGCGCGCCTGGATCGCCAAGCACCGCGCCGACCAGAAGCAGCTCACGCTGCCCGGCGTCGCGCTCAACCCGGCGCCCATGGAGATCGTCCACCCTGTGGACATCCTGGGGATCAACGTTGGGATCAACGCCGCGACGTACCCGCTGAGCGTTCTCGATGAGCTCGATGACGGCTCACCTGATTACGCTGACTTGGATACGAATGTAGACGCGAGTAGCGAAACCATCGACGCACCCAAACCCAAACCCATACCTAAACCCAAAGAGGAGGGGGGATCCGGATCCCCCCTTCCCCCCAAGTTGCTCTTCGATGCTCCGACGCTGCCGACGGTGCACCACACCCTCGACGGCTGGGTGCTGACGCCCGAGCTCCTCGACGACGCTCTCGCGCAGGGCCTGACCGAGGTGCAGGTCGCGACGCGGCTCATCGAGCTCAGGAACGGACCCATCGGCGGCGCCCGCGGCGTGCTCGACCGTGACGCTTATGTACGTGCCCAGTTCCCCAAGTGGCGGACGTGGGCGGAGACGGACCGCGCCAAGGCCCAACGCGACGCCGCTACGCCCTCCTCCAGGCGCTTTGGCGCTCCCGACTCAGCTCCGGTGGCTCCGCCCCGTAAGCGCGTCGTGGGGCTGCCTGGCTGGGTCGACGCCGAGCACGAGGCGCTCGCCCTGAAACTCGGGCTGAACCTGAAGCGGGCGGCCATGGCCTTCGCGCGGCAGGCGCACATCCCGCCGGGCAACATGCGCCCGATCGACGTGCTCGAACCCTTCAGTAAGTTCCTCGAAAACCTGGGGCGCGAGACGGCGGCGTGAAGACGATCCTCGTCCACCCGTCGCCCTTCGAGTTTTCGTTCCACCACGCCAAGGCTGGCGCCGTGTTCATCCTGAACATCCACCAGCTCAAATGGTCGGTGGAGCTCCGGACGCGCCCGCCGAGCATTCGGCTACTCGAGGACGGCAGGCAGGGCGAGCCCACCCTGTGCGAGATCGTGGGCGACTGGCCCGACGCGCCTCGCTATTGGCCCGAAGAGTGGGAGCCGGGCAGAGACGCCCCCCACAACCCGCGTCCCGTTCCGGCTCGTGCCGGATGGGCACGCTGAACTATCGCTCAACCTTGCACGTGTCCTACTTTCATAGGACAGTAACGGGAACAGATGCTCTTTGCTATCGAGTTTATCCGGAGTACCGAATTGGCAGGTGTCGATCCGAATGACCTGTCGTGGACTCGCTACCTGCAGCGTTATCAATCACTAGAGGAGGCGGAGGATGAATTGTTTTGGCTCGACCAGGAACGGGACGGTTACACGCACCGCGTCGTCACCATCCAGGGGGATTGCTACTGATGCCACGCTTTGACGGACCGCGGCGACTCGCCGAGCACCGCACGATCACCAAGCTCGGGCGCAAGCTCGAACAACTGCGCTTTGAGCTCCGGGTGGAGGCGCCGCGCCGCACGCTCGACTACTTGCTCGAGCACATCGCCGACCTGCTCGAGCAGATGGGCGACAGCCGGCTGCGCGCCGAGTACGCGGGGCAGGTCGAGCGCGCGCGGGAGCTCGTCGCGGGGCGCCACAACCTGCGCCCCGTGCGCAAGTGGTCCGAGTACCCGAAGGACATGCTCGCCAAGTGCAAGAGTGGCGCGCAGCTCGAGGCCATGATGCACGGCGAGTGGGATCTGTGCGACCTGGGGGACGACGCATCATGAAGCTTTCGGTCTACTGCCACCACTGCGCGCGCAACCTCGAGTGCGCCGACGGGTTCCGGGGCTACGTCGTCTCGTGTCCCGACTGCACCGATCCCATGGGCGACAGCCTGATCGAGGGGCTCGAGGGGCGCGGCTCCACCCCGGAGGACGCGCTGCAAAACTGGTTCGACCGGCGGGAAGAGCTCGGCCTCGAACCGGAGCTCGCTCTCTCTCGCCTTACCGGCTTCATCGTCCCGAAGAGCCCGGAGGGCTGGCGCTTCAGCATCCCGGGTCACGGCTGGGATTGCGTCGCCGATACCCTCGCCGTCGCCGAGGGCTACGCCCGCTCGACTCACTCACACGGGCCCCTGCCCATCCACTACGGGCCCGCCGCCGTCCAGAAGAAAGCCATAGGCCAATGACCGACACCACCCACTCCACCCGCGACTACCGCACCATCGCCCTCGTCGACCTCGGTTACCTGTTCACCCGGAACTACCGGAGCGCGGGGAAGAACGCGCCAGCCAACGCGGGCGCCGACCGCACCATCGCCGACCTCGATGTGATTCGGCTCGACGTCGACCACGTCATCGTGTGCGTGGACGCCGCCCCGTACCTGCGCAAGCAGCGCTTCGAGGCCTACAAGGCGCACCGCCCCGAGCGCGAGCCCGAAGAGATTGCACAGCGGCGTGACGTGGTCGCCCGGCTCAAGCGTCTCGGCTACGCCATTGCCCGGGCCGAGGGCTACGAGGCGGACGATTGCATCGCCACTCTCGCGCGCGCATACGGGCAGTGGTGCCCCGAAGTGCTGATGGTGGCGAGCGACAAAGACATCGCGCAGTGCATCACGAAAACCTGCATCCAGCACGTGCCCCCGCACGGCAGCCGCGACGCCGAGCGCCGGGACAACGGCGCGTGCAAGCGGAAGTTCGGCGTGTACCCGGCGCAGATGATCCTGTGGCAGGCGCTCTGCGGCGACAGCGACGACAACGTGCCGGGGGTGAAGGGCATCGGCGAGCAGAAGGCGCGCGAGATCATCGCGATGCTGGCCGACAAGCAGCTGCCGGCGACCATCGAGGGGCTGGCAGCGCTGATGGCGAACCACAAGCACAAGCACCTGACGGCCGTGGCCGCGGACTGGGAAGCCTTCCGCCTCTCGTTCGAGCTCGTCACCCTCGACACGAACGCGCCGCTCGACGTGGAGGGCCTGCTCATTCCGCCCGCACCCGCACCCGCTGACAACCACGGCATCGTCGACCTGCCCGACTACCTGCGGAACGAGACGCCCACCGGGATGCTCATCGACGCGGAGTTTCCCGAGGTGGGCGAGGGCGAGGACCCGTTCGCGCCGGTCGCTCCCGAGCCCGAGCCGCTGCCTCCCCCGAAGCCGCCCATCATCGGCAAGGATCCGAACGCCGATCAGTTCCTCACCGACTTCGCCCGAGAGCAAGCCGAGCGCGCCGACACCGAGCGCGCCATCCTGGAGAAGCAGGCCGAGACGCGCCGCCGCATCGAGCAGATGGCGAAGGACGGCCACGACCGGCAGGCAGAGAAAGCCGCCGCACCCATCAGCGCAGTAAAGGACAAGCCCGTGAATGACACCGTGACCGATGCACAGTTCGACCCCATCAGCCGGGCGCCAGGCGCGACCGGCGAGCAGCCGGCTCTGCCTCCGCTGCCCAAAGCAGAGAGCAAGCCCGCCGAGTCACCGAACCGCCCCGGCCTCGCCAAGGCAACCGAGCGTAGCGTCACCGAGATGTCCATCGTCCAGTACGGCCTGACCGACGGGAACCTACAGCCGGGTGATCTGCGTGGCGCCTGGACGGTGAGCAATTGGATCGCCCGCTCGGGTCTCTACAAGGCTTTCGACACACCCGAGAAAGTGTTCGCGGTGCTGCTGCGCGGGCGCGAGATGGGGCTGTCGGCGACGACCGCGCTCTCGGGCTTCCACGTCATCGAGGGCAAGCCCTCGGCGAGCGCCGACCTCATCCGCTCGCTCGCCGAGCGTGACCCCAATTGCGAATACTTCATGCTGGTTGGCGCTGACTCGAAGCAAGCCACCTGGGAAACCAAGCACCGCAAGCAGCCGCGCCCGGTGCAGTACTCCTACACCATCGAGGAGGCGGAGCTCGCCGACCTCACCCGTCCCGGTTGGAAGGGGCAGCCGAGCAACTGGGTGAAGCGTCCGAAGGACATGCTCACCAAAACGGCCGCCTCGAAGCTCGCGCGTCTCGTCTACCCCGGCGCCTGCCTCGGCCTCTACTGCGCCGAGGAGCTCACCGGCGAGAGCATCGATACCCTGGGGGTGGCGGCGTGAAGCTCACCGGGCAAACGACGCGCACCACCGTCATCGAGGGCGAGCTCGGTGTGGACGAGCTCGCGGCCTACGTGCGGCAGACGCTCCACATCCCCGAGGACGTCAAGCTACGCTTCTACGCAGGCGAGCCGCCGCACGATACCGACCTGAACGTCGGGGTGCCGCTCCGCTTCAACCTGGTGATTCAAACCAACGAGCCGCTGCCGCCGCCCGAGCTCACCAGCCCCCCGGCATGAGCCGCTGCCGGCAGGCGTACCTCACCCAGTACTCCGTCACGGCGTCGCCGAGCACCGCGTCCACACTCCGGTGCTCGGCTTCTGCTATTCGGGCGAGTCGCTCTCGGTGCTCGGGAGTGAGCCGGGGGGTGAACAGAGCACCTCGCGTATGAGCTCCGCCCACTCGGGCGCTCGGCGCTTCTGGCTCGCCACGAACCGAAGCACGCGCCAGCCCTGGGCCGCCGCCGCCGTGAACTTCTCGCAATCGCTCGCGTGCCCCTTGTACGTCCGGTGGTACTGGCCCTCCACCTCCATCGCCAGCTTCTGGCTCGGGAACGCAAAATCGAACGCCCACCGGCGACTCGGGTCGAAGAGGTACTCTCTCACCAGATCCCACCCAGGCAGGGGGCTCCGGGCTAGCGCGTCGGCGAGGCATTCTTCAGCCTCGCTCCTCACTCTTTTTTTGGCAACACCACCGTCGGCGCTCGGCTCCGCTCGTGCCCTGCGGCGTGGGCGATGTCGTTGATCCGCTTCACGTCCTGGTAGCGCAGCCCCTTCGGGTCGCGTTGCTTTCTGTCGCGTAGCCATGCGTTCACCTTCATCGCGACCGTGAGCGCGCCGTCAATCACTTTGAACGCAATCGCGACCGGCACGGGCAGCTTCACGCCGGCCTCACGCGCTGGAAATGGGGATGATCAATCAGCGGCTCGGGCTGCACCATCACCCCGTTCGCCATGCGGGGAGGGTGCGAGAAGCGGTAGCGCGTGGCGTAGGCGCTGACCGCCTGCTCGAGCTTGCCCGGATCGAGGGAGGCGAGCATCCGATCCCAGACGGCGCCCCACACGATGGGGATGCTGAGCGCGACGGATGCCTCGTGCATGGCGCGCGCGACCCGGATGGCGGGCGCCAGCTGCCACATCAGCCGCCCGTCAATGTACGACGGGCAGTCGACCGCGTCGCCCGTCAGGTGGTAGCTGTCGAGGGTGCGGCTCGCGCCCGCCGCGAAGAGCTTCTTCTGTCGCTCCGCCGTGCGCAGCCCCTCGAACACGCCGAAGTCCTGGGTGGTGCGTGCGATGGCCCGGCGCACGCAGGCGACGAGGTCGGGGTGAATGCCAGTGAGGTTGGCCTCGCTCTGCTGCCCGAGCACGTACGCCGTCATGGCCCACCCAAGTGCAAGAGCTGCCCGATGAGGCGCGCGTACTGCGGGAACGCCTCGGTCAGGATGCCGCCGAGTAGCGTAAACATCGACGCCTTGCCGAGCACCGAGCCCGTCGCCTTGACCTTGTCTGTCAGGCTGAGCTCGACCTTGTCGAGCCGTGGCCCGTGGTCGGCGACCACCGTGGCTCGAAGAAGCGAGAGCTCTTCGTGAAAGATGTTGAAGCGCTGGTTGATGACCTGCCCCAGGTGGTCGGTCTGCAGCACCATCTTCCGCTGCACCGCCAGGGTCTCGCTCGTCAGCTGGCGCACCTCCGATATCTGCGCCGACAGCTCGACGTAGCTCGCCTCTCTGCCCTTGAGCAGCTGAAAGGGCTCGTGCGTTCGGGGCAGACGGGGCGACTTCGGGATCATCTGCGGCACCCGCTCGGTGTCGGGGGCAGGCGGGATGTAAATCTCGTCAGGGTCGAACGAGACGTCGCGGGTGACCACGCGGGGCGGGGGCTTGCGCTCCTCGGTCACGGCGGCCCCCCGTCGGCCTCCACCAGGTGGCAGGCCCTCACGCGCGTGACGATGTCGGCGGCGTCGTAGGGCGTCACCATCGCCGGATCCTTCGGCAGGATCTTCAGCGCGTCGAGCTGGCAGAGCATGAGCGCCGTCACCTGGGTGCCGCCCCCGCACGCGGCGGGCACACCGATAGCGACGATCCCGATGAGCGCGCCGAGAGCGATCTGCATGAGGGGCGAAATGCCCCGCGTCTGTGGACCCATGGTGAGGCCTCCAGCCCCCAGATTACCTCACGCCCGAGCAGCGGTCAAAGTTGCAACGGGGCCGGGACGGCGCCATGGTAGTGACGACGGCGTTAGCGCAGCCGCCCGGGGTGAGCCGGGACCGAGGTGGACGATCGGATAATCGTTCTCAGGCCGGGGCATGACTTTCGACCCCGCGCGCGTGCCCCCGGCGCCGGCCGACACGGGGGCGAAACCCTATGTGGGCTCATGTGTGTTTCACGGCGCGTTGCACGTGGAACCTCAAGGGGCGCCGAGCGCGTGCCGTTCATCACCCCTGGAGTCATCGCGAGAAATGTTCAGCGCCGCTCGGCTTGGTGTATATGGCTTGTCGCTCGTCCTGGTGAGCTGCGGTCCGTCCCCCCCGGCCGATAACCGCCAGGGCGAGCGATCTTATCCCGACCCCATCCCCGACGGGGGAGCGGGCACCTGGTGCTGTTTCGAGGACGCGGCGATGACAGCGGTCACGTGCTGGCTACCCGAAGCCCGTCAGGGTGCGTTCTGTTGGGATGACTCGCTGCCGCTGCACCCGGGTGACGATGACTGTGCGAGCGCGTCCACGAGGCGAATGGTTGCGTGCGCGACCCTGAGCCGGGGGTCAGCGACGAGCTCAACGCCGGACTCCGAGAGCCGCTGACAAAGCGAACGGTCGTCGGCGTGGTAAATGCCGTCTCGAACGAACGGGAGACAGTACGGGCGCCACGACACGAGCGCCTCCTCGATGAGCGGCAGCGCCCGGTCGAGCCGCGTGATGGCGTGACGGTGGATGGCGACCAGGCCGAGCCCGCCGTACACGATAGGGAAGGGCTCACCCCGAGCGATGGCCCCGAGAGCCGTCTCCTGCTCACGGGGCTCGATCGACAGCCGCCCGTCGCGCAGCGTATAGATCCCGAACACGGCGCGTGTCGGCGTCGCCTGCTCGGCGATGGCGACGAGCACGCCCGGGCGCGGGATGGTGTCGGCGTCGACCAGGATCAACGTCTCGGCCCCCTGCCGGAGCGCGGTCGAGATGAGGATAGACCTCGCCCGAACGAGGTCGCTGTTCTCGTAGAGCGGCATCCACGGCAGCCCCGACAAGCGGACCGCCTCGTGTAGCGCCGGGTGCGCGTGACTGTAGGCAGGGGTGATGATCAGCGTTTTCAGATGCCGCCGCCCACCGGGATCCAGCGCGCCGAGCCGCTATCGAACCAGGCGATCTGCATCTGCCCGGGCCCAACGGCGAGGGCCGTTCCGCTCGCGCCGCAGAAGCGGTTACTCGCCGAAGAGCTCGCGCTCTCCTTTTCGATGTTCAATGTCCCCGAGCTCATGTTGACGATGAGGACGAAATGCCCACTGTCGGCCGCTACCATGCCCGTCAGGGAGGTGCAAGCCGTGAGGCGGATGACGTTGGCGCTCCCGATCACCATGTTGTTGATCGGCGTTGACCCGCTCGAGACGATGTTGAGAAACTGAAAGCGGTTATTGAATTTGTGGACCCCGTTCCAAGTGAACGCCTGGGCCATGATGATGTCAGCCACCTGCGCCGGGGTGAGCGCCTGGGGCACGCCCACGCCCGCGGCAAGCGCGCGCCCGATGATCCGCTCGTCGGCGAGATCGCCAATCTTCGCCAGCAGCACTGCGCCATCCGCTAGCCCCGCCGTCGCGACCTGACCGAACCCCAGCGTGGTCCCGCTCCGGCGTAGCACGAGCCCATCACTCGCCGCCGCGATGTCAGCCGGATCTCCCGTGCTGTTGGCGCTCCGGCCAATGACGGAGAGCGCCGCGCTCTGCCTCAGCTTCGCGTCCGTGACGGCGTTAGCAGCGATGCCTGCAGTGGCAATGGTGCCAAAGCCAATCGTCGAGCCGCTCTCGCGGAGCACGCTGCCGCTCGCGGCGACCGCGGCGACATCGGCCGGATCGCCTGCGCTGTTGGCGCTGCGCCCAATGACAGATAGGGCCGCGCTGTTTCGCAGCTTCGTGTCATCGACGGCGTCAGCGGCGATCTTCGCGGTTGTGACAGCGAGGTTCGCGATGCCTGCCGTAGCGATCGTTCCAAAGCCAATCGTCGAGCCGCTCTCGCGGAGCACGCTGTCACTCGCGGCGACCGCGTTGATGTCGGCAGGGCCGCCCGCGCTGTTTAGCGCGCGCCCGATGATGCTGAGCGCCGAGCTGTCGCGGAACTTCGAGTCAACGACAGCCTTGTTGGCGATGCCGAGCGCGC
>Ga0307496_10000001_pt1 | contig 44804 bp, 69 predicted proteins | sample 9_S_MG_FD_201368 | JGI IMG/M metagenome (GOLD analysis project Ga0307496, IMG submission 201368) | Soil microbial communities from Populus trichocarpa stands in riparian zone in the Pacific Northwest, United States - 9_S | ecosystem: Environmental > Terrestrial > Soil > Riparian zone > Trees... | reverse complement strand
GTTCCGCCCGGTGGTGCACTTCCTTCGCGTAACGCTGGGCTGGACCTTTCAGATCCCCCGCGAGGGCCAGGAGTCCGTGGACTACGGATGGGTCACGGCCGACGGGGAGGTTTCCGGAGACCGGCTGGAGGACGAAGAGGACGCCGTGCGGAACCTGAAGGCGTATCTTCCGGTGCGCAAGGAGATGGTGAAGCAGAAGGCCAAGGCCAACCAGAGGAACGGTTCGTGAAGAAAACCCTCCGGCCGTACCAGGTGGAGACGGTCAGGGTTCTGGCCGGGGGCGGCATCAACGCCTCCGGCCTGGGCGCCGGAAAGACCGTCACCAGCGTGGAGGCCGTACGTGAGCTGCGGCTCGGCAGGCCCCCGCGCATCCTCGTCGTGGCCCCCATCAACACCTTGGGGCAGTGGCAGCGGACCTTCGAGGAGCAGTTCCCCTCCCTGGCCCAGCACGGCCTGACGCGCCTGCTGGGCACGCACCGGAAGGACGTCGAGACCTGGGCCAGCCTGACCGCCCGGCAGAAGCCTCCGGGCGTCTTCATCATCGGCTGGAACGCCATGCACGGCGGCATCCCGGAGGACATCCGGCGCCGGGCCTCCAGTGGCCGCAACGCCCTGCGCAAGGAGCCCAAGGCCACCAAGGCGGCGGCCCTGAAGGCGATGAAGGAGGGTACCGTCCCGCCGTGGACGAGGACCGGAACCTGGGACCTGGTCATCCTCGACGAGTCCCACCGCATGACCAACCGGCACGGCGTTCCCCGCTACGTCCTGAAGTGCATCAAGACGGACCGCTGGCTCCTGCTCTCGGCCACCCCTGGCGGCAACCACCCCAAGGGTTTCTGGACCGCACTCAATCTGGTGTGGCCCGACCGGTATCCGGCCTTCCACGACTGGGCCCGGCGCCACTTCCACTTCGAGGACAAGAGCTACTACAAGGAAGGGAAGAAGGTCGAGGTCGAGACCATCGGCGACGAACTGAGGCCCGGCGGGGTGTGGCGTGACGTTCCGGCCATCGTCCGGTACCGCACCGAGGAGGTCTTCGACCAGCTTCCGCCGGTCATCGAGCGCGAGGTCCGCGTCGCCCTGTCCCCGCAGCAGGAAGAGCAGTACCGGGATTTCGAGGGACAGAGCCTCGCCTGGATCGCCGATCACCCCGTTGCGGCCACCCTCCCGGTGGAGCAGCGGATCCGGCTGCGGCAGGCGGCGCTCGGAACCTTGCGGGCCGAGGAGTTCACGAGGCGGCTGAGAGTGTGGCGAAGCCGTCGGATCATCGAGACGCTGCGACTCGATCACACCGTCTACGACCTGAAGGAGCTGGGCGAGGAGCGGGCGAACGAGCGAACCGGAGCGCCCGAGTTCCTGATCTCGTACGCCAAGGATTCCCTCGACATCTCCTACGAGGAGGAAGCTCCGCAGCCGAAGCTGACTGCCGTCCTCGACATCCTCGCGGATCTTCCGCCGGGGGAACCTCTCCTGGTGTGGACCCACTCGGCGAAGTGGGCCCGCATGGCGGAGAAGGCGTTCGGATCGCAGGCGGCCTCCTGGACCATGAAGACCACGGCGGCGAAGCGCAAGAAGATCGAAGCTGGATTCGGTTCGGAATGGCGCGTGTTGATCGCCCAGCTTCAGTCCCTCTCGGAGGGTGTCGACTGGCTGAAGGACGTCTGCCGGTGCGAGGTCATCGCGTCCCCGAGCGAGGACAACGTGATGAACGAGCAGGCGGAAGGGCGGCTCCACCGGCCCGGCCAGACCTCTCCGGTGCAGCGCTGGCGGCTCGTGTCGGAAGGCACGATCGACGACGAGGTGGACGAGAACAACCTGATGAAGAGGGCACGCATGGGTTCGCTCTACGGGGATGACACGGAGAAGGAGAAGAAGACGTGATGAGCTACAGGAAGGCCCGGAGGATCGCGGCCAAGGCGCATAAGGGGCAGGTGGACAAGCTCGGGGTCCCCTACATCGAGCACGTGGAGGCGGTTGCCGCCGGACTGGCTGCCATCGACGACGCGGAGGATCTTCGGATCGCCGGGGTTCTGCACGACGTCATTGAGGACACCCACCTGACGGCCAGCGATTTGCACGCGGCAGGCGTTCCGTCCTCCTCGGTGTTCATCGTGGAGGCGCTGACGAAGGTCCCCGGATCGACGAAGGTCCAGCAGATCGAGCGGGTCATCGAGGACGGGGCCGCCGCCTGTCTGGTGAAGCTCTCCGACAACGCCCACAACTCCCGGCCGGACCGGCTGGCAAAACTGGACGAGGCCACCAGGGAGCGCCTGGTGGCGAAGTACAAGGGCGCCCGCCGGATGCTGTGGGATGCCGCCGTGGAGTTCAACTGGAGGTCGGGGTACTTCGACAACATCGAGAAGATCTTCGGAGTGGTCAACCCGTCCCTCCTTCCCGAGCTGGCCGACTACCGCCGCAAGGCAAACATCTGACCGGCGCTGAACGCGGAACGGCCCAGCCTCCCCCGGCTGGGCCGTTCGTCAGTTCCCGTTGCGGTTGTACTCCACGATCCGGTCCGGCGGTGCTGGTGGCTCGATCCCGTGCGACCGCATCTGGCCGGTCAGCTCCGAGACGTACCAGGAGAAGGCCCGGACCAGTGAGGTGAGGCTGTCGATGCGCGTCTCGTGCCTCTCCAGCTTCCTCTCCAGCCCATCCCGGATCTCCCGGAAGGTAGCCAGGTCCGCCTGTCGCTGTGCCGGTTCCGCGCTGGCCACGGCGGTCGCCCGCTGCGCCTCCGTGGTCATCCTCGCCGCCGCTCGCGTTGCGCGGGCCGCAAACAGGCCCGAAGCGAGGAGTGCGAGCGCTCCCAGCAGGGCGCCCACGACGGGCAGAACCGCCCCCCAGTCTTCGCTCATCTTCGCTCCTTTTCGGGTACCTGATGGGGCAGGGAGTACTCAGGAACTGAGGCCGCCCATAGGATCAAGCCGACGTGGCCCAACGCGTACCACGCGGCGACGGCAAATCCCCTCGGGAAGTCGCCGGATACCGCACTCCAGAGATTTGCGCCTCCCCACACAAGGGGAGGGATCAGCGCGGAGAAAAAGCCGAGCCAGTCCCTCCCGATGCGAAGCCACGCGCACCCGAAAGTGACAGAGCCGCAGATGATCCACACGGAGGACCAGCACTGCGTGCCACCGTGGCGTGCGAGGAGTCCGAGTCCCACAGGTGTCGGCCCTCCGGAGTCAAGGGCGTAGCCCAGACCGAAGCAGATCTTCGCGAGACCGAGGAGGACCAGTACGGTACCCCGGCGACCCAGCCTTTTGCGCAGTCGCCGGATCGCCGAGGTCATCAAGCCGCCTTGGTGAACGCGGTCGGAGCGCGTCCCTCGATCGGCACGGATACGACCGGCGCGGTGACCCTCTCACGCAGCCACAGCGCCACGGCGCTCTCCACGATGAGCATCCACAGCGCCTGCTGCTCGGCCGTCATGTCGAGCCCGAACGCGAGGAACAGGGCCAGAGTGCCCTGGGCCAGATTGATGACGGCCGCGCCGACAGCGCCCGTCTTGAGGACGATCGCCGTGATCAGGGCGACCACCAGGCTGAGGAACGCCATGATGGCGCCCTGCATGTCATCGGAGACATCGAGACCGTACGCCGACGCCAGCTTCAAGGCGACGGCGATGAAAGCCAGGATGTACACCGGCTCCCTGCCGAAGATCTTCATTGGGCCACCTTCCGTGGTCACGCGACGACAGTGAATCCGTGCTTGTTGCCGAGCTTAGTGAGGCTCGACTTTCCAGGGATGCCATCGGCACCACTTCCGGTGTACCCGCAGCGGAGCTGCCACTTGCGGTATGCCTCAACCGTTGTGGTTCCGTAGTGCCCGTCGGAGTAGGTCTTCGCGAGCAGCCCTTCGTCCACCAGGGCCGCTTCGACCGTCTTGACTCCGGCGTACGTAACCGGGGTCCCGGAAGCCTTCGGATTCGCCTTGGCCGCCGTGACGAGCTGGGACAGGTCGACCTTCGGCTTCGCGGGGGCCGGAAGCCCGGATCCCTTGGGGACCGTCAGCTCCTGGCCGGGGAAGATCTCGTTCTTGTTCTTGATCTTGTCCTTGTTGGCCGCGTACAAGGCATCAGGGGTCACCCCGAGCGCCTTGGCGATCCCGCTCAGCGTGTCTCCGGGCTTCACGGTGTACGTGGTCCCGGTGGACGGCGGCGGAGTGGGCTTCTCCGGGGTGGTCCCCAGGCGGGCCCGTACACGCGCGCGCATCGAGTCCATCGTGAAGCCCAGGGGGTCCACCTTGCCGGGCTGCCACTCCTTGTGGCCGATCACCGACAGGGAGCCCCAGTCGTGATAGCGGCAGATGGCGGCCGAGACGCGCTCGATCGCTTCGAGCTGAGCTGCGGGCCAGGGGTCCTTGCCGTTGCCCAGGTTCTCGCACTCGAAGCCGTAGAAGTGCCGGTTGCCGTCCGTGGTGGCCTCGTTGTCGACGGGTACTGCCCGCTCGTCGATGACCGCGCGCAGGACGTCGGGGTCGCCGAGGCCCGCGTGGTTGGCACGGCCGTAGCCAACCAGGTAGACCTTCCCGCTCTTGGCGATCATGCCGTGACAGAGCGGGCCCGGCAGACCCGAGTACCCGTTCTTGACGATGTTGACGGTGTTCTGGGTGCCCGAGGTGACGGTGTGATGGATCATCACGCCGTACACCGGACCCCAGGGTCCCTTGCTGTTGCGGTTGTGGGTCTCCCAGTCGCCGACCTCTACGACCTCGACACCCTCTGCCTTCAGAGCGGCCAGAAATCTGGCTGCGCTCATCGGTGTAGACACGGGTTCCTCCTTCCGTGTGACGTAGATAGCTTCGCACGAATCTGCGAACAAGCGACTGGACAACTTCACGGTTTCCTGCAAGACTGTTTCTAGGAAAGGGGATTGAAAATGAACAAGAAGACCGTGATGATCGCTTCCGGGGCCGCTGGCCTGATTCTGACGCTCAGTGCGTGCGGTACGGAGACCTACGAGTACCAGGTTTCCGGCACCGTTCAGGATCAGTGGCTGGACTACGACTGCCCCGGCGAGGACATCGCCATGGATGCCGTCGCCTTCGTGGCGGGCACCGGCAAGGGCAGCTCCACCGGAGGCGGCGGTAAGGGCACCAAGTCCGACTCCAAGGGGTCCAGCAAGAAGGACAGCGGAGACGGCGACAAGGACAAGAAGGGCTCCGACAAGAAGAAGAACGAGCAGTCGAAGAAGCCCTCGACCGGGACGACCTCCTCGGGCGGTTCCACGGGGGGCACGTCGAAGTCCTCGCCGACGGCGAAGGCGCCCACCAAGAACAAGGGCGTCAAGCTCAAGAGCAAGCCGGAGAAGGCCGAGAAGATCAAGAACGGCAAGCTGCCGAAGCCGAAGTACAGGTTCAAGCCCGAGGGCTGTGACAACGAGTACGAGATCTTCGTGCTCGATGCCAATGGCGACCTGTACGAGCAGGACGTCCGCAAGGCGGACTACGACAAGTGCCTGGCGGCGAAGGTCCGGAGCGGGCAGAGCAAGAAGCTGTTCCCGCTCTGCACCAAGGGCTGATGAGGTACGCGATCGAATGGGTGGCCATCCTGGTTGGATCCGGGGTGGCCACCCGCGCGTTTCTGTTCCTGGAGAGGAGAAGGCGATGAGCTACACGGGTTCGGTGGACGGTCAGTTCGCGATCGACCCGCCGCTGAAGTGGTCCGACATCCGCGAGAGCAGGTTCTACCTGGACAACAAGGGAACCGTCAGCATCGACGACCCGGGCGTGGTCCTGCTCGTGGATGTCGACGTGAAGGAGACCGACGAAGGCGAGAGCACCATCCGGACCTCACGTCTGGCCGTTCCCTGGCGGGAATCCTTCGACTGCCGGAAGCTCGACAAGGACGTGAAGGCTCTGGCCGAGGCGATGGCCGAGACCGGCCGCACGGTGACCGGCGAGATGGTCGTCACGGGTGACTATGCGGGCGACATCTGGCGCGTCGTCGCCGACAAGGACGGCGTACGCAAGGAGGAGGCCAAGTTCCAGTGGCCTGACGGGACCGAGGTCCGTCTCGTCTGAGAGAGGTCCAGAGGGGCACGGCGCGATGCCGTGCCCCTCTTCGACGTAAGGAGGGAAATGAAGCTCGACCCGGAAACCCTTCACCTCGCGTGGGTGGCCGACGCGGTGGCCAAGCTCCTGGAGAGACGCAGGGGTGAAACGAACCTGATGCTGGAGTCCTGCGGCATCGACCCGCGCACCGTTCCCCTGTGGCCGGAGATCTGGCGCGAGGGGTCACGTGTGCACCTGGAGCGCTTCATGTACGACGAGCGCGGGCGCCCGAGGCGCGATGACCACGGCTGGATGTTCGAGGAATTCACCATCGAGCCGGACCGGATTCCGCACTGGATCCCCTTCGGCTGAACAGAGCCCCGTCGGCGCGACCGGCGGGGCTCTCGTGTGCCATCTTCCTACCGTTCGGTAGCTTTCGTTCCCGGCTGGAAGCGAAGAGAAGTTACCAGTAGGTAACAAGAATTCGGCTGGAAGGCCCCCGAATCCCGGAACAGAAGCTACCGAAGGGTAACAGCCAAACTGGTACAAAACTCCCTCTGTAGAGTGTCGGAATCGCGTAAGAAGTAGCCCGGTAGATCCAAGTATGGGCGATTCCTGCTGATTCAAGAGGTGGGCGAATGGGTTGGAATTAGGACAAGACGACTTCCGAAGTGGCCTACCTTCGGCCTAGGCCACCCTGTATGCTCGAACCAGAGAGCGAGAGGAGGCTTCGTGATTGCTCAAGTTGAGCCAGCAGCAGCGCTGTTGGTGCCCAACGGCCCAGTGTTCCGCGTCCTGATCACGGGATCCCGGAACTGGAGAGGGCGGGCCGCTGTGTGGGTCCCGCTCGACCGGCTGCTGAAGCACTACGGCCAGATCCTTGTCATTCACGGGGACTGCCCCAGTGGAGCCGACCTCCTGGCTCGCGAATGGGCCGAGGAGTACGAGGGCGAAGGCGCCTTCCAGCGCCGGTTCCCCGCCGACTGGGACGGGGCTGGCCGTGGCGCTGGATACGTCCGCAACGGGGAGATGGTCCGCTTCGGCGCTGACCTGGCCCTCGTCTTCGCGAAGCCCTGCCGCAAGCGCACCCGCTGGTGCCCGCCGGGGGAGCATCCCTCGCACGGCACTGCCGACTGCGTGAAGCAGGCTCGGAAGTCCAAGATCTCCGTGAAGTTCTGCCCCTATGGCATGAGCTGGTAGTTCGCCTGGAATTCCAAGGCGAACTCGCGGAAGAACATCCGGAAACCAAGGAGATTTCGATGAACAAGTCGACCTGCGTCGCCCTGTCCGCCGCCCTCGGAGGAACGCTCGTTCTAGGGATGGCCACCGACTCCCATGCGGCCACCCCGATACGGGTCAAGGCCCTGAGTACGGCCGCCGCTCAGAAGGGTGACCCCTACAAGAGCGGCGCCGAGGGCCCCAACGCGTTCGACTGCTCGGGCCTGACGTATTACTCGTTCAAGAAGAACGGCAAGACGCTCCCCCGCACGGCGCAGGCCCAGTACAACAAGTCCACGAAAATCTCCGCGAGCAAGCGGACCAAGGGTGACCTGGTCTTTTTCGGCGGAGCGAACTCCATCTATCACGTCGGCATCTACGCCGGGAGCGGCTACATCTGGCACTCCCCGAAGCCGGGCGAGCGGGTCAAGAAGGTCAAGCTGTGGACCTCGTCCGTGCGGTACGGGCGGATCGGCTGATGGCCGCCTTCCTGGTCACGGTGAAGCTCCGGAAGAACCTGGAGCACAACCCGCGAGCGAAGAAGACCGGCCCGTGCCCGGTGAACGGCAAGCCTTGCACCGACGTGACGGGCGAGCACCACACCTTCCTGGCCGACCTCGACGAGGTGGACGCGGAGGGCGTACGTGAGATCTATGCGGGTCTGTACCACGTAACCCGGGTGGAGACCGTCTGATTCATCTTGGATTCCAAGGTGAACAACCTGGAAGAATGATGGAAGGGGAAGAAACGTGGAAGCCCTGGCCGAGAAAGTCAAGGTGGGTGTGCTCGTCGTGGTGCAGCGCCTGGATCCCAAGTCCGGCGTATGGCATGACGAGGGGCAGCTCGGCGACGTGACGCCTGAGAACTTCGAGAAGGCCGCGAGGAAGTACCTCGGCATGTACCGCCGGGCGCACCCCGGCAGGCCGAAGTCCGACAGCCGCGTTCTGCGCCGGATCGTGAGCACCACCGACGAGCCGATGGAGTGGTGACGTGAGCTGGACGGGTGGATCGAGGATCTTCGACTCGGTCACGGAGGCGATCGAGTCCCGCGAAAGCGGAGATATCTCCGAGAAAGACCTGGTCGTAGCCATCATCAAGGCTCTGAAGGAAGAAGGCTGGGACCCCCAGGATGCCGGGGTTGGCGGACTTGACGACGACTCCCCCGTGCGCGAGGCGCTGCGTGAGTTCGGCGTCGTGGAGAAGTGCGACGGTGAGCACGCCACCGAGCCGCAGCAGTGCGAGGAGGAGCGTGGCCACTACCCGGCCACGCCGCACAAGGACTACCAGGGAAACACCTGGTCGGACGAGGAGAAGACGTGAGCGAGATCAGGGCCCTGAACGGCCTGGGTGACATCGACAAGGGCGCCCGGCTCCAGGTCGAGGAGAGTCTGACGCCCGACATGGACATCGTCATCGGCGGGTTCGGGCCGGTGCTGACCGGCTTCGGCACTCGCCTGCTGACGCCGTTCAACGAGGCCCAGATGGAGGAGGACCCGGGCGTGTTCGTGGAGCTGACGTACGAGCAGGCGATGGACCTGAATGCGAAGCTGTCGGCAACGCTGAACAAGATGACGCGGAAGCGCTGACCTGCAAGGAGAGCGGATGAGCCTGTACGAAAAGATGCTCTGTACGGGGCCCAGTGGCTGCGGCCACCCCCGGCACGAGCACACCGGAACCCAGGTGAAGGGGTCCCGGTCGGCATGCCGACACAAGCTGGCTCAGGGCCGAGGCACCTGCGCGTGCACCCGATTCAAGGCGCTTCCAGGTGATTCGTCCGATTCGAAGCCGAAGGTGGAAGCCGTCCATGGCTGACGAGAAGTTTCCGGGGCAGTTCACGGAGTCGAAGATGGCGCGGATCCTCAACGACCTGAACCGGTGCGAGCACGGGCGGCACGAGAAGGACGCCTGCTACTCCTGCGAGGGCGGCGTCTCCAGCGGGAATCAGATCCTGCCGGTGGGCATGGTCATCGGCCACACGGTCTACGGCGACGAGATCACGATCCCCCCGTGGGACGACTGGCACGACCCCAAGAAGTGGGTGCGCAGGCCCTGAGAAATGGCCTGCGAAACAGCAAGAAAACGGCCCGCCGGAACGGTTCCGGCGGGCCACCCGGAGAGGAGATGAGGGGGTTATGAAGCTCAGCGTAAGGATGCCGGAGACGGCAGGAATCCGCCGGTCGGTGGAGGTCCAGCAGGGCACCAGGGGCGTAGGAAAGATGCTGCGCAGGGGCCTGCACGGAAGCAAGAACTGGGTCCTGGAGCGCGAGGACGACGGCAGTCACCGTTCGCCCTGGGCAAAGCTCTTCAGGACTGCTGTGGTCCTGCTGCCGGTCTGGATCGTCATGAGCGCGCTGACGGGCGGCCCCGAGCGCGGGGGCCAGTCGGTCGGGGTGGGGCGGTCCGTCGTCGCGGCCCTCCTGGTTCTCCTTGTCGGCCTGGCCGTGTTCTCGGCGAGGGAGCGGCGTCAGGGCAATGAGGAGCCCTGGCTGAAGCTCTCCGAAGAGGACACGGAAAGCGACGACGGCGAGGCCGAGACCGCAGTGGAGTCCTCGACGGAGAAGCCGACGGAGGTTCTGGAAAACGCGCAGGTCGGAGAGGTGGGTTCTGAGGAGAACGGCGAGACTGGTGAGGACGATTCGGTAAATTCGGCTGAAACTGCGCGAATCGAACAGCCTGTTTTGCAGCAGGAGCCGCAGCAGGCCACTTCCCAGGAAGCGGAAACCGTTGTGATTCCTGGCCCGGAGGCCCCTGTCGGAGCGTTGCCCGAGGTCGTGCAGCAGGCCATTTCGTACGGTGCAAACCGGCCGGAACCGGACTCATCGTTCGAGACGATCGCCTCGGTCGCCACCACCTTTCATGATGAGGGCTTTCCCGAGGCCACTTCCGAGCCTGCGTTTTCGCTGGTCAAGGATGGTGTTGCGCTCGTGCAGCCTTCCACTTCGCAGGCCACTTCCGAGTGGGACAACCTGGACACTTCGGGCGTTACCGAAAGTGACGCAAGTCTCCTCGGGGACGAGCCCACCACACCCTTGCGCACCCCCGTGCGTGCGGAGTTGTCCGAGGGGTCCCCCGCAACGGAGTTTCCGCAGGTCAGCCTGACGAAGGAGGCCATGCAGCAACCGTTGCAGGGCACCTTGCAGGTCCAGTTCGCCACCGCCGGACCGTATCCGGCAGAGGTGGAACCGGTCCACGAGGGCTGGTGGATCGTGCCGCCCGACATCGAGCCGAAGAAGTCCGTGGAAACGCCCGAGCCGAAGCCCGTAGCGGCACCCTCCGGCTTGATGGAGGACGAGGGGCACGTAGAGGAGCAGCAGGCTGCCCCACTTCCGCAGATCGGCCGCTACCCCCAGGTGGTGCTGGCTCACCTGGCTTCCCAGGCGCCGAAGTCCGGCTTCACGGCCGAGGAGAAGGACCAGATCCGCTCCGAGGTCATCACGTGGCTGCGCGAGGAGACCACCTCTGGGCACCTGAGCCGGGCGGAAGCGTCCCGGATGCTCGGGGTGGACGCCTCCACGGTCACGAGGTGGCTGAACGAGGAGCAGAGCGACGATCCGTGGGCTCAGGTCTGAACCGGGCCACGCGAAGTGGCCTACCCGAAGGGGCACCAGAGAAGGTTCTGGTGCCCCTTCGCCGTACGCTGATGCCCGACATCGGCAACACGGAAGGCGGAGGCATGAGCGAGAGCATCTTCGACCGCAGCACACTGGGCCACGAGGCAGGAAAGCTGCTGGATGCCCTGCTGGACCACGTCAACGAAATCGGCCGGGCCCAGGTGTCCTCCACGGCCCTGCTCAAGGACACCGGCCTCACCCAGGGTGCCCTGGTGCGGGCCCGCAGTGAGCTGCTGCGGAGCGGGGTGCTAAGGGTCGAGCCCGGCTTCTCCGGCTCCGGACTGCGCGGGGCCAACGTCTACGTGCTGAACATGACGGCGATCGAGCCGTCTTCCACGACCGTTCCGGGTGACGAAACCGGACGAACCGATGCAGATGATTCTGACGCCGCTGCTCAGCCTGTTTCCGGTGAGGTTCCTGCCCCTTCCGGGCGGCACCGCCAGGAGCGCGGCGGTCTGTGGCGGCGCTTCCTGGGCCGCTCCTCTTCTTCCTGACGGCTGGAAGGACTGCCGTTCCGCTGGAATCCTTCCACTTCAGCCTGGTCCTTCTAGGGGTGAATCGGACGAATGGGTACACAGCAGGGCGGCAGTCCGGGCCTTCTTCCCGAACAACACTGAACTGGACAGAACGGACTCTGGAAGGAAGTTCTGCCAGATTCCCTTGACACGGCCTAGGCCACGGTGGCAAAGTCATGCGTAACGCCCCCACCGGGGGTTTCGGAAAAGGGAGAAACGTAGAAATGGACAAGACGGAGAATGTCGAGCAGGTGAAGAAGGTCGACGTCGCCAAGGAGGGAGCGAAGCGGTTCTCGCTTCTCGTCCTGATGGCGAGCATCCTGTCCCTCGGATCCCTCGCCTGGAGCACCTGGTCGTTCATCGACCTCTACGAGGTCGACGCGCTCGCCATCGACAAGCTCGGCGGAATCAGCCTCATCTCGCTCTCGGCGGCGGCGACGATGGACATCGTGTGGAGCGGCACGATGGTGGCCCAGTACCAGGGCCAGAAGCTCCTCAAGAAGGTCCCGTTCTGGAAGGACAGCGGCGAGTACGACATCCTCCCCTTCATCGGGTGGATCGAGGCCCTGTTCGTCGCGGCGCTGCTCGGCTACCACGGAACGACGATCGGCGGCGGGGCGGCGGCCTTCGCGGCGGTCCTCCCGGTCTTCACCAAGCTGACCTGGATGCTGGCCCTCAACGGCCTGAAGGACCCGAACGAGCTGACCGACGAAGAGAAGGCGATGCTCTCGGCGCAGAAGCGGAAGTCCCGGCTCACCCTGGCCAAGGCCGACGCCACCGCCGAGCAGCACCGGGCCGACATGATCTCGAAGCAGCGCGACCACGAGGCGGCCCTGGCCGAGCAGCGGCGCCAGAGTGAGATCGAGCGCGAGAGGGTCGCGGCCAAGATCGAGCGCGAGGCCATGGAGCGGCAGGCCAAGTTCGACGCGGAGCAGGCCGAGCTGGAGGGCCAGAACAGCCTGAAGGCCATGCGTCAGCGGCTGAGCGCGCAGCTCCAGATCGAGACCCTGCGGACCCAGCAGGACATCAGCCTGGAGCGCATGGACGCCGAGCAGGAGCTGCGCCTGCGGGCCCCCCTCGGAATCCAGGTGATCCAGGGGTACGCGACCTCCCGTCCCCAGCTCTCCCGGGGCGACGAGGTCGAACTGGACGAGGAGCTGCCGCCGGTCCTGGCGGCCCTGACGAAGGCCGAGCGCGACCGGGTCAGCCTGGCGGGCAAGTACTACGCCGCCGACCACCACGAGGGCGGCATCACGAAGGCGGCGTTCTGCAAGGCGAACAACGTCCACCCGCCCCGGCTCTCGGAGGCCACCCGCGAGTTCGAGGTCGAGTGGTTCGTCGAGAACGGCCTGGCCGCCTGGATGAGCTGAGCGGACCGCACCAAGGAGACCCCCTCCCCGGAGGGGGTCTCCGGCGTTTCGGGGGAAGTCGGGCAATGACTTTCTAATGCCTCAACTTCCCTGTATTCTGGTTGTGTTGAGAGGAAGGGAGAATGACATGACGTGGCGCATAGAAGCCTCGGGCGGAACGGGTTCCGCCAATCTCGTTGTGATCCAGCCCGTCGAGGACGACGACCCGGCCGACGTGGTCCGGCACGCGATCATCACGGTCTCGCCGAAGGGTGGCCGCGACCATCCGACGCTGCCCCTGTTTCCGGAGGGCTTCGTGTACCGCGACCGCATCGGCACCGCCTACACGATCCTCAGGTCGGCCATCGTCGAGTCGGGTACGGACGACGGAGAACACTCGACCTGGAAGTACGAGTACCTGGCGGCGTTCAGCGCGCTCATGCCGATCGGGTCCGTCCGGTGATCGAGAAAGTGGTCACCTGGGCCATCGCGAAAGTGGTCGAGGAAGAGATCGACGACAGCGTTCTGATGGCCACCCTGCTGGGCGTCCTGCTCGACACCGCCGCATTCAAGGCGGTCGGACTGCCGACGAGCGGGGCCATGGCCGCCGGAGGGGCGACCGGCGCGGCTCACAGCATCTACAAGAAGACGAGGGGCAGGGCATGACGGACTGGTGGAGCACATCCCCCACAGGGAGCGGCGGGGAGGCGGAGAGGCGCCCGGAGAGGGCCGCTGGCTGGGATCCCGAGCCGCTTCCGCTTCCACCCCCCGCTCCTCCGGTGGCCCCCAAGCCCGAGCCGGAGCCCCAGGCACCCCCCGAAGCGAAGGACCGGAAGAAGGGAATCCTGCTTGGCGCGGCGGGCGCCGCCGTTGTCGGCATCCTCGTTTTCGCCGCGATGCCCGACGGGGGATCCTCCACGCCGCAGGGCTCCAGCCCTACGGCTTCCCAGGAGGGCTTCCTTCCGGCTGCCGGAGGAGGTCCCAGTGAGGCGCAGAAGGAGACCCCCTCGCCGCAGGAAACGACTCAGGAGCCGAAGCCCAAGGTGGTCACGCTGACCGCGCGGGAGTCGGGCAAGGGGCGAGTAGGGGTCATTGTGGACGTACGGATCCAGAACGACACGGATGACGCGATCACCCTGCTGGCGAACTTCGTGAAGGGCGACGGCCGCCCGGCCCTCGTCGGGGAAGGAACTCTGGCGCCGGGCTCCCGCGTGATCGAGCCCGGCCAGACGGCCGAGGGGACCGTCGAGTTCGCGGTCGGCCAGATGCCGAACCAGGTGATTCTGGTCGACCTGTCGGGAAGCATCGTTGCGGCGAGCGGAGGAAGCTGATGTCGATCGGATTCTTCACGCGGCGCAGGATCGCCAGGTTCCTGGCCGCGAAGGCGATCGATGACGCGCTGGCCAACGACCTTCCGGAGCGGCACTTCGGTCCACGGACCACCCGGACTCCCGGGGAGATGGAGCAGATCCGGCAAGAGATGCAGATCATCGCCCGCCGCATGAAGGACGGTCGTTCTGGATGAGCAAGCCTCTTCTGAAGCGCCTCGAATCAACGAACAGGTACGAAAAGAGCTATCAGATCTACGGCTTCGATCACCTGATCGTTGAGGCGAATTTCGATGACCCGGATCATGGGCGGCCGACGCAGTACGGCTGGTCCGTCCTGGACACCAGGTACACCGTCCTCAACAAGTACCGCCGTCACTATGTCATCTACCTGGACACCCTGGCTGAAGTGAGAAGCTGGATCCGTGCCGGAGGCCCGAGCCTCTGGGATCCGGAGAAAAGGAAGACCGACAGGGACTGGAAACCGATACCTGATGGATGGACGCCAGCGGAAGCGCGAAGCCAAGTTCCGCGCCGGTCTGATCCTGGAGTCGGTCATAAGCGCCGGGTGGGAGCAGGACCCTCAGGTGATCGAGCGGTACGGGGAGGAAGGGGCGGCCAGGATCGCGACCGAGATCCTGAGACTGGCGGACTCTCTGATCGTCCGCTCGGGCCACTCGTCCTGACCGGGAAGAAGTACGCCGTCTGCCCCGGCTGGGTCCGGTCCGTGAATGATGGGCAGCGGCACTTCATCGGCTTCGGCGCCCTTACGTGGCTGTACGGGGTCAACCCGAACGAGTGCGTCCTGATGGACGGAGAACGCGAACGGGGCTGGAGCCTGGATGCCCGAGAGAGCCTGATCTGGCTGTATCCCCAGAAGCGCTACGAGGACTACGAATCCATGAAGCAGGAGCTGGCCCGGGGTGAAGACGCCTTCAAGCTGGTCGAGCCGTGAACAGGCGGCACGCGAAGAAGGTCGCCAAGTGGTGGGCCGGAGCGATCGTGGACGCTGTCGTGAACGACGGCTTCGAGCCCGACGTCCTGAAGCAGGAGTACACCGCCGAGGACCGGAAGATGATCCACCAGGAACTCAACCTGCTGGCTCAGCAGTTGCTCGACAATGGCGAGATCGTCTGAGAACGCGAAAGCCCCCGTCGCACCGTTGCGACGGGGGCTCTGCATTTCCGCATGGTTCCTCACAGGGCCGAATGGAAGGTGGCGGGACGTGACCCCTCGGTCACCTTCACGGCGACCTCGACCGTCTTTCCGTTGGCCAGGAGAACCTGGCGTGCGTACTGCGTGACCACGGTGTACGTGCCGCCGAGCTTCAGCAGCTCCCGCTCCCGGTCGTTCGCCAACCGGGAGGTAACCGTGGTCGTTGCGTCCTTCTGCCGGGAGCCCATCCGCTCGGCCGCCAGCTCGCGCGAACCGGAGGGGATCGAGACCGGCGTGCGCAGTTCAGGAGTCAGGTCGCTGACCTCTGGCGGGTAGTACGAGTAGCCCGTCGCCACCGGCTTGTCGTCGACCAGGTTCAGCCGGGTCCGGCAGATCACTTCGTCCCCGGGGTGCACCCCGAGAAGATGGGCGACATCAGCGGGGCACGGAAGCGCCTCCACCGACAGGATCTTCGTGGTCTCGTTCTTCGCCAGCGCCCGCCCGTTCGTGGCCGCGTTCTCCACGCGGTTCGTAACGGTTGCGGTGCGATGCGAAATATCAGCCACGACCGGCGGCCGATTGCCGTCCGACGGTTCCAGAATTCCCTCTGCGGTGAGGAGTTCCACCACCTTGTCGATCGTGACGCGGGACGTCTTGTGCAGCCTCGCCAGCTTTCGCCGGGACTCCAGCGGGGTTCCCGACTCCAGCTCACCTGAAGTGACCCGGGATCGGTAATGTGCCGCGATAGCACGGTACTTGGGAATCTGTTCGCTCACGTTTCTTCCTCGCCTCCACTTGTGGCCTAGGCCGTATTGTGTCATGCTGAAGACCGCAACGCCAGTGGTGATCGAGGAGACGTCATGGAGACGAACTGGGATCAGGAAGAGGAAGGTGCGGTCCCTGGGGCTGAACTGAATTCTCTTTCCAGTTACACCACCTCACAGGATACTGCCAGGCTCGAAAACCTGGTGGAACGCCTGGAGGAGCATGTCGTCGACAAGATCGGACTGGCCTCCGACAACAAGCCGTGAATCGGAGGGAGGAACGTGGCGACGGGAACAGGTATTCCGCCGAAGCCGAAGCAGGCCCCGACCGTGCACAAGAAGGGTCAGCACCGGAAGCCGCCACGCACTCTGAAGGGTGATCTCAAGGCCCTCAGGGGGAAGGTTTCTTCGGCCACTGCCAAGTGGTCCGAGGGCAAGGAAAAGGCGGAGGACAAGAAGGAGAAGGTACGCAAGGAGGCCAAGGAAGTTCTGGCCCCCGTCAAGGAAAAGGTCGACGAGGAGAAGAAGCTCGTCGCCGAGGTGATGAAGCCGGTCTACAAGGCGATCGAGACGGTCAAGACCAACCTCGATCCCGAGAACGGAAAGACCCGGCCGTATGTCACCTCGTTCATGATTTCCTCGGTCGTCGCCTGGGTTGCCAGTCCGCAGATCCTGATCGCTCTGTACGAGCGGATCCGCTTCGGCACCTCGACAACCGGCTGGGGAATCCTGAGCGGTCCCGGAAGGTGGTTCAGGGACACCGTCGGAATGGCTTACGAGAGCGATCAGCTCGGCAGCCTGATCTGGGCGGCGATCCTGGGCCTCACGCCCATGGTGATCCTGTTCGCCAGGAACATCACGGCGGGCTACCTGGCCCAGGGGACCTACCGGGGGCGGATGGCCGAGTTCGGAATCAAGTGGCTGACACGGTCGGCCTACCTGGTTCCGATCTGCTTCTTCGTCGGGGTCTCGTACCCCGAGCAGGTCACCTGGATCTTCGGATCCCCGTGGACCCTTGAGTACTGGCAGCTCTGGGTCGCCGGTCTGTTCTGCACCGCGTTCTACTGCACCATGTGGGTCTTCGACCGGGTCGAGAAGGGCCTGGGCCTCGGATACATCCACGTCCTGCTGATGACCCCCCTCGCATCGGTCATCACAGGAGCCGCGCTGTATGCACCGGGTGCCGCCTGGTGATGCGAGGGACCTCCGCCGCACGGTGGGTCAGCCGGGTCGAATCCGGCCGGAGGTGCGAAGCGGACGTACGAGCCGCTGGAAAGGGGACGAGTCGTGTTCCGTTCGGACGACGACCACGGAGGGCTTCCCATACTGAAGCCCGCCGGTCCCGGTCGGTGAGTCGAGGGGGCCGCTGGAAAGCGGCCCCCTTCGAGAAGGAGAGGAAAAGGTGTTTCTGGCGATCACGCAGCAGCAGCAGATCGATGTTCCGGATAACTCTTGGGTGGGTCACACCACCATGGCGGGTTTCGGAATCATCCTGCTGGTGGTGTCCTTCATGTGCATCAAGGGCAACAAGAAGGGCAATCAGATGGGGCCCTGGGGTCCCATGTTCGGCATCCTGATGAACAAGGCCGTGACCGAGCCGACCAAGCGCATGGCAACGAAGTGGGGCGGTGGCTCCGAGGGGTTCGACTGGAAGTCCCTGATGACATTCCTCATCGGAATGTGGGCTATGACGTCGATCGTCTCTTCCACCGGAGGCTTCGTCGTCAATCTGGTCGACTTCTTCCAGGGTCTCGTTCAGTCGCTCGGCGGCTGGCCGGTCCTCTCGGACATCGGCGCGGGCGGCATCTGCCTCCTGCTGTTTTTCCTGGCCATGCGAAACCAGGATGACAGCAAGACGGACCTGGTCTTCGGAGCGGTTTGCGGGTTCTTCTTCCCGCTGGGTGGTGGCATCTTCGCCCAGATCACGCTTCAGATCGGCAACTGGATCCCCCAGGTCATGAACCTGGGGAAGTGAGTGCAGCAGGCGGCCGGAGCCCTCGGGGTTCCGGCCGCTTCGCCGTTTCCGGAGGTCAACCTTCCCGCAGTTTGGCCTTGTTGGGTGGCCTAGGTCAGTGTTAGGCTGGACCCGAAGGAGAGGAGGAACGCGATGGCGACACGTAGGGCAGGTGGAGTTTTCGTCGGTGGCTTTCTGGTCATCGGCGCCATTCAGGCGGTAACGGGATTCATTCCTTCCGTGCCGTCTGCCGCATCCGCCATTCCGAAGCCGAAAGAAGCGGCTTCTTCGGAGTACAAGTTCACGGGAAGCTCTGCACCTATCAAGGCGGGATCACTTCCGAAGAAGCGCTGGGAAGAGCTGGTGAACAAGTGGGGGAACAAGTGCGAAACCCTCACTCCCGCACTTCTCGCTGCTCAGCTTGAGCAGGAGAGCATGAACTTCAAGCCGGAGGTCATCGACGGTCGCCAGGATTCCCCGGCATCCGCCAAGGGGATGGCGCAGTTCATCGACAGCACGTGGGCCACCGAGGGGATCGACGCCAACGGCGACGGCAAGCGGAACAAGTACGACCCGGAGGATGCCATCCCGTCGGCCGCGACCTTCGACTGCAAGCTGGCCAAGGGCCTGAAGAACATTCCGGGTCCCACCTGGAAGAACATGCTCGCCGGATACAACGCGGGCGGCTTCCGGGTGCAGGAGTACAACGGCGTTCCGCCCTGCTCCTTCGCGAACTGCGAGACCTACAACTACGTGAAGCTGATCGAGCGGAAGACGGGGAAGTACGAGCGGTGAACCGAATCCAGCGAACGGCACTGGCGGTCGCTCCGGCCATTCTGCTCACGTCAGGATGTGGCGCCCTGAATGCGGCGCCCATCTCGAACGCGACGGCGAACACGAATCCGGCGATCGAGAAGATCAACTGGTATTCACCGGAAGAGCGGGCCAAGGAGGCGAAGAGGCAGGAGAAAGACGCCAATGATGTTGCCTCATCCCGGTCCAGCGATGCAGCCATTGTTGCCATTGCGTACGCCAGGACGAAGATTGGCGTTCCCTACCTCTGGGGTGGCAACGGCACTGCCGCCGACGGTGGCCGGTTCGACTGCTCGGGCCTGACGAAAGCGGCGTACGCGAAGGCCGGAATCAAGATCCCCCGAGTCGCCAACGATCAGTACAACACCACCGACAACCACCCGTCCTGGGACGACCTCAAGCCCGGCGACCTGGTCTTCTTCGGCCAGAAGGGAAACTCGCGCTCGATCCATCACGTGGGCATCTACATCGACAACGGTGAGATGCTGCACGCACCGAGGACCGGAACGAAGATCCGGGTCAACAAGGTGAACTACATGCCGGACTACTTCGGAGCAACGAGGATCGCTTGATGGCTGAATATAGAGTCCGTATCTGGCGGAGAACGGAACCGCTCACGGGCGACAAAACCAGGATCAAGAACCTGGAGCATGACGAAGTTTCTCTGGAGGCTTCAAACAGAAAAAGTGCCCTCAATCAGGTCTTTGAAACCGAGCGGGCGACGCACGCCAAGCGCGTGCGCTTGTACGTGCAGGTCGAAACCCCGAGCGGCGGCCACGAAGGTATAGGCGACTACACCCTGATCGAACTGGCCCACAGGGAAGACGAAGAACGCCGCGCGGCAGAGCGCGGCGAAATCGAGAAGTAGCGGAAAAGGAGAAGGCGCATGGAGATCCTTGAGACGCCCGACCAGATGCTCCGGCACGCGATGAAGGAGTACGGCATCGGCCGGGAGACGGCCATCATGCTGGTCACGAAGAGCTTCGAAGCCACGCTCCGCGTGGAGGGCGACCTGACCGACGAGAAGGTCAACCGGAAGATCGCCGAGATGCTGGTCGGCGAGGGCAAGCGGCGCACGCCGTGGTTCGTCAGCTTCATGGAGGCCCACTACCGCAGGCACCTGCCGAAGTGGACCCGGATCAACGACGAGGCGCTGGAGCGCGGCCAGGACGCGGCCACCAGGATGTCCGTAAGCGAAAACGTCGTGATGGACATCGCGGAGGAGCGTATCAAGCTGGTCCAGCTCGCCAAGCAGGGCAAGTCGATCGAGGAGATCACCGAAACGGCCTTCTCCTTCGACGACGGCCGTTCGGTCGAGGAGCTGTACTCGCTGCTCCTCCGGCAGACGGCCTGAGGCGGTCGTGACGAAGAAGGAGGAGGCTCTGACGGTGCTGCACGGCGCCGGATCGGCAACCACCCAGGAGGTGGCCGAGAAGGGCGACATGAAGGTGAATACGGCCGGTGTGACTCTCGCCCGGCTGAAGGATGAAGGCAGGGTCGACCGGACGCCCGAAGGGCGCTGGCACGTCACCTGACGGAAAGGGGAAACGTGAAGAACAAGAGGGCTGGCGTTCTGACGCTGGAGATCGAACTGGCCAAGCCGATCAGCCATCACAAGGGCGTCACACTGGAGCTGGCCTGGGAGAACATGCTGGACCTTCCGCTCGCCACCGACACCATCGACGTCGACCGGGTCGAACTGTCCATCGTCAGCGGACCGGCCGACGACGAGATCCTGCTGGACGCGCCGAACAGTCTCCAGGACTTCACCTGGAGGTGCCGGTACGACAACACCGAGTGGATGTCGGCCGACGCGCTGGGCAAGACGCTGCGCAACGACAAGCGGGTGCTGAGCGTCAAGGCCCTCCAGTGAGGGGCACCGTGCACGCGGCGATCGGGGCCTCGGCCCCGGTCGGCCTCGTCGTCACGCAGCACGTCAGCATCCTTCAGGGCGCCACGATGGCGGCCATCTCGGCGGGGTTCGCCCTGATGCCCGACCTCGATCATCCCAACGCCTGCGCCACGAAGGCCCTGGGTAAGCCCGTCCACAAGGTTGTCCACAGCCTGTGCAGGATGACCGTGAAGTCGACGGCGCTCGGCCGCGACCGGAACTACATCCGGTACAAGCAGATCAGGGGGCAGGACCCGTACCACCGGACTCTGACGCACACCCTGCTCGCCTCGGTGGCGATGGGTGTCATCGCGTACGTGCTCACGTACGTGTCCCTGGTGGCCTGCGCGGCTGTCGCGGCCTTCGGCGTTTTCATGCTGTGGCCGCTCTACCGGAAGACGATCAGCCTGGTCGTGGTGGCCGCCGCCGCGACAGCCTTCGGGTCGGTCGTGTACCTCAATCCGTGGCTGATGGGGCTGGCCGTGATGGTCGGCTACGCGAGCCATGTCGTGGCCGACGGATGCACGGCGGCCGGAGTTCCTGCCTTGTGGCCGCTGAAGATCCAGGGGAAGCGCTGGTGGAACATCCGCCTGCTCGGCGGAGTGGTGGCCTCCGGCTCCCTGGAGGAGAAGGGTCCGGCCGTCGGAGTCGCGATGGCCTCCAACGCTCTTCTCGTCCTGCTCAGCCTGTAGAGGGAAGCCCGGCGAGAGCCGGGCTTTTCCGCACTTGGCGAATGGCCTGATTCTGTCGCACAATTGGCCCTGGAAGTGGAGAGAAAGGTGATGCGATTCCGGTGGCATACGAGAAGGACGACATCTACGGCACGACGACGCGCCGGACCCTGGCCTACACGCGCCCGAGTGACGCACCGACCGCCGACTTCCGGCCGCCGGTCGCTCCTGCACGTCCGGACGTGCCGACCATGCAGGTCGGCGACGGCCAGGCGTTCGGCCCGGAAGCCTCCGAGCGGGCCCAGATGATGGCCTACCAGCGGACCAAGCTGATACAGCAGGAGTCCCCGTATATCCGTGAAGAGGTGGTCGAGCACCAGGTGCACGACTACCGCCTCTACATCGGCATGTGGGTCGTCGCGGGCATCAGCGCCGTCACCGCCTTCCTCACGTTCGACCTGATGCATCTGGCGATCTCCGGTGTGGCGGTCGTCTTCGCCCTCATGTCCAGCCCCGGGCGTCAGTACAACGACGAGGATTGACGTCGACAGGATGGCTGCCATAGACTGAACTTACCCGAACGGAAGGGAAGTTCATGGGGATCCTGAATCGCCTCACCCGGCTGCTCAGCCGGGACGGCGGCCACCTCGTCGTCGAGAACACCGGGGACGCGACCGAGGCCGACGGCGGCCGGGCGGTCACGGGCTACAGCGGGCCGCCGCCGCGACGGAGCCAGCGCATCATCGTGAAGAACACGGGTGACGCCACCGCGTCGGGCCCTGGCAGCCGGTCCGTATCCGGCATCGACTACACCTGAGGGGCGCCCATGGCCGGTCGGCCGAAGTCCGAGCAGAGTCCCGAAAAGCGCGAAGAGCGCATCGTCGCCCGATGGACGAAAAGCGAGAAGGAACGCATCGAAACCGCACGCAAGAAGCTCGGCCTGAGGTACGAGGTCGACGTGGTGCGAATCCTAACCCTTCGGGGTGTCGACGATCTCCTGGCCGAGGAGACGGAAAACGTGGCACAGTGATCGCATGGCGAACCAGAACTTCAGCGATCCGCTGGTCAGCGTTTCCGAGGCCGCAGCCCGGATGGGCGTGAAGGAGCGCCGAGTGCGCTCGATCCTCGCGAAGAACCTCATCTGCCCCGTCCGCACGGCGGAGGGGATCAAGTACCGGCTGGACGACGTGATGGACGTGAAGCGGATGTACTCGTGAAGAGTTTCCTCCGCAGGGCAGTGAAGGAGGTCACCGTGATGGTGGTCTTTGCGGCGATCTTCTCGCTGCTCTTCATCGCCGGTCATCTCGCGCTGTACCAGGAATGGCCCCGCTGGAAGTAGCGGGGCCTGAGAGGAGAAGAACGTGAACAGTGACCAGGCGATCCGGGCTGCCGCCGCTCAGGCGGCTGCCACCCTGATGGCTCCCGTGCAGCCCCTCCCGGCCGACTTCGTGGCCACCGCCGAGGTGATCGAGGCGTACATCCGCGACGGCAGGAACGCCGCCTTCGCCCTGTGCCCGGGTGGGGCTCCCCCCGTTCCGGCCCCACAGCCCGCACCCGTCATCGAACCGGCGCCCCCTGCGCCCCGGGCGGTGCCGGGGGCGGTCGCGGCCGAAGAGTCGCAGCAGGATGCGGAGGTGATCCCGCTGGCCGCCCGCGCTCCGGTCTCCCAGAAGCAGGAGGGCGCCCGCCGGATCATCGAGAAGCAGCGGAAGACGCGGGTCGACTCGATCATGGGGCAGGCCACCGTCGCCAAAGCGAAGATCCACAAGCAGCGCCTGATGGACGAAGCCGAGGAGAACGGGCTCTCCGAGTACATGGTGGTTGTCAACGACAAGCCGATCACCCTCGGGGACTATCTCGGTTCCCTGTAGGCAAGTTGACCCTCTACTGTGATAGAATCGCAGAAGAGAGGAAAACGAAGGTATCTTTGAGTGACACGTTCACGAGGAGGTACCAAATGAAAAGCACAGGCGCGACAATCAGCGAGACTGTGGAGAATCTGCTGGCCATCCGGGTCAGCGAGGACCGAGACAGCCTCGCCGGAAGCACCGTTCGCAAGGTGTATGCGAAGAAGCTGAAGGATCTGGCCTCTCACCTCGGGGTCTCCGTAGCGTACCTGCCCAGGAAGATCCAAGCAGGGACGTGGGATTCGAGGGAGCTGGACCAGCTCGCCGACTTCTTCGAGATGTGGCCCGGCGATTTCGTTCCGGGCCCAGGAGATGCAGAAACGGAATAGGAGAAGCCGTGCAGTACACGGACGAGCAGCAGGCCGCGATCGACGCAGCGATCGAGGGATACGACTTCTCCCTCGTGGCGCCCGCCGGAAGCGGCAAGAGCGCCACCGCGCTGGGGATGGCGCAGCGGCTCAAGGGCAAGCGGATCCTCTACTTGGTCTACAACCGGCAGGCCCGACTCGACGCGGAGGTCAAGTTCAAGCGGGCGGGAATCTCCTGGGTCGACGTACGCACCACGAGCCAGGTCGCCTGGCGCGCGTACGCCGACACGCACAAGGAACGCATGGCGCCCGACGCCAAGGCGGTACCGGCGAAGGACGTCGCCAAGTCCCTCAACCTCACCCCCAAGGACTTCGGCGACAACCTGGTCCTGGACGGGTTCACGCAGGCTGTGCTCGCCTCCGACACGATCGAGCGGTTCTGCAACTCGGCGCACACGCGGATCACCGCCCGGGACGTTCACATTCCCGTGGTCGGCCCCGGTGAGACGGCCATCGAGGCGGCGCGCAACTACCTCGCCCGTCTCGCGCAGGCCCTGTGGCAGCAGTCGATCATGCCGGATTCGAAGCTCCGGTTCACGATGAACCACGCCTTCAAGCTGGTCGCCGAGGGCGGCAAGAACTACGGCTACGACGTCGTGATCGTGGACGAGGCGCAGGACTCCAACGACGCCACGATGAAGTTCCTGAAGAACCAGAAGGGCGCCCAGGGAATCCTGATCGGCGACCCGGCCCAGAGCCTCTACGCGTGGCGCGGCGCCAGCGACCAGATCCTGCGGCACGAGGGTCCCAAGCTGTACCTGACCCAGTCGTTCCGGTTCGGCGACGCCGTCGCGGCCGAGGCGATGAAGCACCTGCCGCACACGCTGACCGGGGTCACGATCAAGGGCCTCTCGTCCATCAAGGACGTCGTCAGCGAGGACGACATGGAGAACCCGGACGTGGTGCTGACCCGTACCAATGCGGGCGCCATGACGTACGCCATCAGCTATCTGATGGCGGGCAAGCGGGTCGCCATGGTGAAGGGCACCAAGCAGATCCTCGACATCGCGTTCGCCGCCCGCGACCTGCTGGCTGGCCGCAAGGTGCGGAGCCTGGAACTGAGCGCCTTCACCACCTGGTCCGAGCTGGTGGAGTACACCAAGGAGCCCGGCGGTGGCCACCTCAAGGCCGTCGTCAAGCTCATCGACGTGTACGGCATCGGCAAGCTCATCGACGCCTGCAACAAGATGGTCAAGTACGACTCGAAGTTCCCCCAGCACGACGTGGCGGTCACCACCTGCCACTCGGTCAAGGGACTGGAGTGGAAGAACGTCCAGATCGGCGACGACTTCTTCGAGCCGGAGCCGTTCGAGAACCCGATCACCCAGGAGCTGGAGCCGGGTGTCATCGAGAAGCACGAGGCGATGATCCACTACGTCGCCGTCACCCGGGCCCAGGAGCACCTGGACCGGGGCGGTCTGAAGTGGATCGACGGATACCCGGCGCCGATCGCCGATGTCTTCTGAGCAGCACTGGCTGAAGGCCCGCCTCGCGGAGTCTCTTACGGAACTCCGCGAGGCGGGCTGGACCATCGAAACGGGCTCGCAGCGCAAGACCTCCCAGGAATTCGTGCACGCCAGGCACAGGAATCCCGGGGGGATCGACGAGTCCATGGTGACCGCCCAGTTCGACGAAGACGGGCGCCTAATTCTGAGGCGGTACGTACTGCCTCGCGGAGTCTCCGAGTGGATCGAGTGCGACGAGGCCGCCTTCCGTGGATTCCTGGAGGACGGTATCGGTGGACTGGATGAGGGGCTGCACAGGACACGGCCCACCCACTGCCCGTGCGACAAGAAGCGTCACCGGTCTCTGATCCGTGGCGACGCATTCGCCCGGAGGGTGGCCCAGGAGGCAGACAGTGACGGCCTTCAGCGGGCGTACCGGTGCGACTGGAACGCCCGCGCCGTCCACCTCTCCAGCAAGAGGAACAGCAGGCCGATCCCCGGCGCCTACGTGGTGCTGAACGAGGGCTGGAACGGCTGATGGCCCTCACGGAAGAGACGGTCGCGAGGTTCGTACCCGAGAGGATCCAGAACATCGCCCTGGGTCTTCTCGGGCTGGACTTCCGGTTGAGCTACACCTGCCGGAAGTCCAGCCCGAGGCCCGGCCGTACACCGGCTCCGGCGCGGGGTTACCTGGTCGCGAAGAAGAACGGAATCCACCTGAAGGTGATCGTCGCTTGGTATGGGGTCGACAGGAATCCGGAAGTGCATCTGTATCAGGTGAAGTCGATTGCCGGATTCCCGCCGAGCCCGTCTCCGTGCGGAAGGAAGACTTTCTGGAAGGTGGCAAAGGGTGCCTGACGTGAAACCGCAATATGGCGTATGGCGCCCCGTGGAGGGACGCCTGATCATCAAAATGCCCTACGCCAAGACGAACCGGGCCTGGCTGAAAGCGGCTCTCGGTGACCGGATCCGGCCCGAATGGAACCGGGAGGAGAAGCGCTGGGAGATCGCCCGGAACCACTTCGGCCCGGTCGTCGAGGCGCTGGCCAACCGGCTCGGCAAGATCGACGTCTACATGGACTTCAAGCGCGTCGAGCGGTGCGACACCCGCTGCCGCAGGGCGCGGAGCCGGGAGTGCACCTGCTCCTGCCTCGGGAAGCACCACGGCCACGGGGTCACCTTCGGATGGAAAGTCGTCAGCGACAATCACACGATGATTCAGTCGTCCGGAGTGATCCGGCGGCACATCCTGGTCGAGAGGGGTGAAGAGGCCGAATGACCGAAGAAGAGCGTGACGACCTGATCGACCTCATCCCGCAGGGGATGACCGTGTGGGCCGACGAGGAAGAGCTGGACCACTTCCGGCACGCGACGCTGCGGTGGTGGAGGGAAAACCTCGGCCACCCGGCGTCCGGCCCCACGCACTTCTGCTGCAAGACGTGCGGCTGCGGCGGCACCTGCCTGCTGGGCGCCTTCGAAGACGCCCTGATCACGTCGGTCGTGCGTGAACTTGACCGCCTCGGCGCACTGCGCAAACCGGAAGGAAGCTGATGAGCCAGAACGTCCTCACCATCCAGACCGTGATCAGGTCCCTGACCGATCACCTCGGCCCGGGGCTGATGGGTGCGATGTGCGGCATGCAGGGGGCCGCACCCCTCAAGAAGTGGCTGGTCAAGCCGCCGAACGTGGAGGAGGAGGGCAAGCTGCGCACCGGCTACGAGGCGTTCCAGATCATCCGCAAGGCCGAGGGTGCAGACATCGCCCGCGCCTGGATGATCGGCATGAACCCTCACCTGGAGAACCACCAGGGCGAGCCCGGTGTCGACGGCAACCCGATCTTCGAGATCGGACTGGGCTACGGCCGCGATGTGCTGACGGCGGCCCGCGCCTACGCCCAGGATCCGAGCCTCACGTGACGGAGTCGTGGCGGGGTCACCCCCTGCGGCACCTGCACGAGGCCAGAGCGAAGGTGGGCGCCGTCAACGTGTCCATCTTCGAGCTGGCCAAGTTGCGCGACAAGCTGGAGCGTGAGTACCTGGACGCGATGGGCCGACTCCTCGGAGTGCCCGGCGGGAAGCTCCTGGAAGCGCACTACAACTGCCCCGACGCACCCATGGGGAAATGCCTCTTCGAGGTGCTTCCCGATCACGCAGACGCCTGCCTGTTCTGCGGGCAGCCGATCATCCGATAGACCACGGAAAGAGAGAAGAACCAGATGAAGGCCACGTTCCCGGGTTTCGAGTTCGTCTACGGCGACTCGGAGTTCACCCCTGACAACCACACTCCGGGCGGACTCGTCTCGACCGCGCTCCAGAGCAGCGGCCGTGACTGGATCTACCTGGTGAACGCCGACGCGGACCGCGAGGACTTCTGCTCGGATCCGTTCCGGCGCGACCACATCTGGTCCAAGCTGCCCCTGCGGTCCGACGGCTCGCTCGACCGCAGCAGTCCGTACGTGGTGCCCTACTCGGCCATCCAGTCGGCGGTCGGCTCGTTCTTCGACGGGCTCACCGACAAGGAGAAGTACAAGAACCGGATCGGCTTCGTCGCAGATCACTGCACTCAGGACATGCAGCGGATCCACAACCTCTTCCACAACGACTGGTTCGGCGTGATGCCGAAGTCCGTTCCGAAGCACCCGTTCCTGGATCTGGCGTCCCTGGAAATGCTCGCCGGGGTCGAGGACGACCACCTCCCGAGCGGCGCGCGCCTCCCGGAGAAGTACACCGACCAGGCGCACCACGCCCTGTACGACGCCCGCTGGGACCGCGAGGTGCACGAGTTCCTGATGCTCCACTCCCGGGCCGTCAGGGTAGCGTCCGGCGTCGAGCGGCTGGAGGACTGATGCTGCTCGCGCTCTCGATCTACGCGCTGTACCTGGCGGCGGGCTGGCTGGCCCTGACCAGGGGAATCAAGTACCCGCCCCCGGAGCTGCGCCGCGAGATCGAATCGAACGGAGTCGACTGCCCTACTGGTGACCGGCTCTTCGACTTCTTCCTGGCCAGCACCTACGTGTTCGTCCTGAACGTCTGGCCCGTTGCGGTTCACCGGAAGATCCGGCAGGGCCGCGTCGTCGGCAAGTAGTGAGATTCCCGCCGCCCGAACGTCACACGTGATGGTGGCAGTCCCGGGGCCCCGCCTCTCCCGGCGGGGCCCTTCGCCCGGAACGGAGAAGAAGATGAGCAAGCCTCTGCTGCTGCTCGACGTTGATGGTCCGCTCAACCCCTGGGAGGCCAATCCGAACCGGCGCCCCGCCGGATACACCACGCACCGCCTGCGCCCCGAGGGCTGGAAGAATCCACGCAAGCGCCCGCTCCGTGTCTGGCTGAAGCCCGACCACGGGCCCGCTCTGCTGGCCCTCCCCTTCGACCTGGTCTGGTGCACCACGTGGATCGGCGAGGCGAACACGATGATCGGGCCGGTGCTCGGCCTGCCGGAGCTTCCGGTGGTCGAGTTCGACAAGGAGTGGAAGCTGCCCACCCGTGGCGACGGTACCTACTTCAAGACCCACGACGTCGTTACCTTCGCATGCGGGCGGCCGTTTGCCTGGGTGGACGACGAGATCTCCGACTTCGACCGCGAGTACGTCGCCCAGCACCACAAGGGTCCGGCCCTGCTGCACCGCGTCAGCCCCCGGCTCGGGCTGCTGGACGACGACTTCAAGGTTCTCGCGGACTGGGCCGCCGGTATAGCTTGAGGTTTCTCTGTACAGAGCTTACAGTGAAACCATGAAGAAGCAGCCCGAGTACGTATCCCTCGAAGGCGCCCGAGCCAAGCTCGGCAAGCTCGCCGACGACGCCCACGAGCACGGCCAGATCACCCTTCTGACGCGCCACGGAAAGGCGGTGGCGGCCATCGTGCCTGTGGGCGTCAAGGCCACGGCCCTGCCCGACGGCATTCTCCAGGCGGCCTACGACGCCGCCTTCCCCGGCCTCCCCGGTTACATGACCGAAGGGGAGGCCAAGCGGCGCCTGACGGCCGCCCTGAACGCCACCCACGGCCATCTGGCCGACATCCTCGACCGCGCCTTCCAGGAGGGCGCCCAGAGGGCGGTGTCAGAGTCGTGGCGTAGGTTCGAAGCACCGGAGCAGGAGCCCGACAACCCGTCGGCCGACTCCCTGGCGCGGCACATCGGTGACCACCCGCTCAGCACGATCCAGGCGGCCCTGCGGATCCTGGGCTGGAAGATCTCGTTCGGCGTGGCCGAGCAGGAGGACCAGACGCTGGAAGCTCGAACGGAAAGTCGACCGCTGTAAACCTTGCAGAGAAACCTCAAGGTACTGGTAGAGTAGTACTCACAAGCCCCGGTGAACGGGGCTTCGGAAAGGGAGAAACGCATGCTGAAGGCCCTCGTCGGTTCCACGCTCTACCTGAACATCCGCACCAACACCGTTGTGGCCGCCCTGGACCGGGACGACCGGCAGTTCTCCATCGCGACGGTCACGGAGGACGGCTTCGGCCGCCGACGCACCGTCCGTGCCGCCTCGTTCCACGAGGACTACCTGGCCAGTGACGGCCAGCCCCACACCTTCGGGTACGTCCCGCTGGCCTCACTGCCGGAGGGTCACCCCCACGCCGAGAAGAAGACCGACAGGAGCGACATGGACCTGATCGACATGGACAACCTGGACGAGCTGAGCGACACCCAGCTCGCCGCGCTGATCCTCCAGCAGGAGGTCATCAAGCGCCACGCCACCGAGGTCGCCGAGCGGGCCAAGGCCATCGCGAAGTACCGCCGGGGCGACAGCCTGGGTCTCGACATCCAGGGTGACATCGCCCTGGTGTACACCTCGGGCTCGAAGTTCGACGCCGGGACCGCCAAGCGGAACCTGTCGGCCGAGGACTTCAAGCGGATCCTGCTCCCGAAGCCCGACGCCACCATGGCGCGGAAGCTCTTCGAGAACGAGCCGGAGAAGCTGGACGCCTGCCTCAAGGACAACGGGCCGTCCCTGACGGTCCGGCAGGCCACCGACGAGGACCGCGCGAAGTTCTCCGCCTCCCGGCCCACGAGCCGTGGTGACGAGGACTACAGCTTCCAGGTCTGACGGCCGTCACGCGAAACGGGCCCCCGCCCGCCCTCTGAGCAGGGGCCCGTTTCCGTGTCAGGATACGGTCATGAACGACATTGCCGTCCTGATCCCGTACGGGAATGAAACCTCCTGGCGCAAGTACGCGCTGGAGCATGTGAAGAACTGGTACGACCTGGAGCTGGAAAGTCCCCGGATCCAGGTCGGTGTTCACGGTGAACCCTGGTGCAAGGCCAGGGCCGTGGCGGGAGCGTTCGCCGCCTGCACCGAAGACGTCGTGATCGTGGGGGATGCCGACTGCGTCACGCCCGGCCTGAAACAGGCCGTACGGGCGGTCCGGCAGGGGGCGCCATGGGCCGTCCCGCACCTGAAGGTGTACCGGATGAGCCAGGTGGCCACGAAGCACATCCTGGAGGGTGCCAACCCCGGCTCGTTCACCGGCCAGATGCGGTGGCTCGACCAGAATCCGTACAAGGGATACGAGGGCGGCGGCATCACGGTGCTGCGGCGCGACGTCTACCTGAACTGCCCGCTGGATCCCCGCTTCATGGGGTGGGGCCAGGAAGACGAGGCGTGGGCGCTGGCCCTGAACGGCCTGTACGGGCCGCCCTGGAGAGGCAAGGCGCCGCTCTATCACCTGTGGCACGAGAAGCCCGCGCGGATCACCCGGTACGCCGGGTCGGCCGAGTCCCTGGCCCGGCTGAAGCAGTACAAGGAGGCCCGCAACAGCGGCCAGTGGGATGACCTGCTGGAAGGTGCCCGTGAGCTGGCATCGACTGTCAGTGCATCCGTGTAGGATCGCGACATGACAGCAGAAGACCAGGAAAATATTCGCACTTTCGTCGAAGGAATGCTGGTTGCCACCATCACCAAGCCTTCGTCCCGCGATAAGCAAGTGGCCCCCGGGCCGAGTGATCTGGCCGATCTGTGCGACGTCTGCGTGGCCCGGAAGATCGCGGCTTCACTGAACATGGGGAGCCACACCGAGCGCGGGTTCAGCCTGAAGGCGTGGAACGGCACCGCCGTGCACGAGAAGCTGGAGAAGGAGCTTCCTGGTGTGTACGCCCACGCCGAGCGTGAGATCGCGGTGGACATCGCCGACATCCCCGGCATCGGCATGGTGCGCGGCCACATCGACGTTTTCCTGCCGGGCAAGAAGACCCTGGTCGACTACAAGACGACCGACATGAAGAAGCTCAAGGGCTACAAGACGCAGGCCGGGCCCGGTGACTACGTGCACGGACTGACGGCCCCCGAGCGTGAAGAGCTGATCCGGCTGAAGGCCATGGACCGTGGCGGCCTGCTCTCCGAGACCGATCTGGGGCGCATGGTCACTCTGGCCGCGCGGTCCAGCCAGGGCTCCAGCGGGATCCCCATGGAGTACATGGGGCAGACCATGCTCTACCTGTACGGACTGCGGGCCTCCGGGCGTGAGGCCGACTACGCTGTCCTCGCGTTCGTCCCCAGGGACTCGAACAACGTGAGCGACATCTGGGTAGCTTCCTGCGCCTACCGGCCCGACGTGGCCCAGGGTGTCATCAACAGGGCCGCCCACCTGGCAAAACTGGTACGGGCTGGCAAGGTTGACGAGCTGGAGCCGCACCCCGAATGCTTTCCCTGTGTGATTCGGCCTAGGCTGATGCGCTAAATGTGGTAGAGTGGAGACACAAGAACACGAAGCCACACGACACTAAAAACGACACAAGAGCGAGCACTGAAAACGAGGCACGCATGACAGAGCTTGTCCGTCGTACATCCGGTGAGGTGAATCCCGCCGAAGCAGCCCGGCTCTCGAAGTCGAAGCTGATGCCCGAGCACATCGCAGGCGATGCCGCCTCAGCCGAGTACATGATGCGCTTCGGCGCCGCGCTGGGGATCGACCCCATGTCGTCCTTCCAGCACATCTTCGTCTTCCCCGACGGCAAGGGCCGACTGAAGGCGGGCATGAGTGCCCACCTGATGCACGCTCTGGCTGTCGCCGCCGGTCACACCCTGCACATCGAAGGCAACGCCGTGAAGGCGACCGCCGTCCTGGTGCGCAAGACCTCGGCCGACGAACTCCAGCGCTTCGAGATGATGCGCGAGCAGGAGCGACGGCTGAAGCTGGGGCGCTTGGAGGACATGGACCGGCTGTACAAGATGCAGCGGGGCCAGCTCCTGGAACGCATCGAAGACCTCCGCTCCCTCGCGGAGTTCGACGAGAAGGCGTCCCCCGAGGAGATCGCCGACCTGCGCAAGCAGCTCGCCGGAATCCATGGCCAGTACGACTTCGCCGCGCTGCGCGAGTCCATCGGATCCAGCCAGTTCGACCTGGCCAGGCTGGTCAGGTTCGAGTCCGTCTGGTCCATGGCCCGCGCCAACCAGATCGGCCTGAACGCCAAGAGCACCTGGCAGAACTACGGACCCGAGATGCTGAAGAGCCGCGCCAAGTCCGGCGTGGTCCGCGACGGCGCGATCGACGTGATCCTCGGCGTCAAGAACATCCTCGGCGAGATGGGCCTCACCCTCTCCGACGACGACCACGACAACCTGGCCATGGCCTCCGCAGCTCACACGCCGGAGGAGCTGGGGGCCGAGGTCGACGAAGAGGGCATCCCCATCCAGGGCGAGGTCATCGACGTCACCAAGGGCGGCAGCAAGAAGCAGCGGGCCATGATGGAAGCCGCCCGCAAGGCCGCCGAGTCGAGCAGTGCGCAGGGTCTCGCCGACTGGGCGAGCCGTATGGCGGCCGACGAGAGCCTGTCGGACGACACCAAGATCTCCCGCATCTACGCCGTGCAGGAAGCGGCACGTGAAGCGGGCAAGGCGGAGGAAACCGTGGGTGAGGGCGATGCCTCGATCCCCCTGGGCCTCCACCTCGAATCCATCGCCACCTCTCTCCGCGACTGACGCGGACCACAAGGACAAGGACAAGAACACATGAGCGACAACACCGAGTTCGACCCGTTCAACCAGCCCGAGGGTGCGGCCGACGACGTCAACGACGCGGTCGCCGACGCGGTGCAGGACGACGTTCTCGACGGCGAGATCGACGACCTCTTCGACGGCGCCGACATGGAGCTGGAGGAGGACGAGACCGACGAGCAGGTCAAGGTCTACGAGGCGGGTCAGACGTACGTCGACCCGATCAGCGTGGGCCTGAAGGACAAGATGTGGGTCCCGGTCCGCATCCAGGTCGCGGAGTTCAAGGCCAAGCACAGCCCGCGCCTCTCCTCGAAGGTCTGCGTCGCGGTCAAGGTCGGCGAGGACGGCAAGAAGCGGGTCTACGTCCCCTTCGAGCAGGTCGAGACGCAGATCGCGGCCGGTGCCACCGAGATGGTCGGCGAGTACGAACTGCCCTACTTCATCTGCGAGGCCAACCACGTCGCGCCCGAGTTCGGCCAGCGCCGGTACCCGTACGAGATCGAGGTCCCCGCGCTCACGATCAAGACGGCCTTCTTCAAGGAGCAGCGCACCGGCCGCAAGGGCTACAAGAACGACGACGGCCGTTCGCTCCGTGTCGCGGCCGAGGCCACCCAGCCCGGCGAGAAGGTCAACCTCCAGACGATGCCGGAGATCGCCAAGCGCATGGAGGACAAGGTCGTGATGGCGTGCATCACGCTGTCCACCAAGTCGAAGCCCCGGCCGCGCGTGGACGCCAACAACCAGCCGATCTCGGTCCTGCTCAACGCCGAGACCGGTGTCCCGGTCACCGTCTTCCCGATGGAGAAGCAGGAGGGCCAGGAGAACGAGCCGACGGTCTACCTGCTGAACGACGGGTCGGGCCAGGTCTGGGAGGGCAACCCGAAGCTGCTGGTCCACGTGGTCGACAAGGTCTACGCCATCGCCGACAAGGGCGAGACCTCGGGGCCGCTCATGGAGGACGTCTCCATGACGACGGACTACCTGAAGACCAAGTTCCTGCCGGTGCCGGAGCGCAAGGTCGAGGTCGAGCTGCGCAACGGCCAGACCGTCCAGGGCGAGATCACCTGGGGCACGGTCGGCGCCATCGCCCAGAACAAGACCCCGGGCATCTTCGTCGACATCATGCTCGGCGGGGGGTCCGGTGACCGCACCGGCCACACGCTGACGGCGGTCTGGCTGGGCACCCAGTGGACCGAGGTCGTGCCGGAGGGCAGCGACGACGGCGACAGCGGCGAGGGCGGCGGACTCGACGAGTTCGCGGGCGCCAAGAGCCTGTGATCGCAGGAAACTGAGCTGGCGGATACGATCGATTATCCGCCCGGTTCTTACGGGCGGGATCCCTCGGGGTCCCGCCCGTTCTGCGTCGGGAAGTCGCGCAAGAAAAGGAGAGACGCGGGTGAGCTTCGTCTTCTTCGACACGCTCTTTCCGAAGGTCAATGACGACGGAAAGGATCTCGGCTTCGTCGCCCTCTCGCTGTACCCGGGAGGCATCTACTCCGAAGAGGAGAAGACCGGACCGACGCAGACCCACTTCTTCGGCTGGCCCTCCCAGCGGGACGATCTGATCGCCTTCTGCCTGGCCAACTCGGAGAAGGACGTCTACACCGTCCCGGCCCTCTTCCGCACCCGGGGCAGCCGCAAGGGCGGCAACATCGCACATCAGTGGGCCGCGTACGCCGACGCGGAGAGCCTTCCGCTGGACCGGCTGAAGCTCACCCCGTCGATGGCGGTCGAGACGTCCGAGGGGCGCCACCACCTGTACTGGGTGACCGAGACCGACGATCCTCAGCAGCTCGTCGACATCTCCCACACCATCGCCTCCGAGCACACCCGCGACGGATGCGACCCGAGCGGCTGGGACGCGGGCCAGCTCCTGCGGGTGCCGGGCACCGCGAACAACAAGTACATCCGGCACGGCCGCCCCCGCTGGCAGATCCCGCAGCCCTCCATGGGTGCCACGTACACGATGAAGGCGTTGGCCAGCAAGTATCCGCCCTTCAGCACTCAGGAGCGGATCAGTGTCGCCAGCGACATGCCGCCGAAGAGCGACTGGTACTTCTCGGCCCAGTCGATCCGCGAGTCCGCCGAGGTCTTCCGCTCCAGCCCTGAGGTCCACGACCTGTACGCGGCCGAGCTGAAGCCCGAGCAGAACCGTTCGGCGACCGTGTGGAAGCTGCTCTGCTCGCTGTCCCGGCTGAACGTCTCGCGCATCACGGCCATGCACATCGCGTGGTCGGCGAAGTGCAACAAGTACAAGATCGACAACCGGCCCGAGGAGGAGCTGTGGGTCCAGCTCTGCAAGGCGTACGACCATCCCGACAACCAGCCGGTCCGCAACTCGTTCGCCGACATGACGTACCGCAAAGAGGCCGACGAAAGCGAGGAGAACCCGGAGAAGAAGCTCACCGCTTTCGCGGAGTCGGTCTCGATCCTGCTGCCCGAAGAGCGCGACCGGGTCCCCCGTGACACCTTCGTGGACCGGTACGAGGGCTGGGCCGCCACCCGGACCGACGCCCCGACCTGCTACCACCGGGCCGGGGCGGCGACGATCCTGTCCACGGTCTTCGGCGAGTTCGGCAAGTGCCCCACGAAATTCGACACCAACCTGACCCTGTGGTTCTTCATCCTCGGCCCCACCACCCGGGCCCGGAAGACGACCGCGATGATGATGTGGGTCGACTTCGTGGACGAGCTGTCGAGCGACATGTTCTCGTACCTGCTCGGCTCCGACGTGACGTCCGAGGCCCTGAGCGTGCTGCTCCCCGAGCGCAACGGCCGTTCCTCCGTCTTCTACCGGGACGAGGCCCACGGCCTGCTGTACGAGCAGGCCGCGAAGCGGTACCTGGCGGGCGTCAAGGAGCACATGACGGAGCTGTTCTCCGGTCGCGTCCGCATCGCGCTCCGCGTCGGCAACCTCAAGGACCACGAGGACCGCGACCTGAGCGTGATCAAGACGAACTTCCTCATGTTCCTCTGCGGCACACTCCAGCAGGTCACCGAGCACCTGACGATCGCCGACTACCAGTCCGGCCACCTCGCCCGGTTCCTCGTCGCGGAGGCCGACCCGCCGCCGATGACCGAAGAGGGCATGTACACCGATCAGTTCGATGGTCAGACTCTCGCCGACGACGTGATCCGGCAGGGCCTGGTCAACGACATCTTCGCGGCGCGCGCCTTCTGGATGGAGGAGACCAGCCCGGGTGAACCGGCGATGATCCCCTTCGACGACCCGACCTGGCGGCGCCTCCAGAAGGCCAAGTGGGAGCTGTACCACGCGGCCGAGAGGCACGAACTGGCGGAAGTGCTGCTGCCGACCACGTCGCGCATGGGTGACTCGATGATGAAGATGGCCATCCTGCTGGCCATGTCCCAGCGCGAGAAGATTGTGCGCATGCCGCACCTTCTGAAGGCGATGGAGCTGACCGAGGAGTGGTACCGCTCGACCGCCCGCGTGGCGGGGCGGATCCTCCACTCGGAATGGGCGGCTCGGCAGAACGAAATCCTTACCGCGATCCAGGCGCGGAAGGAGGGCGTCACGGAGCAGGACATCTACTCGCGGTTCCGCTCTAAGATGCAGGAGAAGGAGATCGAATCCGACCTGCACGTTCTCGCGAAGGCTGGCCTGATTCACAAGACGATGGAACGCGGAAGGGTGCGGTACGTACCGATCGCACGGAGCTGAGCCGGAGGAAGCGTGCCCCGACAGCCGACGGGGCGGCCACCGGGCAGGCCGCCTGGAGACCGCTACGGAACGCCCCAGGAGCGCGTCTGGCGGGCCAGGGACCTCCTTCCCTCAGTGCACCGCTTCCCGCACCTCCTGCGGGCCGTGGAGCGCGTCATGGAGGAACCCAACCGCACCGTCTTCCGCAGCCCGTACAACCGAAACCCGGGCGACGTCGACCTGCTCCACGTCTACAGCCCCGCCGAGCGCGGTCAGATCCTGGCCTTCGCCTGGTGGGCGTACGTGAACCGCAAGACGTGGGGCAGACGCCGCAGACTGGCGGCCGTCACCCTGCTGAGTCCGCTCATGATCTTCTCGTCGGCCTTCTTCGAGGAGATGACCGACATCCCCTTCAAGAACGCCTCGAAGTGGATGGTCCGGCCGGAGGGAATGCTGGCCAGCAGGGTGACCGGAGTGTGCGACCTGCGGATGGTGCACCTCGCCCTGGAGGCGGCCTCGCGCGGGGACGGTGCGTTCCGCGTCTTCACCGCCGACATCGTCCTCACCAAGGGCGTGCCCGAGGCCATGGCCTCGCGTCTGACGGGCGTTCCGGCCCCGGTTCTGGCCGAGCCGGGGCGCGGGGTGCAGTTCACTCCGCTCGGGCCCGACCTGGACACTCTGTCGGTCCGTCCTCGCGAGGAGCTGATGATGTGGGAGGGCATCGCCAGCAAGAGGGACCTCGACCTGGCTCCCCGGGTGTACGGCCAGGAGTGGGTGAGGGATGTGTTCCCGGAAACGCTCCTGAAGGAGAACATCTTCACCTCGACTCCTGTCCCTAGAAACGGTGAGGACTGCTACCATTTGTGCATCCCCGAGCTGCCTAGGCCACATCGTGCCAGGTACCTCGGCAGCAGGTATTACGACCTGCTCTACCGGTGGGAGGAGAAGTACCTCCTGCCCGCCACCACGGGGACCGCCTGAAGGGGGAGAAGATGGCCGGTGTAGTCGGGTTCGACATCGAGACCGCCAGCGCCGACCAGATCTTCAAGGGGGGTTACGAGGGGCCGTTCGTGCGGCTCTGCGGCTGGGTCGTGGACGGCGGCGAACCGCAGATCTCCACCGACCCGGCGGACCTGCTGAAGGTGCTCGAAGACGCATCGGTGATCTACGGGCACAACATCCTCGGCTTCGACCTCATCGCCCTCGCCGTTCACTGCGGGGCGAACTACTACGAGCTGGCCGAGAAGGCGATCGACACCCTCGTGGGTGAGCGCACCATCAATCCGCCGTTCCCGAAACTGCGGCCTGGCGTGAAGCTGAACTTCGCCGCACTGGCAAGGAAGGGCCTGACCCCCGCCGACCTGCGCATCAGCTACCGACTCAATGACGTGGCCGAGCGTTACGGCTTCGAGGGAAAGACGGACCACCTCCCCCGCATGGCAGCCGAATACGGCGGCTACGACAAGATCCCCCCACTCCTGGCCGAGTACTGGGAGTACCTGCGCGGCGACCTCGAAGCCACCCGGAACGTGTACCGCGAGATGGGTATGAGGGCCCACAGGAAGGGCCTGATCCCCGTTGTGAAGCGGGAAATGCTGATCGCCGCGATCCAGAACGGCATGTACCTCAAGGGCATGGAGGTGGACCAGGAAGAAGTCCACAGCCAGGTCGTCCTCGCGGAGAAGCAGCGCCATGACGCCTACGTGATGCTGCACAAGGCCGCTGGAGTTCCGCTGCCGAACTCGGAAGTCCGCTGGCAGGAGCAGGTCGAGGTCCGCATCCCGCGCACCACCCGGCACGGCAAGCGGGTCCGCACCCTGTACGAGTACCTGTACAAGCGGCCCTGCCCCGACCTGCGGGCCGGGTACAAGTGGCGGTCCAAGGTGATCGGCCCCTCCCCACTCACCACGACCGAAGGGCGCGACGCGTTCGAGGCCGCCCTGCGTGCGGCCGGAGTCCGCGACGAAGATGTGCCCTTCACCCTGAACGGCGGAAAGCTCGCCCTGTCGAAGGACGCCCTCGGCAAGGACGCCTGGCTGCGCGGAAAGGAATCGGTCCCCGGCCTGTCGCGGAAGTACGCCGACAACCCCGACGTGCTGGCCCTCTGTGAGGCGGCCATCATGGTCGGCTCCGCCAGCGCCAAGGCCGAAGAGGTGCTGGAGAACATCTGCTCCGACGGCCGCGTGCACCCGCAGATCGGAGACATTCAGGCATCCGGCCGGTGGGCTCACACCAAGCCGTCGGTGACAAACATCGGCAAGCGCGGTGCGGCACTTCTCCAGCGCAGGATGTTCCGGGCGAAGAAGGGGCACGTCTTCATCGCGATCGACCTCGACCAGGTCGACGCCCGCGCCATCGCCGGATGGTGCCAGGACTCCGAGTACCTGAAGCTGGCCATGCCCGGCATGGACATGCACCGCGAGGTCGCCTTCCGCGTCTTCGGCAGTCGCGATGACGACGCGCGCGGCCGGGCCAAGGCCATCACCCATGCCTGGAACTACGGCCAGGGCCCGAAGGGTGCGGCGGCCCACACCGGGCTCCCGCTGGAGACGACCCGGAAGTTCGACGACGGGATGAAGCGGGCCTTCCCGGTCCTGTGCCGCTGGCGCGACCGGATCCGGCGCAAGGCGGAGGCGACCGGCCTGGTGGCGAGCAAGTGGAACCGCCCACTGCGGGTCATCCCCGGCCAGGAGTACACGCAGGCGCCCGCGCAGGTCGGCCAGTCCACGACCCGCGACCTGCTGTGCGACGGCCTGCTGCGGATGGACCGCGAGGTGCTGGAGATGCTGTGCCTGGTCATCCATGACGAGATCGTGCTGGAGGTGCCGGAGGACCGGGTCGAGGAGGTCGCCCACAAGGCCATGGCCGCGCTCACCACGCACTTCGAGAACGTGCCCATCACCTGCGGCGTCTCCCCGGCATCCAAGAGCTGGATCGGCTGCTACGAGAAGGCGGCCTGACGCTTGCACCAGCATGAGGGAAGGTGGACATAGCGCACCCGGTGCGTCTCGGCATCCTCCTGGTACTGCACTTCGTGCCGGTTGCCCGCCGTGTCGGTGATCGGAACCGGCATGGCGTGTACGTAACGCCATGAGCTTTCAGCCATATTGCACAACCCATCGGAAAGGGAATTCGAAGATGTCCTCAAACATGGATTCAGAAAAAGGGAAGACCGGTTACTTCCTGAGCTGTGTCGACCCGGGGGGCGACACGGGCATGGCGCTTCTGCATGTGCAGCCCGACAGGCTCACGCTGGTCGACTGGGAAACCGTTCCGTACGACCCGCGCCTCCGCGAGGAGAGCGCCATGCCGACAGCCCAGCTCGTCGCCTGGACCCTGGACTACCCGGGCCAGCACAAGCTGGTCTTCGAGGACTTCCATCTCCGCAACAACGGAGCGGAAAAGGACACCACGGCCCTGCGGGTCATCGGGTCCATCGAGCAGGTCATCTACGACCGCGACCTGTTCGCGGCCGTGCATGCCCAGGAGCCGGTCGAGGCGAAGCACATGGTGCCTGACGAGGTGCTGGAGAAGCTGGGCCTGCACATGGACCACAGCCACTCCCAGCGCCACGTGAGGGACGCGCTGCGCCATGGGGTTACGTACCTCACCAGGCTCCGGTACCTGCCGGTCTGCCGTGTCGCCTACCCCCGGGGCGGAGGCGTCAGGACCCTTCTTCGCCCTGGTTCGCGCCCGTAAGCCGGTTCCACTCCTGCCAGGGAATCACCTCGACGGTGCCCAGCTCGATGGTGTCGGTCATCAGGCTGGGGCTGCCGCCCTCGTCGGGATTCAGGGCGCCCGTCCCACTCTCGGTCTGGGCGCCCCAGGCGTAGACCGTGACGTTGTTCCCCTGCTGGAGACTGCCGCCCTCGTTGATGGAGAGACGGGCCTGCACGGGGGCATTCCTGGCCTGCTGGAACTGGGTGATCCGGGTGATGCTTTTGGCCCCCATGGCGCTGTCCATGGTGGATTCCTCGACCCCGTCGATCCGCAGGCGCAGGGCGAAGACGTCCGGGCGGGCCAGCGCGAAGACGCAGTGCATGCGCACCCCGCCGAGGGTCGACAGGCCCTCAGGCGCCGGGATCTCGAAGTCGAAGTTCGCCGGGATGCCGCTCGGCGGGATCTGGATGACAGTCACTCCTGCTCCTCCTGGCCCTCGTTCTGGCGGGCCAGGGCCCGAGCCTGCGCCGCCGCCCGGCTCTCGCGTTCCAGGGCGGCCTCCAGCATTGCAATCTTCCTGTGCGCCTCGGAGAGCTGGCGCTCATACGACGACAGCACGTCCTCGGAGGACACCGTTCCTACATCCATGCGTTCTCCTCCAGAATGCCGCGCCTGACGGCTGCGGCAACCACCCTCTTGCGCATGATCTCCGGCACCTTCGACTCCATCAGGGCGTGGTTCACGAACCCGTCCCGGATGCCCTCCAGCTCGGACTCGCGGTCCGTCAGCATCTGCCGTACGTCATCCAGCGGGCCGGAGGGGATCAGTTCCATGCGCTGGGTCTGCTCGGTGATACTGGTCGTCGTCTCGTCGCGCTTTCCGACGGTGTCCTTCGACAGTCCGGTCATTCCTTTGCAGGGAAACGACTTCTGATCGGCGGAAGCCAGGCAGCCCTTGACGTCCTCCAGGCCCGAATAAACCGTGTCCAGGCACATCTTCACCACCCCGTCGGTCGTGGCGGGCAGCGCGGTCAGCCGGGCCTCGACGCGGTCCATGACGTAGTCCGGACCGAAGGACCGCATGCGCACCGGAGGAGCGTTGAAGTAGTGCTCCGTGATCCCGGCGAGAGGATGTGTGCCGTAGTCCTCTTCGGCCGTGCGGGCGTAGTACCTCTCCAGGTCCCTCAGCTCCAGGTCGATGACGCTGGCATAGTCGGAGAGTCCGTACATCTCCTTGCGGTACGCGAGGCCCGATATCGGCACGTGGTGCCCGAACTCGGTCGGGTCGTCCAGGTCTTCGGGGTTCTTGTGCACAACGATCAGCATGTCCTGCGTGGAGTCCTGCTCCTCGCCGGGCGCTGGCGGGCGGCTCCGGATGACGTGCCGGATCACATGCAGTTCAGGCATTTTTCCTCACGGCGTTCCACAGGCGACGATGAAGAATACCTCGGTGGTACCGGCGCTGGAAACGTACCGGAAACCGGCGTCGGTTCCTGACGGGAAGTCCCGGATGGAGCTGGTCACGGGCGTGGTTCCGCCGTTCGGAACCAGTCCGACCGGGTAGTACAGGCGCGTCGTGGCCACGCCGTAGGTGTATGTGCCGTTCTGGAAGGCCACGCGGTCCATGCGCATCATGTCGTTGGTGAAGTGGCCGGTGTTGAACATGCCGCCGATACGGAAGCGGGCGACAGAGCTGTCCCAGTAGATCCCCTGGACGGAGATCGTCTCGGAGCCGTACTGCCTTGTGACCTTCGATCCGTTGACGCCATACGCGAACTGGAGGTCGACGCGGCCGGAAGAGTTCACCGTCTGCTCGGGCCCGGTGATGACGAATCCCCGGGGGTCCCAGCCGCCCGTGCCTGAGGCGTCGGCCTGGAAGATGCGGGGGCCGTAGTTCGTCAGCCCGTCCCACCGGATGCCTGACTGGCCGCTGAAGTTGGCATTCTCCGTGATCTTGATGACGGCGCCGCCGGACTGGCTGATCATCTCGTAGTACGCCGACTTGATCGAGTGCTTGGCCGTGATGGCGTCGGCGTCCAGCTTGTCCGTGGTGATGGCGTTGGCCGAGATCAGCGGGGCGGTAATCAGGCCCTGGCCGATGAAGACCGTGCCCTCCTGCCAGATTTCGATCTGACTGAACTCCAGGGCGACGTCGACCGATACGCCGTTTTCGAGCTTCACGTAGAAGTAGGGAATGATGCCGACGATTCCGGCCGGAACGTTGAAGCCGGTCGTCGACTCCACGGTGTAGGTGCCGTTCGCCGAGATGGTGAAGTCGGAGATGAGGATGCCAGAGGTCGCCGTACCGGCGCCGCTGCGCTGGAATTGCCGGGCCAGCACGGCAACGTTGATCGTGGACGCGCCGGGGCTCGCCGGGATACCCGTCGCCGTCACCACGAACCGGGCCTTGAAGTTTCCGGTGACGCCGCTCGTGTTGCCCGGCCGCGTCACCGGGACGACCAGCTCGGGCGACGTCAGGCCCGGCCCCGGATGGGTCTGGAGCGGGTAGTTGACCAGCGTGTTGTTGGTGAAGCCGAACCGGTTGAAGGAGCTGCCGGTGACGTTGTTGTCGATCCGGAGTGCGCCACCGGCCGTGATGGACCAGGCGACACCGCTCGCCGAGGAGGCCGTGGCCTGCGTCAGACGGGCCGTGTTGAGCACGGTGGAGGAGAACGACGGGTCGACCACCAGGTTGGACGGATCACCGACCGACAGGTTCTCCACCGACAGGCTGTGGGCCTTGATCTGCTCGGCGGTCAGCGTACCGGCGACGATGTTGTTCGCGGTGATCGTGTTAGCGGCGATGTCCGGGCCGACGACACCCAGAACAACGATCGACGTGGTGGCGGATGTGGCGGAGATGACCGAGGCGCTGTTCTTCGCCTTGAAACGGACGTAGACCGTGTCGCCCACGTTCCAGGTCGGGCTGCCGCCCTTGCCGCTCATGATGAGCCCGGCGCCGCCGGAGAAGATGTCGCCCGCATGGAACCAGGTCGAGTTGTTCGTCGAGACTTCGACCTGGACCTCGCGGAACTCCGGCGGGTAGGCGTTGCCGTCCTCGTCCTTGCCGTCCCACTCGGCCTTCACCGTGCTGAGCTTCGTGGACAGGATCGGCGCCGACGGGATCTCGGGGGCCGTGGTCGGGTAGCCCATCGTCTGCACGATGGCGTTCGACCAGGCCGAGGCGTAGCCCGAATCGCGGATCGCCTGGACCCGGAACTCGTAGGAGTAGCCCGAGTCCAGCAGCGGCACCATTCCGTGAATGACCTGGCCGGTCGACGGGGAATCCGGCTGGGTCACCTGGACAGTGAACGCCTGCTGCCAGTTGAAATCGGATCGGCGGGCCGCGACGTTGTACCGCAGGATCTCGATGGTCCGGTTCTCGACGTCCTTGGTCGTGACCTGGAAGGCCACGTCCGCCATCGAAACCGGATCGCCCAGGCTACTGAAGTACGGCTCGTTGGTGACCGAGTTCAGGATGGGCGCCTTGGGTGGCGTCGAGTCGATCGGGGCAGGCTTCTGCGGCTTCGTACCGGCACCCGTGCCGCCGCCGCCCGTCGAGCCGCCGCCGCCCGACATGCGCGACACCCAGCGCTCCGTCTGGAGAGCGCGGTCCGTGAAGCGGTCGTTCAGGGTGAGCGCGATACCGACGCCGTACGGATCCGTCCCCGAGAGGGTGATCTGATAGACGCGCATCGACGCCTTCTGGGAACCCGAGGTGGCGTCACTCGTGGCCCGGATGAAGTCGCCGGGGCGGTAGTCCAGAAGGGGCACCGGGGCGCCCTCGGTCCAGACGAGCTTCTTCGTGTACTGGGTGCGGCTCTTGTACTTCGTGAGCAGCAGATTGTCGGTGATCTGGGCCAGGGTCTGCACATCCGTGACGCCCGAGGCGGAGATCGACTCGTCCCACTTGCCCCACGGGTACTCAACACTGTCGGGCGCCTCGACCATGCCGGAGATGAGCTGCTGGTCACCGATGGCCACGATGAATCCGGCCAGGTCTTCCCAGGTGCGCTCGACCGGTTCCTCCATGGTGCCGACCCGGCTGTGCACGTGGATGCCGGTGTCGGTGTCGAGCATGCGCCGCAATGTGGTGTCGGCCTTGTACATCTCCAGGACGCGCTTGTTGATCCGCCAGTCGTAGAAACCCTGGCGGGAGAGGGCGTCGATCATCGACCAGGCGTCCTGGCCGTAGTCGAAGTTGCCCTTCATCGTGACGCCCCAGGCCGTCCCTGCGGAGTCCACGCTACCGGTGAAGTTGTACGTGAGGCCGGGGATATTGCCCCGGTTCTTGGCGTAGTCGATGATTTCCTTGACGGGAAGCGCCGGGGAAACCGCCGTCTTGTACGCGATCTGCCCGTCCTTGTTCAGGCGCGGAAGATCCGGGTCCATCCAGCGAACCTTTTTGAGCTGCCACCCATACGACGGCATCGTGAAAGAAAGGATGCGGGGCCGCGAGGCCATGTCGTAAGAGCGCCGGATGTTCATGAATCGGCAGCCGGGGTGCTCCGTGAAGGTCCCCGTATTGGGATCCCGCAGCTCAAGGGCTACTTCGCAGGGGTTCTTGAGGAGG